>Ga0307513_10001695_pt1 | contig 31501 bp, 22 predicted proteins | sample 15_EM_MG_FD_202174 | JGI IMG/M metagenome (GOLD analysis project Ga0307513, IMG submission 202174) | Populus trichocarpa ectomycorrhiza microbial communities from riparian zone in the Pacific Northwest, United States - 15_EM | ecosystem: Host-associated > Plants > Roots > Unclassified | place... | reverse complement strand
GGGGGCGGGGGTTGTAGGGCTTGTTAGGGAGAAGGAGATTGAAGTCGCAGGACGTCAGGAAAGGGGTAGCATGCAGGGGGGTGCATGGGGTGTAACGGGCCGGTAGGGTTGTCCGCAGGGCACAGGGTTGCTGGGGGGGACAGCTTCTGGTTGCGTCCGGTGCGTCCAGACGGACGCCTACCACGTCCGGACGATGCGCACGTGGGCGTCCGCACCCAGAACTGGAGTTTACGTTATATGCGCCCGCAACGTCCGGCGCACAGGGAGGGCAGGACGCAGCAGGGCGCAGTTTGATTTTTTTGCTGATGTACTTGTACTGTTATGGTTCAAAATCGACTTTCTTAACTTGCTGTTTTCAAGATTATCCGGAACTTTTTTTGTTTTTTATTTTATTCTTTTATATTTGTTTTAAGGTACAACTATCACATCAGCTCGCGCTATCTAGACAAAAAACCTCTAACTACAGTGCATCCCGCATCCCTCTTGCTAAAACCCTTTGACCCTGCCTAACCCATAAGCCACGTTCAGTCAAGGTGGAAACAACGCTCGGTACTATGAGTAGAAACTACGAAAGAAACCACAGGCCTGAATACAACGAACCAATAACCTCCGGAGACTAGAGTTCGTTACGGGGCGGACGGGGCCACGAAAACCGCTGGCCCCCGACCCTTTTCCCCGCCCCACCCCGCTCAAACGCCTGGGGCAGGGTGGCTTTTTCGGCATTCCCTGCCGGTGTCCCCGCTCCGGCCCCCACCCCACTCATACACCAGACGGGTCCCCTTTAAAAATAGGTGGTAACAAACAGTGCCTCGTCCAGGGAATGAGTGTGGGTGGGCCCCGGACGGGGGCGGGGCGGGGATTACCTGAAAAATATCCTCTCTCGCTCCGTGTATGGGCGGGGCCTGGAGAGTGAAAACCCGCCCCGTTCCGCCCCTTACGAAACTACCTCAGACATTCAACCCCAAAGAAAGAAACCCTTGACAGTCCAATAACCAACTTGCAAAACAAGGAAACCTTCAAGCCCAACTAGAAATGAAATCCACTTAAGCCTAAACCTGTAGTCAACCCACCCTTAGCCCAGAGACGGACCCCATTCCTTCAAGAAGGGGTAGGGACCCAGGAGCGAGCAGGACAAAGACAGAGGACGGCACCACATACGAAGAGGTAGATGTACCTGGGCCATATAGACCTGGAGGCTGAGGCGAGCGCAATCGCCAGAGGGAGATCGGTAACCGAGCCAGCACTTATGAGAGCATGAGGCAGAGCGAAATCGATCCCTGAGTCCACAAGGAAGCCAGCGGGGGGGTGACACTTGTCCTTGTGAGGACAGAGGCGGAAGGCATGAACTTCCTACACACAAGCAGAACCAACTGCGCCTGCAGCCACGATCATCAAGCCAGGCGATCAGAAGGAGACAGAGGCCAGGAGGATGGGCGGCAGGAGCCGTACCCGCAGTATTGAAGCAGTATGGTGCTAGCCGACCCAACTGAGAGGTGGAAAGGCGGAAGGGACAGTAACCACGAGAAGTGCAGACTCAACCGAACAAGGCAGGATCACGATATTTTGAATGCCCACCGTACCGAAACCTTTCCCAAGAGGAGGTAGAATATTTTAATCGAGTATGCGAGTACGAGGCCAATTCAATTGACTATTTAGACAAGACAAAAAGAGTGAAGACGTGAACGAGCGAAGATGTACGACACACATAAAACAATAAGGGAAAGATCCAGTCTTTTATCCCACAATCACTGAACAACAATAGAACGACAAGAAAGACACTAGGAAAAGTTTTCCTCCACATGACACAAAAACAAATAGTAGCTTGTGACATAAGTGCCTCAGATGGTCTTTAGTGAAACAGCGCGAAACAGAAATCATGTGAGACAGTTTGTAAACAAAGTATGTCAGGTTACCTGTTTCAACAGAATACCAGGGAGCAGAGCGACCAGGGCAACTACTTCACCAATAACCTGAAACTAACAGCGATGCGCTGACGAGCTGCGACTGTACCCGACCGTTGCAAGTGCTCATTAGCAAAAAGGTGGCCTGCGTCAGATAAGGTAGTGTTGCGTCCTGACTCTCCTAGCGTGGACTATGCGTCCTGTGCGTCCTGTGCGCCCTGTACCAATACGCCATATCTGGTCGCATCTGGTGCGTCCAGTGACCCTTGCCTACACTGTGTTCTGTCCGGACACATGCAATTAAGCAACCCTGCCTCCCATGCATCCTGACTTAAACCTCAACACCATCACACATCAAGATTCACCACTACCCCTGATTCTCCTTTCAGCCTTCAACTTCTTTGTCTTCTAGCCCGGATGTGAGCAAGGAGCATTTCTTGGTAAAGAAAATATAGTTAGTACTGGCGCCTGGTAAGAAAGCCATCATACCCTTAATCTTGAATTTCCGCTTAAGACCCCTAGTCACACTGGTACTCAGAGTTCTATTTTCAGAATATCATCTTTGAATGAGCAAAAATGCCAGCTCACTCTAGTCTGAACGCCAGTGATAGCCATCACAGTCTCAGGTCTAGCAAAGCCTGAAGGCCTGGTGGTTTCTCGGCCCTTAGCCTCAAACTGGACGCGACGCAACACACTCTTTTCATCACAACACTCAATATCCACACTCCCGTGCCACAGCTACAACACTCCACTACACCCAGACAATCAATCCTGAATCTGACACCTGGAGGTTCCTGGGCTCGATGCCAGCTATCCAGCGGTATAAGATTCATCACCAGAGGGATATTATTCATGAAGTTACAGTACTGAATAGTGTGCTGGCTATCCCAGAACTCGATGGCTGATTCCTCCATAACCGCGGGGCCGATTCTGGATCCGACTGCAGAGCATTGTTCGGCTCGACGCCAGCTACGCGGCAGTATAAGGTACGTCTCTGTCACACCAAAACTCATGAATCCCCCAACCCTTCTGAGAGTGGTCTTTCTACAGGTCCCTGAACTCGATGGCAGATTCCTCCACAACCACTGGGCCAATTCTGGATCTGATTGCAGGGGATTGTTGGGCTCGATTTCAGCTACTTGATCCTATAGGTTCCTTCCTGTGCCCCCCGGGAATTTTATTCATGAAGTTACAGTGCTAAATGGTACTAAGGGGGGGGATTGGGTGGAGGGGGGATTTGGCAAGGGGTTAGAAGGGTTCTTATGACTGAGTGTTCAAGTTTCTCTATGAATTGGCCTGTATATTAGAACAATAGAAGACTACTAGTAGTAAATTTAACGGTTTGACGGTATGAAATCTATTGTGACCCAGGTCAGAAAAAAGTAAAGGGGGAACCCTTCGCTTATCTTAGGAAGATGTGGTCTGGCGTCAGGTGGAATCCTGAGTATTAGGCGGTCCGTCAGGTGGTGTCCTGAGTATTAGGTGCTGCGTCTGGTGCGTCCTGAGGATTAGGTGCTGCGTCAGGTTGCGTCAACTGCGTGGTGTGGTAGGGTGGTTGCGTCCTGGTTCCCGATTTGCATTCCAGCGTCAGGTGCGTCAGATGCACAAAACACACAGAACACAAGGTATTATTTTTGCTGATGCTAAGCGTGGGGCCACGAAGGTGGTGCGGGGAAGAGGATGAAGAGGTAACCGTAACCCCCTAGACAAATGCTGCCCATAGACAGTGCCAGCAGAAAGGGCCAGAGGGGAGAGGCAGGGGGAGGAGCTTCACCCTTCTAGGCAACGGGGCCATCAGAAAAGGGGAGAGGGATACCACCTGACAATGATTTCTCATGGTGTTGAGATTTCAATTGCTGGAGGTGTAGGAGAGATGGTTTGTGGAGCTTATCCCCAATTAACTTTTACTAAATCGATAGTTAGTCACCATCTTGGCTTTGGGAGGTTTGGCAGTTCTGCAGGGGTGGCTGTTGCCTAGGCTTGGCGGACAGGGGCTTCTATGTAAGTTAGGTTTTGTCTTCTCTCACGCTTTTCTTCCTTCTTTTTCCTCCCGAGAGGACGACAACAGCGACGAAGAAGAGGCACGAAGAGGATGACAACTGCAACGAGGAAGCGGCAACGAGGATCGTGTGGTTTGAAGAAGGAAAATTGGATCTGTACTTAGCTAGTCGGACAACCTGCTGGGTTGGGCTTTCTTTGCGGCGGGAATTTTCTGTTTTGTGCGGTTTGCCGGATTGGTTTTGCGACGTAGCTTAGTGAATTCAGATTGATCGTGACTTGTGTGATTTTGTTTTCTACTTGAATGTTCTTTGAAAGTCACCGTTGTTTTCACGTACTTCTCCACTTCCGTAAAGTAGATACTATTCCACCGATTTCTTGTTTTCATCACCGACGGGATGCAAAGAAAAAGAAGAACGTTGATTTTGAGTACCGGTAGTGGTCTACTGCGAGCTAAACTGCATAAGCTCAGGCTAGCCGTGCTTGGATGCAAAATGATTCAGGTCCCAACTCTATTCAAATGCTCGTACTTGTGAATTCATAGTTTGTCAAAGAATGCTGTAAGCATGTCACGGCACAGTGCTTTACCCTACAGTACTAGGAATCCGGGCGCCCGGTGAAGGGCAGGAGAAAAGATTCTTCGCCCATGTTAATTAAAAAAAAATTCGAGCTAAGATCTGAGGCTAATCTGGAGGCGAAATCAGTTCAGAAGCTGGCGTTGGGCGAGAATTCCCTATGCATCACGGAAAACGATTGGGCCGGCGCATGCTTGTGCAACCCCAGAACCTTATGATACCATCCCCTCTTTCCTCGCTTCATACATATCCTCGCCAGTTCCGAGGGAAACCAGATTGTCATTGAACACGATCCCTCTCCCACTCCCACGAAAAGTAATTCAGAAGATAGCCTATCGCACAGATGTTGTCAGGATACCAGCAGTCCACGGGTAATATCAACTCGTTCAACAACAATAACTCGTTCAACAATATTGTCAACTTCAATACGGAACTACCGTAGGCGACGAGGGGCGACAAATTCTGCGGTGGCTATCACCACTCGAACCACAGCAACGACATCAAGGTGTGCGAACCAACCGACTCGATGGCGTGGGAAACTGGGTACTAGAAACCAACGAGTTTAGAAAATGGCATGATGCGGAAGCTGGTTACGTTGAACCAGTGTTGTTCTGTTACGGGAATCCAGGGGTAGGGAAAACCTATGTGAGGTAGGAGGGCTCTTGTCTTGAGAAAATCAACCTGGGTGTCGCTGACCATCAATGAATGATAGTTCCCTTGTCATTGATAGTCTGTGCGATCAGACTAGAGACAAGGATGTTGCCGTTATCGGAATATACTGCGATTTCCTTGCCCAACATGAACAGTCCACCACAAATATGTTGGGTGCCATCCACAAGCAACTGGTCAGCCGAGGGGGGGTCCCGGAGCATATACGCGAGGCTTTTCAGAAGGCTAAAAGAGAGTTTGGTGGCCGAGGTCTCCGAGTTCCAGATATGGTAGAATTTCTAAAAAAGACTATTGCATCACTACCACGGCTATTTATATGTGTTGACGCCTTGGACGAATGCACGGAGAAGCACCGACGGGGCCTCCTTCAGTCACTACGAGAAATGATTGCAGTATCCCCAAACATACGAGTATTCCTTACCGGAAGGCCCCATATCGACGACGAAATCGTGAAATCTTTTGGCGAGGCCCTACGGATACCCCTCAGACCTACCGATGCTGATATTAAGAGTTATTTGGAGATGAGGCTGGATGGAGATACTGACCTCAAGGCAATGGACGACGAGCTGCGAGCTGATATTATGAGAATCATTCCGGAGAAGATCTCGGAAATGTAAGCAAGGGTGCCAAATGCATTCCAAATTCAAGCCCGAGGTGTGATTCGCTAATGGTAGTGTCCAGTTTCCGTTACTCTACACCTTGATGCAATCCTAGGCGAGATGACTCTTACTCGGAGGAGAAAGAAGCTTGATGAGATGACGAAAGGGGATGGTCTGGGCAATGCTTACGCTGCAACCTTATCACGAATCAAGTCTCTGCAGAGGGGTAGGTCGAAACTCGGCATGGAGGTTCTAATGTGGGTATCACATGCGGAGCGGCCATTACATGTCGACGAGCTACGCCACGCCCTGGGGGTAGAAGGGTCCATCGACTTGGATATTGGGAACATTCCTGCGATAGAAACACTGCTAGCATGCTCACTACGTCTGGTCACTGTCGAGAAGTCCTCCTCCACCGTCCGGCTTGTCCACTACTCTCTGCAAGAGTATCTCTCTCATAACCGCAACTTGTTTCTCAAGCCCCATTCGCTCATTGCTGAGGTCTGTCTGACCTACCTCGATTTTTGGCATGTGAGGGGCTTTTCCCCTGCCCTTCGTTCCGCCCCGTCAAGCGCCCCTCTTGTCGAATATGCTTCTGATCACTGGGGCACACATGCGAGACGGGGAAACACCAAAAGTGTGAGAGTCCTTGCACTGAAACTGATTGATAGATACGACAAGCACATATCTTGGAAGATACTGCTATTGCATGGGTTGGCGCCTCGGAACTATCCTTTTGGTTCGGGGGACATCCCTAGGGGTTTTACAGGGCTTCACGGGGCCGCATATCTCGGGTATGTGGAGCTAATAGTTGATTTATTAGAGACAAATAAATGGGATGCGCAGGCAGTTGATTTCGATGGTAACACAGCAATCGCCTGGGCTGCTAGGAGAGAGCATGTGGGAGTGGTGAAGGTCCTGCTGGAACGGAACGACGTCAATCCTGATAAAGCGGATCGAAGGGGGCAAACACCGCTCTGGTGGGCTGCCACAAATGGGTATGAGGAGGTCGTGAGGATCCTGCTGGAGCGGAACGACATCAATCCCGATAAGGCGGATGAGTACAACCAAACACCCCTCATGCAGGCTGCCGCGAATGGGTGTGAGGGGGACGTGAGGATGCTGCTGGAATTGAACGACGTCAACCCCAATAAAATGAACATGTCGAGCAGAACACCCCTCATGCAGGCTGCCGGGAATGGATGTGAGGGGCTCGTGAGGGTGCTGCTGGTGCAGAACGGTGTCTATCCAGATAAGGCGGATATGTACAACGAAACACCCCTCATAGGGGCTGCCACGAATGGGCATGAGGGGGTCGTGAGGGTGCCGCTGGAACGGAGCGACGTCGACCCCAACGAAGCGGATAAGGACAACCAAACACCGCTCTTTCGGGCTGCCGCGAACGAGCATGATGAGGTCGTGAAGATCCTGCTGGGAAGGAACGACATCAATCCCGATAAGGCGGATAAGTACAACCAAACCCCGCTCTTGCAGGCTCCTGGCAATGGATATGAGGGGATCGTGAGGATGCTGCTGGAACGTAACGACGTCGACCCTAACAGGGAAAATAGGTGGGGCCAAACGCCACTCTCCGTGGCTACCCTGGAAGGGAAGGCGGGTGTCGTGAAAATCTTACTAGAATGGAAAACCGCTAGTCCTAATCCACCCAACACCGAATACTGCCAAACACAGCTGCAGTCGAATTCAGTGTTGCTGCACGAGCAGGCCAGGGTTGCTCGCAAACATGCACCAAGCCTACAATCAACTGAGCCCCGCGTCCCCGAGCCCTCTGAGCCATCTGAACCCCCTTCTAAAAAGGCTCGCAAATCTCGATATCCAAGGAGAAAACTCGGCTCCTCCCTCCATCAACCAGACCTACCCTCCCCACAGGTGAACTTGTCCAAACAAAATCCCACTCCCCGCACAGGCAGTCTTTTGCACGTAGATCAACCAGTTACTGCAGATACAAAACCTTGAATCATTTGCCTAGAACGCCTTATTAACCCCTTGCCCCCCCCTCCCAATCGCCCTCTCCTTTCCCCCCTCTCCTATCGCCATATTGTTTAGCTTCTGCCTGGCAAAATTTTCCCCACATCTGCAGTTTATTCCTGCGTTTCTATTCTCCATTTTCTCTTATACACTGTTTTAGCTTGTCTTTTCCTTCTCACAGTTACCGGGTTAAGTTTTTCCAGGTCTTTCCGCGATCAACTTTGTATTTACCTAATTATTGCACCATTTAGGCAGCAACCGCGTTGTATTATAAGAGGTATGGATGGAGGCTTCATAGATACAGACTCGATTAAATATAGAGACACGTACCGTTAATATACACGGAAGTTGGAGCGCTGAGATCACTGGAGGAGAGTCCACTCGAGTATGATGCCATGTGATCACAGAGTTTGGTCTATTTTTTTTTCACTTTTATTACCTATCCTTGGCCCATCGCCTACTCATCCTATCACGATAAATACCTATCTTTATTAATACAAAAGGAGTCGATCGGTTAATTTTGTCCATGCACAATACCTATGACAAAACCGCAAAACAAGTGAAATCTGACCCCAATCAAATATAGAGCTTCAAGAACCTCAAAGCTAAATTATCGGCAAAAATTATAAACGGGTGGCTGGAAACTATGATATTTAGCACATTTCCCTAGAGTTCTCATGAGTTGTGAATATGCCCTTGAGCGAGCAAGCCAAGTGCTTTCAAGGTTGCGAAATATTTATGCACATCTTCGGGATTTCCATGACCCTCCCCCCCCATGGGATCGGGTATTTTGGAGCTTCCTGTTTTTTTTTGTAGGCCCACTGGAAATTCAAAACATGTGGGGCTCAAATGAAATTTAGATATTGTGCACTCCAGATTAGCCCTCAATTCTCCAACATGATCTATAATTAAGCCATTTGAAGGGGGAAAATGCTATTCTCACATGGTTGCGAAAATACCCATTTTTGGTGTAAAAAAAGTCATGAGGGTGACCTCCGTCCCCGCGCTGGAATATAAGCAACCTACGCGAGCACCCCTAGAATAAACGAGAATAAACCCTGTCCTCCAAACGATGATAATATGAAAGGCAGCGATACTCGTCCCAAGGCTGTGTGTGGCTGGGGCAGCACACTCCCCGAACACTTACGACCCGGGCACTCTACTATGTGCCCGACAGTCCATTGTAACATGGCGGCTCAATATAACTTTGTGCTTAGTGTAACATTGATGAGGCGAAGGTATACGTCAAAGAAATACGGGCTTTTCAAGACTTTAAGAATACCATATCGATGATAACAATTCCAGATATTAGGTCACCGGGTATAATAATCACATTAGTAGAGTTCTGTATCAGAAGCAGAGAGGAGCGCAGGCAACAGGAAGCCTACATGTGATGGAGGAACACTGAAGTGTGGACGAGTGCATGTTCTGGCGCATAGCGCTTCGAGACGATCCCGACCGCTAAGGGAGGCGAGACGGTTGGAGGGATACCGACAAGTAGATGGTGTTTACATACCGTAGCGTACCGTTACGGTTGAAATTTGGTTTTCCTAACTTGCAGTTTTTTTCTTATCAGCGAATAACTTGGACGAAATAGATACATTTAGCTAGTCATGATCTCGGCTTTGGGAGGTGTCACGTTTCTGCAGGGGTGGCTGTTGCCTAGTCTTGGCAGACAGCGGGCTCTATGTGAATTAGGCTATTTGACTTCTCCCCCCACGACGACGAAAACAAGGATTGTGAGGAAGGGAACACAGCACGACAGAGGAGCTGTTGGACTGCAGTTTGAGAAAGGAAAATTTGTCCTGTATCTAGTTAGTCGGACAACCTGTAAGGTTGGACTTTCTTGGGGTGGGATTTTTCTCTCTTTTGTGCGGTTCATTGGATTGGTTTTGCGAAGTAGCTTAGTGAACTTGAATTGATCGTGACTTGTGTGGTTTTCCTTCCTACTTGAGATTTCTTGAAAGTGACAGTTGTTTGCCCGTACTTCTCCCGTTCCGCAGAGTAGATACTGCTGCCCGGATATTTTGTTTTCAGTACCTGCTAGTGTCTGGTGGGTTTTCTAAACGCACCTCCGAGGCAACCTCGCGTTCCGACAGTCTAGTACGGTAACAAGAACCTAGGACGGTAGAAAATTCAGTCCACACTCTCACTCGTACACCGTCCATCAAATAATGGTGCCAGTTGACAAGCCACCGCCCGCAATGGAAGTGGAGTGCCGGATGCAATACAAGCAAAGCCAATCTTCAAATGTTTGATCCCGATTAACCCTTTTTTCAGGCTGAGATCCAAGGCTAATCTAGAGGCGAAATCCATCCCAAAACTACGGAGTAGGCTCTTGTGAGTGCTAGAGTGCTTTCTAAGCATCACCGATAACGATTGGAACAATGAATGCTCGTGTAACGCCAGAGCCTCACGATACCACCCCCTTTTTCTTCAGATCTTACACATCATCACCAGTTCCGACCGAAGTCAGATTCTCATTAAATACGCTCTCTCTCCAACCCCCGCAAAAGGGGATTCAGACAACACTATCGCCCAGATGTCATCAGGATACCAGCAGGTCGGCGGTAATATCAACTCTTTCAATAATAATAACTCGTTCAACAATATTGTCAACTTCAATACAGAACTAGGCGACGAGGGGCGACAAATTCTGCGGTGGTTATCACCACTCAAACCACAGCAACGACATCAAGGTGTGCGAACCGATCGACTCGATGGCGTGGGAAACTGGGTACTGGAAACTAGCAAGTTTAGAAACTGGCGCGATACGGATGATGGATGTGCTGAACAAGTGCTGTTCTGTTACGGGAATCCAGGGGTGGGGAAAACCTATGCCAGGTGGGAAAGACTCTTCTCGGGAGGAAGATAATGCAGATGTCACTAACCATCAGTGAATAATAGTTCCCTAGTTATTGATAATTTGTGCGATCAGGCTAGAGGAAAGGAAGTTGCCGTTGTCGGACTATATTGCAATTTCCTTGCCCAGCACGAGCTGTCCACCGCAAATATGTTGGGCGCCATCCTCAAGCAACTCGCCAGCAGAGGAGGAATCCCGGAGGATTTGCGGGAGGTCTTCCGGGAGGCCAAAAAAGAGTTTGGCGGCCGAGGTCTCCGAGTTCCCGATATGGTAGAGATTCCAAAGAAGCCTATTGCAGCGCTAGCGCGTGTATTTATATGTATCGACGCCTTAGTTGAATCCACGGCGAAACACCGACGGGACCTCCTTGAATCACTACGAGAAATTGTCCGCATGTCACCAAACATAAGGATATTCCTTACCGGAAGGCCCCCATCGACGACGAGATCGTGAGATGTTTTAGCGAGGCCCTCCGGATACCTTTCAGTCCTACCCATGCCGACATTAAGAGCTATCTGGAGATGAGGCTGGACCGTGACAGTGACCCCAACGCAATGGACGGCGAACTACGGGCCGATATTATGAGAATCATCCCGGCGAAGATATCGGAAATGTGAGTAAGAATATCAGATATACTCCCAATACAAGCTTCGAATAATTTATTAATGCTGGGTCTAGTTTCCTTCTCGTTTCTCTAAATATAGATGCAATCCTGGGTGAGATTACTTTATATCAGAGAGGAAAGAAGCTTGATGACATGACTAGGGGAGAGGGTCTGGGAGATGCTTACGCGGCAACCCTGTCACGAATGAAGGCACTGTTGGAGATTAACCCCTTTAGGCTGTTCACCATATATTTTCCATTCCCACTGGATGGGAAACGCGACTACGATTAGCTATAAGCCTAAAACGAACGATGGCTTCACGAGTGTTCTACCACTATTAGCTTCTTACCACCTAACACCCTGACCCTGCATACCTGGTGCGACATCACCAAACACCGATTCACCAACGATGAAACACAAACACCAGCAAGAGCCGAACATCCATCCTCACCCTCGGTGACCGACACTACCCTCGGCAGGTGCCATAACACTACCCTCGGCCACGATACTTCTACCTCGGATATGAATCGGCACAACGCAAAAGAAGGACGACCTAGGGACGGAAAGTGGGAGAGAAATCTGGCACGCTCTGGAAGTGTGCTGGGAGGAAGGTTTTCACTTGAGGAGGATATAAGATAGCCTGTTCTTCCATTTGTTTGTTTGTTGTCAGTTGATCATCACATTTTCGCTCATAGTCCTACGGTTATCTCTTGTCTTGTCAAAGTCATTCGTTATTGTATACGATCTCTTTATTCTTTAGTTGTTCTCTTATATCTTTTATCTGTCACCTCTATTCGTATCAATAAAAGCGTTTGCATCGTTCGGGAAACTAAGGATTAGATCCACTGCGCCCTATCGCCTATTAGTTGTTTAAAAGGCACAGTCGGGAAGTAGATCAGAGCTCGGAATGGATGTTCTCATGTGGGTATCTCATGCGGAGCGTTCACTGCATGTCGACGAGTTATGCCATGCCCTGGGGGTAGAAGCAGGGTCTATGGACTTGAACACCCGGAATATTCCTGGAATTGAAACACTGCTAGCATGTTCACTGGGGCTCGCCACTGTCGAGAAGTCTTCGTCTACCGTCCGACTGGTCCATTACACGCTACAAGAGTACCTCTCGCATAACTCCAACTTGTTCCTCCAGCCCCACTCTCTGATCGCAGAGATCTGTTTGACCTACCTGAATTTTCGGCAAGTGATAGGCTTTTCTCCTGCTCTTGATTCCGTCCCACAAACAGTTCCCTTCGTTGAATATGCTTCTTGTCACTGGGGTTCACATGCGAGACGGGGAAGCACCCAAAATGTGAAAACTCTTGCACTGAATCTATTCGATGGATACGATAAACACATAGCTTCGAAGATATCATTATTGCGTGGGGTAGCCTCCTGGAACCGGCCTTTTGATTCAGAAAACACCCCCAATGGATTTACAGGGCTTCATGGCGCGGCATACTTCGGATATGCGGAGATAATAGTTTCTTTATTGGAGACAAATAAATGGGATGTACAGGCAGCGGATTTCCGTGGTAACACGGCAATATCCTGGGCTTCCCAGAGGGGGCATGCGGGAGCGGTGAAGGTACTACTAGAACTGAACGACGTCAATCCCGACAAAGAAGGTATCTCTGGCCAAACACCACTCCTGTGGGCTGCCGTGAAAGGCTATGAGGGAATCGTGAGCATGCTGCTCGAGTGGAACGACGTTAATCCCAACAAAGCCGATCAGCAGAGCCGAACACCGCTCTTGCTTGCTGCCCTGAAGGGGCATGAGAGGGTCGTAAGGGTGCTGCTCGAACGGAGCGACGTCAATCCCGACCAAGCGGATCGCTGGAGCAGAACACCACTCTCGCGGGCTGCCGAGAATGGGCACGATGAGGTCGTGAGGATGCTGCTCGAACGGGGCAGTCCGTCCGTCCTGAGGGTAGGACCAGGGCGGACTACGGATCGTAGTCCGTCTAGTCCTAGAGAGAATTTTGCCCGCGGCCAATGGCCGTAGGACGGGGAAGACGGCGGGCCCCACAACCAGTTTTCAGAATGTCTCAGAGTGTGAGGCCAGACAGATCCCCACAGATCTCCACAAATACCGGCAGGTCCCGACAGATCCCCGAAGATCCCCACCAATCCCCACCATCCTTGTCAGGGGATCCGCAGTCCACCACCGTCCCCTATCGTCCTTGTATTAGGATGGCATAATATTGTCTCACCTTGTCGGGCCCGTGGTCCTCGCTCAAACCTGCAGTCCTCAAATGTCCCAGGACGGGACGGAGTGAAAATTGTCGTCCGGTCCGGTCCAGTCTTTTTGGCAGTTTGGGCCGCCAGGGCCCCCAGACGGTTGCGGACACTGCGGACACCGCTCTCGGTTGCTGCCCAGAAGGGGCATGAGGGGATGGTGAGGATGCTGCTCGAACGGAGCGACGTCAATCCTGAAAAGCGGATCCGTGGAGCCAAAACCACTCTTGCGCGCTGCCTTAATGGGCATGAGGAGGTCGTAAGCATGCTGCTGGAACAGAACGACCCCAATCCCGAAAAAGCAGATAAGGAGACCTGAACGCTACTCTAGCGGGCTACCACAAATGGGCATGAGGGGGCTGTGGGGATGCTGCCTGAGCGGAACAACATCAATCCTGGCAAAGTGGATAAGCGGGGAAAAGCACCACTCTTCCGGATCCCCGAGAATAGGCATGAGAAAGTCGTAAGAGTCCCACTAGGATGGAAAGCCATCAGCCCTGACCCACTCAATATCAAATACCGTCCAACACTGCTCCAGTCGGATGCAGTGTTGCCGAGCGAGCGAGCAGATTTGATCTCCAAACATGCACCAAGCCTACAATCAACAGAGCCCTCCCCCCAGCAGTTTGGACCAGGGTTCCGAATGGTCGGCGGAAGACTGGACTGGACTAGCTAGTCAGGTCGAAAGTCAAGTCTAGTCCAATGGTGGAAATTAGACCGACTGGATAGTCAGGATTATGGAAACCGACTGGATAGTCAGGATTATGGAAACCGACTTGACCAAGACTGGTCTGACCAGGCCTGCCAAGCAATAGGTTATGCTATTTTTATCACTATATATTACATTCAAATAAAGCTTTTCTTAATTAAACTTATTGTTTCCATGAATTATATGGTGGAGATAGTGCCTCGCTTAGATTGGGGATGGCGAAAATAGGTTCTTGAGTATCGAACCATTTTTGGTTCACTAAGTGAGTGATATTACATGACCAGATGGCACAATACCGGTATTGGATGCGACTTATCCATCAGGTAATTGTATTTCCACCGCATATTATCCTCTCCAGGATATTCTATCAATTTGTATTGAGGGGCTGTTGATTCATAGCGTGACAAGCGACTTTAAGATCCTAGTATAGCTATACTTCTATTCTTAGCAAGTGTTGGGCTTGGTGCCATTCAGACTCATGTGATCTTTTATAAAGACTGGTCTGGGACCGGTTCAAACCGGACCGGACCACCCAAGTTAGTCGGGTCCAGTCATCGCCATCACCAGGACTGGCCAGCCCGGTCCCGCCTCCAAGACTTGACTGGTCGGACTATTCGGAACCCTGGTTTGGACTATTTAACCCCCCTTCCAAAGGCTCAGCATGTTTTGATATCCAAGGATAAGACTCGACCCCTCCTCGCATCAGCCAGACGCGCCCTCTAGTATAGGAGCTTGCCTAAACAAAATCTTACGCCCGCCACTTGCCGTCCTTTGGACGTAGATTGACAGGTCGCTGCAGATGTCAAACCTTTAGGTCATTTTCCTAGAATATCTGGTTGTCTCGTTCGTCCCTCCAATCTCCCCCCTCCTTCCCCTCCCCCCTTTCTTATTATCATATTCTTTACCTTCTACTTTCCCACTTTTCACTACATCCATGGTCTATTCGTTCCTTTCCATACTCCATTCCCTCTTTAGATGCGCCCTTTTGATCTACATTCAGCTTCTTCTGCCTGTCGGGTTGAGTTATTCCATGTCTTTCTATTATTAACTTTGTATTTACTCTTTTATTGCACAATTTAGACAGCAACCATGTTGTATTATAAGAGTGTTAGATAGAAGCTTCGTGGGTATGAACGTAGATTAAATAGACAAACACACTATAAACATGAAATGGGTGCGCCACAGGAGTCAATGAACAAGAGTTTATGGCGCCACACGATACACCCAGTTTAATCTATGATACTTTTTATATCTCCTCTTGCCCACCCTTGGCCCTTGCCTTACCACCCTATAGCAAGGTATCATAAATACTTCTCTTTATTAATACAACAAACATCCTAGCTGTTTCCTTTTTGTTGTTAACTACCGGTGCTCTCCCGGACTTAATGCCTATACCCGCAGATATTAGAAGATGGTAGAAGAATCCAGGTGGATTCAACTTAGTCTAGAACTCGGTGTAGCGTGTGAAGTGAGGGGTTAAATGAACAGCAAAGCGGGAAAGTAAAAGAGGGGTATGATGGGTAAGGACATGATGCGAGAAGGAAGGAAAATGGCGTGATTATGTTCAAGAGGCTCCCGGAGGAGCCAACATTTATTTATATATTTAAAGATGGCCTTATTGCCAGATTGTAGGATGGATAGGTCACTGAATCATAACCCCATCTTTGATATACTGATTTCATTTCTCTATATGCTTTGCACACCAACAGCACATACTTCCCTTCATAATTTTGGGACTTTTACTCCTCTTTATTCAGAACAATTAACATGTCCTGCCCTTGCCAATAAATCCATACTTCCCCCCCGCCCTTCATGAAAGGGATTACCAGTCTCCACAATCTAGGCAATACTGCAGAGCTTTTTTATAGTTATTGCAGGCTCAACAAAAATAAAACCTTAGACAGAAACTTCTACCCACATATCACAATTCCTAATCGCATAACCCTCCCCTGACATGGTAAGATCCGCCGAACATAGGCCCCCAACGCCCGGATGAGTATTAAAGAAACTGCAATCCATTCAGCAGGATCCATCCCGGAGAGATTCCAACAAACTACCCAAAAATTCACCTTTGTCACCAATCAATTATCCTGTCAAGCTCTTTCAAAAGATTTCAAGCTTCCACACTGATATTTAGAGCATGTGAGCTGTGCTTGAGTGCAGTTCAGGACCAAAAGTGGGCCTTTCCTAGTAAATAGTAACTAACCCCTGAACACCTTCTGAGAATAGCCTATCATATTCAGCGACAGGCACTGTTCGAAAAATATATGTTGAGCAGAATGTTATGTAAAGTAGACTTTGAATATCATATTAGGGCCCAAAGTTCCATTAAGCTGCAAAATAATGTTAAGCTATTGGGCATCCTTCACGGTTCCCCTGCCAGTGGTTGCCACCCAGGATGCCTCTACAGTTATAACCCTCCAGCCACAACATTATCCCAAATAAATGCCAATTCCGATATAGATGCCAACAGCTTGCCCCCTATGTTGCAGTAATATATCATACCAAATTCGTCACCTCGATATAGCTTTCCAGCTTCCAACAATTTGTGTTGTTGCCATTAAGAACACATGTCAAGGTTTAACTTAACATCAAGATTGTGTCGACCCCTCGCCAGGCAAATGATAGATTTGGTCCTGTCATATAAGAAAAATATGCCCAAGTTTTGACTACCTCATGGTACGTTAACAAAATTAACGGCGCACCAACGATCAGAACTTCGGCTATAACAGCACTTTCCTACCAAACCTACTATTTTGGCGATAAAATTAAAAAAAGTAAATATGTAGTAGAATAGATACAAGAAATTGATATGATTTAGAGAAATTTCTTTAGGTGGGCCGAGGGTGGAGGGGGGTTGGGTTGCTAGTTATATCTGGTGCGCCGTTATTTTTGTCAACCGAGTATACTAGCCAAACTATATAGACCAGGTGCAGTTAGGTTCAGTATGAATCAACCAAACCACCGGAGAATATTTGTCAAGCCTCTCTAAGCTCCTAAGCTACTCTCACGCTAGCCGGGCTTCGGAGAGGTAAAAATATCCAGGCCGCAAAAACTATTAAAGTGCTTGTGCATTTAGGGCCCGTTTCCCCAAACCCTCTGGTTCTAAAATTTGGCCGATAAAACCAGACAGTCCAAAAGTGTTTACCTAATTTCCTACCGCCCTAAATCCTTGTCACTAGACGGCCAAAAAGTGAAGTTGCCTCAGAGATGCGTTTAGAAATCGCATCCGACACTAGACGGCACAACGAGGTAGCACATTAACGCGAACACTTGTACCCCGCAACCAAGTACCGGTACCCCAAAACACCAGAAATAATAATTTGGGAAACATCAACAGAAAATAAAATAGACTTGGCCTTGCTCCCAGAGCAAAAGCATGTTGCTGTCGGGATGGAAAATTGGCCATATCATTTAGGTCTGGTTGCTATGGAAGGAAGCATACAGTATCCACCGATTTTCAGCTGTTATTCGGTTGCGAGGCACGAGTTGTCCGCGTTAACATGACACCCAGCGGTACGCTACGGGAGGTAAACACCACCTACCCCCCGGTAACTTACCCCTCCCACCATCTAACTCCCCCTAACAGTTGGCAAAATCCCCAAGTGCTAGACAGCCCTTTATAGGTAAACGGGCCCTTAGAGTTGTCTGTTTAAAGTATTTTGTGAGAATGTTGAGGTACAGTGCGCTCAAGCATTGTGAACCGATAGGGCACAAGACAGTATAGTATGTAATAAGAGTGCCACCCTGCCGGGTGTAATTCAGGTGAAGGCATTCTTCAATATTTGGTTTTTTTCTCTCGAGGCAGAATTCATTCTAAAAACTTGTTGAAATTCCGTTATATTTCCTATGTGCATTTCATAACACTACCATGTATTCTTTTACTTAGTTTGTGTTTCGGCTCCACCTGTACACCGCTGACATTAGTACAGCTAAGATATCTATTATGGTGTTTTATTGATTGTTTTGGGATAATATTTGGGGATTTAACATGTGCTTTTCTATCCCGTGTTAAGGATTTTATGCATCTCTTATGCACTATTATTGGTCATGATATTTCTAATATTCACATCACACCCTCATAGTTTCATGCACATTGTTTAGGATTGCTTGGCAGGATCTCAAGGTCAAACATATTCGCCTTTATGTTTCTTACATAGTTTTCCCTATATTTCTTTCATACATATGGGCGCACACTTTTGTATAAATATGCTTGCTACCGCCCACCTGTTTTGGAATAATTAAGAACCAGAACTCCTATCAAATCTGCTCTCTACTCCTCACCAAGTGTGCCTTGCAACCCCCCTCGCACTTGCGCAGTATTATTCACATAGAATAGATTGTGCCCCTGGCGTTCACATTTTGAACAAAAGTGGTGTCCGGGGAGTACCGGTGTCGGGCTCTCTCACTTCTGCCCTTGTGTGGATGGTGTGTTGCGCAAGCTGTATTCCACTCCTGTCACCCGCGGCAGGACCTTCTTCTAAACCGTATAAATATCATAAATTTATCCTAGCTACACCTAACCGGTATGCACTAGCTAAACAAAAACAAAAACAAAAAACAAAACAAAAAACTGAAAACAAAAACCAAAAAACATAACCATATCACACAGTCTCAACCCGTCCCAAAATCGTCAAAATCAACAACTTAGCCGCACCATCATGACTTCAGCATCACAATCTGTAAGAAACTTAATCCACACTGAGGGCCAATACCCATCACTCTTAGCCAACCGTAAGTGACTAAGCCACTTATCACTGCCACCAAACACGTTCTGGCAGCCACAACATGTAACCAATTCCCTGGAATGAATAGGGTAGAGCCTCTTAACTGCGAACTTAACCTTCTCTGCCGGGTCAAACCTCTCCCACAACAGCTTAACCTCGGACCAAAACCACCTGCGACCAGTAGCTGTGCATGCCAGGTTCTTGCTAAAATGCCTGCTACGACTGGCCTTGCTGTCTGTAATCCGTGCCAAATACACGGGGCGCGAAGTAGCCCCCGGAGCCACAAAATAGTAGCTATGAGCCATCTTGAGCGCACGCAGAGGGCAACCTGCCGAAGAATGGCAAAGGTTGCAATCATCACATCGATATGTAGAAGGGGTAACATCCACCACAATACGCCGACCATCGTAAACAATGCATGCCGTGCCGTCAAACAGGTTACCAAATGCCACGTTGATGTTCCCACATCGACGAGTGTTTGAGGGAATTCCAAGCCCCAGCATATCCTGTTTACGGATCCAGTCCACCCATGTACCAATCTTCGAGTTGTCGTAAAGTTTATTAGAAGCAGGGCGTCCGTCGGCATACCGGTCACACGTGGTCCAGTGGTGCCTCTCATCGCTGCAATAACATTCATCATGTCCAACCATCCTGGTGCCAGAGCGTATACGAATAATGGCAAACAGGTCCAGCCTGGTTAACCTGCGTAGGTGTTTGAAGTCCCGCGGAGTGCCCCAGTAATAGAGGTGTCCCTGCTCAGTATGCCAAAGACCCCATTGTGCCAATCGTTGCTCTCTAATGCGCGCATAGCATCCAAAACCAAAATCAACGTCCTGAAAGCGACCGGGCTCCAGTGCTAACTCGCACGCCTTCTTTGCCAACCTATCAGTGATCTCGTTCCCAAGATTGCCCATATGCCTGGGGATCTCTCTTATCATAAGGTTGGAAATCTGTGATATCAGTGGTGCAAATGCCTGCCATATGCCACTAGATGTGCCACTACATCATCAGCAAAAAAAGCGTTTGCTCCAGACGGATAGGCATTGCGTCCGGACGCAGGAAATCTGTCAGTAGCTTCCTGTCCGCCCAGTCCGCCCTCAGATGGCCCCAGCACAATGGTTGCATCCTAGTCCGTTGGGTGCAATACAACCCGCATCCTGTCCGCCCAGTGCACCTGGATGGTCCATTTCACACCGTAATCTCCCGAAGAAACCCAAGGTAAGTGACCCATAGGGCTCTGCATTGGGGAACTCTCCCTGCCCCTAATGGCCTCTACTTACAATGGACTACTTTATCACCAGGTAAAGGCTGTTCAGACGAAAGAGGATCTAAACATAGGATGACTAACCATCGATTGTCCCGGTAACGACCCAAAACATACCCCTTATTTGATCACTGCTAACAACTCTCGCGAAGGCTGTCTAAGTTCTTTCCACCTCGTATCAGGCTTCGTGAGCGAATCAGTTGAACTATTGAATATTATCAACCTTCGGAGAAAGTCATGCTCGTCCATCGAGGTTGACACTATTCATGACTCCGAAGCGAGCGGATTCCATTCAGGCCCTTCCTCACTCTGGCGGATTGCAATGAGGCCCTGCCAGACTCTAGCGGATTGCAATCAGGTCCTGCCAGACTCTGCCGGACATCGGCCAGTGCCCGGTGAGGTATCTGCCTTTTTCTTCCTGCTGACCTCTATAGCCATGCGGACGCTTCGAACCCTATACCATTCGATTCCCCTCGACCGGCGGATTCCAACGCACCCTGTCCCGACGCTGTGCGACCGCTGGTTGAAATGTTATCCAAACCTTTGTACCCGGGTTCCCCGGGCAAGTAGTTTCAAATTGTTGGCTACAGGGTGCTACAGGCATGGGGACGCTTCGAGGCCTATACCATTCGATTCCCCTCGGCGAGCGGACTCCAATGAGGCCCTTCCCGACTCTGGCGGACATCTGCCCGGTGAGGTATTTGCCCTTTTCATGATGCTGACCTCTAAAGCCATGCGGACGCTTTGAAACCTATACCATTCGATTCCACTCGACCGGCGGATTCCAACGGACCCTGTCCCGACGATCTCCGACCACTGGTTGAAATGTTATCCAAACTTTTGTACTTGAGTTCCCGGGACAAGTACTTTCAAATTGGCGGCTACTGGGTACTATAGGCATGCGGACACTTAGAGACCTATACCATTCGATTCCCCTCGGTGAGCGGATTCCAACACACCCTGTCCCAACGCTGTCCGACCGGTGGTTCAAATGTTATCCAAACCTTTGTAATTTAGTTCCCCGTGCAAGAACTTTCAAATTGTTCGCTACTGGGTGCTACAGGCATGCGGACGCTTCGAGGCCTAAACCATTCGATTCCCCTCGGCGAGCGGACTCCAATGAGACCCTTCCCGACTCTGGCGGACATCTGCCCGGTGAGGTATCTGCCTTTTGCATCCTGCTGACCTCTATAGCTATGCGGACGCTTCGAACCCTATACCATTCGATTCCCCTCGACCGGCGGATTCCAACGCACCCTGTCCCGACGCTGTCCGACCGCTGGTTGAAATGTTATCCAAACCTTTGTACTTGAGTTGCCCAGGCAAGTACTCTCAAAATGGCAGCTACTGGGTGCTATAGGCATGCGGACACTTAGAGACCTATACCATTCGATTCCCCTCGGCGAGCGGACTCCAATGAGGCCCTTCCGGACTGTGGCGGACATCTGCCCGGTGAGGTATCTGCCTTTTTCATGATGCTGACCTCTAAAGCCATGCGGACGCTTTGAAACCTATACCATTCGATTCCACTCGACCGGCGGATTCCAACGGACCCTGTCCCGACGATGTCCGACCGCTGGTTGAAATGTTATCCAAACTTTTGTACTTGAGTTCCCGGGACAAGTACTTTCAAATTGGCGGCTACTGGGTAATATAGGCATGCGGACATTTAGGGCCCGTTTACCTATAGACGGCCGTCTAGCAACCGGAGACGGTGCCGACCGTCAAGGCAGGTTAAACGGTGGGAGGTGTGTAGGGTGAATGGATGGGTGTGTGTTTACCTAATTATACTGTCTTGTGTAGTTTAGTGTGAAAAATTTGATTAATTGACGGGAGGTGGGCAACCATGTAGCTTTCGGCTCGCAACAGTGCTCGGCAACCGAGATAGTAGACTGACCAACAATGTCTCCTCACAGACAGAGGATAGGAATCTTGTCTCTGAACTCACTCTGGGTTATAAGAGAACAAATTGCCATTTGTAGAAAAAAATTAGAGCTGATTGGTAGCTATTCTTGCGATTGCATGCATGATGTATGAGTGGTGTTGATAGACGGTGGTTGCAAAACGACCTGTTGAGCAGCGTCAGGTTTTGACTGTCTAGCAGCAAGAATATTAGACGGTTGAAAACAGGGTAAACAGTTTTGCCACGTCTATCGGAATATGTTCCTGGTTGAGACGCCACCGTCTAGTTTCCCCACCAAAATGTGAGAACTAGACGGTTAGGCAAACGGGCCCTTAGAGACCTATACCATTCGATTCCCCTCGGCGAGCGGATTCCAACGCACCCTGTCCCGACGCTGTCCGACCGCTGGTTGACAAGCTATCCAAACCTTTGTACTTGAGTTCCCCAGGCAAGTACTTTCAAATTGCCAGCTACTGGGTGCTACAGGCATGCGGACGCTTCGAGACCTATACCATTCGATTCCCCTTGGCGAGCGGACTCCAATGAGACCCCTCCCGACTCTGGCGGACATCTGCCCACTGAGGTATCTGCCTTTTTCATGCTGCTGACCTCTATAGCCATGCGCACGCTTTGAAACCTATATCATTCGATTCCCCTCGACCGGCGGATTCCAACGGACCCTGTCCCGACGATGTCCGACCGCTGGTTGACAAGCTATCCAAACCTTTGTACTTGAGTTCCCCAGGCAAGTACTTTCAAATTGCCAGCTACTGGGTGCTATTGGCATGCGGACGCTTAGAGACCTATACCATTCGATTCCCCTCGGCGAGCGGACCCCAATGAGACCCTTCCCGACTCTGGCGGACATCTGCCCGCCGAGATATCTGCCTTTTTCATGCTGCTGACCTCTATAGCCATGCGGACGCTTTGAAACCTATACCATTCGATTCCCCTCTACCAGCGGATTCCAACGCACCCTGTCCCGACGCTGTCCGACCACTGGTTCAAATGTTATCCAAACCTTTGTACTTGTGTTCCCCGGGCAAGTACTTTCAAATTGGCGGCTACCGGGTGCTATAGGCATGCGGACACTTAGAGACCTATACCATTCGATTCCCCTCGGCGAGCGGATTCCAACGCACCCTGTCCCGACGCTATCCGACCGCTGGTTGAAATGTTATCCAAACCTTTGTACTTGAGTTCTCCGGGCAAGTACTTTCAAATTGTCGGCTACTGGGTGCTACTGTTTTCTAGACTAGCTTTAATAAAAATATTCCTATTTTAGTATCTAAATGACTGAAATAAGTAAACATGAGTATTACTGGATAGATCTTTCCGGACAATTTGGATATTCTCCACAGTTTTCACTACCTCATTCAAAGTCCTTGAAGGTAGAGTTGTTGACTTAGAAGGTATCCGATGATAGCCAGTTACACCTGGGTACTTCCACTATTCGCCTATCCTATAGGGTTGCGTCCGGAGAATCTTTTTGCGTCCGGAGAACCTTTCTGCGTCGGGTACCTTCTGAGTCCTTGGTTGCGTCTGGTGCGTCCGGGCGGCATGGACCCCTGTCCACCCGCACCCAATAAATGACCGCACACCCAGAACGCGAGTTTACGTTCTATGCGCCGGGACCGCCGGACGCACAGGGAGCACGGGGTGCGTCCGGGTGTAAGCTTTTTTTTTTGCTGATGATTCCATGTCGCGGAGTGCCTTGACGGCAACCTGGATGCCCGAGAGCACAAGCACGTCCCTCGGGGACAGTGCCAAAATATCGCGAAGGAGGGACAAAATTACCAATAGCTCGCATGAATTAATATCCCAGTCCAAAGGAAGTCCAGCGGAGCCCTTTCTCAGTTCCACAGATCCACGGAATACAATCCAAGCACACCCGCAACTGGTGCCTCTGTTACTCCCATCCACAAACTCAACGATCGTAGCCGAATGGGCCAGTGAATCAATAATACGTTGTGCTTCGGTCAAGCCTGTCTGTTTATCGGCGGGAATATGACACCTAGGTATCCCGGAGAGGACCTCATGCGATTCCATCCTGATTGCCTTCATACAGGGCAAGCACCCATCCTGTCTAATCCAACCATGCCACGGTAAATTGTCACAGTACCGATAGTTGAGAAACCGCTGGGCAAACCGTGCTCTGTAGTATGCCTCCCGAATAGGAGTAGGAGGTATACCACATTCCGGATGCAGGATGTTATTTGCCAATCGTAAGGGCATCCTAAACAATGACCTAGACAGTCCCGAACATGGACCTCGATCTTCTTAATAGCCACCAAATCGTCCGCGACAAACTCAAGGCCATATTCCACCATCGGCAGGTATGCACCTTGAACAAGCCTCATAACCTCCCACGCACCAATTCCACTCTCCCCACCAAACCGTCGTGCCAATGCCCCAATGCGTCCCCGAACCTCCAACCCACCCTGCAACCAATAGTCTACATGATTCCGCATAGAGCCGTCACAAGCAAATCTCATACCCAAAACACGCAAATCATTAACAGCAGAAACCTGAACCCCATCCAACCTACACGGCCCCCATACCTCATCACCAAACCCAATCCACTTCGTCTTAGGACCACTGAAATCCATACCACGCCCTTTAGCAACCACTGTGCACTCATCAAAAACCCTTTCCAACTCACCCCTTACCATCTCCTGAGAATCTGCAGCCAGCACAATACCAGCATCATCCACATAGCTCACCGTAATAGAGCGAAGAGAGGGGCAGTATTGTAACTGAGGCCGAAAAATATCCACCACATACACCCCGAACAGGAAGGGGGAAAGCGGGGATCCCTGAGGGATACCTTTGCTGAAGAAATATTCACTGAAGATGTGTCCGTTGAAATTAAATCGTACTCCTCGCTGAGATGCCCAGTGCCAGATCCGCGATACGTATCCAGATGGGCAGTCACGTGCAACCAAAAGGTCCGCCAGCAAGTCTATGTCCAAGCGGTCAAAGCCACCCTCAACATCCATCGAAAGAAGAGCCGGATGCCAATTCTTGTGGGTCTTAAGAAACTCGTATACCACAGCAAGGGCATCGTGAACCCCACGCTTCCACCTACTTCCGAACTGGGTATCTTCAAGGTCGACGTGTTTCGCAACTGCCAGGAGTACTATGCACTCAATACCCTTGGCCATTACCGGGAGCAAGTGTATCATAAGCCAAGCCTTAACCACATCACAACGCAGTTTATCAGCCTTCCGAATGAGGACAACTTCACCTTGGTGCCAATCCCTATTGCCATGATGGACGGTCTGTTTCAAGCACCCAACAAAGGAAGCATTTGCCTTGTGGTGCCAGAATCGAATAAAAGGATAGCTCATCCCGTCATACAAGGTAGCCGTATTGCCAGGAGACATCCGAAGCGCCTCGTCCATGAATGGGGAAATGGAATCTCACAGATACCCGTTGTCACCAACCCACTCGGTCTCAGGAACAGGGGCCTGTTGTTCAGCAATCAAGTTACTAACGTTCTCATGTGTGTAGCAGATACGGCCATCACCTGTATCCATCGCAGGAAGGGTCCTCGAGGTGTCCAGCGCATGAATATACCGAAATATCTCTGGGTCCTTAGCCTTAGTGAGAAGGGTCTTCAACCTGTCGTATCGTACCTGTACAATTGCAGCCCGATAGACCTTGCGGGCCAGGTGAAAGTCCTCCCGTCTGCCATGATCCGATATCGAGATACGTCACAGATGTCGTACCTCATCACGCATGCGCTCGAGGTCCTGGTTCCACCAACGGCACCCACGCCTTCCTGGACGGTTCCGTGGAATGGCATCAACAATATGTCGTGCAGCCCCCGAGATATCATCACTCTCCGGGTCAATACCAACCAAGTCATCCTCTATCTGATCCCACTTCCCCATCGTATATGCAGGTTTAGGGGAAGGCAAGTGTCCATTGTCAACCGAAATTTTAATAATCTGAGCTGCATGCGGCAGACCAGCCATGTCCGATATCCGGTATTTGTGGTGTTATTGCCTGAAGGCGCATAGGTCAATAACTGTCGTCCCATCATGCGTAGGAATTGACGGGACCATAAAGTCGAAATCGGCCAACACCCGCGCAACTGTAGTGCCTTGATGGTTGTGGCCACCAACATCCGCAACGTGTCTCCAGCGATCGCCCCTTGCATTCATATCCCCAGCCAAAACATGACAGTCAAGAAAAACTCTCAAAGCACGGTCCACATCCACACTCAACATACCCGGACGCAAGTAAATCCCACCAACACAAAACTCCTTCCTACTACAATAAGTTCTCAAAATCAAACCATACCGATTTGAACAAACAACATCAAACAACCCAAGCAAACTCCATCTAATATAAGCATGAGCATCACAACCATCCACACCAGAAACAAACACAAAATCACCAACATCCCCATCAACACAAACACCATTATCATCCACAGCAGGATCAACAATAAAAATAACATCAACATAGGAAAAAACATCACACACCACCGAACGATTCCCAATACTCGCCACTACATTTATAAAACAAAGGTTAATAAACATCACCAGGGACGAAGGGTATCACTACCACAAGACGTCGCAACATCGGCTGGAGCCGATGGCGAACGTGCAACACCTTTGCCTTTGTCAAGGCGGGGGACTACAACCTCACGTGTGTGAGCTGATCTGTCGGGGTTGATCTCAGAGCGCAATTTCTGCTCTGATATGCTGACACCCAAAACCCCATTATCAACCATGTGAGGAGCAAGTGGGGTTCAAGGCCGACCAGCACCTTGACACCTCAAACATCCCCGGGACCCATCACTAACACCCCTAACAGACGTATGGTCAGCCACAACTGCAGTAGCCGGTCCTAGGTTAGGGGGGGAGGAAGAGGCACCACATAATGCCGCACATTCACGATGACCGGTAAAGTGATCACCTGAATTGCACAACTAACAAACCCTATGTACGGGTATGCAGGCAGTCCCGACCTTACGGCATGACAGTACTTGACACATGTGTCTGGCGGTGGTATTTTCTTTGTCACAAAATGCACAAACCGGCTTGTTCCTGCATTCCCCTAAACGCTGACCGACGGTCTGGCAACGGGCACAGACAACCATAGGGTTATCCTCATGCCAAACACGACACAATCTTGGTCTACCGGCCACACCAATACGAGGTTGTGTAGCACCCATCAGTGTCCGAACCTCTGGTGTCATCTCTAGAACCAGGATAAGCCCAGCATTGTTGGCCCGGCGTTCCTTCAGTTTATGCAGACGACCAGCCCACGAGGGGCTGTAGCAATAACCACACCCGGCTTGCTCTGTTCAATGTCAGTGGCAAGGTGATCAAACGCCGTACGTCCTTCCGACTCAGCGGGCTGCCAGCCCCCACCAAATCTAGAAAGGGGAACCATTCCGACAAAAACCTTAACCTTTTCGGTATCCCTGGTAAACCTAAAGTTATTCAACCCCAGTAAACCCATGGCCTCGCGAAATGCAGGGTAGTAGCCGACAAGCGCATCTGCCTCTGTAGCCACCAAAGTAAGTAGCACATCACCCCACTTACCAAGTCCAGCCATAGAGAAATAAGCCCCACAGTTCAGGGCAAACAGCGCCTTATTTAAAGTGTCCCTGATATTACCAACTGTAACATCAACAGGGAGAACAAACCTCTCGTTCCTTTTCCGTTCGAATTTTATTGTCAAATGATAGGCCCGTACCGGTATCGACGTGATCGGGTCTGGTGTGATGGTCATGCGCTTGGCGAAGCACTTTCTACCTTTAACAACATTATAGCCGACTGGCGAAGCTCCCGAAGCGGCCACCACGGCAAAACCTTTCGTAACCCTTGTCTCATCAGTTAATGCATAGGTGGGCCGTTGTTACGGGGTAGCTAACACGGTAGGATTCCGAGCTAACTAGGGCGAGGATATTTGAGATAACGGATTAATAGTCAGGAAGGCTCGTTGGTAATTGTTTGATAAAGGTAAAGTAATAAAGAGTAGTCAAATATCAAAGAGTTAGAATATAACGCGATAACTTGTTATATTGTTAAGGTCTCTTCTCCGTTGCTTGATGATTCTTCAACCACCAGGGGAGAGGCCTACTATTTATACTAATATTCATGCTACTTCGACTTCTCTAGTTAAGAAGTATCTTCTTAACAATTCAGTTCGTCAGAACATAGTGCGAACACTGTTTGACCCTGAACTCTTGCCCAGCTCGACTCAGAAAATCTCCCGAACTGCTATTTCATCTGAGGGTGTCCCCACTTCACCAGTAGACAGTCTTCGATCTCTTCGTCATAATAGACTATAAATGAATATGCGGCCCCAATGCCTACATACCAATAGTAATATGGAATATGGAGTGATCAGTTCCGATATCCAGCTATCAAAGCATTATGCAGCAAACGCATATGCGACTAGAAAATGACAGGAGTAGTATTCTCTAAGCATCGTTCCAATCAGTTGAAACTATCTTGAAACGTGCTCTGATTTAGTACTCAGAGTCGTCTTCCAGATGCCTCTGTGAAGCTCATAACTCCAGGAGCTTGGGTTCGGATATATGGTCATCTTATGAAGCCATATACCTCGCTCTTTAATTATTAGGTAAGCTATTCCCGCTAGGGTAATATTAGCTCCCTCCTTATAAGGGTTTTGTCCTCAAATCCCTTATATAATAATACATGCGAAGTAATACATAATAAACATTAACTCCATTTAGTACTCTACAAGGTAGGGTGAAAAACCTTCCGCGTTTGCTTGGCCACGGGAGGAAAACCTTTCCATGTAATACTACTTAGCCCAATCTTGGCATGTCCGGATTTTCCCTATGAAAATCATCTACCAATTTCTGTGCTCGTTCTAAGTGCTCAGGTCGTTCCCAGGTGTTCTCGTCTTCTGAACACCCTCTCCACTTCACGAAGTAGCGGAGTTCTTCGAAGGTCCTGGTCCTGCCACGGACTCTTCGATCATAAGAGATTATTTCACTCTTAATGATTTTTTCCACCTCCCATTCAAGATCACCATCGATCTCTTCGGGTTCCATAGGTGGTTGTTCTCGGGCCGGTCGAATAGATGTTCGATAGGGCTCGAGTAGCGATACATGAAATACCGGGTGGATTTTCCAACGTTCCCATAATTCGAGTTTATACGCAAGCTCTCCTCGTTGTTCCAGGATTTTGAAAGGCCCGTATAGCTTAGGGGCTAATTTCTTTGATGGGCGTTTAGTGCGGATATTCTTGGCATTAAGCATAACCATGTCGCCTATTTTGAAGTCAGGTTGTTGCTTAGCCTTCCCATTGTAATAACGTCCCATGGCTTCCCTGGTCTTTTCTAGAGAGTGTCTTGCTTGTTGATGTATCGTTTGCATCCAGTGAGCGTAAAGGTTTGCTCCTGGGTTTCGCGCTTCACGCTCCTTCAACCATTCAGTTTGAGGATGATAGCCATAGTTTGCGAAGAAAGGGGTCACATTGTGTGCGTTTGTTACCGAGTTGTTATAGGCGAACTCAGCTAAAGGTAGGAGATGGTACCAGTCATCCTGATCGTAGTTGACAAATATAGGGAGGTATCCTCCTAGCACTTGGTTGACTCGTTGCGTTTGTCCATCAGATTGAGGGTGGTACGCCGTCGACATTTTTCGTTTGATGCCGAGTTTTTTGCACAATGATTCCCAAAATTCTCCTGCAAACTTCGCATCCATATCTGAAATGATTTCCGAGGGTAAACCGTGAAGTTTCCAGACTTCCGTAAGGAAGGATTCTGCCACATCTCTTGCGGTCGCTTTTTCTTCTAATCCGATAAAGTGGGCCATTTTTGTGAAGCGGTCTACTACGACCATGATCTGGGTATATCCTGCTGATTTCGGTAACTGCGTGATGAAGTCTACCGAAGTTGAAGCCCAAGCAGCATAGGGTACTTGTAGGGGATTAAGTAACCCAAATCGTGCGTGTCGTGGAGCTTTCGCTTGTTGACAGGCGGTGCAGGAACGAACATAATCGTTTACCCAGTCGGTTAGTCCTTTCCAGTAGAAATCTCGTGTAATGAGTTCTAGAGTTTTTTCTTGTCCGAAGTGACCTGCCACTTGGGAGTCATGACATCCTTTAGCGATAAGTGTTTGGAGGTCTTCATTTGCGGGGATAAACAATCGGTCTTTGTAGTAGAGAAGGTCATCGGATATCGACCATTGCTTAGGCAATTCCTTTCCCTTTTCCTTCAAGGATTCCAACTCTTTCTTTCGTTGCATCCAACCTAGATCTTCCTCTGCCATTTCGCGAACGAACTTTAGCCAAAAATTCAGCTTCAAATCCTTTCAGATTTGCTTTGGCGATAATAGTATTTGATAATAACACTTGTCCTTTACGTAGGATAGGGTGTTGGTTAATATCGGAGGAATCGTAAAACTCGTGGTTGCCATCTGCTTGATGGAAGCATATCGTTGGTTGGGTTTCTTTCAACTCCAACCCTGTCCCAGTGCTCCCGAAACCCTTTTCCGCTCTCTCAGTCTCATCTAACCCATCCACCTCCATCCAATCCTGATCATCAATCCTTTCCACTACCAGCTGCGCTATGCGTTCCCCTATCTTAACCTCGTACTCTAACTTTCCATGATTAACGAGTTGGACTTTGACTTCGCCTCTGTAATCTGCATCAATAACTCCTGCCTCTACCGTGATACCTTTGGTTGCTAAGCCACTTCTTGGTGCTATGCGACCGTAGGTTCCTTCTGGTACCGCAACCGCTAAGCCGATTTTCACTAGTACTCGGCTGTTGGCTGGGATAAGTATATCTTCGATGCTGTACAGGTCGTGTCCTGCTGCAAGCTTTGATCCGTTGGTAGGGATTCGGGCCTTTTTGTCAAGCCTTTGGATCCGAATACGCATTTACTTTTCTAGTTGAGGCAATTCCTGTTGGAGCTGTTCGGAGTGTGTCCCCCACACGACGGCAATTTGAAATTTTCCGAAGTGCTGAGGTTTCAAAATTTGTTGCTCGCGATGCGTAGCTCCCTCTTCAGGGCGGTACTCCGGCCGCCTGCTTAAAGCGTCGGGCTTGCCTCCTTTTATGCCTGGTCGGTAGATGATTTTGAAAATGAAACCACACAATTTCTGTGCCCATCGAATCTGTCTGTGGGTCCAGGCTTTTGTTGTAAGGAAATATTGTAGGTTCTGATGATCAGTATAGACCGTTATTGGTTTCTCCGTTCCTTCCAAGTAATGTTTCCATTCCATGAAGGCAACAAGAATAGCCAATAATTCTTTGTCATGGATGTCGTAGTTTCGCTCAGCTGGGCTAAGCTTTCGGGAATGGAAGGCGACAGGATGTAGCCTTTTTCCATGAAACTGCGACAAGATACATCCTAGTGCATAATCGCTGGCATCTGTTTCCACGACCGTGTCAAGTTCTGGATAGAAATGACACAGGATTGGTGCTGATATAAAGCGTCGTTTGAGGTCGTCAAATGCCTCTTGTTGT
>Ga0307513_10001694_pt1 | contig 31530 bp, 34 predicted proteins | sample 15_EM_MG_FD_202174 | JGI IMG/M metagenome (GOLD analysis project Ga0307513, IMG submission 202174) | Populus trichocarpa ectomycorrhiza microbial communities from riparian zone in the Pacific Northwest, United States - 15_EM | ecosystem: Host-associated > Plants > Roots > Unclassified | place... | reverse complement strand
TTGATCGGTGGGTGGGTGGTTGGTTGGTTAGGTTACTGTCTGTTAAGTTATATGAGCGTATGTGATTGCTATTATATCAGCGGTTCATTCATACGGGTGTATTACGGTATGATACGGTATGGAGAAAGGAACCGACCGATAGACCGATCGACCGACCAAACTGCCGTAGGAAATGAAAAGGAGGGGGAAAAAGGGTTTATGGTAATAGTTCCTTAACAACTCTTGGAATATCCACTACTATAATATTATCATACCAATCATCATCATCATCATCAGCCCAAGATAGGTTTAGCCCGACAGGTCGACGGATGGATGAACCGATTTTATGCAGTGCCCTTATCAAGAAAATGCTATCATATCATACTAATCCCTTCTCGGCCGGGCCTTTTTTCCATCCGAGCCCGAGGATTAGATCACAGGGCTTCCGGAGATATAGTTAGTTAGTTGGGTTCCAACCAAGAAGTTTTCCCGGTACCGATATTTCACATACTATACATAGCCACGCACGCACCGACGCACCAGTTAGATTTTTAGATTAGTTTTTTTTTAATCCGGGGTAGGTTAATGGATCTTGTGATTTTCCCGGCTATCGTTTTTTAGCATACGTATGCTTGCCGCCCCTCTCCTCCTCCCCCCCTCCGGTACCATGCGAGGGGGCCTTAAATAAAGTACCGTAGCGGTAATTTGACTGTGGGATTTTGTGTGGTCTGGACTTTTGAATTCGCCACCAGGGCTGTTTTTTTTTTTGGTGGTGGTGGTGGTGGTGGTGGTGTTGGTTGGTTGGTTGGTTGTGGTGTAACATGGCACTATGGTATGTATGATAGCTGACGAAAGGCTAGAAGGCGATTGGAGAGGAGTTGACTGATTCGGACTTGTATTAGTTAGTGTTGTTCAGCAGGGTGATACGTCTTGTGCTGCCTGAATATACGGGTACCGTTGGAACTCTAACGATGGAGGAACACACACAGTAACTTATGAGCACCTTCGTGTGACACGAGAAGGTAGAAAAAAAACTAAACCCCATTAGGGAGGTAACTCCAACGATATTAGAGATAAGTAGTTGGTGCGTTGTTCGATCGTTCGAGCTTTTGCGGTATTAGAAATGCGGATGACTGTAGTTGATATCACGCCTTGGTGCTCTACGGCATTTGTATTTTTTTTTGTGGGAATTGGCATAGTAATGAGAGGGCGTTCGCCACGCCCCCCCTCCCTTACTACCGGTATGTTAGTCCCTCCTATGTTTGTTGTTGGAGTCACCGGAGGTTTACTTTGCCATTGCCTTGCTCTCCAGGAGGAGAGGAATTCTTCTCCATTTAGCAGGAAGAGAGGGAGGGGGAGGTGGCGGAGGAAAGTGAACTCAAGGTATTTTTTCTAAGCTGTGTTTATGCCTTGGGGGTTGGATGTCGAGTGCTCAGAGCTCACAGCCATGTTTAGTTGACTCGTGAGAGTCAAGTTTATCGATTCCTTCATATGATATCACTCTTTTCTGCCTTGCCTGCGTTTTTCGTTTCAGCCTTGTTTTGAAATTCTGGAGGGGGAGAGAGAGGTTACCCAGGGTTCTCGAAGATTTGTCCGTGGATAGCGATTTGATTATGTGCCGAGGCTCCTCGCCTTCCGGAGGCACTTGGACCTATCCTCCATCCAGGGCTAGCTATGCACAGAGCACTTTGATATCCTAAAATGTGGAAGCTACACTATTGTTCACGACAGCAACACCACTCAGCTATAATAAAGGTTATTTTATTCTAGTAACAGAGCAACAACTAAACTTCAAAGATCCCGCCACCAGCACCCCCTCCCTCCCTAAGTAAACGACTAACGACTTCATAGAGTAAAAAGCGTAAATCAAGAAAGAAAAATTGAAAAGGAGAAATGATTTACTCCCGGATGCACAATTTAGACCAAGAACAAACCCGCCCAAACACCAAAAAGTTGTATCCCTCTATGACCAAGATCTAGGATTTTGAACCCCCATTTTTTTGTTGTCCCTTTTCGTTGGGTCTTTTCCTTCTTTTTTCCCCTTTGGGTTTTCTTCCCCCTCCTCATTCTTCATCTATTTTTAGAAGAGATATCCCCAAGCCTTGAACTTCCAACCCCCATAGTATCCGTAAACCCTCACTAGCTCTTGAGAAATCCACACCCCACTCACCCAGGAGGGAGCTCAAACCGGTGGGGATAGGACCACCCGCGGCTATCTATTCACTCCTTTCGCAGTGGCACTCATTGCATCTCTCGTGTGAACACTCCAGGTGCTGACACGAGGGGTTGATATCCACGAGGATCATCCACGGTTCTCTTCCCTCCCTTTCGCACTCGTGGCAGGTCCACCACAACGCGGTGCTCTCGTTCTGGGGGCACCGGCAACCCCCAGGGCGGATTATGCGGGAGGGCTCCGTGAATCCGAGGTTGGAGCAGATGTCGCAGGGATCGTTATTTCCTGAAGGCATAGCGCTTGATGGTGGTGACGTCGCTTCTATTCGTTTCTCTCCTCGAAAGCGGATGTTTTTTTGTTTTTTGTTTTTAAAAAAAGAGATGCTGCGGATTTTGTGGAATATTTGGGTGTGGTGTTTTTAGCAGGGTGAGAAAAGGAGATAACAGTGGAGGAGAGGGAGGGGAGGAGTGACAGTAGCAGTAGAAGAGGATCAAGGGACCTCCACGGGAATGAATAATTGAAGGTTGGTTTGTTGGTAGATATGTTTGAGGTTTTGGGCGTCCTTAGCTCCTTTGAGTAGGAATCTTGAATTGTTCGTGATGGGACTAGAACTCTCGAAGGGAGAGTATAGAGTGTTTATATACCCACCTCCCTCCAAGAGATAATAGGGCACCAGTGCCTGTCTCCCAGGGAGTGGGAAACGTGACCTTTCTCCCAGCATCAAGAGTATTGGAGTTCCCAAGGATCCCAACGCCCGGCTCGCACAAGCCAAGCTACTGCGAAAGCTCTGCCACTTCCCACTCTTTTCTTTTTCTCCTTTCCGACTCGGAGGGAATGGCCTATGAGATAGCATCGGCTCTCTTGGGAACACTAAATGTGAGAAGCGGGGCGGATATTGTACTCTCATCTCGAATGAACCTGGTATGTGATGGGTGCGATGAGGGAGAGGCTGTGCTGTGATGTAGTGGTGTCTAGCTGCCGTCTTGTACATCTGGTTGCACGTCAGTTGACTCGGAGTATCACGCAGGCTACTAAAGAGAAGCTTCACCATCGCAGCCCGTTGAGTTGCAAAGGGAATGGGGGAGAAAAGGCTCGAGGAGAGATGGAGGCTCCGACGGTAATACAAACCTGGCTGTTCCTGCGTTAAGACAGTCGGTAGGGCTAGGAAGCATCTCCGAACCTGGTAATAGACGCCATGTTCTAGATCTATGCAGCCTCCTAATCTATGATGCAGGAGATAGAATTACCTAACTATATCCCAGTCATTTTGCAAGCTCCCCAAGAGCACACCAAGTGTAAGCCCTCCCTGAGGGGAGTGCTCCTCTAGGACAAGCAAGAGCCGCAGAGCGAAGTATCTCGGTCCGGGTGAAAGGATCTCTGTAGCTCCACATAGTTATATAGTCGGGTTGAAGCATCGGGGAAGATTTATCGAATCTCCGGGAAGAAAAGGATGAGCTTTTAGCTAGGCAGCCGACTCCCCGGCCTGATAGCGGATTACCACACCTCCTACGGGGGCGGTGCGGGTCTCATTCTTAAGAACCCGGTTTACGTACATCCTGTACTGTAGCTTCCATCCATGGGTTTCTCAGCCTCCTGTATGGGGGAGGGATAACAGGTGGTGTTACTAAGGAGGATTGAGCCTCTATGTGCCTCTAGCCGGGTGTGGCTTCTCATGTGCTCGCACAGGATAAACAAATACCGGCCGCAGCAGATATTTGTGCAGCGTAGAAACTGCGTTGTTAGTTTTGCGTGCTAGAGTGAGTTTGCGTTCTGGAAAGATCCGAATATCTGCGCAAGTTTTTGTCCTTCAGCGAAGTTCCTATCGTATGTTTGTTGAGACTCAGCGGCCATTCGCTGCCGGTACGACTGTCCGATGTTGCGGTCGTGGATGGTCCCCGGGCGCCAAGAAATGATTTGTGCCTTTAGTATCAGACGATTGCCGTGTCAATGCGGACCGATGAGGCATCGCAGTAGCAACTTATTAAAACACTAATATTGGCAGCTCGGGTGACGGTGAGTGCAGTATTTGTGGGGGACGTTTTATGCCAACGATAGGACTTGTCAGCTATTCACACGTTGGCGCTGCTTCTAGAATAATAGGTTAGGGGCTATCACACTGTGCCGGCACCAATCACTGTACTTTCAAGACCTCCAAGTCCTGGAGAGTTACACGGCCTTAGGGCGGAGACTAGTGATCCCGGAACTTCTCAGAAATTCGCCACAGGCAAGGCTCTCGGCGAAGAGCGATGGCGGTTGGAAGGTCGGCTTATGTCGGAGGGCTATTTCATACGAAGACTACCCAAGTGTCGAAGCTATATCGTTTTAGATAAGCGCACAGAGAAGTGTTCATCTAGGCTGTATCTGATGATTGGGATGGGAGAAGAGGACAGGTATGATATCTAGGAGGCAGCTGTAGTCTGAAGACTTCATGTAATAGCATCGGGCTAGCCTATTTTGCTATCGAGGGTTCTAGAACGGGCTTTGGGGGCCCCACGGCCTCAGCCCCCCAACCAAGCTTATGCCACAGCTTCCCTGGACTTAATACACCCCGGGTTTACAGAAGGCGAAAGCTCATCTAGTACCCGAAAATCCCACACCCCACAATTTCCTTTGCAGTAGCTCATCGAAGAACTTGACTGGGTGTGCTAGCGTGGTTGGGCCAAGCTCTTGTTCAGCCATCCTACTCGGCGCTCTAGATTCTAGAGAAAGCTCCGGGAACAGCCGAAAGGCACGGAGCAGTGCTAGCGCTATGGCGCTGCATATTGCAGGGCAAAATGGTTATCCTCGGTTCAACGTTTATGCATCATAACCCGACATAGGGCGGTAGGTGGTAGGAGCCCTAGAAATGACCTATAGGCCGTTTCTTCAGCCCTCGAGCCCCAATCTCGCGTTCCAAAGTTAGAGGGAAGGACCCCGTGATGTCTAAGCGTTTCGGGCGGTGAATAATGCAAGCTCCTCTGACGGAGCTACCATCATATAAGGCAGCCAGTTCTACATAGTTGATCAAGTCAGCTTCCATCTAAAGGATTTAGTATTGACGATATATCATACTTCACCTTCACCTTCACCTTCACACCAAAGCCTCATATACTACTTGTAATGATACATAAAAAGGTTTGATTGAGACATCCGGCGAATCACATACCAATATTGTTGCATTCGGCAGCTTGTGCCCCTTTGAGCGGTATTTGCAAGGCTACGAGCAGTAATGGTGTCATAGTGCAAAGCCTCGCGGGGCTTGGCACAGTCAGCACGTTATATGGAGTTATACAAGTAAAATCCCAACAGACTCAAAGCACCCTTTTCCTCGGCTTATGCATTTGTGGTACGGTTTAAAGACGTTGAAAGGAGAGGACCATACATCAAAGTCTGCATCAGACATTGTCACTCGAGGAGCATCTCCAGTCTCCGTTTCTCAGCTGGTTCAGCGTTTATTAACAAGAGCGCCTGGGATTCTGTGTGTGCACAGTCTAGGGGCTGCGAGCACTCGCTGACATTAGTTCTCGCAGTGCCCGCAAAAAAGCTTCATCGACTCACGCCTCAAGTTTTGTGCACTTTGATTGTGAACATATGATATATGGATTGGGAACCTGTAAGGCGCGTACGGACAAGAGAAGACAGGAGCCTCGGGTGCCCAGCTTTGGTCAGTTCCGGACACCCGGGCTCGTATGTGCGCGGCAGCGCTGAACAATGAGTAGTTGGTAGACCGGAGTTCCCTTCTATCCGACTATGACTTCCAAAAGTTAGGGAGCGGTGGCTCGCGCAATAACCACTCAGTATACCATCCATAAGGCTGTCCTGACATGAAGTGCGTCCTGGGAACTACCAGGACGGACGCACCAAACTAGGATGAACGGGATATTGGCTAGGAGGTTCTGAGAACAGGGTTAAGTACCGTAGGGAATAACCAACCACTGGTGCACTCACAACAGTTTTTTGTGTTAAGACCCCTACTTATATCTCGCAAGATTCCGGAAATACGCCTGTTGCTATGCAACCACCCAGCCATCAAAAAAGAAAAGATACCTTGTACCAGATACAAGTGCAAAGATACTGGTGGTGAGATTAATGACCGGACGCGCCTAAAACACTAGTAAACCTGAGATATCGACGAAACTAGCAAGCCTATCAAAAGGCTGAGATTATAGATCGGTTCGTAGTGCTTTAGTTACTTAGGAACATGTTTCTCATATTTGCAGGGGTTTTTGAGAGGTGGTGAATTCCGTGGCCAAGGCCGCTTTTTTTGGCCGTTTTTCGTTGCATTATCGTCAGGTCTCCAGGTTATTAGGAGAAGAGTGTCTAGATATTAGTTAAACGGATGATTTAATAATGTTAAACAGTGCTGCCATAAGAACCGGAATAATTGAACCTCACACTAGGGTGTCGGGGTTGCCTTTCCCAGTACATTTGTAATGCCTAATGCACCGTATCTTCCTTTTTTATCTGTCTCAGCGGGAGGGCTAGAAGCTAACTTCTTTCGCGGTGACCCCCCACTTATCCGAAGAGGGAATTCTAGCCGTTCTGAGCGCAAGGCTCAATTGTCCCAATACCCTGGTGTGATATCCACCGATATTTATTGTGCTACCAACGAGACCGCTTTGGCGATTTCAACATACGGTATGTACCGGCAGTCCTAGTGCTCGTACATGTGCCCAGAGAGATCTTTTCGTGCAAGACAGGGATTATTTTTTGGTTGACTACCCTTGCCTTGTCCCGGGTACCGGTACTTGCATTGATGTTGCCGGTGGATAGCGCCCAGGCGCTCGAATATGCTCCTGGAATGTCGCAATAGCATCTGCTCTAAGAAGCATCGATTCTTGTTCTGAACCCTGAGAGGGAGGCTATGCTGAATCGATGTGAATGCATAGTATAAACAATACTAGTACGTGCCCCACGTGCATCATCTGCAAAATCTAGAGTGCACTATGGAAGCATATCGCCCGTGCTTGACCGCAGTCAGATTTTGGAAGGCTGTCATTTCTTCCGCAAGAATAGAGTCCAGAAATTAGAGGTTACGTATGCTTAACCCTCATGTATCATGAGTGTAAAATAAACACCTCTGGTCCTGATGGATCCCAATTATTTGGGTTAATTTTTAATGCAAGCGACGCATGATACGGTAGTCCCCGATATCATTTTGTAAGCGCCCAAGATATGTGCTAGTATGTCGGCTCTGGCACTGCGGTTTACTCCCTGATAAGAGTAAAAAGTGAGGAGTGTGTGCACAACCACCGTTCCGATCCTGCTTTAAGATCTTAGGAAGTGTCCACACACATGGCCCTACCCACACCACTTCTAACGGAGCCACAGACAGAGACCCGGTTCGGCCGGCGCGACCTGTAATCGCATCAAACAAGACCAATTCTGGTCGAGGCGCCGGGCTTCTGTTTTGTTAAGCCCCAGTCTAAGGGGGATGTCGAAACATCCTCCCAACTTCAAGCTCATTGTTATCCATCCCATGATGGATAATGCTGTAGCGTAGTTTTGTGGCAGTTTGTAATTAGTTCTCATGCTTTACTACGGGTCAACGACTGGGGGGCACACCACTGGCAAGGTTAAGATGAATTATCCTCATTAAAAGGGGCTTTCTTCTCGGTCACAGCAATGAACCTCCGATGAGCCCTCGTCAGCCACATGATTAGGATCGGCGACCCCGAATATACTCCCGGGCACCCGAGGCGAACACCAATCCGATGTACAGATATCGGTCAAGCCGGGACTTATTAGTCTGCGGAGTCAAGATTACCGGAGTAGGAATATGTCCGCAACTTGGTCAGATCTTAAAGTAGTAATGGTCTCTTGAGAATGAGGAATTGGCGATCTGCAGTCCTCAGGTATAGCCAGTGCAACCCAATACCTTTCGGTAAGCCTTTTCCGGGAATACCATAAGGAGAGATATGAAGTGTTAACGCATAGGGGAGCGAGTGGTCCAGGAGCTCTGATGCCTGTGATTACCTGAGGCCCCCGTTGGTAGACACAAGCGGACACCTTAAGTGGCCCTCGAGCAAAAACATCTCCTATTGGACGGCTCCACCACTTCAGATGGTTGATCGGCCAGAATCCCAACCTCGTGATTCCATATTCACTGGCATTTGATATTCCACCGGTGGTGGTCGAAGTTATGTTCGGGAAGCCCCAACCCGGTGGATATTTGCCTCTGGAGAAGTAACATATGATGTATAGGCGAAAGAATGTGAGTAACTTACTCATTACTGCGAACGAAATAGGTACAGACCTTTAGGAATAGGACTCACTCGAGAGTCTGTGAGCTCCCGATTCGTCGAGGATCCTCAGAGAAGAGTTTGCAATGATCCAGTTAGCACTTCTTGCAGGTAAAGTATTCGGTTCCGAGAGAGCCCAAATCTAGATCGGAGTAATGCCCCCAGAGTATGCCCCTAGGATCACTCAATAAGCCTCAGAAAGATCTTGCCTTCGGAACGAGTTACGGTTTTTCCTCTTAGCGGAATCCTCTTCTCATCGTTGCCCACGGAAGAGGAGTTCCTGTTCGATTGCTGAGAGCAAACACTGCTGCAATACCTCGACCTACACCACCCCAACGGCGCCTTCCCAAACTTTTAGTTGGCCAGTAACATTAGGCCGCCAGCGAGAAGAACTTACAAAATTCCTCAACCTTACCATAAAGAAGTGAATCAAAGCTCCCAGGGGATTAGCCCCCCCAAAGTATCGAAGCCCGCAGATACTTGTGACCGCGCTGATGGAACCCAAGCTCAAGTAACAACCCCTCACCGCACCTACCTAAAAGTAGGACTACCCCCCCTTACACACACATATTGAGCGTCTGTAGCACAACTGTAGCACTAGTATGATACTATAATCCCTATCCCTTTTCTCACCGGTGATATAACTTACACAAGTCTCATGTCCTGGAAGCCCCGGCCCGCCTGCGGTATTTTTGCGTGTCAATTGGAAGTGCGGTTTTGGTATTATACGAGTAGTGTTCGAGTAGGGTGCCGTAGAATTTTTTGGCGTTGGAAGAATCTTACGACAAAAGTGCCTCGATGGGGTATTATAGGTGACCTCCTGGTTGATAAAGTGCAGAAATAAACCTGAATGTTGTCCTACTGGGATTCGATTACGGGATTATCAGTGTTATCTTCCGAGGGGAGGTTATCGGCGTGGTGAGGTGTCTGCCATGTGTAGAGTCGCTTGATTCACGTGAGAGGTGATGCCGGTAAGTAAGGCGCAGCAGATACATTCGATTCAAATGTACTGTACTACGTTCTAACTCATTACGGGTAGGCATCATGGTAGATGGGGTAATACATTCCTCGACTAGGATACACTATTCACGCTCCATCGATCGCCGTTTGTCTCAATCAAAGTATTAAGTCCTCCACGACGCTCCCCAGTCACTGGCAGGACCCTTCCAATACGAGCGAGAGAAAAAACACCCAACTCACTAATATTACACTCACTAGACTCGACGAACAATCAACTCTCTAAGCACCCACCAGCCACTCAATCCCCCGGCAATAACCGCCGCAATCGTACCCCAGCCCGCCCAAGTTCCCAAGAAATACACTAGGTACCCTACAACGACTTCTCTCCTCCTGGCTGCATCCCGAGCAGGCCTCCATCCCTTGACGTCAGGCTGGTATGGTGGACGAACCCTCCATCCGTCACAAGCACTCAGAGGCTCGGCTGGAATAGATATGTGTGCAACAACAGGCCGATGATCAGAGGACCTGATTTCCTGGATAGAGGTGTATTTGTGAACTTGAAGGCTCTCTGACGGAAGATAAAGTATCCTGTCCGTCCAACTCGGCCATCGAAATGGTATCCAATTCCAGCTGTGATCGTCTGGCGAGGTTTTTGAAATGTGGTATTTATATGTAGGTGGGAAGGCGATCGGGGCTTCCTCTAGGCCATGTAGTGTTTTGTTTGCCTTCCTTTGCGGAGTGAGCTGATCGTGTTCGAGGAGGTTTGAGTAGTGTTTATTCGACGATGGAGGATCATCCGGTTGTGGAAATACAATAAATTCCGGGCCGACGGGTCTGGAGTCTGCGGTACGGTAGTTGAGATCTCCAAGGACGAAGAGATGGGCCGTAGGCGAATACAATCCTGAATAAGGCGCTGGATCTGGTTGAGAAGATATCAAACTCTCGGTAGAGGACGGTCCGATATCTGATACAGCATCCCTCCTTCCCACAATATCGAAAACAAGTCCCCGCACAATCGAGCCCCAATTTTCGTTCCGTAGATGGACATTCTTTTCGTCTGGGGCAAGATGCACAGCCAAGAAGTTGATCTCAACCGTCTTCTCGTCACTATCCCCATTGGTGTCTCCATCCTTAACATTGTAGTAAACCTTGGCTCCGACACCCCCTTTATTCCCCATCTCCCATAGTCCTACCCCAACCCCAGCGTACCGTATCTCCCCAACTCTCGCCGGGCTCCTCGCGAACACCATAATCCCCGTCAACCCGACATTACTCCTCGCTACCAGAGCGTAGTCTTCATCCAACTGCTTCCTTGTAGCAGTTCTCACAGCCGTCGAGAATGTTTCGAAATATCCTGCCAGGGTTGGCCCGCCTAGAAAGGCAGTGGGAAGCGGGGCTATCTCTTGCAGTGAGAGAACTATTAGGTCTGGTTTGAGCTGCGGGGATTCGAGCCCAGAAAGGAGATGCGAAGAAAGGGCCGCGACATCGTGGCGAAGCAGGGCGCAATTGAACGTAATGAGGTAAAGGTGTATTTTATCGTCCATCGCGATGAATGTGGCTGTTGCCAGAGTGGTCGAAAGGGTTAGTGATGTGTGATAAGAGAGCAAGCTTGTTAACTAAGGTATTGGGCGAGTATGCGGGCTATTTGTTTGGTAATAAAACAGCTCGAGGATTATCCTCGGCAAGAGGAAGGGGAGAAAAGGAGCAATTGGAAAGAACCCGGGGCGGTCAAGATCCAAGCACGTTATGGGATGGATTCGCCTTGCCGATACCAGCACAGAGACTTGGGCAGGCTACTGTGGTGCTGGCTCACGACCAGGTTCCAAGCGCTGGATGACAGATTGTGCTCGAACAAAGGTGGCCTGACGGTACTGATCCTGCACATGAGTGGGTTCTGCTGGGCTGATCAGAAGTATCATAAGTCTCTGACTGAGTTGTCAGAACGACCACCGGTATCGACCAATCGACGTGACGTCAGCAGGAAATTCAAGGGACTCAGGCTTGCTTGCAACAGCTTATCTTCCTCGCCAAGGCGATCCATAGAAGGGGTTGAAGGGTTAAACCCTACCAGTTACACACGGCAGAGCTCACGCCCCGTATTCGTTTCAACCAGCGAGTAAGAGCCAGTGCCAGTACAGGCGCAAGCGCGAAACTTTGGCCTGCGTCTGCAGCCTCACTCGAGAACATAGTGTCAGATCTCGTTCATACTGGAGCATAGCAATGACTTCGTTTGTACCAGAGACAAAAAGTTTATTGCGAACGAAAATGTAAGAGGTTCCACGAAGATTTAACCCATTTCTTCTCCCCACATTCCAGTTACAGAAGATAAGAATGTGTCCTCTCTCTCATATTCCAAACGCCGTCATCACATGTCCACTATCAGTTACAAGATCATTATAGGATAGAAGGGGAATATTGTTGAGACAAGGAAGAGGAAAGTCGTTAAAGGAAAAAAGGAAAAAAGAGAGGAAATACATCAAACCCATCAATCGGGCATGACATTAAGTCCAGGAATAAGCGCAGCTAAAAGAAAAATAAAACAATTGAGGGTCTCGAGAGGTGAGATGTAAAAGGAAACATTTGTGGGAAGAGAAAAAAAGGAGCCCTCGGACGAAACACCGGAAGGAAAACACCAATCTAGGTCGTCACGTCGTTAAGTTGATCGAGTACTGCACGCGATAGAGTGTTCAGGGGAAGTGCCTAGTGGTAGTAGCGGTTGCGATGACGACGGCCGGAACGGCCCCCCGCCCCCTCAATAATAATTTCGGTGCGGGTCTCTTCGCGGTCCCAGTCGAGCCGCCTGTCTAGGTGAGAATGGCCTACCCCCGCAATCGATTCATATTCAAGGTCTCGAACACGTTCTATTGGGAGTTAGCGCTATAGATCACTCGGACCCCTCTATGAATTAAAACGTACGTCTGCGAGCATCGTGGGTAATATCCACTAACTCGTTGATCTGGTCACGGTGCAGGTACTCGAATATATAGTAGAAGAACTCAGTTTCCTCGTACTGGTATCCGCAATACTCAATAGCTTCTCTGGAGACAAGATCCTTAGTGATCTCAGTCCAGAGCTCACTGCCTAATCCCCTTGATCTTCGAACGCCGTTATCCCGTCTCCAGTTGATATCAGCATCCCGACCCATGTCAACGGTCACTCGACGGGTTCCAGCAGGAACATCAATAATTGCAAGTTCGGATTCTCTATCATCATAGATGCTGTTTCGTCGACGATGATATGATGCGTCTAGGTTGAGATCGATATCTGATCGGGCAAAGCGGCCCCCAACGACCCCAGGGTGGCGATGGCGATGGCCGTGGTGGTGGTGGTGGCCAAGACTGCCCAAGCTCAGACCGCTACCATATCTACGATCACGGTCGTAAAGGTCGTCATAGGAGTATTCGCGTCCAACACGGGGCCTGACAGCAACTTGAGCACCTACGCCCACATTTCCTACCGAAATCAACACCATGATTCAAATATCAAGAACAGATAGAAGGAAGTATTTACCATGATCGATGTGGTGATGGACGTGATGATGTTCATGTTCGACAACGGGTTCATCAACAACGGGGCTGCGGATAAGGGCGCCCGAGGAGGTATGCGGGTTTCCGTAGCCATATGTGGGAGCGAGGCTAGTAAGACTAGTGAAAGGAGGATCAGGTGAGTATACAGCCATCTGATTATCAAGAGCACGATCTGAGAGATATTGTCGTTCTCTCTCTCTCTCTCTCTCTCCCATGTAGGGGTCAGCGGTAGTGTACCTTGCCATGTTTAGATTTCTCTTTGGGGGCTCCGAAAAAGATAGAATAAAAGATCCTTTGGCGGGTTTCTGGAGCGAAGGAAAAGCAGACTTTTTGGTCACGGACGAGGGGTTTTAAACAACCTCCTCGAAAGAAAAGCGGGGTTGGGCGAACAGCAAAGTTATGCGGCGGTCCGAGAAAGGTAACAGAGCAAACTTGTCGAATGTGTTTTTCGGTCTGTGGTAGAAAAAGTGTGTGTTAGCAACAAATAAAAAAAAGAGATAGTGGACCATAGTGGACCATTCATACTGGGCACTGATTCGATATTTCCGTGTTTGGCTATTTCGCCCACACGATATGGAATGCTTGATGTAATGCATCTGGGATAAGAAGAAAAAACCCGCCTACTTACATGTTACTTTCTCCTTTGCTTTTTTGTTACACAGTAGCCTGGAGGTGAATGGCTCAATCGGGCGAGAGAAAGTGGTTGCAGCACAAAAAAGCGAAATAGTACTCCTAGGAGGAAGCTGGTGGTTAATTGCAGAAGGATGCGACCGTGATCATTATCGAAAGTCGAGCCAGCCATCCTGGGAGAGGGCATTTATATATCCATCTTGGCCTGAAGATTCCATGATGACACAGAGAGCTGATTTCCTTGATAGTTGGCGGCTGCAGGTGTTTCCTGCTGTCTTGAGAAACACCAGGCTTTCCAGCCAGTGGAGAGGGGGGAGGGGGGGAGGATGTTGCAGTGATGCAATTTTGCAGCCAGGCAGGATTTCCGGTGGGAATGACGACACTTGGAATTGGGGTTGAAAAACCAAAAAATAATAATATCAAGCCCTGGTACCTGCCCCCCTAGCCACAGCTAATTACCCACCCTTTTTTTCCCACAAATCCTTATCCTCAGCCTCAAGGTATGATAAGAAGGAAAAAATCGCGGCAGTCCCAGCAAAGACCCCGGCAAAGACCCCGGCAAAGACCCCAACAAAGACCCCAGGTCTTTGCTGATGCCCCTTGCCAAGAACCCTCTCGCCAAGGCAGATGTGACGAAACATCCAGTCTACCATAGACAACCCCATCCCTACCTGATACCCCAGTAGGCAGCGAACATTGCCCAAAGAGGAATATCACAGCACAAATAAAGTCAAATAAAAAAGCCCGACAAGCAGCAAGATGTCATTCTTCCGAGGATCACGAGTCTTCTTCTCTGACTGCTCCAGCAGACGATGAACACGTAGGCGTTTGCTGACGTTTCGATTTCTTCTTTCCTCAATTTCCTTCCATTTCTCCGCGTGCATCTGATTTATGGGGCATCGAAGCTCGGTGCTACCATAGTCGGCGCACTATTAGTATTAAATTTCCCAGAAGATATGATCTCTTATATTCAATCCTGTATTATACAGTAATTAGGGTGCGAACATATGCCTTTCATTGGACGTACTCGGTGCCGGCTGGTCGTGTTAGAACAACCAGATGCAGTACCGAATACTACACTTGAACATGCCCATCGATCTCAACCCTCCCGCGATCAAACCTATTGGTGGCCTGCCCAAGCAGAGGGTGATGAAAACCACATACCGATCTACGGTAAGAATAATAGAATTCCTGTACCGCACATCGCTCCCTTCGGTATTTCAACATTCCTCATAGGCCAATGACCTGGTTGAGGGGCACACCCAAATAACGGGACCAACCTATGGAAAAACCCCCACTGAATTCACGGGAGAGTCGGAGCGAGAGAGACATGCCCCCCCCTCTCCCCACAAACCCCAGCTCGATCAGCACAAACCCTTCTTACCCTCCCCCTAACCCGTAAACCCAACATCCAGATCCTGTGTTTTAGTCCCCCTCCAATCGCCCTGCTGTAGCCCTGCGGCTCAGGCTAGGGACGGTTTTCACAATGTCATCTGGCGGACTAGGCGTGGTATCCCCTTACGTTTATCGTAAGGTGCCTACACTCGTAGTGCATACATCGCACATACGATACCTATCCCCAGAATATTCAAGGGAAAGGAGAATCAGCAAGATCCTGTTGGGCACCATAGTAAGTGGGCCAGCCCATCGTGGGGCGGCCTACATTGCTACCGCCTAAATCGTATCCTACAACACAATCCACAGTTCTCAGCTTGACAACAAACAAAAAAAATGACTGCGATTGGGTGCGCCCCACTTGGTGAAAAAAAGAAAAGAAAGAAAGATAGAGCCTCAGATGCTCATCTGGCAAGGCGATTGAAATGACGATAGCTACAATACAGATGACGCCCCCAATTCCTACATGGAAGAGAATCACCTAACTTATGCAGTAGCCCGTTAGGGAACTCCGCCCTGAATATGACGATTACCAGTAGAAGAGGACTGTGATGATCCGGCCAGCAGACTTTTTTGAACTTGAAGGCGGATGCGGGCAGATTATCCCGCTTACCAGGGATGAGCAAGACCTTAAACAGCACACGAGTGAAACTCCGGCCGCTTCCGACAAGCTATGGGTTTTCAAAGTTTACAAAAGCTGGAAGAACTGGTACCGGTGCAATACCAGTACTTAGTCCTCCAGTCCACCTAGCAGTTTCGTGTAAAGTAAACTTGGTGCGCAAGGTCCAGTACCGTAAGCTGTTTTTGAACAATTATTCAAGGCAGACCAGCCAGATATATCCCTGTTCCGGTTAATACTGGTATCGTACTCAAAAACGGTCAACCAATTGGTACTGTACTGTCATTTTGCCTTACTATACGATTACTAAGGGTAGGAAACCATTAGCCAGAACAGAAAAGGGTATATTTGGCTGGTTAACCTCACGAGACTGTTCTAAAACTTTCTTGCGGGACCTGGTGCCTACGGAGGTCGGGAGGGTTGGAGGTCCTTGCTAACAAAGGGATTCTCGTTAACAGAACTCAACCAGAAATTTTAGAGATAGTGCTAAAATATGAATATTACAACCCATCTTTGCTAAAAGATCACTTGCCCTAAGGTTTCATCGAGATATTAAGCTCTTTTGGTCCCTTCAAATATTACTAGAAATGTGGGGAATTAGCGGCCAACACAACAAAATAACCTGATGCAACTCCCGGCGTTTGCTCGTTGCCGAAAAATCATCCTTTCACCCCGAAACCTCCCATTCTCGTGCAACTTTCGCAGAAGGGTGCATCAACCTTGACTCACAACCCCGATAAGATAAACCCCCAGCCAAAAAAAAAAAGAGAGACGAGAAGAAACAAGAGAGCAAGGAAGCACGGAAGAGAAACAGTCTCTTCTAGAACGCAAATGCTGTGTCACTATTTACACGTCAGTCAAGACAGACGCAACATCCTGGCATCTTGAACCTAAAGTTACAGTAGGTCAGCCCCCCACCCAATTCTATGATGGAACAGCATCCAAAGAGGTCCCCCACCGAAAGGAACCACCACCGTATTACCAGCCGCATGCACCCCATTTTCACACCCTGCGCAAAAGTACTTGTACCATACCGCCGTGAGCTTCAACTTCGTAGGCGTAGTCTGTCTGCATCCACCGGGGCACGCCGCATGAATAAAGTCCAACCCAATCTATCCTCCTTAAGAAGCACAGCTTATCGTCGCACCAACAACTCCTTAGCTACTCGACAATCTAGGGTGGCAGATGGCTTCCCACAAGCACTAGATTCCGCGGGGACGACTGCCAAAAGCTAGGCCTACTAGCACACAACTTACTTTCTGGCGACCTCAAAACATGCGCAGTGCGTGCACTTATCATGCTCGCGCTACTCGAGTATACTCCAAGCGTCACTTCCATTGCTCCGTGTGTGATCTCGCCATCGGCCTTCCATCGCTGGCATCGACAGGGTTCAATAAACTTATTCCTATCAAAATGGTGGGGTCGACCGTCAATCCAGGCATCTGCGCGACCAACCAACAGCATTACAATCCCGAGGGGACCTAACCCGATCTAATCCACATCAGGGACTACCACACCTTAGCTAATTTACAGGGTCCGGTAAGATGTTATGGGATAGTTAATTCAAGGTTAAGCAGCCAAATACATCCCTGTCTCTTCCTATTACTAGGTTCCGACCCTTGTACTTGGATCACGGGATTATAAAGAGACCTGGAGGATCCGAGCGGGGAATTCCAGCACGGCCCGCAATCCGCTCGAGTGATCCACAATGATTATGCACTTAGCAGTATTGTTTTGCGGTGGACGTCATACTCAGGTATGGCATGGTAAAAGAGAGAGTAAGGAGGGGGGAATGTGCTGGTAGCAGGTGCGCTTGCGGGGGTCTTGTTGACGTGGTTTGTCTGAGGTGCATATTTTTTGAGAAATAGGGTTCCGCACAGTACCGGCGATTTGGAAAGGAATATTGGCCGTAAGGGTGGTGAGGGGAATGACGGGAGGAGGAGGAGGGTGTCTTACGGCAGTTATGGCGCTTTGTTTGTAATTCCCCACTTCGCTGTCGCAGTATGGCGGGGATGGGGTTGTCTCATCGCTCTTGGATGCATATATAAGCTCGTAATATAAAAATTGGGAGATGGGAGGGAATAGAGGGGTGAGGTATGAGAAGCCTCGGGGTTTGTTAAAGCGATGACGTGGTTGGGGAGCCTTGCTGTAGGCGTGGTGCCTCATTGGGAATATTTGGTGTGGTACTCATTCATGTGGGCGTATTTGGGGGCTAGCAGAACTAAACATTAGCACCGGTGAACCGCTGTTTCTAGCTTTCAATGGAGTCTGTATGTAAGGGTCAGGAATAAAAAAAGCGGCACGAGATGGGGGATGATGAGGCTGATTTCGGTTAAAACCGGTGATGCACCACAATCAGCTCTTCTGCAAACACAATCGTTCCATCGACCAACAAGAGCTTGTAAATGATTGCTTTTGATTGGTGAATTGGGTTGAATTCTGTGTACTACCCATCCCCCTCTTCCAACAATTGTCCCCCAATTTCGGCTGAAGCAAGGAGAGATCGAGGCCGCCGCATGGTCAAGTTTCTGATGTGTAAGTTACCACTGGTACTAAATTTTTAGTTGCGCACCGTACCATTATTCCACCCCGGCCCTCGAGCTGTTAAAGTATTCGAGTTTAGGATACAAAGTGCACAGTGCTCGTACGTGTAATTGAGGTTCTTATGCAAGAGTGGTCAACCCGGAAATGCCGAGTTCACCGACGATCACCCGCGAAATCTACTCCACGCGGGGGGGGGGCGAGGAGGATGCGCAACGTGCAGTTTTGCCAAAACGGCAAAGCAAGCTCATCCTCTTCCTCAGCCCCAGAATCACAAGCCCTCGGCAGAGCCGTGACCTACGCAGCTCTATTACACTCCAACGTATGATAAGCAGCCCGGGGCCGGGCGGGACACACCAAGTCGGCACGGGCAGAGCACTCCGGTATTGGTTCCGTAAGTCCGAACTCTAGTGGGGCCCCGAAAATGCGTCATACTAGCCGGCGCTGTCGCCCCACCCCTTTTCCGGAAGGTCACAGGGAAGTATAGATGGGGCCTCGACTTTGAAGGTGTTGAAGGTGTCATGCTGAGGTGCTGTTCCCCCCCGTGGCAGCAGCCTTCCGGGATCTGAAACTAGGATGCCTCTGCACTTGAGGAAGATCTGGCAGGGACTTAGGTATGAGCTCAATAGATTTGCTCATCCTAGCAGTGCCGGCTGGGCACGTGGGGGTTGCTGGTACTCAGAGTCAAGGGGCTTTCGCTGCCATCTAGTTCCATCGGAGGAGGCCAGCGTCGGCTCTAGCGGGGCAAACTGGAGGAGGGGGTTACGGTACATGTCATCTATTACTTGTATCATGGCCGTAACCCGAACTACAGTATCATAACTTTGCGGGAGAACTTAGTGGCCAAGAAGCCGATAGGGTAGCTATGCGGTATTATTGTGGTAACCAGATGATAAAGCGTAACTGTATGGCGATTACGGAAGCCTACAACGACCAAACCGACACCAAACTGGAAACACAAAAAACATTACAACGAAACCACAAAAACCAATCTGGATTAACAACAAAGGTCGAGCATTAAGGGAATAGTGATGATAAAAGTGAGGGCAGGTTCCACAATAGTTATTCCATGCAGAATAAAGCATTGATGAAGGAAGTGGAAAAAAATACCACCTTAAAATTAGTCCTTGGCAGAAAAGTAGAATTGGGCTCTCCCACGCCAACCATTTTAAATTCAATTATACCCAGGAATGTAGAGCTCCTGTTTGAGATCGAGTTCACTTTAGAACTAGAAATGCTTATGACAGAGGCCGAGATGGCTGAGATGATTACAGCTGAGATCGAGAGCATTTGGATATGTGATCTCTGCTTGGCTGTGTAAATGGAGGAGACTGTGGGGGGGTTTTGGGGAGGAGTTGTTGGTGGAGAATCTGGAACTGGTATGGATGTATGATTTGGATCTGGTAGAGTATTTACTATTGTGGCAAGGGATATATGGAAAAAAGGCTTTAAAGGAACTTGAACGCTGGTTTGGATGTGGAGGAATTAAGAAGGGCTATAGTCTAGTTTGCTGCCTCTAGGAAATATGTAGGTTTCCCGGATGGCAAGAGAAGTGCGGCATGCTATTCCAGTAATAGTGTCAACCTCAGGACTCTCTTATTTCCTTATTTTCAGGTTCCATCAACTTGTGATTTTTATTTTCAGCATACTCATTTTTTATTATTTTTTTCATTTTGCCCCAAGGTGGGTTTTTGGACCTTCTGTTTCTGATTCTATTGTGACCTCTTGGTGTTTCGCTATGCGAAACAACTTGTTTTTTTTCTGTTTGTTGGCTCCGTGGCGATTTGGCCGTTAAAGGCCCTCGAATGGTGATCGATAAGAGGAAGGGCTCACTTATTTTCCAACCCCCGAGTACAATTCAGCTAAACATCATCGGTAAAGACCTCTTGAAATTTTGAGTGCATTTCGACGAAATCCTTCAGACCCGATAATACTACAATAGGCTAGGCGACTACTTCAGGTAGATGTACTGCATTGGGTTAGATGTTGGAGGCAGATTATTAAGACATTTAGGATACCGAGGCTCGGGTAAGCGTTCTCAGAAAAAAGGACCCAGTCAATGATTTTAAACTTGGGATTATTGAACGAGTAGCAGTTTCCCCAGTCGGTATTGTACTGTATCTAGGTCTGATAGCCGCGAAAAAGATTGATTCCCTAAGGGGTCACGGGAAATTGGTAACGATACGCTTAAGTGATCGGTCCGCTGGTGCAGTGCCCGGGGTGTTTCGCTTTAACATGGGATATCACCCGATTTTCTCGATTTAACAGTGCGTGCAGGACGGTACAGTGCAGAGGATCTATCAACCGTAAAACAAACAACATCAAGCGGCGCTAATCCAAGAATGTAATTGTGACACTCCGGTGAAGGGGAAAAAAACTCTCTTGACTGGAAAATTCGACTTTTGCAATGAACGGATTCAGCAAAACATTCGTCGATTTTGCCCCTTCCTCCATAAACTTAAAGATATCTGCCCCAGGTCTGAAATCTCTAACTCCCAAGCCAAGCCCCCCATGCAGGGTCCATGCCTGGCAACCACAAAAAAAATACCACACCGTCTCCTCAAAATCGCAGCGGTGACTTTCCTTCCCCCTCTCTCTTGCTCACTATGATTTGGTATGTACTCCCCGTGAGGAAGCCCTGGCAGGACACCAACTGAGAAGTAGAGGGGTATCCTTTATGACTGTCTCCCCGCAATAGGAAATGCTCTGGAAAGCGGTGGCCAACCAGTGAGCCTTAACGAGAGGTACTATATGCTTCTAGACTTCCGCATAGACTGGTAACTCAAGACCTGATTTTAACTCTAAAGGAGCGTTCGAGAATGCAGGATTCATGGCATATTCAAGACATGGTGAACAAATTTAAGGTTATTCGGTGGGTAATTCCCAAGCAAAAGCTCCCCCCGGAGCCAAGGTACCGTTCTTCAGCCACACTTACCTTCGAAGTGCCTGCCGGAGTATTTTATCCCTGAAACCACCATGAGGGGGTCACAGAACGGGTTAACTAGTAAATTTCGATTAACCGAAATGACTATTTACCCAAAGGAAGCCCAAACAGTTCACCTCAGGAGCTTCCATAAAACCACTTAAGAGACCGGACTATCCAGTAGAGGGGTGATCCTGTACCACCGAAAGCCCGGAATATAGAGCCCGATGAGTAAAACCCTCGGAGCATAGCGTAGCAAGCCTCCGTCTATACCGTGCCGCTGTTGCATATATATTACTTACTTGAGCTCGTATATCCGCCCCCTTTCTAGGACAGAACTGCTGGGGGGTTCCGGGTGTGGGATCGATCTAAAGCTCAACCGTACTAGCCAGCCACAACCCCCCGACCAACCTTCCAAGGATACGGCTCCGGATTTGAGGTTGCTTGTTACGAATTGTGTTTTGGTGACAGGCGGGATCGGGGTTTTATTGGGTGTTCTCTTGGTCCAGGGAGAAGAAGTTTGTAAGCAGGGAAGAAAAAGGGAGTGGGGGGGACGGAAGCGAGGCGCCACACAGAGAAGCAAGCATAAGGAAATTATCGGAGCGTAGGAATGCACAAGCGGCATACGCGTATGCACTCCTAGAACAAGAGAAAGCAACATGGCGCAGTATGAGTATCCAGAAAATATAGAGATCAATGAAATAGTTAATGAGAGGAACTTCAGATCCATACCATAAAATTGCCAACAAGGAATTCTGAAGCTCAAAAGCTCTAAGTGCCAACAGCCAGGGGAGCTATAGTCACAAAATATCACTCTGAATGAGGTAGATGATGTTGAGAAAGCGGTTCAACGCCCCTCCCATATCCAGGCTACCGAAAGCTATTAGCTCGCCCTCATAAAGCATGCAGGAGACAAACTTGTGGGTTCAGGAAAATGCATAAACCAGCTATACCGAACTAGCGCCTTAATCTAAATATTACCCCATATAACACGGAACGCTATTATGCCACACAAACCACCCTCTTCAACACATATAACTACCGTAAGAACCCGAATAATCGGACCATGTTCTAGGACATTAGTTGTCTCTCTTAGTATGGTCTGGTGTTTTTTTCTTTTTTCCTCTGTCTCGGGGAGGGGGGGGGGGCAGATTTTTGGTGTGTTTTGCGCCCCTTTTCCAGAGGAGGAAATTTCGGACTGCTACATGGTCCGATCATTCGAGTTCTTACGGTAGGTACGACAGCTCACTAAGGGTACCATAGAGGGGCCACACCCCAACCGCACTATGATACTGCCAACTCCCCATCTCCCATACCGCATTATCTTGAATAAGAGAGGATACGTCAGGCCGTCTAAGCGCCCCTTCTAAGTGAAGCGGCATTTCGTTTTGCTAGAATTTTATCTTACCACCACCACCACCACCACCATCGGAATAGGAAACTCGGACGTCCTGAGAAGATTCTCTCCTATTCAAGATAATACGGTAGCCGGGTGAAGCCTGACGCCCGCTCAGAAATAATCAGTCCCAACACCCCCTCCCTCCCTCCTAACACAGAGGACAAACACGCCATCAAGATACATACCCACCCCTGTTATGACACCCCCCTACCTAAATAATAAGATTCTGATATTTCAAAAGAAAAAAAGGGGCGGGGAACGAAGAAACCCCATCCACTCCACCCCAAATCACATTCCATCACTCGACAACCTCCCCCCTCCCTCCCTCCCTCCCTCCAAGCATTCCCATAGGCTATTTCGCCGAGTTCAAAAATCCCGCTGAAGCGCTTATATACCAAAAAGAACTCCCGCACAAGCCTACGCAGCAGGGGAAATAATGTCAACGGCCCTCACGCCCCTCAACAACCAGCGTAGCTAACCCCTCTCCACCCCCACGCACGCCACAAGAAGAACCAAGGGAATTCTCTACACAGATAGATAGATATGATAGATAGTATGATACTATGACGAATAAGTTATAAAGATGCACACCCCCCCCCCCCCCTCACCACCTATGATATACTATGCCAAACATTCAAAATCCTCACCCACCAACACCAAAAAGCCTTTCCCTACAATATATTAACGATAATTCCATTGGCTTCACTCCGTTGCGCAGAACTCTGCGCGTCACACAGCACCTTGCGCCCGGCCTTGGTACGATTAACTACTCCCATAGGCAAATTGCCATGCCGCCCGGTGAGCCTCTTCCTCGAGCTCCCTGCTAGCTTAAGCCCTGCCTGCTCACCCACCTACCGGTACAGTGAACTACGTTCCATCACCGAGTGACGCCTTAGATTCACATGATATCGGTTCGGTGACAGATTACACTTTCACGGTGAGCGCAGCGCTGGTGAGTGCGGTGTTGCTGGTCCCGCTAGTGGGCCCTAGAGAAGAGGGTGAGGATACCATGATCCCAGATCTTTACTATGCCGGCACTATTCCAACTTTTACGGATGATACTGTAGCAGAGCTGGCACATCTCACAAAATATACAAACAGTTCAAGTAAGCCGCCCGGGGTCTGAGAAAACACAAACCAATCAATTTCTCGACTTACAAAATAAAAATAAAATAAGAAAAAGCTGAAGAGAGTGCACAGAGCGCGAGACAACCAATTGCAAAACTCCCCTTTATTTCTCGCACTCCTCCTTCTCTGTCGCGACGGGTTCCCCTGTCTTCCGTTTTTCCTTTTCCTAAATTCAAATCATACTCTTCTTGTTTAATAATAGTAAAGAAAGAAACCTATTCCTTCTCAACAACCTCAATCCCTTCATCTCTATACTCGGGGAGGTCCTCTTCTTCCTCGATGGTCAACATAGCTCTAGCATCACCAGAGCTGTTGCACCTCTTGTAGTGGCGTCTGGTCTTTTTAGAAGCCCGGATACGCTTCCATCCCAACATGAGCAGCTGACCCAAGATAAGGCCGAGGAGGCTGACTGCCACGCCAGCGGAGATTCCAATGAAGATAGGGAACATAATCTTCGAAAGCGTATTCAAGAAGCCGAACCCCGACGCGGGCTTTTCCTCTTTGGTGGGAAAGGTTTCGAAATCCTGGTAATAGGGGATAGGGTCAAGACTGATGGGGAGAGCGGACACGAGCTCTTCATCTAGATTTGGTTCTTCTTGGTTGTGGTGGTTGCATGGGTGGGGAGGGGCTGGCGGAGAAGAGGGAGCCTTGGTACCGGTAACGGCATCCTTGAGGGCTCGTAGGTTATCAATAGCATGGTCCAGAATGCAACGGAAGTTGGTCCCACAAGGAACCTTCTCCATCTCAATCTCAATGTCCACATCGACAGGCGTAGTGTCGTCAATAGCAGGCGCATCGGGAAGAGGGAGTGTGTTGAACAGTGGGATCAGGTCCTTCATCTCTTCAAGCTCATCCAACCATACTAAAGGTGGTCCAGCAAGTTTCTTAACCGACACCGACTTCATCGTCAGTTTCTTAGTAGCCAACTCTTCATCAACCACAATCTCGAGCTCGGGAATAGCATCGTTCCTCTCGTTATCAACGCTAGTGACCCTAAAGCTCACTGTAACCTGCTTCTGGGCCGATTCCGGGCCTTCCCTTGAGGACTGGATCATGAGGTCATATCCGATAGGCAAGTTCTTCCACTCACTCTCGGCGGTCTCGAAAAGGAAATGTTCGGTTTCGATTTGACGAGGAATCTGATATGCCTTTATGGCGAGGCTTGGCCCGAATGGGATGATACCCGCATCGTTGATTTTAAGAGTTGTTGGTTCATCATTCGGAACCCGGACGTCGAAGACCTACGTCACAGTTTAGCTCTTGTACGCATGCGACGGCGAATGAATAGATTAAAACTTACCAGATCGGTTTCCAAACCCATGTTAGGAACATATTTCGATCCGTTCTGATCCTTCGACCCGGCATACGCCCTACATCCGTTGCACCCAACTCTAGCCGTCAAGAAAGACTCGCCCTTATGGTGGTGAACAGCGTATGATTCTTCCGAACCTTTGAACCCTCTAAGAAGCTCTTCCAAAGGTCCATCGATAGTGGCAACAGCGGCGCCCAGCGCCGGGATAACGAAAGGTGCAGCGGCAAGTAGATAACGCATGGTTGGTTACTTTATACGACACTCGAGATCACAGCCTATCGTATTGCGGGGGAGAAAAAATGTTGGAAATATTGGAGGAAGAAGTGAGGAAGGAAGGAAAAAAGAAGGGTGGGAAGAAAAGCGGAAGAATGAAGGGAGGGGGAGGAAGAGGGAGAAGTAGAAGAATGAAGGAGACAACCAAGAAAGCCAGAAGCGGGCTTTGGAGGGTAGGGGGAGAATATGTTAGAAACAATAGCAGGCCACCGAAGCTTGCCGGAGCACGAAAGGAAACGCGGCGGTAGCCAAAGGGAGCCAGCAAGTGCATTTAAGCCCCCCCCCCAGAGAGCGAGGGCTGACGCAAAAGCTGTGCTGGTTGGTGATGGATGTGTGATCACCGTAGCGGCAACCAAACCAAACCACACACTTCCAAGTTCTGTACTGTACTCGAGTACTGCTAGCGCTTGGAAAGGCTTCGCTAACCTTCTCTATCTTGTAATGTCCCCGAAGGATATCCGAAACCACTTACACAATATCTGAAAGGCTCTTGTTTACCGGTATACAAAGAAGGGTATGAGATCTTCATGGACGCGGCTGTGCTCGAGTACAGTACGGTACTCTAGTACAACCAGCATGCGGAGGATGCCGGCACCCCTATCTTCCCCGAAAAGTACTGTACCCTCTTTCATGTGTGTTTGTCGACCACTCCAAATAGGAATAAAAGTATTGATGATTATACCAGAATAGGATATCTCATGGGGATTTTATCCCCCAATAATTTTTTGTATTAAACAAATCTTGTTAAAAATGGCTAAAGGATGCATCTAATTTTGTATGATATAATATATTCAGTTCTTGTACACTCGCATCCGCAAAGTTCTCGTAACACCTTCGGTACTCCTAGCAATACGGACCTTGATAACAAGAAAGGGACAACTCTTTTTCGAGAGATCTTTTTAATCCAGTAATGGCATATTCCGTAGAGAATATTCTGATTTTTTTTCCCCTTAAATAGCTTCTGCAATCCCCCAGTTTAAGGCTGTCAAGACTTCGCGATACATCAGACGTTACGAGAACTTTGCGGACATGAGTGTATGATACTGTGTAACTTATCTGCAATAACTTTTTTGCTTATTCAACTTAAGAGCACAAAAGGCTATGCAATCAAATTTCAAGGTTCCCGCTATCAGCAAGAATCACCCCTATTGGTTATACCATAAAACGGGTTCGTTGAGTTCATGAAGTAGGATACTTTTGGGGCAAAACCATGGGGGGTGCTAAGGTCCTCCACCTGCTAGTTATGAAGTAAAGCGCAACACCAGTAGTAGTCGCATGGTGCTCGTTCAAAGACTAGAGAAACTAGAGGATATCAAGAGAATCTTCAGCCCTAAAGCACAAACACTTGAACAACACCGTACGATAATCCGGACAATCTTAACAGAAGCCCGGTAGGTTAGGTTTCCCTCGCCAAAGGACCCACAGGGGATAACCCAAAGACGCAATACTCGACTATCACTCGAAAATAATAAATCCCTCTGCAGACAAGCAAGACCGTCGATCAAACAAAATAGGGAGGGTGCTGTAGGATAAGATAATGCAGTACTCGTACAGTACCGCACGACACAGCCCCCTATTCAAGTGCGGGACGGTAACGCAATCAACTACGACAGCACCCTACCCATAGTAGACTCGCTACCATACCGGTACAAGTACCCGAGTACAAGCACAGGTAGACCAAGCGCGAGGCTATAGGCACACGCATGTACTCGAGTACTTGCACTTGAGTTATGAAGCATTTTGAGCTTTAAAAAGCATCGCCTCGTATATCCAAAAGACCTATCCCCAGATTTGTGGGCCTCTTGATACAGACACCTTTCAGCTTCAAAGCTGTGCGACACCGGTAAAAGCCCCGCTGCAACACCGCAGGATAGAAATAGATTGTGGATTTGACACTCGAGGAGCTGCCGGCGCTATTATTTACGACCAAATACCATATCTGCGGTCGTTGTACGAGTACTGCGGCCGGCCTATGATGAATTTAAAGTGGTTGGAGTTCTGCGAAGCAAGGTGAGGTACGGTACTGGACGGGGATGCGCCGTGCTAACTTATGGTGCAACGCGGGGAGGTGGGGAGAAAGCGGACCGGGGTGGCTGCTTTGCCGAGCTGCGCTTGAACTCCAATGCGTTGCGCCACGGCCTGCCGAGTACCGTACTGTAGTTGGGTAGGGTCCCCGAATTTCCGAACAGCCACAATATTGCCAGCCAGCTGCCAAGGGCTTGTTGTGGTGGTGGGCAAGGGGGCCCCTCAATCTGCTTTAGAATACCCTTCACGGGCACCTCCTCGCTCATCTCGAGCTTTTTGGTACTCACTCGACAGCTGCAGAAACCTACTTACTGTAGATTATCTCAATCCGCAGCAGGTTAGCTCTCTCGACCAGCCCCTCTCCCGATCTCCACCCACCCTCCAACCTGCCCTCCTCTCGACCCCCTGCACGGGCTGCTTCTCAAACATTCTTCTCTGTATTCGAGTATTGGGGAATCCACGCAAGGGGCACCTTTTAGATTGCCCGAAGTTACTTGCGCTGGCGGCTTCGGTAACCACATATCCACTAAAATCTTCCCGAGAGCGCGAAGGCCGTATGTTTGCTGTATTGACCCCGACAAGCCTTCCCTATTTAGTGGTCTAGACTACGCATCATTTGGGATTGCTGAAATTGTAGCGTGTTTGGTAGGGGTGAGGGGTTGCGATATCAATCGAAAAGGCTCCATGGGCTGTTCGCCTCTCGCGTGGGCTGCTGTGAATGGGCACGAGGGGGTGGTGAAAATACTACTTGGACGAGACGACATCGACATTAATAAACTAGACGACAGTGGCCGAACGGCACTCTGGCGGGCTGCTACGAACGGGCATGAGGGAGTGGTGAGAATACTACTCGAGAAAGACAATGCCAACCAGCCAGATGACTACGGCCGAACACTACTCTGGTGGGCTGCTGGCGTTGGGCACGAAGGGGTGGTGAAAGTACTACTCGAACGGGACGACGTCGACCCCAACAAGCCAGACGGTGGGGGGCGGACGCCGCTCTGGAGGGCTGTTTCCGGTGGGTGTGAGGGAGTAGTAAAAATACTACTCGGGTGGGGCAGTACCGACCTCAACGAGCCGGATCGCCGCGGCCGGACACTACTCTGGTGGGCCGCTGACTATGGGCACGAGGGGGTGGTGAAAATACTACTCGAACGGGACGACGTCGACCCCGACAAACCAGATGACGAAGGTCGGACACCGCTTTGGCGGGCTGCTTTCCACGGGGACGCGGGGGTGGTGAAAATGCTGCTCGGACAGGGCGGGGCCGACCCCAACAGGCTAGATGAGTACGGCCAAACACCACTCTCGTGCGCTCTTAGATACGGACACGCGGGGGTGGTAGCTCTACTAGACTAGAACCTCCAATATCTGCCTAATATGGCGCGGCCTAGGCCTGAGGAGACGTCGCCCTCCTTACTACCCTTGAATGCCGTGCTGATAACCTGTGTGCTATTTTCGCAAGGATAGCACTAGTTCCATAAATGTTTCTATCACCGTCACTTCCTCCCTCCCCCCCACCTTCTCCCGCAACTTAAAACGCCTCCCTGTGGTAACTGCTGTCTTGCCTTTCTTTCTGAAGTAAGCCTGACATAATAGCACAACTTTATTTATTTATTTTCTTGGAAGTCAATTATACGCAATTGGAATGCACATATCTACCGCATACCCGTCCAACCCTCCATCTAGGGTTTCTTTTTGAAATTAATTCAGGATTTGTGAGCTTCATTTAAAATCTAGAATTTAGCGCTGGTGCAGGGCTATCTACTATTTTAAAATGGACCGCTATGGGCTTGGAATTTCCATCATGTTTCTTTCTTTGTTTTCTTTCCTTCTTAGTTTATTTATCTTTTCCACAATTTGTGGTTTCCCCTTTCCTTTCGTCTAGAGTGTATCATAGAGGCGGGGGTTATTTAGATGCAAAACAGAGAATACGCTGTGCGATAGCGCCCGTGAAAAACGACATAGAAGCTCGTTCGTAAGTAAGGTGCAATATAATGGCGATTGGCTCCCACTATGGACATGTTTTAACGAAGATTGCCGGAATTCTTATCTGGAAAGACCTCCAGGTCGAGTTGGAAGACGAAGGTGGAAGGCTCTCGGAACTTTTTAGTCCTGTCCATCAAGGGAAACTAATACAATAAGGAACCCTTCAGCTGTGAAATCAACTCCAATTCCACAAACCGTATAAACCCCAAAATCCAGCTCTATAGTACAGCGAAACCCTTCGCAGCGCCTTAGATGCCGATCACATGCATGGCGTGCCATTTCAGAGAGCAGTACGGTACTGAGTCCACGCTGGTATACTTTCTCCAATCCTCCAGCATTCAACTTGTGATGGGGTGAAAGAATCCCGCCGAGGTATTGGCAGCTGGAAGGAGGTGTGGAGGTGCGCGTTGTCCATTGGAGGTTACCATTATAGCTATAATAGCTTAACAGCCACCATACTTGACAAAAGAAAACTTTCTATCAGTACATGCATAACCGTATCCAGTTTTTTCATGCCCTCGCCTGCCCACACCCCCGTCCACACATCTGTGCTCCTCCATATGTGGGCCCCCCGATTCCTGCGCTCCCTCCCGCCGCTCCTAATATCATACTACAGCGTTTTACTATCTACTGCTGGGATTATTATATTATACCACTAACTTGATCTCCTGAATATAATACTCTGCCAGGGTCGCCTTTATGAACAGGGCTCGACAACTGTTCTCATTCATAATCTTTGCCTCTTTCTGCCACAAGTGCGTAGCTCGAATGTTCAATATCTCTCTCTAGCTGAACAATGTAGTAACCAGGCGCAAAACGAGTCTTTAAAGTACGTACATCCGGTATTCTACCTTGACATGATAGGAGTGTTCGAAGGGGGCGACTGTGCTGCGCAATGTCGGTTCTTGGGTTGGTTGGGATGTCCCATCTTCCCTGAGCCTCCTCTTCTTGCGTATTTACTAACAATCCCTTTTTTTTCTTCCTGTTATGATATTCTGCCCATGATCAGGTTTAATGTCACGAGCCCATACTATTATCTCCCGAGACGGGCAGGGGAATCTTGCCATGCTTGTCTAGGACTGCAGCTTCGATGAATACCGTACGTTACCGCATCGCACATTATCATACGTAACCGATGGCGTGTTCCGTGAATTCCAGCCGTAAGCTGCAAAGCCGGAAAACGATATCCTAAACTATGATGTAGGATTCAATGCCGAGCAATAGTGCCCGAGTCTTTTATTTACTCCGGGAGCTTTGCAAAAAAACATGCCGATAAACAAAGCCCCCCCCAATAACCAGATTTCAGATCCTAGACCTGGAGAGGTCGGGAAATCCTCGGGCGCAAGACTCAATCATGAGATCTTGGTATATAGCGTATAGGGAAGAGGACTGTATGCGGGGGGGGACCGCTACCGAAGAGTTAAGTTAGTACTACGAGGTTCTTATAAGTAATGCTGGAGGCTGATTGTGTCTTTAAAGGATTGGATTGGATTGGATTGGATTGGATTGGATTGGATTTTTTTCTGCTGCTGTTGTCACCCTCTTCCCCGAACATCTTCATTTTGGTCAAAGGTGAGTTTTTGTATTGGCCCTGCTAACGGCTCTTGGTAGGTTTACGGTAGGTTACCATACTATATTGTTGAAAAAAACGGTCGGAACTCAGACAGAGAAGTGATACTAGCAAACCGGACAAGGCAATAACATTCGGTCGACTGATTAATTAAATGATAGGAAAGAAACAAGAAAACTATATAGTGAGGTGGCTTGGGTCTGCTTCACCTAGGTTCCACTTCTATCAAACTTCCGCAACAATGAACAAAGGCTTTCAAAGAAAGCATATAAGGACAAAAGGAATAATAATGAAAGTATAAAGAAGACCCAACTTGTACCCGGCTTAGGAACAAATATAAAGACTTAGAGGAAAGAAAGAAACCATATTTGAGAGGAATAAGGAAACATATACGAACATATATCATGATATTATTTTGTTGTATTGTGCTTATATGCTAGCTATGCCCGAATTCCAGTTCTGGCATCGAAATAGACGAGTGACTATCCATGATGGGTGATAAAAGTAGAGAAACAAGAGAGGAAATACCGGTGGTGATGATGATTAAGTCATGTGCTTGGAGATAAAGGCGGTTAGTTGTGGCGCTTCCTATGCACAGACCGAAGCAAAGTTAAGTTTTTTTTTTTTGCTATGCCTTTGTGGTTCTAAGTTTTTGCTTACACTAAACCTTGCACCTATCTGTTTGATGTTCTTATGCCTTAAAACAACGAAACAGTGTTCTCACGAAAACAACAAAACGCACCTCCCTGACTATCCTAAGCATTAAGCAACAGAGAAGAGATCTTATTATTCCAATATATTACGCTACGCTTTCAAACCCTCTAGAGACCCATTTACGCCCTCTGGTCCCTCCGTAGTTTTAGCCA
>Ga0307513_10001693_pt1 | contig 31560 bp, 41 predicted proteins | sample 15_EM_MG_FD_202174 | JGI IMG/M metagenome (GOLD analysis project Ga0307513, IMG submission 202174) | Populus trichocarpa ectomycorrhiza microbial communities from riparian zone in the Pacific Northwest, United States - 15_EM | ecosystem: Host-associated > Plants > Roots > Unclassified | place... | reverse complement strand
CAAAATAATTAAGAGACAAAATTTAGGAGTAACCTATATATGTTGTTTAAATTCCAGAGAGAGACTGAATACGCACTCCAAAAATATGGTAGTTTAGTACACTGCACCCAAAATTTCAGCAATTAAGTGCCGCAGGCAGCAAAAAAAAATTGGAATTTAGCTTGTACTGACCAAATGGTTTCAGCACTCTGCCAAATTTTATTACAGTAAGAATAGGCAATTAATATGCAATTAATACCTAAAAGAGTTGGTGACAAATCCCTCCTCTTCCCTTTCCTTTCTCTTTCCTTTTTGGGAAATTTTTCTTATTTTTATTTATTCACCCACAAACATGATAACCATGCCCACACCGTTGCTGCATGCCCTCAGCGACACGCCCAGCACATACAACACGCCAAAACTCAACCACCACACTCGTCCACCACCTTAACACTTCCCTCCCATCTGGCAAGAATTATCCCTTGCAGCCATTTTCCTTACTGAACCTTACTTTTCGTTGCCTGCATTAGTTCGGTATTCCCTCAATATTCCCTTTGTGTTCGTCGCCTATCTAGCTAGCGAGGCTGCAAGAAAATTTCGCCTGAGTTACTTATGTAACATAGTTAGCTAATATGGTTCTCTCACTGATTGTGTCCGAGATAACAGGCTGAGACTCGGAGACTCAGAATGGGAATAGGAAAGGAAAGATAAGGAATGTGATTGTTACAATCTAGGACATATCCAATGTGAAGTTCCCATCGCTGTCCTTGTCGTGCCGTTCCTGCCAGCCCAGTCACAACAGAAACCCCGCCACTTCCTTCACTCGCCCTGACTGTTCCCGTGTCCTATTTGCAAGTGGAGTCACAAGGCTTGTTCCCCACCGATTCTCCAGTGCAGCCTCGCTGTACTTGGAGCATCGCCTTCGCAAGATTTTACGTTGGTTGCATTTCGACTGTATGTCTGGAGCTGCAGATGAATACCGAGGTGTCATAGATGTTGTCTCCCACCCAACAAACGACGATATGTCGTTGACACCACTGCAAACAATGCTCTGAAGCACATCGATCTCTGCCTCTCCAATCCCCGTTTCATTTTCCCACCCGGGTCATCCGCCCCTCCCTCGTTTCTCCTCTCCCTACTGCTACATTATCATTCATATCTCCCCTGAGTGGGGTTAACTGTGTTGTTTTCATGCGCGGCAGTGTTCTGAGTTCTAGCGCCAGCATCGCGATCGCCAGAGTGACGTAACTTGATTCTAATTTAAGTCCTGTAGCTGTGCCCTCCCCTTTCCTTTCTTTTTCCCCATTATCTTCCATATCTGGCATATCTCCTGGATCCCGTTCACACGGTTTCAGCCCTCCCTCCTGCCGCTTGCGTATCACTTGGGTAATGAAAACGAAAAATATGGACCTAGCGTACGTGGTATGAAGAACAAGATTTCCCGAACAGTGTAACTGACACATTTAATATTCAGGGTGCCAGAATGTGGTGACACATGGCAAAAACACCAGATGCATGCTCGTGCACGCGTACGGTCACCCCCCCGTCCGAACCTACGCCCATTTTCGCTAAGACGAGAATATAAATTTGCTACGAGTTACAAGTGCTATTCAATTTGTGGTCGAAGCAGTCACTTCGGTGAAATACATGATGTGGTGAAGTTGTCCTTCTTTCCCAGAACGGTAACGAGTCAAAGAAATTCTCGCAGCGTGGACCCTACTTCCTGTGGTTCGCCTCCTTCCACCTCCTCAAATGTAGTGCCCTCAGCTTTATCTGCTCCTGCTTCTTCTCCCGTTCCCTCTCCTTCGCCCGCTCCCGCTGCTCCCCCTCCCGTTCTGCCTTCTTTCTCGCCTCTGCCTCCTTTTCGCTCGTCTTTCTAGCCTCCCGCTTTTGCGCCTCCTCCTTTTCCTCCCTCTTTTTTCGATCACGGCGATCTATCAGATACTTCGTCATTTCTGCTGCTTCGTGTATGGCTGTGTTTCTTTATGGCCGCCAATTAAATATTTCAGAAAAATCTAGAAGCATAACCCAAGCATAGCCATACCCATAAGGCATATTTAACCACTGGGCGGGGATATCCTGTTCCGATTTTCTTAGCCTTTCCATATGAGGGTGGCTTGAGTATATCAAATAATAAAACTTACAGGTCACTAGGCAATGGTCCAGTGGTTTAGGTGTAGAAAATTTGAAAGTGACGGATTCGAGTAGAAACGGGGTGGACTAAGATAGCTGAGTCGTGGGCCTGCTCACCATTTAACCTAATGAACACAACTCATGTCTCGTCCCATGACACGACCCTGTAGAGATGCCGAGCCGAATGGACCTCGGTTCAGGTCCAGTTCATTCAAACCCTCCTGACGAAAATAATCACCAATGATATCGATCACCACTAATCTTCACCGGAAACCTCCGGCAGAGTCTGAATACCATACAGTAGTTACTTTCCACCTCGTTGCTACTTCCCTTAAAGTGATTAGACAGACATATCATCGTATTCCCGGACTGTAAATTTCGACACTTACCCACTCTGTGCGTGCTGTTTATTTTCGTGGAATCACACAAATTACAACTATGTGCCGCCCATAATCCATTATGGCTTAGCTTCTTGTTATTAATCACGATCAAATTTCTGTGTTGTGCGGTTAACTTAAGTGACGAATTACAGTTACCATTACGTTTATAGTTTGTAATGGTTAAGGAAAAAAATCAAGTATTAACGAGTAAATCAGGTGGTCTGAAACTGAGCATCGCCAGTCAAAAGTTCTTGGAACTGGCACCTATTCCCATTTTATTCTCACACACCTCTTGGATGAGCGCATCGATACAGTCTGCTTTCTGGTAAGGCTGGTTAAAGTTGCCATCATATCACAATCGTTATTGTTATTGACCAAACGTGACGGTTGGCAAATTTGATAACGGTTTTGTAATTGCCATCAATGGACATTCTTCAACCGTGACTTTCACATCTCTCCTTCCGGAGGGCATGGAGGTCAACTCATTGTCATTCTCGGAATGATTCATGCCCATTATTCAAGTAGAGAACGATAATGTCGGGATCAGGGAGGGCACTGACAAAGAACAAGGTCAGGACATACATGTGTATCTCTCGGTCCTGCAGCCTTTCTTCTCGATTCTGAGGAACCCTGAATCCTTGATTCCTTCAAGGGTCAGATACAAATCTGGAGTGACAGAATTCTCTTTTCTCAATGCCTCGTAATTCGTTCCGACTTTCCGAGACTATTTGCTAATGTAATAAAGATGGCGACGCTGCCTTTTTGGACCCAAATCGAATTTGCGTTGTTGATTTTCAATGGTCGGGTGTTCAACAGTGTAAGAAAGTTTGTTGGTCGAAGCGGGACATGTTGGTGTACTTGAAGTGCTCAATGCAGTCACCTCTGGAATGGAACGGAATTGGTTTCCGTGGCCGGTTTATTCTGGTTTATGTATTGCAAATTTGACGCCACCTTTGAAATTTGGTACCTGATCTCCCCTATTGAAGAAAATAAAAGCTTTGCCAACGTGACAGTTTTAACCACAGACTGCAGCAAGATTGACATTTAAACGCATGTTAACCAATACATTCCCTGACGATTTGCTCCCGATACATGTCCGCTCAGGTATCTAGCCTGTCAACCCTCTCCCAAACCTGTCTGGATTCTGTATCTAGCATTTTTATGATTTCGTCAGAAATCTGCCCATTTTGTATCTAGGCTAAGTCCCTCATTTCAAAAATTTCTGTCTAGATCGGTATCTACCATTTCGGAGGAAGCCTGGGCCACCCAAAGCCAAGCCAAAGGGGGCTTCTGGGCCAAGCCTCAGCCAAAACATCACTGTACCTGTAGACGTGACCGCAAGATCTCGTCAATGAATATAAAAAAAGTTTTTGCATCAAGTTTGCATATGATCAGAATTAGGTACAGCCCTATCTAAGCGCCCATCAACCAATCGGCTCATGGGTGAAAAATTATCTATATTCTGATACCAGACAATCAACAGATGTAGAAGGCGGGTCACACATAATCCTATGGGAAATTCTGAAATTTCTCCTGTGGGCACAGAAGATGCAAGGAACTCTCAATCCACATAGGGAATTTCCAAAAGGCCTCGTACATTCTCTGGTTCCGTACAATGAAGAATATGACGGAGCGATCGTCAATGAAGCATTCCAATCCAGCTTGGCAAGGATTATGCATATTACCAGAAATTTTGCCTCGTTTTGGGGACGACCCAATGAGATCGCAGAGTCTATGTGGGCCAAGTCACCAATAAAGTTGGACACAAGCGTTTGGGTCTAAGTCAGAGTGTGAGAATACTGCGGAACATTACTAAGGCCTGAAATTGCAGGAAGTGAATGTCCGACGAGATACACTTCGAGAGAACAATACAAATGCAGAGTTGCCAAGTAAGCTGGTCTCCATGTGGTTATTGGGGCAATGATAGTAGTTCTCGGGTGCTTAGAAAATCGACACTTCAGAGTTCTCTACACGCCCTTTTGGGCCAGATGACGATGGGATATGCGGGGCGATATCCGAAGCCTCTCACATTCCCATCTCCAATCATATGGCAGGAGACTGACATCCTGAGGACATCCTGTCAGGATAACCCATATATATTAGCATTGGGAGGTCTTTTAAATACCTTGAGCATATATTTCATGGGTCTGTGGACATATCAAAATGGTAGCTTTGTACTAGATTTCCAGCTGCTTTTCGTTGCATCCTCACTGCTCAGTAACTGTTGGGAGGTTGCAAAAGGTGATATATTATATTATCCAGCTACTGTACATGGTAAAGAATATGAGAATAGGAAGATATAATAATCGGGGTCCTTTGCATCAAGCTCATACGAATAGTTATACCATGCCACATCATAACCACCTTTAGAGAAAATCAGCGTCAATCACTCAATTAAGGATGAGGACTGACTTACCATTAACCACGGATGACCAACAACGACAAGAACGCATGAGAGGGCGAATGCGAGGAACGAAGGCTTCCATCATTTGACGAAGTTGCGTGGCAGACGGTGGTTGGTTGAGGCTGTTAGATGATATTGACAAGAGGCGGCCTGATTGTACTTACCAAGTCCGCCGTGTCCCTTGTTTGTGAGTGGTGCAGTGGGTTGCTGACACTGCAGCTCTTGTTGGTCTCAGCTTGTGATGGCCGTCGGGGGTACTAGGTAGGGAGCATAATCAGGGGGTGAGCTCGTGAGCAGGATGGGCTTACCTCATTGTTCAGAAGGCAGAGGTGTTGTAACGGTGCGAGGGGGGAAGCTTTGAAGTGCGATGTAAGTAGTTAGTGCTCATCATCCGGACATAGTGCAAACTACTACCCTACATCATATACTCTATTCTGAAAGGTCAGCGCATGCGTTGTTCGAGGTGATCGATATACGTAACCATCGACATCATGAAATATAGCCGCATCTCATCTCAACTTCGCATCGACGACGCAGGGTACACCGCAAAAGCAAAGTAGTCAGGATATAATGTTTTATAACGTCCTTGGAAAAATGTGACCCAGTCACCTTCGTTAAGCTTGATTTCGATCTTATTTGAGGCTTGTGAATGCTGAGCTCAAAGTGACATGCCCAATTTGGGTTGGCTTGACAAAATTTGTAAGCGTGCTTTCGACATCAGGCCCCATCCTCAGCAGCACGTACCCACCACCTCGAAAGGCAAATGGCTGCTTTGCTCATTCCAACAACTGAGGTCGAGGCGCTTTTTTCATCTCAAGGATATTTATACAGCGTTGGTTCTCCATGATGCTTAAAAAATGTCCATCCCTGACTCCCCAGCTTCCAAATTGACCATTTCGATCAACATCACCCTTTCTCCGCAAGAGCGGTCAATTGCAAGCGCTCCCTTATCATCCAGAGTCTTCCCTATACTCACATACATTTAACAGGTTCTTAATTTGAACCTATCTAGGAATGTCAAATCCGAAGGCCTTGATCATGAAGAAACAGCCCCCAAGCCTTTGGTGCTGGTGTCTGAAAACTTGAGTCCGATAAACTTGGTGTGTCTAATTTCAACATTTTCTCTTATTCGTATAAGTATATAGGCTGATCTTTCTGATAGACTCTCACCACACCTGCCATCCCTGTGGTAGATCAGAAAGCCCAACCAGCCGATGATTCAATGACAGAGTCCGAGACAGAGCCTGAAAGTGAACCGAACCACAGAAATACTCGTGCCGCACCGGTGGTAGATCAGAAAGCGCGCGATGAACTCACCAGCACCGACGTACAGGCAGCGAACATGGTGGACGATTCGGTTACGGAGTCCGAGACAGAGCCCGAAAGCAAACATGAATCTAATCATGCCCACCACACGGTATGCCCATCTTACATCTTTTGTGACATGGTCCCTTATCCTCGATCATAGGTTGCACCTATTTTGTTGCGTTCGAGATCCATTCTTAAGTGTGGTGAAGAAACAGTTGCGGTAAATCTTGCATCATCCTTTGCAGAAAACTCACTCCGATACTTTGTTTATAGGCAACTGACAGCGACGAGGAAGAAATGATAATCAACGACAAGGTATTCCACTTCCACATCTCGGTGCTATCTATAATCTCACACAACTATATGAAAGACATCCTCTGACTACAACCGTCGTGGAATCAAACGTAAATTTAATGGCACACATAACTCCGTGGATATGCGGACTCATCAAAATCTATTGATTACCACCTCTGGCACAAAGCGCAAGATGCTCTAGGTTTTTCTACCTCTACCAATTTGACGTCATTTTGCTGGTGGCTCTCTATCATCATTCCCTCCTTCCTCCCCATTACCAATGTCAACTTCATCATCATCTGAGTCCATGGCGTCCTGTCGCTTCCTCTTCTTCTCTGCATTTCGGGCTTGCATCTCCTTGCATTTTTCTTGAGCTCGTGCTCGCTTTGCTGTCTGGTTGACCCTCAAACCTGCGGCTACTTTTGCGTGGTGAAGCTGGCGGTCTTGGTGGAGGGCTTTGGGTGTGGTTAGGTATCGAGGAAGGGATTTGCGTAATAATGTTGCATTGTGGATTGCATACATATTAATTATGAAATGATTGTTGTCCTTGTGTTTGATGAATTTTTCAGTTTTATTTGTAACTTGCCGTTCTTGGACCTGTTCCCGAAGAGCAGATGCCTCGCAATTGGCCATACGACAATCATGCTGAACAGAGAATACGAAGAGGATCTCCTATTGACATATATGAGCATTCTGCCTGCTGTACACTGAAAACACATACTGAGGGCTGAACCACAACATAAGACTTGACATTCTCTGCTTGTCGTCGAATGACCGGCAACCTGAACTGCGGGTGCAAGGCTTCTGCGATTGAGAACCTTTCAATTGTGATGTATCCTCTTGTCGATACTCCTTCTGGTGAAATGATCTCGGCAATGCGACCAATTGCATTCTCATTCTGCAAAGGAACCAACCTTCAGTTAAATCTGGCACTGACATTGATTTGGAATGATCAACGTACCCCTTGCTTAAAAAATATCCATGAGTTGGAGGCACACTTATCGCCTGACTGTGCAATGACTGTCACCCCTGTTTGCCACCGTACTTCAGCCACTGGCGGATTAGTGATGACCATAAAAGCAAGTGTCTCGATCCATGGCTGCGGTGGGTTCTTGGCCTTCCCAGCAAACCGAATACTGCCTATATGCATGTGTATTTGAGCCATATCTATAGACTGGACTTGAATGACACATGGGGGATACGTACCAAGCACAACTTGTTGGGGAGGAACCCAACCAAGATGTCGTTGAATGATGGCTTCAGTCTGAAGAACTCGCAGCACATTATCACCAGCTTGAACCCAACTCTTGCCCTCTTTCCAATAACCACCAGCTAATATGTGCTTCAAACGATCCATGGAGGCAAATTTGGTGGCAATATCTCGACTCGGTGCTTGATGGTTGCTATAAATCGAGCACAGCCGGAAGATCCCATTGAAACATTCAAAGATCTCTGTTGAATTTCGGATTGCAGGCCCAAAGCGGCGAATGTCTTGAGCCAAGTGAGCGAGAAGATGGAGTTTCATTTTGACGACAATCTTAGAGGGATCAACATCTCCAAAAGCATTGAGAACATTTCCCACCAAGATTTCTAGATCTGCCTACCAAAAATTACAACCGTTAACGTGACACAATTCTGATACAGTTGAAGATCTACTCACAAGATACTTATCCATATCATCAATCTCATGGACCCACAGCAAAGCCCCAAGATCCCCGACCGCCTTGATCAATTCAAATTCCTCATCTGTAACAAGTCCATGGATGTGGAAGGCCATAGTCTGCATAAGCGTTTTGAAGTGCTTTCCGATCAGACCATTCCGATACTGAATCATGTAACCAGCTCGAAGGGGGGGGACAGTCAATCCATCAAGGTCAGTGGATTGTAAGCGAATGGCAAATTTTGCGCGGTCATCATCTGACCAGTGTGTGTTGACAATGTGCCAAACATATTTGACAATCCCGAGCAGAATAGTATGTAGGATTTCAACGGGTGTATCTTGTGTTGGATCTAGGCCTAAATATGTTGTGAGCGACCAGGAAATTCTAATAAATAATCATGCTCATGCCTGAAATTGACAAAAGCGGATTCATTTTGTCGCCAGGTTGTGATTTAAGCCATTCGCGGAGTTCTTCTGCAATAGATTCACTCGATCAACTTGGGTTGCTACTTTTCATCTCGCGCGACTTCTTGAGAAGAATATCGATCCAATGCTGGGCGATTTTGTCTTTAGTACCTGTTGCGGTCTGCAAATCGGAAATGGGCTTTTCAACCCCATAGCATGCAAGGTCAATTTGTCTTGCAAGGCAGTCCTGGACTTCTTTGGCAGTACGTGCTGCTCCAGCCTGAAATTCTAGATTATTGATCAGATCATGGCCAGATGGAATGGCTTACGAAATGCAGTGAATGATAACCTTGATCTGATTCAGTGTGTTCGTGATTTCCTCCAGCCTTGCACTTTCGACATTTACAATTGGCATTGCCACCCATATGCGAAGACTCTTCCGACTGCTGAGGGTTATCTGCTGGAAGTCCAGGAACACGAAGAATTACACCACAGCCTCTTTTTGTGTCAGCATTAAAGCAGCGGATGGGGTCGGTATGTGTCTTGCTAAAGAGTGATAAATCAGCATTGTTAAATACAATAGAGGAAAGGTGATGTACTTTATTTGTTCTCGTAATACTGAGAACTGTTCTGGAGCGGTTGCATGGGGGGAAGCTGAAACATATCGAACAAAATATTCTTGCTGAAGCAGCCATCCAGGAATACTTGAGTTGGCCATGTACATGTTGATGTGTTTGTTGTACTGTTTCGAGCGATTGCCAGAAACATCATCACACCATAATGGTAACATAACAACATAAAGGTCCTCTCCCTTCGCTAACTTGCGAAGGGGATTAGGCATTTCTGGAGGGTCCACCCCATCTGAAATTGACAATTAGCCTCTGATAACAGAAATTTTACATCTTTATATTGCGCACCTTCCCAAGCGATGATATCTCCAACTCTCCCCAAAATGTCATGGTAATTCTTCGAAAATAATGATGCCGGAACTATCTTCAACTCCTCATTAATTTTCCAACCACGCTGCGTGTTTATATTGATTGAATTTTAGCTTTCAAAAACTTTGAAACGAGTTGCTCACAGGAGTCACTGATACTGTGGAGCATCTTGAAGTCAGTTCGCCATTTCGGATCACCCAGTCATGGGGAATGACATATTCTCCCAATGAGAGCTGTGCGACCTCCTCAATGAAGAACTGCCGTAGCCCACGTGAATCCATGGGTGTCAATTCAGATGGCTTAAATTCCTTCCAACGCTCAGCCTGCCATACTTCGGAAATTGGTCCCACAGTCTCTTCTGGATAGAAATGCATGTGAGGCGTAATTTGTGGGTTCGCAAAATCCTGCATGTGAAAGAGTTTTTATAATGCTATACTGAAGATAAAGGTAAATAGAACAAACCCGAGCAACTATTTCTGGGATGTCGTTCACATAGAAAATATTTCCCAAACTGGACTTGCATTCCGTTGGCTCACTTCCGCACCGCTTCCGAAGATCAGCTTGCAACTTGCGAAATGCTTCATATGATGGGACATTGGATAAGCCTGATTCCTTCAAAACCCACAGTACCATTCGGAATAGATTGCTGGACATTCTAAGCCTTGGGAGGTTGTCGAGGATGTCGAGCATCATCATCTGGGTTATATTTCAGTGTCGGCTCAAAAGGTACACATGCGCCGCTCACTAATTTGTTGGGATATGGGAAATAATCTTTATCCACAGGAAGATTGCTGAAGTATTCTGCAATATCTTCAGGTTCAGCGACATCGACCAAGCCTAAACCGCAAGGAAAGAAAATTAAGCCATACGAGCAAAACAAATGAGTAGGCTCTCTTACCCTCTCGGCCTCCATTGCCAAAATCAAAACTGTCCTCATCCTCACCAAACTCATCAATATGTTCAGCCTGTCGAAGGAGCTCCTGGTATTGTTGCTCCAACCGTTCCTGCTTTTCTGTGGTGGTATCTGAGAGGAGTGTTACACCCGTTGGTACAATCAGCTCAGGGTTGCTATGTGATGGAGAGTCGTATGGAGGATCATCCCAATTGTCACCCAGACCATCCAAACGAGGTAAATTGTCAAACATTCCAGTGCGTCGAGAAGATGTGGGTTGTGAAAATATTGATGTCAAACGAGCGGATGGTCCTTCATTGAGTCGTTTCCGCTGGGATTCTTCCATGGTCTTTTGAGCATCTTGTTCTGCCTTGCGCATGACCTGAGTTGCATGCCCATCTGAATTTGCATGACTTTTCAATGATGTCCGTGCAATCCAACCGCCTAATTTGCCATGTGGATCAGTCTCTGAACATATGAGACATCGGACAAGTTTTGCAGTATTATCCTCTTCAAATCCTGTACGAAGATCAGTTGAATATATCAGGCTGTAACATTGGAACATACCCTCTGGCAATGGAGCTCTTGGCCGAGGCATTTTGGGGTCAAGGTGAAATTATGCGTGTTCCAAAAGTTCGGAGAGTATACACAAATTACGGGTGGATAGTGGTGGTTGTCTCAAGATGCAAAAAAAGTGCAATGGTATCGAAGTATACAATATTTGGAGTATAATAAACAAAAGGAAGTAAGACAATTAATCAATAGCGAAGTTCTCACCGTGACGGTCCTTCTGAGTTGCACCTGAAGGTGTTACGTCATGTGACCTCGCTGTCCCAAATTGAACCAAAGCTCTCTTGATCTCTTTCTCCTCCCACTTTGGTCCAATCCTCTTTCATCCAAATGTGCATTGGGTCACGCTTGTTGCGCTTGGTTGCGCTTTTCTCTTGTGTTCTTGGTCCGACTGGGAATCTTATATTTAGAGCCTGACCCAATAAAAAGGTGAGTCTAGCAAGGAAATCTTCTACTCGACTTCCACCACTTATACAACCCTCATTACTCATGGCACCAATCAACGACGAAGACACCGACCCCGCCCTACGTTTCAATGATACCGATCCTTCCATGCAGTTCTTTGCACGCCGCTGTCCTGAGCCTAAGTCAAATCATGACGATACCACCAGTGAACTTGGGGGTGAACTCGATGATTTCCAAGCTCACTCTCCTACCTTCCAGGATTCCCAGGACGATGAGGAACAGGGAACCAAGGCGCACAACCTCGGCGCATTTTCCAAGATGATTTTGCAAAGGAAGAAGTTGTCGGACAAGGCTACCGCTGATCTCAATATCTATTGTGAGGCGAGTACACCTTTTTCATCAAATCTGCCCTTCTTAAAATCTACATTCTAACTATTCTCATTTCTATGCTCCAGACTGAGCACGTAGAAGAGCGTTTGGCTCTTCATTACGTTCTCGCTCTGGAGAACCGGGATTTGTTAAAGGAATTGACTAAACCCAAACAGTGGGTTATATCTGAAGACCTTAAGGTACGTTTACTACAACTATCATTCTCCCCGGCCTAATATCATGATATTAGAAAAGCATTTCGGTCTACACGAAAGCGTTTTTACTGTCGCCAACAGTCAGCGCATACAAAGGGAATGCCTCGGAACATGTCTTGGTAAGCTCCACTTTCTTTGTGTTCCAGTAATCACTGAAGCTATCACAGAAGGCAATGCACTCCCTCAACGTCAGTGGCCTTCCGGCAGAGAATGAGGTCGTACGAGTTAAGGAACTCCTGTCTGCAATTGGAAGTGCACTCACCACTTTTCGGAACACCATGAAGACGAAGGTGAGAATATGATGATATGCACTTCAACTTCCTTCATGCCCTCATCCCAATGCCTCGCTTCTTAGATCGCCTTGTCAACTCAAGATGGAAACAAGTTACGCAACGTCGGTGACCTTGCCCACGATCTCATTAGAAACACGTCAGTTACTGCCACCCTTCAACTATACATTCGCCTTGCCTTCTTAGTGAGCTCTTTTATTGACCTACCATGATTTCTCGTGTACTCACCTCAATACTTCAGCGCTTTCACGTTGTCACATACAAGCAAGCAGTCGACACATGGGGTGAGGTTGACGCAACCCTTGTCAAGTGGCGCAAGGAGGCGAAGTCAGAAAAGGACCTTACCGAGTGCGCCATATTTCTTGTTCTTCATTACATCACGATCTCCTAATTTCCTGTAGATCTTTTCACAATGTATACGTCGCTGACAAACGCAAGTATGGGGACCCCTCGACCACAACTCACGATGTTACGCAACCCCGAGATGTTCCGGGATGGCTGAAGACGATGGACTCCCACTCTTGTAAGGTGCAGGGTGTTGTCGCCAACAAGAAGAGGAAGCATGGTCATCATTAGATATAGTCCGATTCAGCTTTGTAGCATCACTACTTGTCCCAATAGTCATCATTTTTTATCCCTTTTCTTTCGGTGAATTGGTCCTGATACTCGCTCTCATCTGGGTCCACAAAGTGACTGCCATCCATTGAATTGATAACTTTTAATTGAAATACATTCCGCGAATTGAGGTGTGCCATGATGATAAACCCAGGTTGCAGCAACCAGCTTCCAGCCTGTTTCTCTGTGTAAGGCAAGGAAATCGAGATGTATAAATGACCCCTACGAGATGATTTATAAGTACGAATCATTTAGCCCACTACAAGGTGGTTAAGTCGTCTCAAAACAACCTGGCAAGGTGTGACCTCAAAAAAATGTTCGTGTCTCAATTTCACCTCGTTTTGATTTGTCTGCTAACGTTGACGTGGCGTCAGTCCTGTCTCCAAACAACCAACGACCCTTGGCCTTACAAACGCCTACCAACAACCTCAAATCCACATCCATTTACGTTTGCGGTGTAGGTGGCACCGAGTATCGAAATCACCACCTGATTGTGGCACTGGTATACCATCCCATTTCCGGCCTAGTTCCTGCTGGTCTCCTCTGTTGGAATGTGTAAGTATCAGTTACGACGACGCATGAAAAAGAATGACCAGGTGTGTACCGTCCTCGCCGTCGAAACTTCTTTTCCTGAACCCATCCCTCCTCCCGATGATTTGTCGGGAAGAGCCGGCACGGCCCTTGCAAAAAAACAACCGTCCTGGGACATTATATACGCAAAGCGGGGAGGAGGCGTGCATGTGAAGATGGCACAAATGAGCCATGAACCGTAAAATGATGGATACCGAATGAGTAGAATGAGTATTACTGGGTTCGCCGTATCTGTCGTTCCGGTTTCCTCAGCACTAGGGTAGTTTTGGGGTGTTGTTATTCCGATCTCCTCGCGTCAGCGAGCGCTGCGATACGGCGCTATCACTGGTGGAGATGTTTGAGGATAGCGAAGCGACGGTGAACGTAAGACTGACCCCGCACCGTCCCATTGCCTCTCTCCATACAAGACTCTTAGCCAAGTCCACATTGCCAACAGCGTATACAATCATCGCAGTCACTACTCGCAGCTAAAAAGCAAGGGATACGCGTCGCCGCTGCCGAAGGTGAGGATCGACTACGACGACGAGGAGAATGACTGACCAGGGATACCCCCTTGTTACGGAAACCATCCCTCTTGCCGTATTCCACCGCTTCTGTCAAGTATTGCTCTGTAAGAAGGCTTGAGATGGAGGGTGGAAAATAACAGGCACCTTCGATATAATGTATGCGAATGGAGGGAGGGAAAGGGCATGTAGAGTGCGAAGATATTAACCGGGCGCGAAACACGAATCGCCGAAATGGAAGAGCCATCATTCGGGCAGTGATCACAAAGTTGTAGAGGCAGTCTTCGACGCGCGCGAGTAATTCAAGACGCTGTGGCTACCGGTGCGAATTCCAACTTGGCCTCGTGAGGGATGTAGTCGGCTGCCGCACGACAGGAGATAATAGAGGCAGGCCTTGTGGGAAATAAATTCCGTGAGTGGCGACGAAATGGAAGGAGGAAGGGAAGAAGGGGTAGAGATAGACAAAGGCGAATGAAAAAGAAAAAAAAAAGGGTGAGGGCATAGCTCTCTGCGCATCGCAAACGACTTGATGTCCTGATCCAGTACTATCCTGGTCCAGCAACAAACAACAAGCTCACCTGCATACCGTTGTCAGACCCAACCTAGCCACACGTTCGCTCTCGCGACTTCAGCATTCAGAGAGCCTTGAAGCTTGTGGATGTGGTGAAAGAGTGCATCAGCCTCTGAACCAAACAACCTACTAAAACAAGAACTGGTCACATCAGAACTGTGTGACGTGCCTTTTTCTTCGCTTTTTATGTCGTTTGTCATTGACGTGAGTTCTTTTGTCTGATAACTTTGATATTCATGGGATAGCATAACAATTCGACAAAATAGGAACTCCTGGTCGATGTCGACTCAATGACATTGAATATATTATCCACAAGAACGCAACCCTCGCGGCTGCGAGATTCCTCTCTCTGATTCGAACAAGAGTGCGGGCCGTTAGATGGGCAGCATCTACCACATCCCCTCGCGTACCAACTCCTCTATAGTCTCCATCCAGCAACCTTGGGTCAGGTCAGTTACGCGTTGAACCAACACCATACCCCAGAGTCACTAGGAGAATTTAGCTCAGCCACTCTATCGTTGGTCCATTCAGCAACATTCCCGTTTCCTCAGAACATCTAACAACCCACCCTTGATCGAACATGTTTTTTTGCACTGCCAGCCACTTAGAAATGAAGCGAGCCTATAATTTGAACTTTGGGAAATACCGATTTTCGTCCCCTCAGTGAGTCGTCGCTTTCTTTACCTGGTGTAATCTGGTTCCATGTCGATCCCTCAGTTCAGAGAATTATTCGACAACCACTTTCATAGCCCACCGTCTATCACTCGGCCATCCAAGCATCCATTGGCTCGTACACGAGTGCTCATTTGTTGGGCAACAGGATGCAAGTTAACAGGATGAATGTAGGTGATTCCGCTGCGCATTTTAGTCGATTCCACACCTGGTTCTCTACTCTCCGCCACTCTCGATCCCCAAATATGCCGGACCCCAATGGAGCGAACGAACGAACGGATGGGCAGACCCAATGTGCACGGCTCCTTGCATACATTCTCATCCACCCCCATAAATTATGTACGTTTCTAGGGGGATAAGTTAGAATGTTCCTTTGCCATTTGCATCGATTCCTGCCCTTTTTTTTTTGCATCTGCATATTATCCGGCATACACTCTTGTGCTACCCCCAATCGTTCCAGTAATCGGTAGATCAGAGGTGCTTTGACGAATCCCTTATACCGGTTTTTATTTGATCAATGACCCGACTTTCGGGACTACAACGAAGGTTTAGAGTTCAACGTTTAACGTTGAGTTTTTCGGTTGATTTCGCCCTTTGGTTTTCTTTCCGTTCCGGAAGTTCACGCTTGCGCCGCTGATATTTCATACTTTATGAGTAAGCAGTTTAGTTACTTAAACCCCATCTCTTCTGTCCGAAATGTTTGGACCTTGTAATTTTTCGTGTTGGAACACCTTTCCTTATAAATGTAAGTACCATCCAAAATAGTGGGAACCAATGACGGCACGCGTGTGCGTGTGTGTGTTCAGTAGCAATGCCAACACAAACCCTTCTAGTGTCTGAAAGATATATCTTCGCAGAATATACCTCTTAGAGGTGTCCAAAGACGACGTAAATATGAATATGGATTGGCTAGAAAATGACGTAGAGCCGTCAGTACTTCAGTACCGATCCCTCCGTGATGAACGTGTGGCTGTAAACGTGAATGGGATGTATACGTACAGGTTGATCAACAGCTCCTATGATCGGTGGGTTTTCATGCTGGTCACTGTCCGCCATCTTTCGCGCTCGCGTTTTAGTTGTGGCCCAGTTATGGTTCACTTAAAGGCCACTCTTTGCTTGCCGCAACGCATTATAGACTTGTGTTGTATACTTGTTATGGATTTGAACGACTATACGAATCCCCAGTTCATGGAAACCATTGGGAAAACACATAATAGATAGACATGATGGCTTGAATACCACCTTTCAGATCAGTAGTTTTGACTTGCTATGGATAGATCACTCATTAGATCGTTATAGGTACTGTACTATCGCGCCCTATGATACATAACAGATGTGGAAGTGATATCGCACCAAGTGGCAATTTATGGCACCTTCCCATTGACAACGCCACCCTTGAACGTTGATCGACCTGGATGCTGTTCTATCAACACGCACAACATCAACCCAAGGCCCGAGAAGACGCTGATGCCATCCTGGTGAGCTGTGTGTATAGCCCAGTCGTATGAGCTAGAACAATGGAATGAGAGTAAATATAGTTGCACATTTGATGGCTTGAATTGTGTTATTCTTTCCACACTCTTGACTCTGATAAACCCCGCCACGGAGCATCTTATCGTCTGGACATTCACCCTGTTTCATACCCTCCCTCCCGCTCGAGTTCGACCACATCTACGCACATTGACCCTCGAGAATAAATTGCGGTCATGGTGGGCCCAGGGAATTACTTGGCCTCTTCGGCCACCACATTATTTGTGACGAGATTAGAAACAGTCCGTTTTCCAACTTCCTTCCAGTGTTGCGTTTCGCCGACCTGAACACCTCCCTGGCAGAATTTTGACGGTCAGGTCTGTTATCGGAGAAGGAATTGGGATCTTCTGACGCTTGAAACAGTCATAGCATATACAATGTTCCTTTGGGACTACACCCTTACCTTCGACATGGAGGTCCATTTCGTTTGGAAATCAAAGTGGAATTTCATGAAGGGGCTGTACCTCTTTCAACGTTACTTACCTTTTGCTCACCTCATTTGTTTTGTTCTCACCTATTGTCGGTCTAATGTGATTTCTATCTTCTCGGGCTCAATTCCTTTTTTACAGGGAAACCGGCGAACAGTCTGACAGAGACTGGGTGTCTGAAGGTACATTTTGCAAACACAGGTTCGTAAAATTGACCGGCCCTACCTTGAAATATACCAGATGGAACTTATTATATGTCCAGTATTGGGGGTCATTGGAGTTTCTGCGTCAGAGAGCAAGTTCACCCTACACACCCTGTTTCCAATCGTATTCATTGGTGTCTAACAGTGATTCTCATGCTACATACATGGGCCGTGTGGAATCGGAACCCGCGATTGACCATTGTTCTTTCAATCCTTTATATCCTTTTTTGCACTTCAGTTCTCATGAACCTGGTCAAAGATTTTAATTCCACCACCTGTAAGTGGAATTTCAATCCTCGCTCTTGATGGCTGATTTATTATATGGTAGCCATCACGCCATATCCAGATTTTAAGGGGTGTTTCGTGATGTACGCCAACAAAGATGTTATTTTCCTGTGGGTGGGATTCCTTGGTTTGGGCGCTCGTAAGTGTGAATGTGCTATTCAATGTTGTTCCTCCTCCGATTTAAAGATCTAGTTTTGATCATGCTGATGCTGGTACCTGCTATCCGAATCTGTGCGAAATCCCCGTTTTGTCAAATAATTCAGTGCATGCTCAAACTCTCAATATCAGATAGAGATGGGGCGAATAGTACCTTAACGAAAACGGTGTATCGTGACGGTAAGTCTCTGGGATATAGCTGGTGAAGGCCTGCTGAACTTTAGATACTCATACAGGCATTATTTATTATTTATATCTCTTCCGTAGGTCTTGTTCTGATAAAGAAAAAGGACTTGATCACTTACAATGTTTGCCAGTTCTCTCATGCATTAATGTCATTGTTGTTAAAATCCTTCCTGTGAGCCGATCGTTGTTCCCTTAAATTTTACCAAACGTCCTAAATACTATTGCATTACTATGCCCAGGAACAATACCAATCGCTCTTGACATCGTAAGCGGTGAATTAGCCATTTCAAGTAGATGAATATTCACACAATCTAGGGTGGAGCGAATGGCACATTCAATGCTCACAAGCCGCGTAATTCTTCATATCCGCGCTCAGGCAGGAGACAATCCTGTTTGGTCAGACGGACTGACGGAACTGAACACAATTCATTTTCCACGATAGTGGCAATTGACTCTTGATTCGTCGATTTTAAAATCGGTCTCGACAACTAATGTTATCTTCCCAGCTTAAACAATCTTCCATAACCTATTTGTATTCAAACACAAAAATACAAGCCTGGCCCTTTTCGTTGAACACATTTTGGGAGAGCGATGATATCTTTCTTATATTGATTGGGTGTCTGCTTAACATCTAGTCATCGATGTGAGCATAGACCATGATCACAAAGGAAATAAATGATTGACCAACTGACTACCCTCGCCGTCGGAACACATTTTTTCCTAACCATCCCTCCCATTGCGTCCATCGCTTCTGCCAGACGGCTCGAGATGGCAGTCGCGACTCAAAGCTCGCTACATCTTCCACTTAGAACGGCTGTCTGTTGCAACTCGGAATAACAGGTTACGTGCAGCATCATGGAACATGGGTATCATCGTCCAAGTGATCCATTCCGATGATTCTTCTTCGAAAAGACTGAATGTGGCGCTCGCAAATAACAGGGAGGATGGCTATTATTGAGTCATGAACCATCTGTGGCCAAGATAGCATAGATCTCCTCGGTGTTGGGGATACATCAGATTGGTAATGAGATCGAAACTGAGTGGGGGATAAATACCGTGAATAAGGCCGACGCTAGCGATGATATGGTGGATAAGCGAAGGGAAAAAAACAAGGGGGACGGTTGGAATTCAAGACGAGAGAGTGATTGTGGAGCTGAGAGTAGGTAGGAGAGGAGAGAAGACGTCTCTCATCCAAACTTCTCATCGATGCTGGGTTACGCATCTTACCAATCCATCCCGGAATTGTTGACCTAGTCCTCTGCCTCCCCTCGCTGTTACTTATTCGCATCCTAGCCTCGCCGTCACCGCCGCCGAATACAGGCTATCAACGTTCACAGTATCGCAGGTACCCGGCGCTCAGATGGGTACGCAGTCATTGCAGCTGGCAGCGGGGTAGGCGGCACGGAGTATCGGAATCGTCACCTCGTCACCTGAAGGCGGTCCTGCGTGTCGTACAAAAGGAGGTACGTCACCTCGCTAACAAATATGTCACTCTAACACGAAAGGTCAGTGGATTCATTGTTCGAGATAATTAGTATGACATTACCGTTACAAAATGAAGTGGGAGTCCCGCTGCTCCTCCTGACATCTCACTCGCCAACCATGTCTCTTACCCTTCCTCGAACGCTAAAGTTTCCCCAGCTGCATTATAACCAGATCCTCGCCTATATTTCAGCTTCTTGTGACCATTTGAAAAGTGAGGGAACTACGGGTTATACGCATCTTCACATCATTCTAATGTTTTCGCGGGCGGAGCTTGTCATTGGAATTATAAGAGAGGTATGCGGCTTCTAGATGACATGGGAAAGGGATCGAGGCGAGTACCGCCGTTCGAATATGTCCTTCCGGCTGGAGAGATCGAGACGAACATGAGTGCCTGAGTATATCCTGCCACCCAAAATGCTCATCGTGTGGAAGGAATACGTGAACGGGAAACATGCATATGCATTAGTAGGCTCCAATAAATCGCGGTGTTGTTCCAACTTCTTTGTGTCAAGGAGAACTACCAGAACATAAGGCGCTGCCACTATTGGATACGCGTGAGGATAGTGTAGCAACGATGGGAGTAAGACTGACCAGGTATGTACTATCCCACTGCCGACCTCATCATAACTCGTCCCTCTTCATGTGTCCCTCTCATTCATGGCCATGCTCTCGCCACCAACGTCGAAATCGACGGGGTTCACGGTATCGCGGATAGACGGCGTGTGGTTAGGTATTCAGTTGTTGCGAGAAAGCGCGAGTTTAAGCCGCATGGAGCATCGAGATCGCCACCCGGACGACTAGCCGCATGGATGTCACCGCCCGGAAGCGAAGCAATGGGGACGGGCGAAAGGGCGTTCCGTAAACCGGACGACGAGCTCCTTTTGGTGATGAAGTCTCTCTGTCTGTGATCCAAGGGGTACGCGACGTCGTTATTGAAGGTGTGAGGATCGATTACGGCGACGAGAAGAACTAACCAGGTAAATACCGCCTTGCCATTGGAGCTCGTTTTGTTGAACCACCCATCTTGTCATGGCCCACCTCTTCTCCTAATGGTTCCGCTGCAAGAATGGCGGTGGCAGATAACAGGCCTCTTTGTCATCATGTGTGCAAATGGAGGAAGAGCGAAAGGGCGTGTAAAATGGGATGATGATAGCCGCGTCGCTGAATCAAGTTGGACCACCGTGACCACCAGCGTGCGAATTCCAACGTGGCCAACTAGCAGTGCACGACAAAGGACAATAGCCTAGGGGCGCCCTGTGGGCAATAGAGACTATGAGTGACAATGAAATGGAAGGAAGAGTTAGAGAGAAAAACGCGAGGTCCAAAATAGGCTCGGATGTGGAGAACAACGCGCACCAGCCTCTGAACCAAACACGAGCTGGTGACATCAGAATTCCAAAAGTTCTGCCCCCATTATTCTAATCACTCATTCTTTTCTGCGGAATAGTATCACAATTCGACAAACCAGGAACCTCCTGGCTATTCATCGAAAATGTCAGATATACTGAGTAACCCGGGATTCAGGAAACCCGGTGACGGGTTTGCCGCCTTCGTTACATATTTTTTTGCCCCAGCCTTCAACCTCTCCCCTTCAGTTTTTGCGAGGGTCAGACGTTTGAGAGCGTCAAGTCAAATCGTTGGGTGTGGTGTGCGAAAGTAAAGCATCTCCGAGTTGGTGACAAAATGTACAGATCATTGTTGATCCTCGTAGTTGGATGTATGATCCTTTCAGTACGCAGTGGTGCAGGAAAGCACCGCTACGGACAGAAATATAGTTGAGAAACCCCTTAGAGATGACCGGTCTTTTCCTAGATTCTCCGATGATTAACAAGACCAGATAAGAGACGGTTGACAAGATCAGAGACTGCCGACAAGATAAGAAACTGCCGAAACAGCTACTAGGTTGTATCGCGATTGCCATCTTCCCGTGGGATGCGGAAACCCCATCGCTTCTGTCCGAGATGTTTGGAACTTGTGTTGGAAGAACTTTCCTTATAAATGTAAGTACCATCCAAAATAGTGGGAACCAATGACACCGCACGTGTGCCTGTAAACGCGAATGGGGTGTATACGTACAGGTTGGTCGACGGCTCCCATGATCGGTTGGTTTTCACTCGCGTTTTAGTTGAGGGCCCAATCACGGTTCACGTAACGTCCACTCTTCGCCTCCTTCAATGCTGCTGGATCCCATATCTCTTTTCTGCGCATTGTTACTCATATCCTCCAACATCACGAATGCCGCCTACCCATGAACTTGTTATCGTTTTGAACTACCATATGAGTCCCCAGTTGTTCATGGAAGCCATTGGGAAAACGCATAATGGTCCATAGATAGAGATGACAAGTTGAATACCACCTTTTGGATCACTAGTTTCGACATTGCCGTGGATAGATCGCCTTATTAGATCGTTGTAGGTACTGTACGATCGGGCCCTATAATAGATATCAGATGTGGAAGTGATATCGCCCCAAATGGCAGTTTATGGCACCTGCCCATGGACAACGCCACCCTTGAACGTTGAGTGGCCCGGACGCTGTTCTATCAACACGCACGACATCAACCCAACGCCCGAGAAGACGCCGACGCTAACCTGGCGAGCTGTGTATATAGCCCAACAGTATGAGCTAGAACAACGGAACGTGACTAAATATAGTTGCATGGTTTGAATTGGGTTAGTCCAGTGTCTGCACTCTTGATTCTGATAAAGCCCGCCATGAAGCACCTTGTCGTCTGGATATTCCCCTTGTTTCATACTTTCCCTTCCACTTAAGTCCGACCACCTCTAAGCACATTGACCCTTGAGGATAATTCGCTGTCATGGTGGGCCCAGGGAATGACTTGACCTCCTTGGTCACCGCATTATTTGCGAAAGGAATAGTCACAGTCCGTTTTCCAACTTCTTCCAGTGTTGCGTTTCACCGATCTGACCACCCCACTGGCAGAATTTTCAAGGTCAGGTCTACTATAGGAGCAGAAATTGAGCTCTTCTGACTATCGCAACAGTCATAGCTCATACGATGTTCCTTTGGGACTACATCCTTACTTTAGAAATGGAAATTGATCTCGTATGGAAATCAAAGTGGAATTTCATGAAGGGGCTATACTTCTTTCAACGCTACTTGCCGTTTGTTGGGATCATTTTTTTTGCTCTCCTTTGTCAGTCTGATGTGGTTTCCTATCTTCTTCCTATGCTCAACTTTTTTTGTTTTTGAAAAAGATTATATTGGGGAGAAAACTGTGTGTTGGAGGATACACTACGCTAACGCAGGTTCGTAAAATTGACTCGGCCTACCTTGAAATGGAGCAGATGGAACTTGTTTTATGTCCAGTATTGGGAGTCATCGGGATTTGTGCATCTGAGAGCAAGTTCAGCCTACACTCCCTGTTTCCAATAGTATTCATTGGTGTCACACAGTGGTCCTTACGCTACGGACATGGGCTGTGTGGAATCGGAACCGGCGATTGACCATTATTCTTCCAATCCTTTACACCCTTTTGTGCACTTCAAGTTTCATCATCCTGGTCCGAGGGTTTAATTCAGTCACCGGTAAGTGGAATTTCCATGCTCATTCTTGATGGATGATTTACTGTATACTAGTTGATGTCACACCATATCCAGGTTTCGGGAGGTGTTTCGTGGTGCACACCAACTACAATGTTGGTTTTCTCTGGGTATTATTAATTATATGGGATGCTCGTGAGTGTGAACGTGCTATCCACTGATATTTTTGCTCCGATTGAAAAGATCTGTAGTGTTGTTCATGTTGATGTTGGTACCTGCCATCCGAGCATGTACGGAATCCCGGTTTTGTCAAGTCATTCAGTGCATACTCATATTTCAATATCAGATAGAGATGGGGCAAACAGCACCCTAATGAAAGCGGTCTATCGTGATGGTAAGATGCTGGGATATAGCTGGTGATAGCAAGCCTGCTGAACTTTGGACATAGGCATTATTTATTATTTATATTTCTTCAGTGGGTCTCATTTTAAAAGGAACGGGGAACTTGATCACTTACGATGTTTGCCAGTCCTCTCGTGCATTAACATCATCATTGTTAATACCTTTCCCGTCAGTCCATGATTTTCCTTTAAAATTTCCAGGAGTTTCTGATTATATTGGATTACCATGGCTAGACACAATACCAATCGCTCTTGTTACCGTAAGCAGTGAATGTGCAATTTCAAGTCAATGAATACTCACACAACAGGCTAGGGCAGAGCGGATGGTCCATGTAGTGCTCACAAGTCGTGTACTTCTTCATATTCGATCCCAGGCGGGCGACAATCCTGTTTGGTCAGATGGACTGACGGAACTGAACACAATTTGTTTTCATGAAAGTGGAACCGACTCTTGAGTCTTTAATCATTGGTCTACCAATCTCAAAACCACCATGTCAACAAAGGACATTATCTTCCCACCTTAAACCTTCTCCCATAAGTATTTTCCCAGTACTTGTATTTAACGACAAAGCGAGATACCATTATCAAAGATAGATTACAATAAATACCATGTTTAGCCATCAGCATTTTGGTGGAATAGGTTCTGGTTTTTCAAGTTTCACTAATGAGCAGACCGGAACCTGCACCAGAATATAAAAAGAGGGCTGACAGCAACGTTTACGATCACCATGGGAGCTGTCGAACCTCTTCACGTTATGGTCATTGCTGATGGATTCTGTGAGTATTAACATGTTATTCACCACCAAACCCATATTCGTGTCTTTGCACAACTCGTGTACTCTGCATCGGATGCCGGTGAAATGGCAGGCATTTGAGACATGCATTCTTGGGATGTGGAAATGATGGAGAAAATGCTCGGCTTCTGACTGTATGTTAATCAAGGTTACTTACGAGGGTAGAACTCATTTGAGTTGCTTTTTCTTCATCTAAAGGTTGCTGGACAAGATACTTTCGGCATTTGGGATGAACAGGGAGAGGGCGGAAGGCTATTTGGGGGAGGGGGTGCAATCAACGAAGCCTTATTGAATGAGCAACACATCTCTCAGATTTCGGGAGAGTGAGGAGACACTATGAATCCAATTGATGCAATTCAACAAAGGAGGAAATGAACTCCTGATCGTCTACCAGGGAACAGGCCCTAGCGCACCAGGGAAACATCGTAACCGAGCCAAGTAGGTGAATCGCATACTTTAAACCTTCGTCCTTTCCACTTCCCGGTGCTTGCCTCGTCCTCTTTGCTCTCTCATCCCCAACCACATGAACACTCACTACTCAACAGGTAAGTAACCTTTTCTTCCTCATCTTTGTATGCACTCTATTTTCATCCAGGAGTACCTGTGGTGATATTGAGTATCGCCCATCCACAGTACTGACTGCAGCTTTCTTCCTCTATTCACATTCGAAAGGTTCATAAACACCCACTTTAATGTATTCAATATAATATCAACCTTACCTAATGTCTTTGCAGGCAGTCGGCCGCTTATCGTTGGAGTGTTCAAACGATATGTGATGGATCCAGGGTCGTTTCTGGGAGGCGTGGACAAGTGCAACAACATGAGTATTGTTATCCGAGTCACCGTTCTATGCTAATCACATCGCCTATCTGTCCTTCCGCTTGATAAATAAGCAGGTGCTGAGGTCACAACGAAAATGACTTGGCCGAATGCCCCAATGCATGAAGGAAGCTCCTAATCGCCGTGTAGAAGAGGGGTACTGAGGTATGCATAGTGGGTTTCAACGGACTCTGGAAAATCGCCCTGTTGTGGTTCCGATTTCCTGCTATTAACGAGTGGTGCAGTATAAGGCGCGCCGCTATTTTTAGAAGGAAATAAAACTGACCAGATAAGCATTTCGCTCCTGATGCTCTCAACCATAGGCGGCGTTCGAGTGGGTATGGGGGTGTTGGTTCAGGTAGGGATCGTAGGGCCCAGAGTTGTAGGCGGCTGAATGTTTATCTTCTAGTTGATCATCGCCAATGTTCCATGCTAAACAAATCAATCATTATCTTTTCCACTGTACACAGAAGTGATATCGCCAAGGTACGATTCAAAAACTTGCTAGGGGCACTCCAGAAGGGATGGGGTATGATGGTTTTGTAGATACTCACCAATCTTGATTCACCAGCTGCACAGCTTCGTTGACCTATCCCTTCCAGCTTGTCTGCTCCTCCGAGATCAGAGTTCTTAGTGTCGTCGCTCACAGCCACAGAGTTCGGCGTATGCAAAACTCGACACGATGCATGATTACCGCACGTGCCCATGATGAATATCAACATGCAGGCTATATACTGCTGGTGTTTTTAGCAAGACACGACTTCCCACTGCCACCATTCGCATTTGCTCTCGTCTTCAGGTAGGACTCAGACAGGCGAAGTGTACCTTCCTAGCTGAGTTCGTTATCGCCGTGGTTGCATGCGAATTGAATTGATTATTCTTCCTTCTCTAAGACATACATAGTGGCAAGATCGGCAAAAGTACAATGAACCCTGGGCACTCCCAGTCATGTAGAAGGGATAGGACATTATAGCCTTGTTCATCCTCGCTAACAAGGATGTCTTTGTCTAGAAGACGTAGTCAGTGAAGAGATGCAGTGAATCTATGAGGTAAATCGCTGACCAGGCGAGTCCGATCCTAATTGTCCCTCTTTACCCATTCGCTCCTCCCAATTTGGTGTTCTTGGTGTCATTGAGCACAGTCATAAAACTTGGTGTACAGAGGTGAAGGAGCCTAGGAACACGTTGTCGCTGTGGAAGTATGAGGATTGATTATGGTGATGAATGCAAGAACTGACCAAGTAACTACCCCCCTCGCTGTCGAAGCTACTTTCCCCAACTATCGTTCTTCCTGAAGAGCCGTCAAGAAGACACAAGAGAGACAGCGGTCACAAGTAACAGGTCTCTTAGTCAGCATGTACAGACGGGGGAAGAGGGTAGGTAAACCCCGATGATTGTGGACGCAAGTGAGGCTTAGATAATATAGCCAATGTTGAAGAGCCGCCGTCGTTGCTGGCAGGGTGATTAGCGTTCGGTAGGTGATCCTATTTCCCGTCCAGCTCCCTTCCGGTGAAGAGGTAACTCTATGAATGGAGGGTGTTGGAAGGATGAAGATCGACAATGGCGACAAGGAAGAATTCACTTCCGCCAATGAATTTTCCCTTCAGAGATACAAATATGTGTCGCCGCTGTTGGAAGTGTGAGGATCAATTACGGTGACGAGGGAAAGGACCAACCAGTTGAGCAACCCTCGCTCCGGAACTGATTTTTTTGGCCAACTATCCATCATTCGAGAGGGTCGCAAATAACAGGGGTCTTGGTTACTATATATGCAGATGGTGGGAGAGGGAGAGGGTGTGAAGAGTGCGATGAGGATAGCTGCGAGCGAACGATGAGTCATCTACCAGGGTTAGAATGAGCCATCTTCGCTGTTGGAGGCGTGATTGCAGACCTATCGCTGGCGTCCTCGCCGCTAACAGAAGTTAGAACAAGACTCCGTAGCCGCTAGCCCGAAAATTCCAATGGTCGGTCTCGGGGTCGATTACTGCACGAAAATGGACGAGAGGGAGGCAGGATTGGGAAGACCGTGGGTGAGGTAGATTCGATCTGAAGGTCTTACGTCACTAAGCAACAAAGAGAGAGACCGGACCTGTGGGAAATGGAGAAGATGAGTAACAAGGAAGTGAAGAAGAGCTAGAACTACAAGACCAACTTCCTCGTTAGATGAACAGCATTCGCATGACAAGATTTGGAGCATAGGATTTGTGGTGAAGAAACGTGAATCAGCCTCGGAACCAAACATTGCAAAAGCCGGTGATGTCTGAATCTTGTGTTGACACGAGTTCTTTCTCTGCCCTAACATTTTTCTAATTATATTTGTCTTCACTGGATAGTATCATAACTCACCAAACCAGGGAACACTTGGTCAAGGACATTCAATATATTATTCACAAAAAAGTAACCCTCGCCGATGACCGCTGAGTAACCTAGGGTTTGGCAAACCCAGCGAGGCAGTCGCAAGGAGTAGTCCCAGACATCGTGAATCATGCCCTATGTTGTGATAAACACCAAAAATTGTCGTGTAAATAATTATGATCCACTTTGATCTCCCTAGGGTTCCAATGTTTCCCTGGTGCTAGCACCCATTCAGAGAAACACAACCTGCTACATTCCGTCGACGCAACAGCTGGACTTCTGGTGTCTCTGCCATAGGTTTGCTAACCTCCCCATTCCTCGGTTCAGTTCATGCAACTGAATTCCCCCTATCCGTCCTCACTTTGGTCTCATTATTATACATTAATTTTATGCTCATCTAGTTTGCTGATGTTTTTCAATTGCACAATAATCATGTACATGCCGCTGCGTTGTTCAAAGCATAGTATGCCTACAGACAGTTGAGTCAAGTTAGTAGAAATATTGGCAAACATTTGCGGAAAGAGCAATGATTTCCAGCGTAAGGAAAGGAGGCCATGTGCGTCGACATCAAAGCGTGCTGTGATCCCCACCCAGTCATCAGGGTCATACTGTAAGGGGAACACCCAATCCACCCGCCAAGCCATGCCGGCCAGCCGAGCCTACCCACTGGCTATCTCGCCTTGACGCCCACCAACACCTATCTACAGCCCCACCGTCTCCCCCCACATCTCACCGTCGCCGTCCTTCACTCATTCCAGTCAACCGACTCACCACCCCGACACTGACCGGTGCCAACCGGTCAACCGTAACCACCGGTCTGTATGTGCCCCCTCACCTCCGGACCCTTAGACCCTGAGGACCCTTTTATTTATCATTCCCCTTTTACTTTTTATTTCTATATTGCGTCATTCCGCACACCATTGTGTCTCCTTTATATATGGCTTCTCTAGCACGGGATCCCTATCCTTTCCTCTTCGGATCCCCTGCTAGGTGCATAGATTACATAGTATATTATTGCATAATACACTAAACTTCAGATCCCCTGCTAGTCTGCGCTTATCACAGTCATACTGGTCGTTCAGCCCACGGTTGCCCTTACAGTAGGAAAGGATCTCCTAAAGGAACTGACTCCCCGTTACGCTACCGACCATAGGCCGCTTTAGAGTCTCATCCGACTCTTCCCCCTCTGCTCGCTCTCACTCCAGAAGTCCCTTCCTAAACTTCCACTTGGCTATGCCCTCTCCCTTCCCAATGGCTCAAGATCTCCCGCCCTCTAACGAGGACCACATCTCCCATCTGGAGGCGACCATAGACGACCTCAAAAGTCAAGGTGAAGCGACCAAATCCATGCTCCAGGCTATCCTGGACAAACTCGGCACACCAGCACCTAATCTGGTCCCACCACCGGCTCTTAATCCGGTCACATCACCGGCTCTCTCCCACCCAGGGCCTGAACCCAACACACCCCTCTCCCCCATCTCCATCTTCAATACCCCTTCCACCGGTCAGAAGAGACCCATTCTCAAAGCCTCAGTCCCCGGGGATTTCACTGGCGACCGCACAAAGGGAAAGGCATTTCTCTCTTCCTGTCGGACCTACATGCGTCTGTGCTCCGAGGCCTTCCCCGATGATACGACCCGGATCATCTGGGCATTGTCGTTCATGAAGTCCGACCGAGCCTACCGCTGGGCACAAAGAGCATTGGACTTCAAGGTCAGAGTGGGTGCACTGCAGTTCCTGGACTGGGCAGACTTCGAGAAGGAATTCCAGAAGGACTTCACCCCCTTGAATGCCGAAGCCACGGCGGTCAACACATTGGAAGGAACTTCATACTTCCAAGGCAAGCGCTCGGTTGATGACTACCTGGATCAGTTCCGCGACCTCGTTGAAGACTCTGGGTACACCGACAAGAAAACCCTTGTGGTTAAGTTCCGCTGAGGGTTGGACCGCCAGATCGCATCGGCGATTGGCGCAATGGCCACCGGTCGCCCCAGCGACACAAACCCCAAAGGATGGTACTCCCTGGCGGTGCAGCTTGACCAGAACCGAGCCACCAATGGAGCATTCCAAGCTTCCTACCGGTCTCCTCAAATGTCGGCGCCTCACAGCTCCAATCCACGTGCGGGACTCATCTCTGCCCCTTGAGTCCCAGCGACGTCGCAACCAGTTTGGTTTGTGCACACCAACCCGACCCCCGGTAACCCGGTCCCTATGGACATCGACGCGGCCCGCAAAGCCAAAGCTATTAATGACAACTGTCGCTGCTGCGGAAAACCGGGTCACTGGTCAAAGGACTGCAAGTTGCAGTACGACGTTCGCCACATGACCGCCGACGAGATGGCCGAGCTCATAGAGAACCAGCTCACTGCCTTGGATGTAGCCCGCTCGGAACCCGAGGAAGAGGTTGTCGCCGCCCCAGTTGAGGATTTTGTGTCCAGCAGCGAGTGAGCCGTGCGCCCCCTGCTGCTTAGTAGTAATCGTTTCTCAGTCCTTTCAATACATGATGTTCCCGATTCTGTTGAAAGTGCTGTAAGCGATGAAGACGCACAACCTGTCCCCAAACCGAAACCTTCGCCGGCGCGCCAGCCCAACTGGGAAAAGCAGCTTGCTTCCAAACTTGTCATCCGCTCACTAGAGGAAGGACCGAATTCAATCCGTATTCCGGTGCACCTCAAAACCACGGATACTTTGGAAGAGGTCAGCACAGATGCTCTGGTGGACTGCGGCGCAACCGGGGACTTCATCGACGAAGGATTTGTGGAAAGATCTAAAATCCCCACCCAGAACCTGTCACAGCCAATCCCCATGTTCAACGTCGATGGTTCACCGAACGAAGCCAGCTCTATCACCAAGGTCGCTGATATAATCATGACCTACAAAGGCCACTCAGAACGGATCCTCCTCACAGTTACCCAGCTGGGTAAACAGGGCACTATCTTGGGCATGACCTGGCTTACGAAGCACAATCCGGAGATTGACTTCACCACCGGTTCAGTGAAGTTAACCCGCTGTTCCCCCTGTTGCTGCACCGGTTGTCGAAATGAGGCCTGGGAGGAGCACCGCGCAAGCAAAGAACAAGCCTGAGTCATTAATACTTGTCGCGCCAGCCCCCTCCCAGCCTTCATAGAAGACGCCGATGAAGAGGATGAAGAGGATGAAGTCCCGGATCTCGAAGGCTTCATGGAGTATGAATATGAGGAAGGAAACTGTGTATGGGCTGCGTCAATCCCACCGGAGCCCGAGTACATTCGCGCCACTGCTTCGGTCTCTCAGCGGCTCGCCGAAGCTTTCCAGAACAACTTGACGCCCCGGGACTATGCAAACCACATCCCGCCGCACCTCTGCGATTTCGACTCAGTATTCTCCAAGGACTCCTTCGATGACCTACCAGAGTCTAAGCCTTGGGACCATGCCATCGAGCTCATCCCGGAAGCTAATGCCTCTAAAGGTTGTAAAGTCTACCCTCTGTCGGTCTCGGAACAAAAGGAACTGGATGCCTTTCTCAAGGAGAACCTCGACTCCGGCCGTATTCGCCCGTCCAAATCCCCTATGGCCTCACTGGTCTTCTTTGTCAAAAAGAAGTGCAGTGCTCTTCGGCTCATTCAGGACTACCACCCGTTGAACGCAATGACTGTGAAGAACAAATACCCACTCCCGCTCATCCCCAAGTTGATTGCAAAACTCCGGGGCGCGAAGTACTTCACCAAGTTGGATGTTCGCTGGGGTTTCAACAACGTCCGAATCAAAGAGGGTGATGAATGGAAAGCGGCGTTCCGAACCAACCGAGGCTTGTTCGAACCGCTGGTCATGTACTTCGGTCTGACGAACAGCCCGGCGACGTTCCAGACGATGATGGATGATATCTTTGAAGAGCTCATCTCGGAAGGCAATGTTGTTGTCTACCTAGACGACATCCTCATCTTCACCGATGATTTGGAGCAACACCGTGCGCTCGAACGACGGGTCTTAGAGCTGATGAGGAAACACAAGTTATACCTCAAACCAGAGAAGTGCGAGTTCCAGAAAACCACCATTGAATACCTCGGCGTCATCATTTCACACAACCGTGTCTCAATGGACCCAGTCAAGATCGCTGGCGTTCAAGAGTGGCCTGCACCGACGAACAAGAAGGAAGTTCAGTCCTTCTTAGGCTTTACCAACTTCTATCGTCGGTTCATTAAGGGCTTCTCGGAACATGCTCGGCCACTCTTCGACCTCACAC
>Ga0307513_10001692_pt1 | contig 31567 bp, 18 predicted proteins | sample 15_EM_MG_FD_202174 | JGI IMG/M metagenome (GOLD analysis project Ga0307513, IMG submission 202174) | Populus trichocarpa ectomycorrhiza microbial communities from riparian zone in the Pacific Northwest, United States - 15_EM | ecosystem: Host-associated > Plants > Roots > Unclassified | place... | reverse complement strand
ATAACTAGTAGTTGTCCGGCCTATGATAATACAAATGTTCCCGTATCCGATCTCTCCATTCATTTCCAGCCTGTCTTTCAGCCAATACACTTAGCCCTTGATCGACATTATCAATTTCATCCTCATCATCCGGGACGATTGCTTCTGGTTGATAATAGCTTGTTTCATCTTCTTTCTGCTCATGACAGAAATTATGCAAGACTACACAAGCCATTATCCATCCCACAGCTTGACAATGGTCCTGTGCAGAACATATCTTAATAATTAGGCATTGAAGAAAGCGAAACCTATTTTTCAATATCCTAAATGTGTGCTCAATCTTCACTCTCGCATGAGCATGACACCAGTTGAACCACCGGTATCCTCCTACTTCCTGTCTTCCCAGAGGATCTTTAAATGGTGTTACACACATCCGTGTAATTCTATATATCTTATCACCTAAGATATATTCATCAGGCTTGGCAAAGAATAGATGTGGATAGCGAAAGAAATTGGTGGTTGCAAATACAGAAGGATCACCCACAGAGGCAGGAAATCCAGAGGAGATATAAGTAAATCGGCGGCTGGCATTGCATATGCTCTGGATATTGATCGCATATTTTTTTTTCCGATTCATATATGTCTCGCCATGATAGGAAGGTGCATATTGTAGATTAATATCACAGCCATCTACAAATCCCACACATCCTATAAAATCACAAGAATTTTCAATTCCAATTCGCATTTCTCGATAGGATAGTGAGCCTTTGGTTGGCCAAACCAGGTAATGGGGTAGCTGTCTTAAGAGAGCTATCGTAGTCCTGTATACATACAGTCTTGTTGTTCCTTCTCCTATTTCCAATTGTTCTGCTGCTCGTACAGTAGAATTTCCATATTGCCCGAAATGGTATAGGGTACATGCAAGCTGAATAGCGGGATCAGCTTGCTGGTTGTAGGAATTATTTTGAAAAATAATATCGGTACGAATAAGATTCTGTAGCGTAATGAATGCGGGTAGGCTCAGGCGAAAAAAGGATAAAAACCGATCCTCAGACATTTGCTGAATCTATTCTACACTTAGAATACAACTAATAAGAACTCATATAAGAGTCAAAGCAAGGGATATTGGCTTACCCTTTCCCAAAAGTCATGACCGCGCATGAGTTGCACCCGAGGTGCTAGATATCGAATATGCGGAAGTGCAACAGCTAAGGCTTCGCACACCTCATATATTTCCTCTTCCGCAATCCGCTCATCGCACTTAATTTTACTGATATCGCCTCTATTTCGCTGCTCCTGATCCTGGTCATCATCATCATCAAACAACAGGCTTTGAAGCAAAGTCGCTTCCAGAAAGGCATTGGTATCTTTTTGGATCTGGTTCTTGTATGTTTGCCGGGGCATTGTGGCATGCGGGAAGAGGAAGCTGTAGTGTTCACAGTTTCCTTTGCCACCCCAAAAATTTAGCCCTTCTATTATTTACACATATTTCCTTTTTGCCCCTAATTCTACCTTTTACCTTCGCCTCAACACCCCCAGCTTACTCAAAGTTTCAACTCCCAAAATTTCCCATTCTGGCCACCTATTGGCCATCTAACTCTCATGGTCCATGCAGGCCAAGAACCTTTTTTCCGCTCTACCCTTCTACCGTCATTTTCCGTTCCCAACTTTGAATACCCTTAGGAGTTCATCACACCTGCCGATCTCATGCTGATCTCAATCCGACAATAAGAGTCTAACTTACAGTATCTCAGAACTATTATAGTCTAGATCGGCCTACGCCCGGCCGTGGGAAAAAGTGGAGTTCACCGTGATGGCTCGGCGCACCACGAAATAAGTAACACCCCAGCTTTTCCAACCCATTGCTCCTTAGAGACAGAATGCCTTTCTCTGATAATGGCAGAAGACGGGAGTTAGCCACTCTGGAGAGTATAAAGTCATGTATTGGAAGGAGTTTTATAGCTATAGCCGCAGTCATTCTCTTAGAAAGTAAAAGTTGGTCTGTAGTTGCAGTTGCCGAACGGCTCGTGTGAACTCCACTTTTTCCCTCTGCTGCGGCTCAACTACGAGGAGAATTTCAGCCATCCGCCTCCCTTGCTTACTAAATTATGCATGGAAGGTTTCGCACACCTAGTGCTGTAACCGTAACTCGACAAGGATAAAATGATAGGGCCAAGTGCGCGGTAGATAGTGCAGAGAACAAATGTAACAGTCTGGACGGTTAGGGATTAGGTTGCTCTATGTTCGATAATAGGCTCTCCCATCCAAGTCACTCATTCCTGTGCCCGTGTTAGTCACCTGACACATCTGTATATATCAACCGCCCACAGACATTTCCTTCGGTATTACGAGGCTTCCATTCGGATGAGGCTCGCTGTTCTCCGGGGCTTTATATAGGGCTGCCTCTGCCACTGGGCTACGGTCTGTGTGAGGCTACCTTTGGTACGATATAAGGCTGCCTCCTTATGCAACGATAACAGGGTGCAGATAGAGGTTTAAGAGAATTAGTGAGGACTTAGGATACCATTTTTAAATCTTAACTATGATACTATATTGTCACATATCAAAAAAAAAAAAAAAACGAACGCGCCAAGGTAGCAACGGGAAAAACTTTTACTATCCTAACAGCTAATCCTAATGAGCGAGGAGCTTATCTAATTCTAATAGTTATTATACCTGGGCGCGTTCGGTTTTTTTGATACGGAACAATACCGACCAGCCTCCCTCGACCAACTCTATCACACAAGTAGTGACTGAATACGTGACTCTACGCCTACTTTGAGTTAAGGGCCTCTTCCCCCGGAGACGGGCTTGTCATCCGGTAGCAGATAGAGGGCTGACTCGAAAAGCGCTCCAGACCGCCCTGCTGCAGGGTTCCAATTATTCTACCGTAGTCATTGTTGTGTCGTATCTCCCTGCACACTTCAAGTCAGTCAGACTCACTCACTCGAAATTCTTCCCTCGCTTCAGTCTACAAAGAGAGAACTGTCATTTCTTTTCCGGTTGCCGTCACCGTACTTATCCGCCCTCCCACGTACTAAATTTCGTTCAACCAAATGGCTCCAAGAATTCTCACCCTCGTTCGGCACGGACAAGCTTATCACAATCTCGGTTGGAAATACTATTTGCACGACCCTTACCTAACGCCTTTAGGAGAAGCTCAATGTCACGAACTCTCGAAAGAGTTCCCCTCGGAAACCCCGGTCGACTTACTCGTTTCCTCGCCGCTGAAGAGAACGATTCAGACGACGCTTCTCGGGTTCAAGAAACAGGTTGATAGCGGTATCAAGGTTGAGCTCTTAGCCGAGCTTCAGGAGACAGCTGGGGTGCCATGTGATACTGGGAGTAACCGCGATGATTTGGAGAAAGAAGAACTATTCAAAGGACTAGATTTTAGCGGTCTACCAGATGACTGGAATTCAAAGGTATTATATGTTCCTCCAAGCCCATTTGGTGGCAATGCCCGTACTAACCGCTGTTAGAAAGGAAAATGGGCCCCAGACCCTGATACTCTCCTCGAACGCGCCAGGGTCGCTCGCAAATGGCTCAAGTCCCGATCGGGGGGGCATGTTGTCGTGGTCCTACATGGCGATGTAAGTTTACCGCACCGTATTCCCATTGTTCCGCGACGGGGCTAATATTTTCACGGGTAGTTCCTTCATTACCTAACCGAGGATTGGGCCGACAACGACAATCTCCCGTGGGCTGAATGGAGAAATGCCGAATTCCGCTCTTACGCCTTTGTCGACGGAGATGAGGATAATGCTTCGATTATTGAAACTGATGAATCGAAGAAGAAGAGGAGGAGGAATGAGAGTCGGGAGGCACAGGGGAGGGGGGGCGGGAATGAAGCAGTCTGAGGAGGTGAGAAGGAATTGGAAGGGATGATTACGATATGGGGGATCGTTTATCCAAATTGCTTTGTCAGCGAAGAGATACCCGGACAGATCGCGCTACCATGCTCTAGGATAGAGAGAACAATAGAATTTGAACTTCTCAGAGTTGTAATCTGAGAAAACCTTTAGAATACCACGCGCTTGCCGGTCAACCCTTTCGGATGCCATCAACCGAAAAATTCACCATCAAAAGAGCGAAACCTTGACAGGGGCAACCCACATCGCAACAAAATATTTATACAGTCTCCCGAAGGGTCTCGAGATTCTCGAGTTGCGAGAGTGGCGGCGCTCTTGGCCATACGGCATGAATTTTCCCATGGTCAACCTCGCTTTTAAATTTTCTTTGATACTTTTCTTGTTTGCTCTTGGTATTGAAGTTTTCTCTTTTGGGGCTAAGCCTTGACCCAAGTGCAAGCATGTACTGTACCCGTTTTTATGCTACGAACTCTCGCAACTCGAGAATCTCGCGACCCTTTGGGAGACTGTACACCTTGGCATATCTCCTCACCCCTTAAACAATGCAAAGAAATTGAAAAAAGCTACAGAAAAAATAATGAATTACTTTAACCCTGCTAGTCTTTTTATAGAATTTTCCTACAATCTTTTAGTGATTTTCTAGATATTCTTGGCATAAAGAGCCACTCTGAACCTACCACCGTGACTCTCAAGAGAGTAGACCAGCACACAGGAAGCCATTCTGAGGGTGGAAAAATAAATATACCGGTACCACATTGACTGCATCTAGTAATCCTTTTTCACTTTATTTTTTAATCCCTCTTCACTATTTCTCATGGTGGCCGAAGAGGGTCGTGGTTCCATGCAAAAGGTTCCACTTTTTCAATCGTAAATTTCCCGGTTGATAAATAGTATCCTAAAGGGTTGACCACCAAGCACATGGTATCCTAAAGGCTTTCTCGGGCTCTTCACCATGACACGGCTCTCCGAAATGCAAGAAGATTTACCGTGAGATCCTTGATAGTTCTCGAAAATACCGGGCCACGATCGGTGCTGCCAGTTTGGATGTCTTTTACTGTCTCAATTGGCTACGGGGAAGATGAGGCTTTCAGCTACCCTTTTACAATATTTGAGGCCATATGTGATCCAGGGTATTCAATCAACATCAGTGTTGCCACATGTCCTGGAATAATTCCCGAGCAATCATGCTCAATCACTCGGAAGGGAGGATATATCTGGGGTCCGTCCAAGCAGTGTTAGATGAAATTCGGAAAACAGACGCAGTCCACAAGCAGGTCCCCCGCAAAGGTCCTGGCTAACCTAAGGCCCGATAGGACTGGTCACTTCCGGACACTGCTGCTAGGGTGATACTACGCTACTTGCGATCCTACGAGCTTCCCTCCCTCCCTCCCCTTACTCGTAATTTCCCTGATTCTGCCAAGCAGCAATACTCTTGGGTGAGTATGGCTGGCCGCCGGTTTTTGCAATCGAAATTTGCAGCCTAACTGCCGAGGTGGTTTTTGAGAGGCCAGCATATAATTACATTCCAGTTGCTGTATTAGAGTTAGTCTAATGATTCCACCCGGGCACCATATGATGAGGAGATAGATATCCGGGTAGGTAAAATGGCAGACACGGGGCTGTGGGGAGCAGGGGGTGTTGATAGCATGGTAGGATCTTTCGGGTGTAGATGAGCGCTATACATGCCGGAATAAATATCATCCTGAAATCACAACGTGAAGTGTTGATTCTCTATTTTACGCTAGTTTCGGGAACGCCTATACTGGACCCTCTGATATTGGAAAGGAAAATCTATGCATCATTTATCTATCCGTCTATCCTGTCGTCTGTCGCTGGTAGGGGGAAACAAGCAGGAAATAAACACCGTCACAAAGGGGGAAAAATAATAGAAAAAGGGGAGATTTTGTAATACGGGACTTATTCCGCTGGGAATTATGATCAACATAAATGACACGTCTTAACGAGTGAGGTAGTCCTCCGGTTGCCGCTTGCTGAAGAGAGAAAACAGAAATTTGCGTGCCTTCACCTAGAGATATTAATAACAAACGGGGGGTTTCGGAGGGGTATGGTTTTACATACAAATTGTATTTCTACCAATAACACCCGGAGAGAGCTTCGAGATCATGATTGAGGACTGACGTAAGGGACACACAAGGGCGCAGGGAAGGGCGGCGATGGCTGCAACAACGCAGACAAGACTCCAGGAAGCGGAGCAAGGGCAGAGCTAGAAAGTGAAGAAGCCCACGCGCGATTTGGCTGTGGTTAATTGGGTGCCCCAGTTTCTACTTGGCGTTAAAACTCCCACTGCTGGTGAGATGGCTGCGTATCTGCATTTTCCATAGAGACCTTGGCTTGCAAGAGCTGGACAACTCCCTCATGTCCATTTACAATAGCCCATTCAAGTGGTGTGTGACCATCCTTACCCGGACGAGTGGGGTCGACATCCTCCCGTCCGAGTAATAGATTGACCACTCCTTCATGTCCCATACTAGCAGCCCACCCGAGTGGTGTTTGATCATACTTATCAGGGTAATTGGGGTCGACATCGTCCCGTGCTAGCAGTACTTTGGTGACACCTTCGTGTCGCCAGAAAGCAGCACACCCGAGCGGTGTTAAAGCACGCTTATCTGGGCGATTGGGGTCGACATCCTTCCGGTCTAGTAGTAGTTTGACAACCCCTTCATGTCCCTTGACAGCAGCACACCCGAGCGGTGTTCGGTCGTTCTCATTTGGGCGATTGGGGTCGACATCATTCCGGTCTAGTAGTTGCTTGACAACCCCTTCATGTCCCTCGACAGCAGCACACCCGAGCGGTGTTCGGTCGTCCTCATCTGGGCGATTGGGGTCCACATCATTCCGGTCTAGTAGTAGCTTGACCACTCCTTCGTGTCCCTTTATAGCAGCAGACCGGAGTGGTGCTCGATTGTTCTTACCCGGATAATCCGGGTCGATATCTTCCCGGCTAAGCAGTAGCTTGACAACACCTTCATGTCCCTCGAAAGCAGCCCACCCGAGTGGTGTTCGGTCGTCCTCATCTGGGCGATTGGGGTCGACATCATTCCGATCTAGTAGTAGCTTGACAACACCTTGATGTCCATTATTAGCGGCCCACGAGAGCGGTGTGCTTTCTTGGCTATCTGCCCTATCGGGTTCGATATCTTCCCGGCTAAGTAGTAGCTTGACAACTCGTTCGTGCCCCCTACCAGCGGCCCACGAGAGTGGCGTGTTTTCTGTGATGTCTGGCCTATCGGGTTCGATATCTTCTCGTCCTAGAAGTAGTTTGACCACTCCGTCGTGCCCATTCTTCGCCGCCCATAAGAGTGGTGTATAGCCAGCGCAATCACATTGGTTAATCTCGCAACCCTGAGCATTTGCTAACGAAGCCACAAGTTCAACAATCCCGAAGAAAGACGCGCAATGTAATCCAGAGAAGCGGGGGGAAGAATCGGTCCCTGCTGTATATTTGGTAGGCAGTACTTGCTCAAAAAGTGATACGGCGGATGGGTGGCCTTCATACTGACTTAAGAGCTGCAGCCCAAGGGCCCTCGCGTGACCCGAGAGCTCCTTATTCGCATGTGTTCCCCAATATCTCGAGGAATATTTCAGGAAGGGCATGACTTCGTGATTCGGGAGAGGGTGGGGGGAGAGGTTCTTGACCTGTGGCGAATTCAGATAGGTCAAGCAGGCTTCTGCGATTACCGAGTGGGGATGACTGAAGAAGTCTGGATGGGCGCAGAGATACTCTTGCACTGTAAAGTGGATTACTCGGACAGTCGAAGCTTCCTTGTCGACAGTAATCAGTCCCTGACAGCAACCTACTAATGCACCAATCGAAGGAGCATTTTCGCTATCGAAATCCGCCACTCCTATCTCCACTGCCAGTGCATCACGTAGCTCATCCACCTGTAATGGCCGTTCCGCATGACAGATCCACATGAGAGTGGCCATTGCAAGTTTTGTCTTCTCCCCTCCCTGGGCCTTTATCCGCTCCAGGGTTGCACCATATGCATCCCCCAACCCCAGCCCATCTTTAACTGCCTTGAGCCTTTTCCCTCGCCGAGCGATACTAGTTTCTCGGAGGATTGCATCGATGTGAAGAGAGGCCAGTAGGAATCTAGATTTGAATGTTAGCTATCAGCCTGAGGTAGCTTTGCCCTTGAATGGGTTCTACATACGTTTCCGAGCTTATGTGGGAAATACTTTCCATAATATTCGCCTCTAAAGTGCTGCTCATCATCTCCGGCGCAGTATCGTTCCTGAGCTTCTCACGTAAATACCCAATGATACCATCACCAGTAGGCTCTATCAATACAAAAGCAGCCGCTCCACCCAATTTCCGTTCTACCTCACTTCGGATATGCGATCTTCCAGTCACAAATATCCGCGTATCGAGTGACTCCCGCACGATCTGTCCTAGTGATTCGAGGACTACCAATCGATGCTCTGGCACACATTCGTCAAGTGCGTCAACGCATATAAATGTGCGCTTCGTGGTTGTGATGGTCTGGAACATCTTTAGAATTCCTGACACTTGGAGTCCCCTGCCCCCAATCACCTTTTTCTGGTTCCGAAAAGATCGGATTACCCCTTCTGGAATTCCATCCAACCCACTGACAAGCTGTCGTAGCAGGGAGCCGAGCATGTTTACTGGTGACTGCTCGTTCCTGGAGGCAAAGTCGAAGTAGAAACAGGCAACGGCAGTATCATCCTCCACCGCCTCATCGCACAACTTGTCTATCACTAGTGAGCTGTCACCCCAGACTGTTAGAAATACCATTATTCGACTTCCGGCAGTGATAGGCTCTCTCTTACATGATATAGCTTTTTCCCGCGCCCGGATTCCCGTGGCAAAATAAGGTGCGATGACTAGATCCATCCTCCCGATTCCCACCATGCCAGCGTCTGAATTCCTGGGTTTCCAGTAGCCAGGATCCTATGCTGTCTAGTCGTTGGGCTCCGATGTCTCGATGCCGTACCCCTGGCTCTAGCGGAGACAACCAGGCCAATATTTTGGACTCATCATCGGGGGTGATGTAGTTGAAGGTGTTTGCGATGTTGAAAGAGTTTTGGTTATTGCTGAAACCTTGCGACATTTTTTCGATTTTCACCGCTGCGAAAGTTGAGAGCAAAGTGTTGGTTAGCTTGGGTCTGTTAACGCAATTACTTGAAATTGAGGAAAAGCGGGGTAGATGGTGATGGTAAAGCCTTGCGCCTCTCCGACAACATTCCAACCAGACATCGTTACACAAACGTCCGAGGGCTATTCGCCTCAAAAACTATGAGCTGATTCCATCAGCCGGTGAACTTGAACACAGCACCACTCTATGCCTCTTGCTTCATTCATTCTAAAGCAGTAGAAATTTGAGAAACTAATACCCATCGTGCAGTCCGAATCCTTTTGTAATACTTGCTGGTGATTCCGTATATTGCTCGAAGATTGTATACTACTGCTCAAGCGGGGTTTAAAAGATACGCCGTCTGATATGGTGGGAAAATTAAGACGCGAGCACACTTTTTGGTAAAAAGATCAGCGATGCGCAGATCACAGGGTTGTTGGGGAACAAAAACATCTGGAGTATTCTTTCCCGAGCACACACTTAGGGGCATTAGCACCACGAGCAACGCATCTCAGCAGAGGCAGTGGCAGGGCCGAATGAATATTCATGTGCTTAAGGCCTACCATAACTCCTAAATGCTCTTCTGATAAGAGGAATAGTCACAGCATCAATAACCCCGGCAACAGCGATAACTTTTCCGACTAGTATGATAGCACCGATAGCCAAAATAGCACTACTTCTACCCTTCTCTAGTGCAGAGTCCGGGAGACACTACAATTGAAGCCGTTCTCGAACATCTCACCCGCGGTACCCGAAACTGTCCCTACAGCGTAAAATTAACCTCCGTATCCCTCATTCAACCCCCACAGAGACCCTATAACATCCGTGTCCCTGGCCTACCACCCAGCCACCCCTCCGGCAACTTATTCTACGAGTACTACCGGTACCGGACACTGCCAGCTCATTCATGAGAAAACCTTTAGAATATCATGCACTTGGTGGTCAACCCTTTCTGATATATATACAGCGACCGAGAAATTTACCATCGAAGAAGTAAAACCTTTTGCATGGGACCATGACTCTCTTCGGCCACAATAAAATAGTGAAGAGGAATTAAAAAATAAAGTGAAAAAGGATCACTAACTGCAGTCAATGTGGTATATTTATTTTTCCACCTTCAGAATGGCTTCTTGTGTGCGGTCTACTGTGTTCAGAGTGGTTTTTTATGCCAAGAATCCCTAGAAAATCACGGAAGAATGTAGGAAAATTGTATAAAAACACTAGCAGGGTTAAAGTAATTCATTATTTTTTCTGTAACATTTTTCAATTTCTTTGCATTGCTTGAGGGATAAAAAGATATGACAAGGTGTATAACTATTTTGTTTGGCTGCAATGTGGATTACCCCTGTCAAGGTTTCGCTTTTTCAATGGTCAATCCGAAAGGGTCGACCGCCAAGCACATGGTATTCTGAAGGTTTGCTCGTTGTACTAGTACTTGTAATCTACTTTATGGTAATAACGACACGTGATTTAACTAATATCTTGTGTGTCGTTTAAGGTTGTTGCCGGCGCTATCATACTCCACTAGGGTGTCACAACAAGCCGCCTGAAGCCATTATGAGCGTTCGCAGTGGCTTTAACCTATTGGATCTCTAAAAATTCTCGACGCACCGGTGGTGAGGTACGGTAGTGATTCGCACTGGTGGTCGGTTATAGAGAAGGTAGACTTTGGGCAAATCAGAAGAAAATAGTGGTGCTATGTACTCTCAAGCTGGAGCGTCAGTTCCTCGCTTGGTCTCAGAGCCATCAATCCCCCCTCGTCCTGCACGATCATGTATGCGTTTCTATAATACGACACATCTACCTGATCATGTGACTCATAGGTATTTTCTTAGGGATGGGGCTGCATACATGCGACCGAGTAAAAGTAAATATTGGGGAGGAATATTCATTAGATTACCGCATAATCATGTAGAAATGGCTTGGGAATTTGGCTCCGAATTTTAATTATATTGCGTCCAATCCTCGCAGCCAACTTTATCACAAAGCGAGTCAGGTATCTACATTTTCACGATCCTCATCATTCGCTACCACAGCCAGGGTTCCGAATGGTCGGCGGAAGACTGGGCTGGACTGGCTAGTCCGGTCGAAAGTCAAGTCCAGTCTACTGGTGGAAATTAGACAGACTGGACAGTCAGGATTATCGGAACCGACTCGGCCAGGACTGGTCCGACCAGGCCCGCCAAGCAATAGTCTATGCACTGCCCTTTGACAGATTTACTATTTTTATCAGAATATATTACGTTCAAATAGAGCTTTTCTTTATTAAACTTATTGTTTCCATCAATTATACAGTGGAGATAGTGCCTCGCTTAGATTAGGGGTGGGTAAAATTGGTTCTCAAGTATGGAATTTTTTTTCTCTGCGCTAAGTGAGTGATATTACATGACAACCGACCACAATACCGGTACTCGATGCAACTTATGCATCCCATCATCGCATTTCCGCCATATGCTCTCCTCTCCAGGATGCTCAATGAGCTTGTATTGAGGGGCTGTTGATTTAAAATGTGGCAAGCGGCTTTAAGATCCTACTATAGCTATATTTCTATTCTTAGCGAGTGTTGGCCTGAGTGTCATTCCGACTCTCATGAGATCTTTTATAAAGACTGGTCTGGGACCAATCCAAACCGGACTGGACCAACCCGAGTCAGTCGGGTCTAGTCATTGACATCAACCAGAACTCACCAGCCTGGTCGTGCCTCCAAGACTTGACCGGTCGGACTATTCGGAACCCTGACCACCGCTTCATATCTAGACCTTTTGCCTAATCATCCTCTAATCTCTAAAAGCTGGCGACTGATATAGGGGAATTTTTCCTATTAGCACTTACTGCAACGCGAGCCCCTATGGAAATGGGGGCTGTTATTAGAAATTAAATTATTAAGTGCGAGATAGGGCCTTTCCGATATTGCACATTACAGCTATAATTTACAGGAGGATATTATTCCAACACTATTGACTGCAGTAGATATACTTTGCGTAAGATGTTGTGCCAGGCCAAGCTCGGTTCGTGCTTTGGCGGATCCATTGAGCGAATGAGTGGGAAGTGTACCTCGGAGAGCCCTTACAAGCTCAACAAGGCTGACATTCAAACAGCTGCAGGGGTCGGTATGAGTGGGAAGGGGGGAAAGAATGCAGCTATCGTCAGTGTTTCTAACGGGCCGGGTAGGTCAGGCTGCCATAACGACGCCCAGCTATATGCCGTATACGCTTAGCACCGGCTACTATGCCCGATAGGCCCGCCTGGACTATAAATTTATAGCCTAGGCTAGCCGATATATTCTAGGGCGGCCCTCTCTTAGCGAGCGACCATGCCTTGTCAACCGCCGAAATTCACTGTAATATTTCCCCAATTACAAAATGGCATTAAAAATACACGCATAATTTCGCTTTATTAGAAAAAAATACTAAAGAACACTAGAGATAACAGATCAATCAATTAAATTAAACCTATAAAAAAGGTGCCGTAGTGGTGGGTCAACTATGTGCAGTAAGGCGCTGGCCACGGATAAGGTATTTCCAATTGGAATATGAGGGTCAATGGTAAGTGGTTGTGCTTAAGATTCCTATAGCAGCTCCGAGTCCAAGGACTCGACGCGGGCAGTGAGTGGAAGTAGCGAGTAATGGCCCAATTGATTGGATTCCATGATTAAATATGTGAGAGGAGTGAGGGGAAGCATGGGTTTCTCCAGACTTCTTCTAGCTTTCTTGTTTGAAGCTTAACGCACAATGGTTCCTGGGACCCTAGAGATAAATCGGGCCACCACCTACCTCACCCGGCTTGGTAGGAACTCACCACGTGTTCCAGTATTCTGTAGTTTGCTATTCCAAATCCGACAAAAACTTTAAAGATATATCCCAGAATGAGTCCAGATCAGCGTGTACCTCAATTAGCTCTTTTTCCATCGGTCGAAAACAAACATTTCATGCCGAGCTGCTCCTTGCTGCTTACTAATCCACGTACAGGGGGCGTACACCTGATAGAGTACGGTACAGTAGCTACACAAGTATAGAACGATAGGATCAAGCGTGTGGTAGATTCTGAGGGGAAAAAATACAGCGGTCTGGCAGACTGGGGATTGGATTGCTCTATGTCGCATAGTACATTCTCCTATCCTAATCACCCATACGGGCACTTACTGTGTTAACCATGTGATGCATCGGTATAAATCAATCATGTCAACAGGAGGTTTCTTTAGTATGATATCACGGTCTCTTTAGCACAAGGCTTCTCTCTCTATGGGGCTGCCCTTTCCGTGGGGCTACTTTTGCCATAGGGCTGCTACAGGGATACCTTCACTATAGGGCTGCCAGTGGCGTTGGGTTGTCTTGGGCATGGGGCCAGTGTTCCCAACGGGCCAGGTAGGCCAGGCCGCAGCAAAGCCTGGCCTGGCCTATATAGCCTACTCTTGGCGAGCCACGACAGCGTCCGCGGCAAAAATTCACAATTAATGTTCTCCGATTACTAAATGGCACCGAAAATATAAGAATAGTCCCGCTTTATTAGCAAAAAAACTACAGATACAGTAGTTAATTAATTAATTAAATTAATTGTGGGAAAAAATCGAGGACACGGAAATTGAAAGAGGTGGGGGAATCATGATATCCTCAAAGCGATCCCCTCCCAACGCTAATCACCGGGCCTATAGGCGCCTATCAGGCCTGATAGGCTTTCGCAGGCCGCTCGAATTCGGCCTAGATCGGCCTAGGCCATTTCCGGAGCGGCCTGGCCTGGTCTAGCCTACGGCCTATAGGTTGGCCTATGAGTGGCCTGGCCCGTTGGGAACACTGCATGGGGCAGACCTCCCATATAACGACAGAAGAGTGTAGATAACGTCGAAGTCTCCCTTTGTTTAAGACAATTAGTGCAGATTTCGGATGCCATCTTTAGGTCTAAATTATACCCGTCAGGTTTTCTCTATCAACTATATCACACGAGCATTCGCTAGACAGCAGTGTCTTGACTCCGAACTAGCTTTCAGTTAAGGACCTCTTCCCCCGAAAACCGGTTTGTTATACCGTAGTAGACGGAGTGATAGCTCAATAACCACCTCGCGTAGCGCCTCTGTAAGGTTCCAATTTCCCTAGCCATTGTGGTATCTGCTTGGACACCTCTGATCGAAGTCACACTTCCTCACTCGAAATCCGCGCTAGCATCGCAATTTACCAAACGATCACTACTTTTTACGGCTGCCGGGACTACTGATCTGCTCGCCCCTAGCCTAAATATTCAACCAAATGAGTCCAAGAATAATCACCCTCGTTCGCCACGGGGAGGGTCAGCATAATGCCACCCGGAACTTCCAAGTGCTCGACACTTGCCTGACACCTTTGGGCGAAACCCAATGTCATCAACTCTTGAAGGAGTTCCCACCTGAACCTCCTGTCGATTTACTAGTTTCCTCACCACTGAAGAGAACAATTCAGACGACTCTTCTCGGGTTCAAGAACCAGGTTGAGAGTGGCGTCAGGGTTGAACTCTTGGCAGAACTCCAGGAGGGATGTGATTTGCCGGCTAATACTGGGAGTAGCCGTGATGTGTTGGAGAAAGAGGAATTATTCAAAGGACTGGATTTTAGCGGCCTACCAGAGGACTGGAATTCAAAGGTATTATATGTTCCTCCAAGATCATTGGGTGACAATGCCCATACTAATTGCTATTAGAAAGCAAAATGGGCCTCGGACCCTCATTCCCTGAGGGAACGTGCCAAAATCGCCCGTAAATGGCTTAAGTCCCGATCAGAAGGCCATATTGTCGTAGTCTCTCATGGTATTGTAAGCTTACGGCACTGGATTCCCATTTTTCTACGAGTGAGATTAGGCTAATTTTTGCATTGATAGTTCATTCATTACTTAACGGAAACTTGGGACAGCGACGGCAATATCCCCGCCACTCGCTGGGGCAAAACCGAGTTCCGCTCTTACACGTTTGTCGACGGGGATGAGGATAATGCTTCGATTATTGAAACCGATGAATCCAAGGAGAGGAGGAGGAATGATGGTCCGGAAGCACTAGGGAGGGGGGGAGACGGGGATGAAGCAGTCTGAGGAGGTGGTTAGGAATTAGAAGGGATGATTACGGTATGGGGGATCGTTTACCTGAATGGCTTTATTTGTGAAGGGATCCTCGGACAAATCGCCCTATTATGCTCTAGAAGAGAGAGAGCAGCAATAGAATTTGAAATTCTCAGAGTTGTAATCCACTTTATGGTAATAGCGATGAGTGATTCAACCAATATCTTATGTGTTGTTTAAGGTTATGTGGCACACTCTATCATACTCTGCCAGGGCGCCATCGCAAACCGCCTGGGGCCATTATGAGATTTCACACTAGCTTAAGCCTATTGGAGCTCTAAGGATTCTCGGCACACCGGTGATGGATAGGGATTTGCGCTGGTGGCAGGACATGGAGAAGGACCCCGGGAGAATGGGAAGAAAATAGCAATAATATTCACTCGAGCACCAAATGCCTCTCTTGGCCTCAGACCCATAAATCCCCGTTGTCGAATAATACGATTTCTCGTCCTGAATGATCATGTATGAGTGTTTATAATACCGGTACGATACATCTGCATGATTATGTGACTCATAGATATTTCCTTAGGTATGAGACCGCATATATGCGATTCGGTAGTGGTGCGCATGAGTGAGGAATTTCTCTTAGATTACAAAACAGTCTGATAGAAGAAACGGGAAAATTGTCTGCAAATCTTAATTATATTCCGTTCAATCCTTGTAGCCAAATCTATCACAAAGCAAGTTCGGCACCTGTATTTTCATGATCTTCCTTATTGGCTACGACAGCTCCATGTCGAGCTCTCTTGCGTAACAATCCTCTAATCTTTGAAGGCTGGCGACCGAAATCAGACTGTTATAAGGAAATTTTATCTGCTAGCGCTGGCTCCAACACGAACCCATCTGGTAAAAGACATTATTGTCAGAAATCAAATTATGAGGTCCGAGATAGGGCTTTTCCGATATTGCACTTTACAGCCATAATTTACAGGAGTGTATTGTTCCAACACTATTGGCTGCAGTAGATATACTAGTACTCTGCATTAGAACTTGTGCCAGGCTAGGCTGGGTTTGTGCTTTGTAGGATCCGTTGGGTGATGGGGTGGGAAGTGTACCTCGGAGAGCCCCTACAAGATAGACAGGGCTGACTTTCCACCATCCGTAGGGGTTGCTATGAGGGGTAAGGGGAAAGAATGCAGCTATAGTCAGTACTCGAGGTGTCGAGGTGTTTTTAAAAAAAGACTGCTATTGCATACGGCCGGGATCGTAGCAAAAAGGCCGAATTTTGGTGGTATGCAATAGCATTCTCTTTTAAAAACGCTTTGACACCACGAGTATTCCCAACGGGCCAGGTAGGTCAGGCTGCCGCATACGCCTAGCACCGGCTACGCCAGCCTGGACTAAATAGCCTCGTCTAGCGGATAACTTTATATTCTAGCCGGGCACCCTATTCGCGAACCATGCCTTGTCAACTACCGAAATTCATTATTATTCCCCAATTACTAAATGGAATTAAAAATATAAGGATGATTTCGCTTTGTTAGCAAAAAATACTAAAGAATACTAGAGATAGTAGAGCTGCCGTAGTGGTGAGTCAACTATATCCCAATTGATTGGATTCCATGCTTAAATATTTGAGTGGAGTGAGGGGGCGCATGGGTTTCCCCAGACTTCTTCTAGCTTTCTTGTTTGAAGCTTAACGCACAGCTGTTCGTGGGCGCCTGGAGATAAACCGGGCCACCACCTACCCCACCTGGCTTGGTAGGAACTCACCATGTGTCCCAGTATTCCGTACTTTTTGTTAGAATTTTCACGAAGGTTCAATATGTATGACATGGACGACTACAGGGAGAAGATGTGTTTGGCAAGAGTCGGACGAAGTGGGAAATTGAAGCGCTGGTGTGTATGATCGAAAAGATTAGTTGAAGCGGTAATGGTTTGGAAAGAAGAAATGCGGTCTAAGAAGGGACTTAAGGTTCGGATCAATGGATTATCTCTGGATCTGGTTATGGGTAGTAGTTGACCTCATTATATGTTTTTTTATACAGAAGCCGAGATGAGTTCTCGGTGGCGGGCACGGAGAACCAAAAAGTCTCTATGGGGCTGAATAAAACCCACTCTGCTTTGGGTTTTGGTTCGGTTTTCCATGCTACCAGATCTGCCATCCTCATATACTTTACACTTGAGCTATTTATACCTGTGTTTATTGCTCGCATACATATTTACACATGCTTAATTCTGTTGCTGACAGCTTCAATTTACGGAGAGATGGCATCCATGATACTGTCTAGAAACTACCAGGAATCGCTCTTAAGGCAATTCGCCCTTCATAATTGTATTTTGCAAACATGGTATATTGTACTGTCCTGTTGACATTTGAAACCAATCTTTCTTCTCTAGATAGCCCTTCATCCAGAATTAGGGAAATATTTTCGTGGTACCTGGTACGCAAAAACTGTGGGGTCCTTTACTCTGGATTGACATGGGGGTCAATAGATCTCGCGGTACTTAAGATACTGGCAGTAATCTGAAGGAATAGGGGCGGGCTGGGAGCGGAAGTAGAAAGCGATAGCCCAGTTGATTAGATTCCATGCTTAAATATTTGAACGGACTGAGAGGGCTCACCGGCTTCTACAGACTTATTCTATCCTTCTTTTGTGGAGTTCAAGACATAGCCGTTGGTGGATTATTAGCGCCAAAATTGAGTTATCACCGACAGTACTACTCTTGGATAAAACCAATCATGCCCAACGGAACAGCATTCCGGAATATCACCCGCCTATACCATGCTATCCCCAATAAGGGTCCATCCTAGACTCATCCAGTCCCGACCCCTCTGCACCTTCATTAAGACTCCCGCCATCTGACAAAGCAAAGCCCTTACTGCCAGACTGCTGGTTCCAGCTTACTAAGTTATTTATGGATGGTTCAGCACACCCTGCACCACACAGCACAGTACCATGTCTCTGCAAAAGATTAGAGCGAAAGGTACGGTAGACACTGTAGGGAAAAAATGCAACATTCCGGCCGAGCAAGGATCGAATTGCTCCATGTTCCGTGGTGCGCTCCCCCATCCTAATCACTTATACCGGTATCTGCCGTGTCGGTTATGTTACACACCCATATAAGTCCACCATGCGACCCACAAATATTTCCTATGGAATCAGGCTGTCTTCAATATGAGGCTCCCTTAACACGAGACTACATCCCGTATGGGGCCTGCTTCGGTACGGAGTTGCCTCCGATGTGGGGCTACCTTTGATACAGGGTTGACTTCTCGTGTAAAGATAGAAAGGTATCGATAGCGGCGGAGTTTCCCTTCTTTTTTTTGATAGAATCAGCGCAGACTTGGGGTGATGCTTTCAAGTCTTAATGATAACGGCTAGGTTCACTTTACCAACTCTACCACATAAACAGTGACTAAACCCTGGTGTATTAACTCTGAATTGGCTTTGAGTTAAGGGCTCCTTCCTCCGGAGAACCCAGACCGCCCCTCTGCAGGGTTTCAATTCTTCTCGTCATTGCCAAATCTCCCTACGTACCACTAGCCCCAGTCAAGCCCCCTCACTCGAAATCCTTCGCTCGCTTTGCAATTTACGAAAGAGGGAACGGACATTACTTGTACGGCTACCGGCATCCTGCTCATCCGCCTGCCCCCAGACTAAATTCTGCTCAACTAAATGGCTCCGAGAATCGTCACCCTCGTCCGCCACGGGGAAGCTCAGCATAGTGTCACCCGGAACATCCAACTTGGCGATACTTCCCTGACGCCTTTGGGAGAAGCCCAATGCCATAAGCTAGCGAAGGAGTTCCCATCTGAGCCCCTGGTCAACTTGCTCGTTTCCTCACCGCTGAAGAGAACGGTCCGGACGCCCCTTTTCGGATTCAAGAAGCAGGTTGAGAGTGGTATCAAAGTGGTGCTTTTGGCCGAGCTTCAGGAGGCGATGATTTGCCATGTGATACTGGGAGTAGCCGTGGTGATTTGGAGAAAGTAGAATTATTCAAAGGACTGGATTTTAGCGGCCTACCAGAGGACTGGACTTCAAAGGTATTATATGTTCCTCCAAGCTCATTGGGTGGCAATGCCCGTACTAATTGCTATTAGAAAGGAAAATGGGCCCCAGACCCTCATTCCCTCATAGAACGTGCCAGAACCGTCCGTAAATAGCTCAAGTCCCGATCGGAAGACCATGTTGTCGCAGCCATGCATTACCGTATTATGTATGATAAGTTCACCATGCCGTATTCACTTTGCCTCGATACTAGGGTAATATTTGTATGGCTAGCTCCTTCCTTACATAACAGAAGATTTGGCGGGCTACGGAAACCTTCCGGGGACTCGCTGGGGGCATACCGAGTTCCGCTCTTACGTCTCTATTATTGAGACCGATGTGGCAAAGGAGAGGAAAGGAAGTGAAAAAGCATTGGGGGGGATGGAAGCGAAGTAGTTTCAGGAGGGGATGAGGAATTAGAGAGGATGATTACCGAGGCGCGGATTGTTTACCAGAGAATAGCTTTGCCTGTATGGGATACCTAGATAGATCGCGCTACCATGCTCTGGAATAGAGAGCGGCAATAGAGTTCGCACTTGCTGGGGCTGTAAGTCCGCCTTGTGAGATGCTAACCCGGGAGTGTGGTAATCAACACCTTACGTATTGTCTAAGGTTGCAGCCGGCTGTATTGTATAGTACTCCTCCGGGATATCACAGCAACCCACTTGGAACACCTATGATCCTTCTCAGAACATTCCTGGCTACCGACAGCGGGTGGGGATACGCGCCAGCGGTTGGCCATGGAGAAGATGAGCCAAGGCCGAATGGGGGCAAAAACAGCAACCCTATGCCTGCATATTCTTACACCAGAGGACAAAAGTGTTAGAATATTCACGAAGGTTCCATATCTACGACGGTTGTACTACACGGAAGGTTTCGATCAGGATAGGTTTTGTTTGGATAGTGTTTGGAAGCATGGAAGTTGAAGCGGTGGCATGTAAGGACGAATGGTTAGGTGCAGCGGAGATGTTTTGAGAGGATTCATGAATCAGACTAGGGGTACTAAAGGTTTGGAACTAGTGTTAGCTAGAGGATGCAACGAACGAGTGTCACACCTTGATGATAGTGAAACAGGCAAAGGTATGAGGAAAGTTTGGGAAGGAGCATTCAGGAAAGGTCTGTAAGTAGTTGAAACGGGCGAAGGGATTGAAGGAGGAAATCGGTTGGAAAGTTGAGAGCGTGATTTGGAAGGCAAGAGACGGTGATGGAAGAGCGGACTTGAACGGTGGAGAAGGAGTTTCCTGCATGAGAGTTTTGTGTATATATAGGACGCTGCTGGCAGCCCAGAAGGAATAAGGACCGCAAGACTCTCTACCCATCATAGCCTATTTTCATGAAAAAGTGCATGAGTTTTCGTACAACGCAACCATCGCTAAAAAAATAAAATATCCCCAGCACCCGCGAGGTCAAAATCCAACATAATGCTAGAAACACAACCTACCGACACACGCCAAAGAAAGAATAGTGATAAGGCTGCAGAGGCCTTGCATTAATTGGTAAAACTTATTCTTCCAGGCCAAAAAAATGGTAGAAATAGGTGCGAGTCAAGCACCTCAAAGTGAGTCTTCTCCTAAGAGCTAGTTAAGTTACCCGGCAACTACCATCAACATATGGCAGTGCTGGACCTTGGGCTCCACAATCCTAGCCCAACCCCCATTTTTGCCTGAAAAAATTACTAGTTGTAAGAGAGACTTGACTTAAGCATGCAGGGACACTATGTGAGGGGCTCATGGAGGCATGGTGGCGGTGATCGGTGCCCTGTGTACTTTATTCCAGATGTGAAGAGCTTTTTTTCGCTGGTTGCCATGCGGAAAAACTCGTGCACTTTTGTCCTCCAGGATAACCCACATCAATTCCTCGCTGTTTTCAAATCCTCAAGGTATCACACGATCTTAGCGACAAAAGAAACCGACGCCCACCAAGTTTTGCCTATTATATAAAATTCCCATTCTCAAAAGGCGCCTACTTACCACTATACAGCTGAAAAATCCAGTGACTTATTGGATTGTACAGTCGTGTAACAAAAGTCCTCGCACCCCCGACTGAGTGATGGGACAAGAATGCCACTAAGTTTACCACTTTGTATGTCCTCCCTCAGCCTGAATTAATGAAGAATATAAATTATAAGGTTCTGTTTCTCATGATCGCATTTCTGCTTTGAGCACTGAGGTATGTGGAGTGGTCGAGGTGAAGCAAGTTGAATAATAAAATTTTACCAGGGTGCCAAGACTTTTGTTACACGACTTGTACAGCTTGACATGAGGGTTTATGTAAAGTACGGGTGCAAAAATACTCGTCCGATACCCTTTTCACACCAAAAATGGACATTTTTAAACAAACAATTTTCAACACAGCTAATATAAAACACTTGAAATCTTTCCATCGGCTAGGCAATCACTATCTATTCAAACCTATAAAAGTAGAAGTGTAAGGAATCCAATCTGTCTTCAGGGTTCATGATTGTGTCACCTAGTGTAAAAGTGACTTAAGTTTTTATATGGGGCTCCATACAAAAAAGTACATGACAACTGCTACCCAATACTCAAAATGACCTTGTCTCCATCATTTGGTAATATTTGAGGATTCTGTAACTTTTCTTCATGTTATCTATGGGTTTGCTAATGCAAGGATAAATTTTCGCTGATTCTCATAGACATTGCGCAATGAGAGAGGGTGGTGGGGATGGGCACTTTTGGTGTAAAAAGGGCATCGGACGAATACTTTTGCCTTAGTACTGTAATTGAACACTAGGTTAGAGAAAACATGCTAGGAATTTCGAGTGCGAGGGTTCTAAGAAAGGAGCCAAAAAAATTCCGTCAAAACACTCAATTTGTATGATACCCATCATACATACTCTAGCAGGGGATTTTGACATAGCGGACTACATGGGTTGACCTCATGTGCTCACTGTTGGGATTTGGCGGGTTGAAAAAAATTAGCAATTTTGCGTGTGGGAATTTTCCCATCCATTTAATTGAAGGAGAGACCTATCGTTCTTTGCGGTGGTTGGCTGAGCTTGGGAATTTTATGTGGAAAACTAGAGTCCAGTAGGGGTATGATATCGATTTCTTTTGTGGCCAAATTCGGACGGTACTGTACTCGAGTACAAGGGTTGAGGGTAAGCGATGCACACTGGTTCCCATTGGCTTCTACCGCTGCCCTAATGAGAGAGCATAGCCTGGAGCTCCCGACGTCGGAATCCCTTTGTGTTCGCATGACATTTTCCCTGGCCTGAGTTTTGAGGCTCCGGACAGGGGGAAAAAAAAGTTGGGGAGGTTACCGACACCCCAGTTAGTATCCACCAGCCACGTGACCCAATTGGGCTAAGCTCAGCCGCATATTACCGATGATAGGCGATTCCATTGTTGAGCTCTAATCCAGCCTGCCCACCACCAACACTACCGAGGATGAACTCCTTCACCGCTAACAACGCCTTGCAATTCGAATTATACCTCCAGCGTCTCGCGATCCATTCTCCTAATACTTTCCTTACCGTACAGGCTTCATGAAGAATTCGTTATTACCACTCCGCTTTCTACATCCCGCTGTCAAAGTCCCCCGACGGAGGTACACCACCGCCAGTGCCGGGGCGCTAGGGAAGCTGAATGTCCCGACAGACTATTCCGCTTCATCATAGTAAACCCTCCTTTACCTTCTCCTTCATCCCTTATCTACTAATAGACCACTTCCCAGCCTTGCTCACACCGCCTCTCAAACCTACAACCTCCACACCGACCTCCCAAAACACGTCCGATCCAGCAAAACCAAGCGCACGAACTACTTTACAGCCGTGAACGATGCCCTCCGCGCGATTCTAACAACAGACGACAAGGCCCTAATCTTCGGCGAGGACGTCTCCTTCGGAGGGGTCTTCCGGTGCACCAGCAACCTCACCGACTCCTTCGGCGGCTCCCGCATCTTCAACACCCCGCTATCCGAACAGGGCATCATCGGCTTCGCCATCGGTCTGAGTGCGAGTGGGTACACTGCTCTTCCCGAGATCCAATTTGCGGACTACCTATTCCCCGCATTCGACCAGTTGCATAACGAAGCTAGCAAGATGCGCTACAGATCCGGCGGTGCCGAGAAATTCAACGCTGGGCGTATGGTTGTAAGGATGCCGACTGGTGCGGTAGGTCACGGCGCACTCTACCATTCGCAGAGCCCCGAGGGCTTCTTTTTAGGGATGCAGGGGATCACCGTCATCATTCCACGATCCCCGGTGCAGGCAAAGGGCTTATTAATCGCAGCTGCGAGGGGCGCAGACCCGGTTGTTATCATGGAGCCGAAGATCCTGTACCGCGCTGCTGTCGAAGAAGTGCCGTTGGAGGAATACGAGTTACCGATCGGTAAAGCGGAGGTGCTCCAGGCTGGCACAGACGTCACACTCGTGACTTACGGAACGATGGTATACGTCGCTGAAGCCGCGGCGAGAGCTGCGAAGGAGCGCTTAGGTGTTAGTGTCGAAGTTATCGACCTCAGGACCGTGAGACCGTGGGATAAGGAGACCATCACAAAGAGCGTTAATAAAACTGGGCGATGTGTCGTCGTGCACGAGGCCAGCCGGACCGGCGGTGTTGGAGAGAGCATAGCTGGTGAAGTGCAAGAGAGGTGCTTTCTGAGGCTTGAGGCTCCCGTTACCAGGGTCACCGGGTGGGATACCCATATGCCGTTAGCATATGAGGGGTTTATGGTTCCGGATGTTGTGAGGGTGCTGGATGGGATTAAGAAGACTGTGGAGTATTAGCTTGATTAGCGGGTCTAGTAGAAATAAGAGTGTAGATAAATAGAATACTCTAGCTTCAGCGTTATTTCTCTTGCGGTCTTTCTGCTCCATCCACCATCTCTCTCCCACCATCATCTATAAACTTTCCCCAGTGGGTACCCATTCCCCAGCATATCCCACACAATCTTAGAGAGGCTCTAAATCAGGGTATCCATTCGACAAAAAGTCCCCGAAACGGAGGTTCTCTTAGACGGATATTAAGGTAACTTACGAGGGGGTGGGGGTGGGGGGGCGTTCTACGGGCTAAAAAGAAATCCCGTTTTGTGAGGACTTTGACTGAGCGGTTATATATCTACCCTATAGGTCTTGCTGGTATATTTTTCTAGGAATTTTGCCTGGTTGCGGTGGATGATTGGTTTGCCGGTTTGTTGGAAATTGTCTGCTGCCCCCCGGGACCATGGTGGACCAGTCCTATGGCAGTGTACAGTACATATTCTGCAGATGTTAATGTGAGGATTTGTCTTTATTTTTCAAGTGTTGTTAGGTTACGATAGTGTTCCGGGCACGGGATGGATCATTGGTAGCGAGTGGAGAGGTTCCGGTATTATAGCATACTGGGAGACAATCATGGATCTCGTGAATCGGTACTCACAATCCCTGTTAACCTGTCAAACTAACCTACCGTGGGCTATCAGCTTGAGTTTCGCTGAAGATCGAATAATGGATTTCGACCTTTCGCACATATCATAAGGCACAGTGCAGAGCTCAACACGGCCGGTAGGTTGACCTTAACTTATATCATATCGTGTCAGGGGGAAAGCTATTGCTTCTTAGGGACTTTTATCTTAGCACTCAGGATTACAGAGCTTGCGGATATGCCGGTTACTGCTGATTGGGTTACTAAGCATGCGATTGATGAGCTGTGAGGCTGATTTTCCTGAAGCACACAGGTCTTAAATTTCCCGGGGGAATTCCACACCTCATCGGTAAAAGGCCTGACGGCTCTCTGGCGGCGACGTGTCCACCTTCCGGAAATATGACCTAGAGCGACATCGCCAGCTGTTGTCATAAAAGGGTATCTCGCCAACTAGCCCTCCCTCTCTAAACCAACACAAACAAAATTCCACTCCCCGCAGATGAAGCAACATAGCATAATATTGGCCCACAAAGTGATGCTAAAACGAGTTCTGCCAGTCTATGATGGCCTATGAAATGAAGTTACCCCCGACCCCCTTAAGATTTTTAGTAGCAAGACAAGGGCAAGATCAGAATTCAGTCATAGTGAGGAAAAGAGTTTTGTACTCCTATTTCTCCTCCCCCCCCTGCCGAACTTCCGGAGTATGCTCCATTGTTCTAACACTGACGTCGCGCATTATAATATATGGCCCGGCCCACCCCGTAAAAAGCGGACTACAGTGCCTCCCGAAATTAGTATTATACCAGCGGTAGCGACATGCTAGAGCCCACGAGGCTAGCTTAGTCACCGTACACCTGTACCCTCTCTTAGTCTATGGTTGTGAGAGACAGAATGAACCGGGACACTAATTTAGAGTCCTGGGGCAGTCATAAAATATCACTTGGTGACAAAGCAGGGCAGGGGAATGAGTCTGCACGGCGTATGGTACCACATGATATGGGGCAGTGGGCGTCGTTGGCCGGGCCAGTATAGAAGCGCCCTATATTTGAGTAGAGATGTAAACAGGAGGGAGATGGTTTGCGCATGGAGTGCAGCGGGCCGGAAGGAAGCCCGGTTTGAGATTTTAAATTCTCAATTGGCCCGATATAAAGGACGGGGGTCGTGCGGATCCAACTTGACCCTTGGGTAGAGAGCCCCCCTGCGTGCGCATATTACCAGAGCCTCATCTTTGAGTTTTTTGTCCAACCATCCTCTAATTTTTGGATGTTGGCTCACTAAAACCTGCAGGTGTAAGGAAACTTGGTTTATCACACTCCCGGCAACACGAATTCCAATGGAAAGGGCATCATCATCCAGCATGGGATTCCATAGTGCGAGTTAACGCTGGCCGGTGTTATACTCTGCACGTGTAGTTTATGGTACAGGTTCTGTTTTTGTTTTTTTTGAAAATGTGGTGTATCTTGCTATCTAATGGCCAATATCCGGGGAGGAAGGGAGAGTTCTAGTAGGTAAAATGAGATTAGGAGAGGGTGGATACCCTTCCAACAGGCTCGTAACCCGAGGCTGGGCAGCGCTGTGGAGTGTTCGATTGCCCCGAAAAGGGGGGGTAGGATAGCGCATAAACTCGGAAAGCTGGTCCTTTGCCGCATTAGAATTAGAGAGGAGATGCTATGGTGCCCCGCTAGTGTTTGGGGTAGAGGTTAACAAGCAGCTGCTTATCAATAACTGGAATTTCGTAGATGTGTGGACTTTAGATTATAACTAATTTTAGGAACCCGACCACACCTACTCTGATAATCGCCGAGGAATATTTGGATCGAAGGTCAAACTCGTTAGTTATCAAGGCTGAAGGGACTGACGGGGGCAGCGCGAGATTTTGACTGTCTTGCCAGCTCAGGAAATACCGTTGTGGATATAGGTAGTTTATCGGGTCTCTTGATAGTACACTAGCGACAAAAAGGAGTGGAGATAACAGCAAGGTTGTTGGGTGCCGTTCGGGGAAGTAACCTTAGTAACGTATTCCGGGGGCTCAGCCCAGTTTGGGCGGAAAAGGAAGAATACCAGCGGAGGCAGAACAGTGCTCTCAAAGTCATCGCCACGCAGGTGATCAACGTCTGGAACCGTGCGTGAGGAGTTTGGCCACGTATCGAGTCTTCAAGGGCGACATGGCACCCGTAAAGTGAATTAATTCCACAGTTAAAAGACTCCTTGCTGCATTAATCTCCCTTGATCAAGGCTAGAAAGTGTGGACAGCCTCCCAACCTCACCTTTGAGTTCGCGTTCGAGGATAGTTGCATGCGAGAATGATCTTCGCTAAGCCACAAATATAGCTGGAACCAATCACCACCGTACCATTGTTAACAGCTAACTTCTCCATCGCTTTTCACTAGTGAGAAAAACATTTGCATTTCATATTTTCTTTCTGTACATCTAGACAACCCTCGTGTTTACGCCTTATAGGGGAGGGAAGGAAAAAGGAATTGTAGAAAAGCGCAAGGGCAAATATGCAGAGAGGATTTGCGGCCGGAAAACAGCAATAAAGGGGAATAATAATTGTGGTGAAAATTTCAAGTCACATGGACAAACCCTGAAGCTGTAGCGGCTGCACTACGCCCGCACTGCGATGCTGAGTACCCCATCAGAGCGGTGTTTTCCCGTCATTATCTGGTTTATCGAGATTGACGTTGTGACACCCGAGTAACATTTGCACTACTCCCTCGTGCCCACTCGAGGCAGCGCAAGAGAGGGGAGTTTGGCCGCCGCTATCCGGCTTGTCGGGGTTGACGCCGCGCCGCTCGAGTAGTATTTTCACCACCCCCTTGTGTCCGTTCTTAGCGGCCCACCAGAGTGGTGTTCGGCCTTGGTCATCTGGTTTATCGGGATTGACATCGTCCCGTTCGAGTGGCATTTTCGCTACCCCCTCGTGCCCGTTTTCACCAGCGCAACAGAGCGGTGTTTGGCCGTCGGTCTCTAGTTTGTTGGGGTTGATATCGGTCCGCTCAAGTAGTATTTTCACCACTCCCTGGTGCCCACTCCGGGCAGCGGAACAGGGCGGTGTTCGGCCATCGTTATCTGGTTTGTTGGGGTCGACATCATCCCGTTCGAGCAGCACTTTCACCACTCCCTCATGCCCTCCCGAAGCAGCCCACAAGAGAGGTGTATTACCAACGCAGTCTTCTTGGTTGATATTGTAACCTTCCACCTCCACCAAAATATCTACGATCTCAACTATCCCGAACACTGATGCACAGTGCAGACCACTAAACAGGGGGGGTTCATTGAGGCCAACGGGGAGCATGAACTTTTCATTCAAGAGGATTCTGGTAGATATGTGGTTATTGTAGTCGCCAAATAGCTGCAGCGCAAGTGCTTTTGCGCAATCTGAAAGGTCCCGCCTTGCGTGGGTTCCCCAATATAGAGATGAATATTGAAGAAAGGGCATGTCCTGGGGAGAATAAGGGGGAAGGGGAATGTACCGGGAAAAATAATGGAGAAGGGGCGTGTACGGGGGATCGGGGGAGGGACTGGCCGAAAGTGCCTTTACTTGGTGGGAATTCAGATAACTTAGGCAGGTTTCCGCCATGGTTGAGTGAGCTGTAACGAAAAGCTCGGGTTGAGCCCGGAGGTGCTCTTGAAGCGTAAAGTGGATCAACCGGATTGTCGAGGTCTCTTTGTCTACAGCAACAAGTCCTTGACAGCAAGCTAGCAGCGTCCTTATTGAAGGAATGTTCCCGCTATTAAAATTCGATGACCCAATTTCGACTGCTAAGGCGTGGCACAGTTCATCGGCCTCCAGGGGCCGCTCTGAGTGAGAGATCCACATTAAAGCGGCCATGCCAAGCCTCGCCTTCTCCCCTCCCTGTCCCTTTATCCGACTCAGTGTTGCACTGTAGGCACCCTCTAAGCCCAAGCCATCGGTCATCGCACCAAGCTTTTGCCGCCTGCGATGGATTGTGGGTTCTTGCAGGATCGCATCGATGTTTAGCGATACTAGTAGGAATCTAAATATGTTTCAGCCAGTGGATATCTTGAAGCAGGTTTCCTGGTGTTTCTTCCACTTACATTTCAGAAACATCCGCAGGAATTTTCTTCAGGATGTCCGTCTCCAGATTACTATCCATTGCATCGCGGGTTGTATCCTCGTGCAGCCTGCTCCGAAGGTACATGATAATATCGTCTCTTTTGGGAATTACAGATATACTCGCTACTCTCCCTCCAAGACACCTCTCAATCTCAGGAAGAATGTGTGGTCTCCCAGTCACAAATATCCGAGTGCCCGGAGAATTTTCTAGAATCTGATTCAGCGAGTCGAGAAGCTTGACCCAATGTCCTGCAACACATTCATCTAAAGCGTCAATGCATATGAATGTGTGACGTTTGGAAGAGGCAGTCTCTATCATGTTCACTATGTCGGAGAGTCGTGGCCCCCGCCCACCGATGGCATTTTTTTGGTCTTTGTATGCCCGTGTTATCTCCTCCGGGATCTCCTCGTGCCCACAAACAAGCTGTTTTAGTAGAGAGCCCAGCACGCTCACGGGGGACTGCCCCTTTTGCGCCGCAAAATCGAAATAAAAACATGCCACGGTCGCATTTTGTGCTCTAGCCCGATCACACAAATTGTCTATCACCAAGGAGCTACGATTGTCGCTTGTCAGCACTTGCCCTTTTCCTCCGATTCCCCGAAGCCCGTCTGTGTTACCTAATATAAGTTTTGCCAACGCCCGGATCTCCATAGCAAAACAAAACTGCGTTGTCGGGTTCACCTCCCTCGCTGCCGGCGTACCAGCGTCTAAACTCCTCGGTCTGTAAAAGCCATTCCCCAACGGTTTCGACTCGGCGGCTTTGGATGTCCTGGTGGCGGAACTTGGGATCTAGCGGGGATAGCCATGCTAGGGCACTAGATCGGTCATCGGTAACAGTAAGGTTGATATTAGTCGTGTTGAAAGAGCCAATATTATTACTGAGTGATTGAGACATTTTCAGTTCTTTGCTGTTGAGGATGTTGAAGATGGATGATGGAGTCTGCCGGCAACTGGAATTCCAAAGGGCTGAAGAAAAGAGGGGTTATTTTTGTGGAACCTCAAAGTTGTTTCAAGACCGATCCTTCGGGACTCGTGCCGGGGATACCCGGCTTATGGCTGCCGCGTTGGTAGCAGGGGATGCCACGGTTGTTTAAGCGCTATCTAGGGCAGCTCAAATTTTGCGCTGCGGTTAACGGACACTCTCGATCGCCTTCAGTGGAATCAGACAAAACGGTATCCACGGGTACTGGTACATCAAGCCCCATGAATGAGCCAACTGGAAAACACTCGTGACACCTAAATTAAAGCATCACCTCATAGTCCCTCGGGATCTGGAGAAAGACCGGAAGCCTCTTCTCACAACCGCATCCTAGGTTCTGAGAAGATAGGGACTATACCTTCTGATATTCATTATGACAGCCAAGTACAGTGTTCGGGTAGCGCAGCGAAGCATAGCGTCATGGTCGGTTGCTACATTTATCATGTTCTGCATTGCCCCGCGAATTATTAAGGTATAGGTATGTTAGAACTAAATACCGTGAGCAAGTTATTAATTTTTAAGGGTGGTTGCGCTGAGTAATAGGTATCGTAGCTCCATATGAGCTCATTAAAGATTTACTACCGAACCAACTGTGCAGAAGAAATTACTAACCAGAAGACCATCTCAGCATAATGTACCGGTACCTTACCCAGAGTATAAATAAATCAACTGTGATGGGTCCCGTGGATGAAAAAAACGCTTAACTCTGCTCTTCCCTATACTTCGTAATCCCATCTCCGGCCTTCCCTCTGCTAAGTTTAGGGTAGGACACCACGCAACAAGATAGAAGCACAGAACTGTAAATTATCGTAGACCTATCAGCAGCCGTTGGCAAGGCTAGTATAGAAAGAATTTAGGTTATCAATAAACATGTAAGAGGAGACATTTACATATAGTGTATCTAGGTGGAGGAGGGGGGAACTTAGTTTGGGCTTTTAGCTATCAACCTAACCCCTTTCATTAAGGATAAGACAGCTATTGATACAACCTGGCTCCTCCATAGAGGTGTCCTCCTGGGCACAATCCTCCGATGCAACTACAACTTCATATTGAACTCTTTTGTCTCAAAATCCTCTGACCTCTGCTGATTGGATATCTAAATCCACCTATTATAAGCAAACTTAATCCGTGCAGCACTTTCTGCAACGTGAACACCTGTCACCAAAGATACCGGTGTCTAGGATCAAATTCCCAAGTGCGAGGTAAGGTTTCTCGGGTATTTTACCTTACAAATGTAATTTACGATACGATTTTATTCTAGTAATAGTGATCTAGGTAGTAATTTACTTTGCGCTAAATCCCGGACATGGCAAACTACTACCTGTGTAGTATAGGGTTCATTGAGTGGAGGAGTCGGAAGAGTGTGAGAAACTTAACTTTCCACAGACTACATAGGTCGCTATTAGTGAGTAAGAGGAAGCAGTGAGGAACTTCTCGGATGGGAATAGCCAACCCGGGCAGGGAAAGCGAGGTAGGCGATCGATTTTAACCGGTCATTCTAGGTATTGTATCAGTTCTGAAACAGGATGCTACTAACCCGTAAAAGCGAGACAGGGAACCACCACGATATCCTCCGCTGGTTTACAATGGGGGCCTTGTTGCGAGGATAATGCGCAGGCAACGGTCAACCGGTCGAACTAGACTAGGGCAAAACTAAAAGGGTACTGGGGAGAATCAAAAACTTCATTCGCTCGTCATCCTCCAAAACTAACTAACCAAACATAAGTCTATATAAGAAAAAACTCTCTCCATCATTCTATCGTCTGCCACACCTATCAATCTCTCCTTCATGCGTAATCCCGTTCTGCCTGTCAATCTCCGTACTCTAAACAAAGGAAAGACATAACCAAAAACCATTCCATCTATCCTTCTGTCTATGCTTCCGTAAAGAACAAATGAAACAAGTAAAACTACTCTCCCGTCTATCCTTCTGTCTAGAACAAAGGAAACAACTATCCGCTTCTGTGAACTCTAACAGGCCTGAGCAGTGTTCGCAACGGGGCAGTCCGTCCGTCCTGGGCAAGGACGAGGACGGACGACATTTCGTCGTCCCGTCCCGTCTTTTCCTGAACTTGCCCGACAAGCAAGAGCCAAGGACCAGGACGG
>Ga0307513_10001691_pt1 | contig 31574 bp, 24 predicted proteins | sample 15_EM_MG_FD_202174 | JGI IMG/M metagenome (GOLD analysis project Ga0307513, IMG submission 202174) | Populus trichocarpa ectomycorrhiza microbial communities from riparian zone in the Pacific Northwest, United States - 15_EM | ecosystem: Host-associated > Plants > Roots > Unclassified | place... | reverse complement strand
CGCGTCGGCCTTGAGCGTGGTCGTCAGTTCCAGGGCGGGCAGCTTCTCCCAGGACGACCCGGCCGTCGGCGGGTAACCGGCCAGCAGCAGATGCACCCTGGCGGCCGGCCCGGCATGGGCCAGCGCTGCCAGCCGAGCATGTTCCCCACGGCCGCACCCTGGCGGCAGGGCGGCCGACACGATCACCATCACATCCGGCTCCGGAGCCGCCCCCGACTGCACCCGACGAACCTGCTCCTCGGCCTCCTCGAGCAGGTTTCGGAACTCGTCCAGCTCGGTGACCGGCTCGTTCATCAGACCGGCCGGGACCAAGGCGCGGAACGGCGCCAGCGGCGCACCGAGTGCCCCACCGTCCACCGCGAGGATCCGCAGCATCCCGGGCGGGTACGAGGCCAGCAACCGCGTCATCAGGCTGCGCAATAGGCCGGCCACCGCCGGGTCGCGGGCGTCCCGGTCGATCGCGAGATGCCCGACGCCGATGAACGGCACGATCACCGGGAACCCCACCCCCGGCAGCGGTTGTGCGTCCGCCACCCGGATCATCACCGACTGCCCCGGCACCACCCGCGGCTCGGCCCCGAACCGGCGCTCGTTGATCAGGCCCCAGGGAGCACCCAGCCAGTCCGGCGCGACCTCGGCCGCCAGCCGCTCCAGCTGCACCGCGATCGCGGTCTGCTGCTGGGCCGACTCGGCGCTGTGTGCGGATTCGGCCTCCATGCGCTCAAGCCGGTCCCGGACCGCCTCGAGCAGGCCCAAGGCCTCCCGGTGTGCGGTGATCGCGCGCCTGAATGACGACTTGGCCTTTGGCACCGGGCCTCCGCTCGTCCGCTGTATCGCTCAACCCGATCGAGCTACGACATTACCGAGAAGTGGGCGACCCTCGCGAACCATCCGTAAGCGGACTGTGAACAAGCACGTCAGGTTCGGCTATCAAGAACTCAGGTCCGAGCGGTCAGGACCGCAAGCACGGCCTCGCCGTAACGCTCCAGTTTGGCCGCGCCGACCCCGGGAACCCGGACCAGGGCGCCCTCATCGGCCGGCATCGTCTCGGCGATCGCCACCAGAGTGGCATCGGTGAAGATCACGTAGGCCGGGAACTTGGCTTCGGCCGCGACCTTCGAACGCCATTCCCGCAACCGCTCGAAGACCGCCTCGTCGTACGTCGCCGGGCAGGACGAACATCGGCCGACCTTGCGCTCGACCGCGCTGGTCAGCACTCCGCCGCAAACCCGGCAGGTGGCGCTGACCGAACGTTTACGGGACGAGTCGCCACGCCGGGCCTGCTTGGCCGCTGCGTCCAGCTTGGCCGATTCGGGAAAGATCCCCTCCAGGAAACGGGACGGTGAGCGCGCGGCCCGACCGCCCGGCGTCCTGGCCCGAGACCAGGACAGCTGCAGGTGCTCGCGGGCCCGGGTGATGCCGACATACAGCAGTCTGCGCTCCTCCTCCACGGCCTCCCAGCCCTCGGCGAACGAGATCGGCATCAGCCCTTCGGAGAGGCCAACCAGGAACACCGCGTCCCACTCCAGGCCCTTGGCCGCGTGCAATGAGGCCAGGGTGACGCCCTCCACGGCCGGCGCATGCTGGGCCGACGCCCGTTCTTCAAGCTCGGCCACCAGGTCGGACAGGGTTGCGCCGGGACGGGTCGAGCCGAACTCGTCGGCCAGCGCGGCCAGCGCCTGCAGCGATTCCCAGCGCTCCCGCAGCGAGCCGCCGGCCGAGGGCGGCGTCACCGACCAGCCGGCCGCGGCCAGCACCCCACGGGTCTCCTCACCGAGCGGCAGCTCGTCGTTGCCGGCCCGGGCAGCGCCGCGCAAGAGCATCAGCGCCTCGCGGACCTCCTTGCGGGCCCAGAAGCGCTCCCCACCACGCAGCACATAGGCAAGTCCCGCATCGGCGAGGGCCTGCTCCAGCTGCTCGGACTGGCCATTGGTGCGGAACAGCACGGCGATCTCCCGCGGCCGGACGCCCTCCGCGACCAACTGCTTGACTCGCTTGGCCACCGCGGCGGCCTCGGCCACATCGTCGTCGTGGCTGGTCAGCTTCGGTTCCGGACCGGGCGGTCGCTGGGCGATCAGCTGCAGCGGGGCCGGCCCAGAGCCGGTCCGCTTGGCCAGCAGTCGGTTGGCCAGGTAGACCACCTGCGGGGTTGACCGGTAGTCGCGGACCAGCTTGACGATCCGCGCGTTCGCGTACCGGCGCGGGAAATTGAGCAGGTGCACCGGCGAGGCACCGGTGAACGAGTAAATCGTCTGGCTCGGGTCGCCGACCACGCACAGCTCGTCCCGGCCGCCGAGCCACAGCTCGAGCAGCCGCTGCTGCAGCGCCGAGACGTCCTGGTACTCGTCCACCACGAAGTGCCGGTACTGGCCCCGAACCGCGCTCGCGACCTCGGGATGCGCCTCGATGATGCCGGCGGTCAGGAGCAGCACGTCCTCGAAGTCGATCACTCCGCGGTCGGTCTTCGCCTCTTCGTAAACGGTGATCAGCCGGGCCACCGTTTCCGGCGGGAACCCGCCGGGCTCGCCGCGACCGGCTTTGCGGGCGGCGGCCGCGTAGGTCTCCGGCGTCAACAGCGACACCTTGGACCACTCGACCTCGGCGGCCAAGTCGCGCACCGCCGTCCGATCAACCGTCAATCGGAGCCGGGACGCGGCGTCCGCAACCATCCGCGCCTTGTGCTCGAGGATCTCCGGCGGCCGACCCCCGACCACCCGAGGGAAGAAGTATCCGAGTTGCCGGAGCGCGGCCGCGTGAAAGGTCCGGGCCTGCACCCCGCCGACACCGAGGGACCGCAGCCGAGTGCGCATCTCGCCGGCCGCGCGGGCGGTGAAGGTCACCGCGAGCACCTGCTGCGGGGTGTACAACCCGGCGTGGACGCCGTAGGCGATCCGGTGCGTGATCGCGCGGGTCTTGCCGGTTCCGGCCCCGGCGAGCACGCAGACCGGGCCGTCCAGGGCAAGGACCACTTCGCGCTGCTCGGGGTCGAGCGCGGCGATCATGCCGTCGGCGGTGAGCGGCCCACCGATCGGCAGGCCGGTGGCGGCGTCCAGGGCTGCTGCTTCGGTCATCGCCCCCATCCTGGCAGCCTCGCCGGGCTCCCGACACGTCGTCCTGCGTAGACGCCTTTGATCATCAATGTCGATGAGTTACTCACCACATTGCGGTGATCATGCACACCTGAACGCTCCCAAGCGAGCAGGCGTGCAAGATCACCAGGGTTGGTGATGTTCGGCTCCGGTTTGGAACGTCGATCAGGGCTCTGAGCGCCGGGTTACGGTCCAAACCGGTGCTGACTCTGGATCAGGCGGCGACAGAGCCCGTTGCTTGGCATGGGCGCCTTGATCGACGAATGCCTGGTGTCGGCGCAGCAGCATGTCGGCGCAGCAGCACCAGGCATTCGCCGATCACTACGCCCATACCTTCTGCCCCAAGACCTCCTGTGATCTGCCCTAAGGCTCCGGTGATTTCGAAGGCACCCGAGCGCGGACGGGTGGACGAGGGATGCACCGATGTGGGCCCGCGAAACGGGGACGGGTGGACGAGCAACGACCGGAACCACGGAACAACGACCCGGAGAAGCGCTTCCTCAGACGCTGGGTAGCCATTGATCCGTGGTTCCGGTCGTTGCCCCCGCCGCCGCTCACCGTTGAGCGCTCTCCACCCCACCTCCGCAGCCGCTCCCATGGATCTTGAGGGTGAGTGGGAACAGAGGGCGCCTCTTCAGTGGTTGTATCGACCACCCCAGCGGATCCCAGCGAATCAGGAGCCTCGCACCCATGGACGCCCCAGCAGCAGGCACGATCACGATGTTCTCCACCACCTGGTGCGGCTACTGCCGACGGCTCAAGGGTCAGCTCGACCGCGAAGGCATCGGCTACACCGAGGTGAACATCGAAGAGGTGCCGCACGCGGCGGACTATGTGATGGAGGTCAACGGCGGTAACCAGACCGTCCCAACGGTGGTCTTCCCCGACGGCACGGCGGCAACAAACCCCTCGCTGGCCGAGGTCAAGGCACGGCTGGCAGCCTGAACCGGCTCGCCGATCAGCTGGCGGACCTGGCCACGGCACGGATCACCGATCCGACGCCCGCCGGGGCCGGTTCATCGCTGCCCAGGGAAGCCGTCCGCCGTCATGTCCGGCTCGGCATCGACGGACCGGTGGAGCAGGACGCCGTCGACCTGGCGGACGCGGTCGCGGCCCGGCTGTCGGCCTCCGCCGTGCCGGTCGCCCGGATCCGAGCCGGTGACTTCCTCCGCGCCCGCTCGATTCGGCTGGAGCGCGGCCGGGACGACCCGGAGGCCTTCTACGACCTCTGGTACGACTTCGCCGCACTCCGCCGCGAGGTGCTGGACCCGCTCGGAGTCGGCGGCCGCGGCACATGGCTGCCCCGGCTCCGCGACCCGCACACCGACCGGTCCGTCCGCGAACCGGTGCGGATGGCCGCACCGGGCACGGTGGCCGTCGTGGACGGCCGATTCTTGCTCCGGGACGACGTCCGTCCCGGCTTTGATCTGACCGTCCACCTTGCAGTGTCGCCGGCCGCGCAGAACCGCCGACTGCCCGCCGACGAGAGGGCGCGGGTGGTGCCTGCCTGGGCGCGCTACCTGGCCGAGTGCCGGCCCGCCGAGATCGCTGACGTGGTGGCCAAGTTCGACCACCCCGACCGGCCCGCGGTGCTCAGCCCGGGCTCCAGCTCAGCCCGGCCCTGAACCTCGCCCTGCGCTGAACCTCACCCTGCGCAGCACCACCCTGCCCAGAACCGCACCCTGTGCAGCACCTCAGCGCCAGGGATCGGTCCCGCCCTTGATCGGGCCGCCGAACCAGTCCTCGATCAGCCGACGGGCGATGGATACCGCCGGCGGCAGCAGCAACCGCTTGGCCAGTACGTCGTCCTGCAACTGTTCGCGGCTCCACCAGCGGGCCTCGGCCAACTCAACCTCGTCCACAGTGATCTTGGTGCTGAGCGCCTCGCCGCGGAAACCGAGCATCAGGGACGACGGGAACGGCCACGGCTGGCTGCCCCGATAGGTGACGTCGCCAACCGTGATCCCGGACTCCTCGTCGACCTCGCGGCGGACGGCGTCCTCAAGCGACTCCCCCGGCTCAACGAAACCCGCCAGCGTAGAGAACCGCAGCTCCGGCCAGCTGGCCTGACGGCCGAGCAGAAGCCGATCGTCCGGGCCGACCACGGTCATGATCACGGCCGGATCGGTGCGTGGGTAATGCTCGGCACCGCAGACCGGGCAGTGCCGCACCCAGCCGGACTGGATCACGTCGGTCTCGGCCCCGCAGCGCGCACACCGAGTGTGATTCGCATGCCAGGCCAGCAGGGCCACCGAGGCGGTGAGGATGCCCGCGCCGGTGTCGTCCAGCAGCGACCCGACGTCGCGCAGGCCGGCCCAGCGGGCGCCCTCGGGCAGTTCGGGCGGACTCTCCATCGAGACGGCGAGGTAGCTGCGGCCTTCGCTGTCGACCCCGAGGAACAGGATCCGGGTGGACGACACCACAAACTCGGGACGATCGGTCGGCGACGACAGCCACAGCACGGGACCGTCGGGGCCCTCCAGCACCGGAGCCTGACCGGCGTGGATCGGTACCACGAGGGTGGTCGGATCGGCGGCCAACCGGGTCAGCAGGTCGGGGTCCGCACGCAGATGGGCTGCTCGATCGAGCGTCGATCGGGACAACGCGAGACGCTCCAAGGCCATGAGCGCACCTTAGAGGCTCCGGCAACAGAACTGTGGGCGTGGCCCCATTGCCGGAGCCGCTTACGCAGAGCCGATCAGTGGCAGTGGACGACCTCGGCTCTGCGTGTGGTCGGTTCAGCCGCTGATCGTGCGGACTCTTTGCCGCCACCGGCGGGTGGCAGTCCCATGGTCCCTGCCTGCACCGGCCAGTGACAGTACGGTGGCAGGGTGTCAGCCAGGTCCCCGCTCGCGCTTGCTGCGCTGGCCTCTGCAGCGATCCGCGGCATGGAGCCCGTGCATACCAGTCGACTCGAGGCGAGCGCGGACGACGTCGACTCGGCGGTGATCGAGGACAATCTGAAGCGGCACTGGGTGGTCCGGGCGCCACGGAACACCGCAGCCGGCGTCCGGATGGACCAGGAAGCCGACCTGATCGAGCAGTTGATGTCCTGGCTGCCGTTCGGTCTGCCACAGGCCGAGGGAACCGCACCGCTGCCCAGCGGCGGCCGGGCGGTGGTGCACCGGAAGCTTCCGGGCCATCCGATCCGTCCGCTGGAACTGCTGCACCGCCCTGGCCTGGCGACCGCCTACGGCCAGGCCGTCGCCGCGATCCACGATCTGCCCGTCCGACTGGTCGAGGAGGCCGGACTGCCGGTCTACTCGGCCGAGGAGTACCGGTTCCGCCGGCTCGCCGAGGTGGACCGGGCGGCGGCGACCGGGCAGGTACCGACCCGGCTGCTGACCCGCTGGGAGCAGGCGGTGGAGGAGGTCGGCGCCTGGCGGTTCGTCCCGTGCTGTGTGCACGGCGACCTGGCCGGGGATAACGTGCTGGTCGAGGCGGACAAGGTGACCGGGATCATGGAATGGTCCGAGACCCGGGTGGCCGACCCGGCCGACGACCTGGCCTGGCTGGCGATCGGCACCACCGAACCGGCCCTGGACAGTGTTCTCGCCGCCTACGTTGCCGCCCGCCGGGAACCGCCGGATGCCTCGCTGCGCCGCCGAGCCCGGCTGTCCGGCGAATTCGCGCTGGCCCGCTGGCTGCTGCACGGCGTCAATACCGACGATGCGGCGATCATTGACGACGCCATCCAGATGCTCGCCGATCTGGACGCCAGCGTCAGTGACGCGCCCTGGTGACCAGGCTGCGGCTGGGCTCGTTCAACCTGCTCTCCGGGCGCTCGCTGGCCGACGGATTGATTGACGCCGCCCGCTTGGTCGAGGCGACCGAGCAATTGGACGTGGACCTGCTCGCCGTCCAGGAGGTGGACCGGCAGCAACCCCGCTCCAGCGGCGTCGACCAGACCGAGCTGATCGCGCGGACCCTGGGCGCGGTGGACCACCGGTTCGTCGCGGCCTTGGACGGCACGCCGGGGGTTCCGGGGTGGACGCCAAGCGCCCAGGTCCTGCCCGGCGCGAAGCCGACCGGAGACCCCTTTGCGCAGTTCGGCGTGGCGTTGATCTCCCGCCTGCCGGTGGCCGAGTGGCACGTGCTGCAGCTGAGCCCGGCCCGCGGCCGGTACCCGCTGCCGATCCCGAGCCGTCCGCCGCGACTGCTCTGGCTGAACGACGAACCGCGGGTCGCCGTGGCCGCGGTGCTGGAGCAGCCCCGGATCACGATCGCCTGCACGCACCTGTCCTTCGTCCCACCCAGCACGGTCCGGCAGCTGAAGGCGGTCCAACGCTGGCTGGCTGGGTTGCCGGGCCCGCAGCTACTGCTGGGCGACCTGAACCTGCCCGGGTCGGCGGTTCGCCGGATTACCAGATGGACGCCGCTGGTGAGCTCCCCGACGTTCCCGTCGCCGGCGCCTCGGGTACAGCTCGATCACGTCCTGGCGGCAGGTCTGCCGCCCGGAACCAGGGCCACCGGCCGGGTTCGGCAGCTACCGATCAGCGATCATCGGGCCGTCCTGGTCGACCTGGACCTGCCCGACCGGCGGTGATGCGCCGACAAGCACGCCAACGCGCCACGGCTTGGGAGGTCAGGCGGGTTGGCTGCTCGCAGTCCAGGCCTGCCAGGCGCTGGCCACCATCGCGTCCACGTCGTGCCGCATCTGCCAGCCCAGATCGCGCGCCGCCAGTTCACCGGAGGCCACGATCCGGGCCGGGTCGCCGGGCCGGCGCTCGCGGCGTTCCGGCTCGAACGGGGTATGGGTCACCCGGGCCACCGCATCCATGATCTGCAGGACCGAGAGACCGTCGCCACTACCGAGGTTGTAGACCGGCTCGAGCGAGCGCCCCGCCTCCAGCGCCTCGACCGCCGCGACGTGAGCCAGCGCGACGTCCTGGACGTGCACGTAGTCCCGGACGCAGGACCCGTCCGGGGTCGGGTAGTCGGTACCGAAGACCACCGGCGTCTCACCGGCGGTCAGGGCGGCCAGGATTCGCGGGAACAGGTTGTGCGGGCTGGTGTCGTAGAGCGTTCGATCGCCCGAGCCGACGACATTGAAGTAGCGCAGCGAGGTGTGCTGCAGGCCGGAGGCGATCTCGACGTCCTTCAGGAGCCACTCGCCGATCAGCTTGCTCTGCCCGTACGGCGACTGCGGGTCCGTCCTGGTCGCCTCCGTGACCAGGTCGACGTCGGGCGTCCCGTACGTCGCTGCGCTGGAGGAGAACACCATCGCCGGGACGTCGGCGTCCTGCATCGCAGCCAGCAGCACCTGCATTCCGGTGACGTTCTGCAGATAGGTGTGCAGCGGGCGCTGCACGGACACCCCGGCGTACTTGAAACCGGCCAGGTGAACCACCCCACGCACCGCGCCGCCACCCTCGACCTTCGCGGTGCTCAAGGCCGAGTCCACCCTCGCGCGGTCGACGATCGAGCCTTCCACCAGGGTGACGTCGGACGGGACGAACTCCCGGTGCCCGCTGGACAGGTCGTCAAGCACAACGACCGAGCGCCCGGAAGCGATCAGAGCGTGGACGACGTGCGAACCGATGTAGCCGGCGCCGCCGGTGACAAGCCATGTCATGGTCTGACCCTATCGACGCCGACCTGGGCCGGAGCCCAGATCATCCTGGGAGCTGATTCAGACTGTCAGACGCGCAGTGCACACTGTGCGGATGGACACGGGATCGAGCCTAGGTCACCGCAACGACCCAGCGGTGATTCGACGGCTGCTGGAGCATCGGGGGCGCTGGGCGGTCGTGGGACTGTCGGCGAACCCGGCACGGGTCGCTTATGGGATCGCGACGTACCTGCAGGGCCTCGGGATGGAGATCGTGCCGGTGCATCCACGGGCGGACACCGTGCATGGAGCGCAGGGGTACCGCACGCTCGCCGATATCCCCACCAACGACGGCCCGATCGACGTCGTTGACGTCTTCGTTCGCAGTGAGCTGGCCGGCGACGTCGTCGACCAGGCGATCGCGGCCGGCGCGAAGGCGGTCTGGCTGCAGCTCGGCGTGATCGACGAGGCGGCCGCGGCCCGGGCGAGCGCGGCCGGCTTGGACGTCGTGATGGATACCTGCCCGGCGATCGAGGCCCCGCGGCTGGGGCTACCGTGAGCGCGGCGCCCGAGCGAACCGTGGATAGAGCATGAGTGGGTTCAAGTTCCGTCGCGCTCCGGATCCGTCCAAGCCTGGGACGATCTATCGGAGCAAGCCGAAAATCGGCCGCAACCGCGGTCTTTCGTCGGGTCCGCCGTACCTTGACGGCTCGGTGCGGCAGCCGGCCAGCCCTTCCGCGGTGACTCCGGCCAGCGGAGTGGGCGCGGTGTATCGCGAGCACGGTGGCAGCCCGGACGGCGGCAGTCAGTACGGCCGGGTCGTGGACGATCCGGGGCACAACTCCCCGGCCGGTGGTCCCGCCGGCTACGGCCAGCAGGGTGGCTACGGCGGCCCGCCAGATGGCTCGGCCGGCGGCCCGTATGGCGGAAACCGGGGATCGGCCGGCCCGCCCGCCGGGCGTGGACCCGCAGGCGCGCCCAGTAAGACGCCCTGGCGTCCGCGGCTGCGCGTCCCACGGCCGTCGCTTATCGTGCTGATCCTGCTCGTGGTCCTGATCGGGTACCCGATTCTGCTCGGCCTGACCGCCTGGACCAGCCTGAACCGGGTAGACGCGCTGGCCCCGGCGCACAAGATCGCCGACACCGCGGACACCCCCGGCCGGACCTACCTGGTGGTGGGCAGCGACTCGCGGAGCGACCTGACCCAGGCCGAGCGCAAGCGGCTGGGCACCGGCAGTGCGGCCGGCCAGCGCACCGACACGATCATGCTGCTGCACGTGCCGTCCGGCGGCGGTCCGACGGTGCTGATCAGCGTGCCCCGCGACTCCTACGTCTCGATCCCGGGCCGGAGCCAGAAGAACAAGATCAATGCCGCCTACGCCTTCGGCGGCGCTCCGCTTCTGGTGCGCACCGTGGAGAAGGCGACCGGGCTGCGGATCGACGACTACGTGGAGACCGGCCTCGGCGGGTTCGCGGACATCGTCGACGCCATCGGCGGGGTTCGGCTCTGCCCGAAACGGAACATGAACGACAAGGACGCCCACATCAACCTGAAGAAGGGCTGTCAGCAGATGGACGGCAAGACCGCCCTCGGCTACGCCCGAGCGCGGAAAAGCGATCCACGCGGCGACCTCGGCCGGGTGGAACGCCAGCGCGAGACGCTGGCGGCGATCGCGAGCAAGACCCTCTCCCCCGGCACGCTGCTGCAGCCCTGGCGCTCCTTCCCGGCGGCCAAGGCCGGTGGCGGCGCACTGACCGTCGACGAGGGAACGTCACCGCTGGCGCTCGCCCGGTTCGTGCTGGCGATGCGCGCAGTGTCCGGCGGCAACGGGCTCTCGCTCACCGTCCCGATCGGCAACCCGAACCTGAGCACCAATGTCGGCTCGGCGGTGCAGTGGGACCGGACCCAGGCCCTGGCCCTGTTCACGGCCCTGCAGAAGGACGACACCGAGGCGATCCGGTCGATGGCCGCCGCCCAGGAGAAGGCCCGCAACAGCTAGCAACGTGCGCTGGTCAGCGGGGTACAAAACCCGTGGTCGGGCCGGTACGGGTGCGGCCGCCGCTCTGCCGGGCGCGCAGCCGCTCGCCCTTGGCCGTCGCCTCATCCCGAAGCGTGCCGGCGAACGCCAGCAGCGCCTTGCGCAGTCGCTCGGCCTGCTCGCCGTCGCCGGCCGCGAGGATCCGGATGGCCAGCAGCCCGGCGTTGCGTGCGCCGCCGATCGAGACGGTCGCGACCGGCACCCCGGCCGGCATCTGCACGATGGACAGCAGCGAGTCCAGCCCGTCCAGGGTGCGCAGCGGCACCGGGACGCCGATCACTGGCAACGGCGTCACGCTCGCCAGCATCCCGGGCAGATGGGCCGCACCCCCGGCCCCGGCGATGATCACCTTCAGCCCGCGCTCGTGCGCGCTCTGGCCGTAGCTGATCATCTCCTCCGGCATCCGGTGCGCCGAGACGACGTCCGCCTCGTACGGGACCGAGAACTCCTCCAGGACGGTCGCGGCGGCCTCCATCACCGGCCAGTCCGAGTCCGAACCCATAACCACGCCAACCACTGGCTCAGACATCAATTCTCTTTCCAGGTATGGAACTTCGTCGAGTTCGGCTCATTCATCGATGACGCCACGGATGAAGTCGGCCGCGTGCCGGGCACGCGACAGGCAGTCGTCCAGGTCGCCACCGCTGACGGTGACATGACCGACCTTGCGCCCGGGGCGCACGTCCTTGCCGTACATGTGCACCTTCACCCCCGGATCGCGAGCCATCACATGCAGGTAACTCCGGTAGAGGTCCGGATGATCCCCGCCGAGCACGTTCACCATCACCGACCAGGTGGCACACGGGCGCGGATCGCCGAGCGGCAGATCCAGCACCGCCCGCAGATGCTGCTCGAACTGGCTGGTCACAGCGCCATCCATGGTCCAGTGACCGGAGTTGTGCGGGCGCATCGCCAGCTCATTGACCAGCACCCGGGTTTCGCCGTGGGCAGACACCTGGAACATCTCCACCGCCAGCACCCCGACCACGCCCAACTCCCCGGCGAGGGTCAGGCCGATCTCGGTGGCTCGGGCGGCCAGTTCCTCGTCCAGGTTCGGCGCCGGCGCCACCACCTCCCGGCAGACGCCGTCCACCTGGGTGCTCTCCGCCACCGGCCAAGCGGCCGCCTGTCCGGACGGGCTCCGGGCCACCAACACGGCCAGTTCCCGGTCGAAGGCGACCCGCTCCTCGGCGAGCAGACCGTCGGCATCCGCCGCCGCCAGCCAGCGCTGCGCCGTCTCGACGTCATCCGCCGATCCGCCCGCTGCGCCCGCTGCCACTGACAGCACCAGCACGCCCTTGCCGTCGTAACCGCCGCGCGGCGTCTTCAGCACAACCTGGCCGGAGCCGCCAGCGGCAGACAGCTCAGCGGCAAAAGCCGTGACGTCGTCCCAGGTATGCACCTCCCGCCAGCGCGGGCACGGCAGTCCGAGCTCGGTCAGCCGACGGCGCATCACGAGCTTGTCCTGGGCGTGCCGCAGCGCGTCAGGTCCCGGACGGACGGCCACTCCGTCGGCGACGAGCTTCTCCAGCAGCGGGCCGGGGACGTGCTCGTGATCGAAGGTGAGGACGTCGCACCCGGCCGCGAACCCGGATACGGCAACCGGATCACGGTGATCGCCGACCGGTGAGTCGGGCACCACCTGAGCGGCGCTGGCATCGGGCGATTCCGCAAGCACCCGCAGTCGGACGCCGAGCTCGATCGCCGCGGGCTGCATCATCCGGGCCAGCTGGCCACCGCCGACCACACCGACCACCGGGAACCCGTTGACGCCGTGGACCGGAACGGGTGGGGACGGCGTGGGAGAAGGCACGATCCGAAGCGTAACCGTGGCCATGAGTACTCAATGGTCACCGTCGACCCCTGAACGGCTGCACGCGTCAGTGGCGAAGTGCGTCTCACAGGTAGACATGGCACCCTGTGGCGGGTGCCTTTCCTCCTGACCTGGCTGACGTCGCCCAGCACCGTGGCGCGGAGCAGACCATGAGCGCCGCCGCCGGTCAATCGGCTCGGCCGTCGCTGTTCGCTCGGGCGCATGCCTCGATCGACGTGCTCTACCGCGAGCTGCTCAAGTTCGGCGCGGTCGGGGCGATCGCATTTGTGGTCGATATCGGTGTGTTCAACCTGATGCGCACCGGAATCATCGGCGGTGAGCACGGCTTGGCCGAGAAGCCACTGACGGCGAAGACGATCTCGGTGCTGGCCGCCACAGTGGTTGCCTGGCTGGGCAACCGGTACTGGACCTTCCGCCGCCGCCGGCGCGCCTCGCGGCGCCGGGAGTTCATGCTGTTCCTGCTGATGAACATCGGTGGCCTCGGGATCTCCCTGGCCGTCCTGGGGTTCTCGCACTACGTCATGGGTCTCACCTCGGCACTGGCGGACAACATCGCCGGCAACGTGATCGGCCTGGGCCTCGGCACCCTGTTCCGGTTCTGGGCCTACCGCCGACTGGTCTTCACCGCCGGGCTCGACCTCGACGCCCCCGAGGCCCCGGCCGACCACACCGCAGCCGAAGACGCCCTGGCCTACGGCGCCGGGGCGGTTGAGGCCATCGTTGTCGATCTGCGCACCCACGCCCGGCCGATCACTTCCGAGACGCCTTATCCGGGCCCGAACCACAGCGATCACAGCGTGGTCCCGAACCACAGCTCAGCGCAGCGCAGTCAGGCGTAACCGAATCGTCCGCAGTTGCCGCATTCGAGCCTCGTAGCCGGCCCCGAACAGCAGCAGGCTCAGCCCGATCGCAGCCACCCAACCCCAGAGCGGGACCGCCCCGGACAACTCGGCGATCCAGGGCGCCAGCAGGCTCAGCGACTGGGCGGCGAGCACCCCCGCGCCGAGCAGGATCGGTGCCTGTAGCCGGTGCATCGTCCCGACCACCACCGTGGCGGCGGCCAGGGTGATCAGGCCGATCTCCCGGATCGACGACCCGTCCGTGCTGGTCAGCCCCACCAACAGGGTCGGCAACAGCAGGACCGCCAGCCCGGGCGCGTAGGCCGGCCAGGACGGCGGGAGGCCGCCGGACTGCCGCGTGCCGACTTCGGCGACCCGCTCGAACCGCGACCAGCCGTGAATCAGCAACAGGATCGCCAGCGGCAGAGTCCAGGCCTCGATCGGACCGACACCGATCGTCAACCCAGTCCAGGACGCCGCCACCGTCAGCGTGATCGCGCCCGGTACCAACCCGATCCGGGCCGCGGAGAACCGGTCCGGTCCGAGCCGGTCGGCGATACCGATCAGGGCGGCCAGCGCCGACATTCCGAGGACGACCGCGGCCCGGACCACAGTCCATGAGTCCGTGACGTCGGTGGTGTAAGGCATGACTCCCAGCAGCGCCGCCACCAGCGTCGGCAGCCCCGCCAGCAGCAGAGCGGCGAGCGCCGGAGGCGATCCGGCCAGCCCCAAACACCGTTGCAGCGGGCCGATCGGCTGAATCATTTTCATCGTGACGGCGGCAACAAGCAGGACGAGAGCGGCGGGCACGCTCCAGACCTCAACGCCCGCCAGTGGGGCTGTCGCCTGATCCGAGAGCTCCCAGAGCGTGGCACCGGCGCGCAGACCGGCGGTACCGGCAGCGGTGAGCACACCGATCCCGGCGAGCGTGGCCCCGAGCAGGAGTCGGCCTCGGCGCTGCACCTGCCACCCGGCCAGCACCAGGACGGCGGCGACCGCGATCAGCACCGCCGGGCGCGCCTGCGGTCCACGCGCGGCGACGAGAATGCTAGGGACCAGCCCGACGGTGGCGACCGGCAGCAGCGCCTTCACCGGATCGAGCGCTCCCGTTCCGCTGTCCCGAGAGGAGTCTCGATTGAACCGGTACAGCGCCAGCGCCAGCAGCGCGCACGCCGGTGGCAGCGAGTACGCCTCGACCAGGGTGACGTTGCCTGCCGCCAGCCGGCTCCAGGTGGATCCGGTCAGCAGCAGCCCAGCCAGCCAGCCGATCGACTGCCGGTCCGGAGATGCCGCAATCGCCGCTGCCGCCGCACCCAGCACCAGTAGCACCGGCCAGAGCTGGTCCAGCCCGCTGACCAACCCGAGCCCGATCAGGCCGGTACCGATCACGCCGAACTCGGTGGCCAGCCGACGGTTCGGATCCGCCCGGCCGGACAGCACCACGGCGGCGGTGGCGGTGGCGCCCACTCCGGCGGCAACCGCCCAGAGCAGGGACAGCGTCGGCCAACCGGGGTCGCCCGACGTCACGGCGGCCCGGATCGCCCCGGCCAGTGCACCGAGCAGCGGCGTGACCGCGACCGCGCAGGCCAACGGCAGCACCGGCACGGCGCGGGCGACCGCCGGACGAATGGCGACCGTCCCGGTCAGCGCGACCAGCAGGATGACGGCGAGGAGGACTGGGCGCGGCCAGGTGGCGCCGTCCATCGCCGGGGCCAGGTCGTCCGGCAGGGTGGCGAGCAGGCCGACGACGGCCGCGATCAGCCCCGGGGTCGCGGCGGCCAGCCGGTCGGTGCCGGTCCAGTCGGCCCGTCCCGGCCGGGCGGTCGGCAGCCAGCGCGGCAGCCCGATCAGCGCGGCCGCACTCAGACCGCCGACCAACCCGGCCCAGGCCACCCGCTGCGGTTCCGGTGCCCCGGCGATCCCGGCCGCCGCACCAACCGCGAACGGCGCGGCCATCCCCGCAAGCGCGGCAAGTACCGCCGACCCGAGGCCGGCCGCGCCATTCCCGGTCACATTGCCGGCCACATTGCCGGCCCCGGACGACGCGGGCGCTCGGCGGCGAGCCAGCAGCAGCCCGGCGATCCCGAGCGCGGTGAACGGCACCGACAGGTCCCGGCAGGACCAGGCCAGCAGAACGGCGAGCGTCCCGGTCAGCGCGCTCGCCGTCCAGCCGGCGATCAGCCAGGTCCGAGCCCAGGTCTGGGCTGCCACCAGCACGGCCGCGAGCACGGACAGGACGCTCAGCCCGCTGACAACGGCAACCACCGGGAACGCCGGAACCAGCGGCAGGACGATCACCCCGAATCCGCCGACCGTCGCCGCACCGACCTGGACCGAGCGGCGCAGCCAGTCCGGCCAGCCGGAGATCCGGATCGCAAGTACCGCGCAGCCACCGACCACGGCCAGGCTGATCAGCGCGACCGCCCAGGCCGCAGGGCTGCTGCCGACCTGCGGGTCGAGGTCGCCGAACCGGGTGTCCGGATCGGCGGACCAGGCCGGCGCGCCAACCACGACGGCCCGCAGCGGCAGCCAACCGGACAGCACGATCAGCGGAGCAGTGACGGCGGCCGCGACCACAACGGTCCCGGCGCCGAATGCGGTGCGCCGGATCGCGGCCCCCGGCAGCTTCGGGACGGCGGCAGCGGTCAATGCGGCGAGCGCCGGCAGCGCGGTCAGTGGGACCAGCACGGTCACACCGTCCAGCTCGAGCCCGTCGACCAGCGCCAAACCGGCCTGCACGGCGGCGGTTCCGGCGAGCAGCCCGGCGGTGAGAGACCAGGCCCGGCGCAGCGCCAGCGACTGGCTTGCCTCCAGCCTCGACCCCGGCCGGTCGACCAGGGCTTGGCCCGCAGCCAGCAGAGCCGCGCCGACCAGCACAAGCGCGGCCCGGCCGGGGCCAGGCAGACCGAAGCCGGCCAGTCCGCCGGCCCCGAACAGGGCACCCGCGGCGCTCGCCCGCAACAACCAGCGCTCGGCCAGCCACCCGTCCGGCAGCAACCCGCGGCCGAGGGCCAGCCCGGCGATCAGCAGGAAGCCGGTCGAGAACGCCGGTACCGGACCGAGTTCGCCGTTCAGTCGCGCCGCGAGCAGGACAATGGCCAGCGGTGCGAGGATCGCGGCAGCCCACGAACCGGCCCGGACCCGGCTGATCAGCGCCCAGCCGCCGAGCAGCAGCGCGCAGACGGCGGCCGCGGCCGCGGCGTAGCCCAGGCCCTCCGGCCGGTCCGCCCCGAACAGGCCGGTGCGGCGGATCGCCCAGCTGTCCGCCAGCACCAGCACCACGCCGAGCGCGCCGACCGCCTCGGCGGTCTCCGGCAGCCGCCCACGCAACCAGGAGGCGACGGCCAGCACCCCCAGGGTGGCGGCGGCGATCACGGCGGCCCGGCCGGACAACGACAGCACCCGCCAGGAGAAGACCAGGAACCCGACCGCGGCTACGGCGAGCAGCAGGGCACCGAGGCCGACCAGCAGTCCATGCACCCCGAGCCCGGGCCGACCGTCGTCCACCGGTGGGGTCGGTGGAATTGGGGACGACAGGGACCATGGGGAAAGCGGAGGTGTGGGCATCGGAGGCCGGGGCCCGGCAGCAGCCTGGTTCGCAGCAGCGTTCTGGGTCGCAGCAGCCTTGGGGCCGGCAGCAGTAGGCGAAGCGGCGAGCGCGGCAGCAGTTGGCGGAGAGGTGTGGGCTTGCGCAGCCACTCGGGCTCGGTCGCGCAGCACCCGGATCACGGCGTCGCGCTCGGTCAGCAGCTGAGCGGCCCGCAGGCTGAGCTCCCCGACCCGGCGGCCTTCCGGACCGCTGAGGTCCACCCCGCAGTTCCGGCACTGGTTACCCGGCAACACAGCGGCGCAGGACGGACAGCGGGAAAAGTCGGCGAGCAGCCGCCGAGCAGTGTCGATCACGGTCGTGCCGGTTGGTCCGATCGCATCCTCAGGGCCCATGAGGGTCATCCTGTCGGTGTCCACCGGCCCGCACCGAGAGTCGAGGTACCTGGTCGCGGGGGTTTCGGCTGGGTACTCCTACTCAGCGCTCAGTTGCCCGGCCTGCAGTCAGCATGGACGCGGACCAGCCGGCGGAGTGAGCCGTCAGTCGACGGTGATCAAGCGGGTGGTACCGCCGGTCGGGGCGACCAGCAACGGCTGCACCTGGCCGAATCCACGGACCAGCCGACGCCGCTGGGCGACCAGCACGATGTCCGGCTGGTCCTGCAGGGCCTTCGCGGTCTGCGGGTCGGTGACCACGGTGCCGGGTTGGGCCAGTGCAGTCAGTCGACTGGCCAGGTTCACCGTGGTGCCGTAAACGTCACCGAGGCTACGCAGTACCGGGCCGTGCGCGATCCCCACCCGGACGTCCGGGACCAGGTCGTCGATCGCCATCCGCTCGGAGATCGACAGCGCAATCACCGCGCCGGCGACCGGCTCGGGGGCGATGAACAGCACCTCGTCCCCCACCGTCTTGACCACCCGTCCGCCCCCGGTGGTGACGACGTCCGAGGACAGTCCCTCGAACCGCTGGACCAGCCGGCTCAACTCCCGCCGGGGCAACCGCCGCGACAGCCGGGTGTAGGACACCAGGTCGGCGAAGCCGACGGTGAGGTCGATCTCGGCTTCGGCCGACTCGTCCAGCCGGCTGACCGCGCCGGCCAGCTGGCGCCGAAACGAATAGATCAGCAGATGCTCGAGCTCGGGCGTGAGCTGCTGGATCACCTTGAGCGGATCCTCGGCCACGCCGCTCGGGCTGCGCTCGGCGAGGTTCTCCATCAGCGCCTCGATCTGCCAGCTCACCAGGCGGTCGGTGTTCTGGCCGAGCGCCCGGGCACAGGCGATCGCGGTTTCTTCGTCAATCAGATCGTTACGGACCAGGCCGACCACCCGGTCCAGCGCTTCCCGGTCGGAGTCGGTGAACGCCAGGTCCGCATCCCCGACCCCCGGAAATCCCAGTGCCCGCCACAGTTTCCGGGCGGACAGCAGGGAGATGCCGACGGCCCGGGCGACCTCGCGCCGACGCAGCGTCCGGGGACCCCCGAGGAGTTCGGAGATGAACGCTTCACGTTCGTTCACGTTCGGCGCTCATCCGGTGTTCGCTCGCCGCTGCCGGCCGGGCCGCGGTACTCGTCATCGAAGGCGTCGTCCAGCGAGCGGGCCAGGCCGGGATCCACGTCGTCCGCGCCCTGCACCCCGCGCAGGTCGTCGGAGAGCCGGTGCAGCGTGTGCTGGACGAGCTCCACCTTGGGCACGTCCTCCAGCTTGAGCTGGCCCTGCTCACCGGCCGACTCGACCACCAGCGTGCCGCAGCCGAGCATCCGTTCCACGATGTTGTGGCTGAACGAGACGTCGTTGAGTCGGCTCAACGGCATGTCGTGGCCGGACCGGTTGAACACCCCGGTGCGAATGATCAGCCGCCGGGTGGTGATCGCGTAGGTCGTGTTCGCCCAGACCACCAATGGCCAGAACGTCCACCGGAGCAGCACGATCAGGCCGAGCGCGCCGACCACCACCTGCGGCCAGGGTTGGCCGGGGATCAGGAAACTCACCCCGATCAGCACCACCACCCCGACGAAGATCAGGAACGGAACCAAGAGCACCTTGATGTGACGACGCAGGACGAGCACGAGCTTCTCATCGTCCGCGAGTAGCCGCTGCGGGAATCCCATGCCCTGATCATGCCGGTTCTGCGGGACGGATGTGCACCACGTCCGCGGCGGACAGTGCGTGTATCCGACTCTCCGGGCCCTCCGGCTGTTCCCGGACCAGCAACCGGCCCTCGTCGTCCACCCCGTCGGCCAGGCCGGACAGCGTCGTCCCGTCCGGCAGCTGGGCCTGAATCAGCCGACCGATCGTGCTGCAGCGCTCGCGATAGACCGCGGCCAAGCCGGACGTCGGATGGGTCGGATCTCCGCCGGCCGCGGTGTAGTCCCGGTAGCGACTGGCCAGCGCCCGCAGTACGGCTCGGAGCACGGGGTCCCGATCGGTGATCGCCGAACCGGCCAGCTTCAGCGAGGTCGCGGTCGGCACCGGCAATTCGTCGACGTCCTGACTGACGTTGATCCCCAACCCGAGCACCACGGCGGGTCCTGCCGTCCCCGTCCGTGCCCCCGTCCCCGGCTCTGTGCCCGTCCCCGACCCCGTCCCCACGCCGTCCGTCCAGATCACCTCGGCGAGCAGGCCGGCCACCTTGCCGGGTTCGGCTCCGGCCAGCGGGACCAGGACGTCGTTCGGCCACTTGAGGGTCGCGGGCAGTCCGCAGGTGCGGATCAGCGCATCGGTGATCGCGACCCCGGCCATCAGGGTGAGCCACGACCAGCGGTCCGACGACACTTCATGGACGGAGGGGCGCAGCAGCACGGACACCGCCAGCCCGGCGCGCGGCGGGGCGGTCCAGGTCCGGTCCCGGCGCCCGCGTCCGGAGGACTGGTGGTCGGCGACCAGGACGGCGCCCTCGGCCTCCCCGGCGCGGGCGCGTTCGGCCAGGTCAGCATTGGTAGAGCCGGTCTCCGAAACGACGTCGAGGCGACGCCAGGCCGGACTCGGGCCGGCGGTCAGCGCCTGCCGCAGGGCGGCTTGGTGCAGCGGCGGTCGGGACAGGTCCTGCCACTGATCGGTCACCTCACGAGCCTAGGCTGCGAATGTGACGCTCGTCCCGAACCATCGCCTCCCGGCGGCAAGCGCGCGAGCTAGGCTCCCCAAAGCCAGCGTGTTTTCGGCGCCGGCGATCACGGTTTCTCACAGCTTGGAGAGCGCGCGATGCCGAACCCGGCGAAGATCGGTGGAACCGAGGTCCCCACGGACATCGATATCCACACCACCGCCGGCAAGCTCGCGGACTTCACCCGGCGGCATGAGGAGCACGTACACGCGGGCTCGGCGCGAGCGGTGGAGAAGCAACACGCCAGGGGCAAGAAGACGGCCCGGGAGCGGATCGACGAACTGCTGGACGAGGGGTCGTTCGTCGAGCTGGACGGGCTGGCGCGGCACCGCTCGCAGGCCTTCGACCTGCAAAAGAACCGGCCGTACGGGGACGGCGTGGTGACCGGCTATGGCACCGTGGACGGCCGCCAGGTCTGCGTGTTCGCCCAGGATTTCACCATCTTCGGCGGCAGCCTCGGCGAGGTCTTCGGCGAAAAGATCGTCAAGGTGATGGACCTGGCGATGAAGATCGGCTGCCCGGTGATCGGGATCAACGACTCCGGTGGCGCGCGGATCCAGGAGGGCGTCGCTTCGCTGGGCCTGTACGGCGAGATCTTCCGGCGGAACGTGCACGCCAGCGGGGTGATCCCGCAGATCTCGCTGATCATGGGGCCGTGTGCCGGCGGTGCCGTCTACTCACCGGCGATCACCGACTTCGTCGTGATGGTCGACCAGACCTCGCACATGTTCATCACCGGCCCGGACGTGATCAAGACGGTGACCGGCGAAGAAGTGGAGTTCGAGGAACTCGGCGGGGCTCGGACGCACAACTCGCGCAGCGGAAACGCGCACTACATGGGTGCCGACGAGTCGGACGCGCTGGACTACGTCAAGGCCCTGCTCTCCTACCTGCCGAGCAACAACCTCTCCGAACCGCCGGCAGCCGAGGACGCGGCGGCGGACGATCCACTCGAGCCGGACGAGTTCCTCGACACCTTCATCCCGGACTCGGCCAGCCAGCCGTACGACATGCAGGAGATCATCGACCGGGTCCTGGACGAGGGCGAGTTCCTTGAGGTGCAGCCACTTTTCGCGCCCAACATCATCGTCGGGTTCGGCCGGGTCGAAGGACACCCGGTTGGCGTGGTGGCCAACCAGCCACGCCAGTTCGCGGGCATCCTGGACATCGATGCCTCGGAGAAGGCGGCCCGGTTCGTCCGGACCTGCGACGCCTTCAACATCCCGGTGCTCACCTTCGTCGACGTCCCGGGCTTCCTGCCCGGCACGGACCAGGAATGGAACGGCATCATCCGGCGCGGCGCCAAGCTGATCTACGCCTACGCCGAAGCCACCGTTCCGCTGGTCACGATCATCACTCGGAAGGCGTACGGCGGCGCCTACGACGTGATGGGGTCCAAGCACCTCGGTGCGGACATGAACCTGGCCTGGCCGACCGCACAGATCGCGGTGATGGGCGCACAGGGCGCGGTGAACATCCTCTACCGCTCGGAACTGAAGGATGCCGCCACGGCCGGTGAGGACGTCGACGCGGCCCGCCAGCGATTCATCACCGAGTACGAGGACACCCTGGCCAACCCGTACATCGCGGCCGAACGCGGCTACATCGACGGCGTGATCAAGCCGTCCGACACCCGGCCGCAGGTGGTCCGGGCACTGCGGGCACTGCGAACCAAGCGCGGCAGCCTGCCGCCGAAGAAGCACGGGAACATTCCGCTATGACCGACGAAGACGCCCCTCGACCCACGCTGCGGATCATCCGCGGAGACGCCACCGCCGAGGAGATCGCCGCCCTGCTCACCGTGGTTGCGGCTCGAGCCGGTGCTCGCGCGACTCCCCCGGCTCGTCGGCCCGTTGCCGCCTGGTCGGATCGGGCTGCCCTGGCCCGCCGCCCGGTCCGGCCCGGACCCGGCGCCTGGCAGGCCTCGGGCTGGCCTCGATGACCGCGAACTGGCCGCTGGTCCTGGCATCGGCGTCGCCGGCCCGGTTGTCCACCCTGAGGGCGGTGGGGTTGCGTCCGCAGGTCCAGGTGTCCGCGGTGGACGAGGCAGCGCTGCTGGTCAGCACGGGGATCAGCGACCCGGCGGAGGTGTCGTTGCTGCTGGCCAAGGCCAAGGCGGAGGACGTCGCGGCCGGGATCGATACGGACGCGATTGTCCTCGGCTGCGACTCGGTGCTGGATCTGGACGGCGTTGCTCTCGGGAGGCCCGCGGATGCAGCAGACGCGGTGCGTTACTGGCAGCAGATGCGCGGGCGCAGCGGAGTATTGCGGACCGGGCACTGGCTGATCGATCTGCGCTCGGCCGAGGTCGGCGGGAGCCTGGGTTCGGTCGGCGCCGGCTCAGCCACCACGGTGCATTTCGCCGACCTGAGTGACGAGGAGATCAAGGCCTACGTGGCGACCGGCGAACCCGTGCAGATGGCCGGTGCGTTCACGGTCGACGGGCTGGGCGGCGCCTTCGTCACCGGGATCGAGGGCGACTACCACGGGGTCGTCGGCGTCTCTCTACCGTTGTTGCGCGACCTGCTCGGCTCACTCGGCGTCACCTGGACCGACCTCTGGGCCAGCGCCTGACAATGGTGATCAGGCCTCCAGGAGGGGCTGGGCCCAGTAGCCGTCGGCGGTGTTGACGCCGGGCGGGACGGCCCAGAGCCCGGACCCGGTGTGCACCAGGTACTCGGCCAGCAGTTCCTGCGACGCGACCCTCGCCTGCATCGGAACGTACTGAGTGCGCGGGTCACGGCAGAAGGCGATGAAGAACAGCCCGGCGTCCAGTCGGCCGAGCCCGTCCGAGCCGTCCACGAAGGAGTACCCGCGCCGGAGCAGGCGGTGCCCGTTGTTGCTGTCCGGGTGCACCAGCCGGACGTGGCTGGCCGGAGGCAGGGCCGCGACGTTGATCTTGTCCCGCTCCTTGGCGCTTCCGAGCGGCGCGCCCGAGCCCTTGCTCCGGCCGATCAGCTGCTCCTGCTCGATCAGCGAGGTGCGGTCCCAGGTCTCGATCCGCATCGCGATCCGCCGGGCCACCATGAACGTCCCGCCGTCCAACCAGGCCGGCTCGTCGTCCTGGCTCGAGTTCACCCAGACGTGCTGGTTGAGCAGGGTCTGATCGTCCGAGGCGATGTTCTCGGTGCCGTCCTTGAAGCCGAACAGGTTGCGCGGGGTCAGCTCGGACGGCGTGGTGGAGGACGTCTTGCCGAAGCCGAGCTGGCTCCAGCGCACGGTGGCGGTGCCGAAGCCGATCCGGACCAGGTTGCGGATCGCATGCACGGCGATCTGCGGGTCGTCCGCACAGGCCTGGACGATCAGGTCACCGCCGGTGCGCTCCGGGTCGAGCTTGTCGCCGGCAAACCTCGGCAGCTCGATCAGCGCCGCCGGTTTCTGCGAGCGCAGACCGAACCGGTCCTTCCCGTCCGACTCGAAGACGCCGGGGCCGAGCCCGAGGGTGAGCGTCAACCGCGCGGCGGGCAGCCCGAGCGCTTCACCGGTGTCGTCCGGCGGGGCCTCGTTGACCCCCGGGATCGCTCCCTCGCCGACCTCGTTGCCGGCGGTCATCCGGGCGGCGGCGTCCGTCCACGCCTTGAAAAGCCGGATTACGGCAGCGCGATCGGAGGTGGTCAGGTCGAACGCCACGGTGTGCATGCGGTCCTGCACCGGGGTCGCGATCCCGGCCTGGTTCCGACCGGGGAACGGGATGACGTCGGGACGAGACCAGGTAGCGGCCCCGGCCTCGGAGACCGGAAACCCGCCGACGGCAACGGCTCCGGTCGCGGCGACAGCAGCTCCGGCCGTCGCCGCACCGATTCCGAACAGGCCACGCCTGCTGAGAGAGCTCATATCCATACCCTTGTTCTGCGGCCTTCAGAAGAACTAGGCGGTCGTGACGACGGCGGCGGCGAGGTGGCTGAGCGGCTCGGCGAGCGCGTCCACGGCCGCGGCAAGCTTGTCCCGGGTCGCCTTGTCGACGGTGTCATAGCTGGGGAACTCGGTCACACCCGGGCCGGTGCGGACGGCGTCGAGCTCCTTCTGCAACGCGGCGAACGTGGTGTCCAGCTGGGTCGCCAGGTCCGGCTGGGATTCCGCGACAACCGGCTTGAGCAGGTCGAAGACCTTCTTCGCACCGGTCACGTTGGCCTGGAAGTCGACCAGGTCGAGATGGCTGAACGCCTCTTCCTCGCCGGTGATCTTCCCAGTGGCGACCTCGTCGAGCAGTTCCTTGGCACCGTTGGCCATCGAGGTGCCGTTGATCTCGGCGGTGGGAACCCGCGATCCCAGGTCCACCAGGTTGGCGACCAGCTTGTCGGCGAACACGTTGAGCCCGGCGGTGGACTTCTTCACCCACAGGCCCTTCTCGATCACGTGCCAGCCGGTCCACGTCTGGCCGGCTTCCAGGTCCGCCTCGCGCAGGTCCATCTCCGGGTCGAGGTCTCCGAAGGCCTCGGCGACCGGCTCGACGCTCTCCCAGCCCACCCGGCTGGAGGCGTAGATCGTCTTGGACTTCTCCACGTCCCCGGCCTTGATCGAGGCCTGCAGGTCCTTGGCCAGCTTCAGCGAGTCGGCGGACTGCGCGGCCACGTAGGTGCGGTAGCCGGTGACCGCCTGCGCGATCCGGGCATCGGCCTGGACCGCTTTGGTCTCGCCGGTGACCTTGATGTTGGTCTTGATGCCGTCACCGATGTCCCCGGGCCGGCACCGGACGATGTACTCCCCGGCGGGCAACTCGACGGTCAGCTTGACCTTGGTGCCGGGACCGATGTTCTCCCGCTCGCCGATGGTCGAACCGTTCGGCCGCAGGACGTAGAGCTCGGTGCCCTTGCTGCCGACATTGTTGACCTCGAAGGTGTTGACGCCCGCGGTCAGCGCGGTGCTGTCCGGGGTGCACTCCGTGTCCGACGCCTTTACCGCGATGCCCGAGCCGGACGACGAGTCCGAGCAGGCCGAGAGGGCGAGAGCGGCAGCGGCGGCAACTGCCAGGGCAGCCGCGGGGCGGGACGTTGCGAACACGGGCTACCTCATCACTGAACGGGGAGGTCGACGACCTGCACCCGTATTCCAATCCGACATTGGTAAGGCTTACCTAAGGAATCGCGTTCGTCAATTCCCTCGTGCGCCTCTCTGCTCAACGCTTTGCGCGACGATCACGGCTTGCCGGGTCAGGGGCTGGGTCCGAGACTGGGCGCATGGGCCCAGCTGGAGAGGACGGCGGTCGGCTCGACCCGGCGCTCTCCGTACCCGGCGCCGGCCTGGCGACGGCATTGCCGGATGCGCCTGGCAGCGCCTCGGCGGCCTCTGGCGGGCCCGATTCGGCACCCACACCGGTGTCGAGCTCAATGTCGGACCCGGTGCCGGATCCCGCGGCGGATCCAGCGGCGGATCCCGCCTCGGAGACGGTGCCGGCTGCACCAGCGGCTCCCGCCGAATCCGCAGCTCCCGCGCACTGGATCGTGATGCTGCGCACAGTGCAGCTGACCGCGCTGATCGTGGCCGCCCTGGCGGTACTGCCGGTCGGCCTGCCGGAACCGCGGCTGGTCCTGTCCTATTGCGTGCCGATCGTGCTGATCTGTACCGCCCTGCTGTTCGGCGGTGCCGCCTACCGGGACCGAGACCATTCCAGCCTGGGCCTGGCGTGGGCGTTGTTCGCCGTCGCCGCCAGCGGGATTGCGGTGACGCTGCTGCTCCGGGCCGTTCTCGGCGGAGATCAACTGGGGCGCCCGACCGCGGCCGGGCTGACCGCGTGCGCGCTGGCCGAACTGACCGCGATCTGGCTACTGCTGCGCGGTCGCTCCCCGCGCTGGGCGCCCAGCACCGGATGGGACGGCTCGGTCGTCGCGCTCGGTGCGACCGCGATCGGGATCGGCGCCTTCGAGCTGTCGCTGACCTTCAGCCGGATCGACACCGGGCCGACGGCCGCCGAGCTGACCTGGATGCTCACCGAGACCGCCCTATTTGTCGCCGTCCTCACATCGCTGGCGATCGCCGCCCCGACGCCGCGCCCGCAGTTGCTCGGGCTGACCACCGGACTGACCGCCATCACCCTCGCTGACCTGCTCGGACTCACCCTGAACGGAATGCCGGCGCTGCTCCCGCCGGTGCTCGGTGGCGGCGGCGAGAACGTTGTCGACCAGCTGCTCGGGCTGCTCGCCCTCGGTGGCTACGCCGCCCTCGGGCTGGGGGCCACCGACCTGACGAGTGGACGACGAGCCGACCGCCGTCGGCGGCCGGGAGCCCGCAGCGGATCGCTGGCCGGTGGCGTCGTCGTGGCCTGCACGGTGATCGTGGCCGCCGCCGTGATCGACCCGCGGGCCCCTCGGTTCGGCGCCGGGCTGGCCCTGGCCTGCCTCGGCATCGCCCTGGCCCGGACCCGCCGGGCGCTGCGCGAGGTGCAGCAGGCCGGCCGCACCGATCCACGGCCACGAACGGACGACCTGACCGGGCTGGCCAACCGCCGCGCACTGTCCGAGGCCCTGGCCGGCGACCGGCATCCCGGTGGCGACCCGGACGCCGGCTGGGCCGGGTGGGCCGGCTGGGCGGACGAGATCGCCCTGCTCCTGGTGGACCTGGACCGTTTCAAGGACGTCAACGACGGGCTCGGGCACGAGGCCGGCGACCGACTGCTGACCGAGGTCGGTGCCCGGCTGCGGACCGCCCTGCGACCGACCCAGCTGCTGGCCCGGCTCGGTGGTGACGAATTCGCCGTCGTCCTGCCGGCGGCCGGAGCGGACCAGGCCCGACGGGTCGCCGAGGGCTTGCTGGCGTCCCTGGTGGAGCCGTTTGAGATCGACGGCTCCCGACTGCACGTCCAGGCCAGCATCGGGATGGCGACCTGTCACCCGTCCCGGGGCGAGCCGACCGACCTGCTCCGGCAGGCCGACGTCGCGATGTACCACGCGAAGGCAACCGGTACCGGGATCGAGTTGTACGACGCCGAACGCGACGAAGGCGGCCCGGAACGGTTACGCCGGACGGATGAACTGCGTCAGGCCCTGCAGCGCGGCGACATCGAGGTACACATCCAGCCACAGGTCGACCTACGGACCGGGGTGATCACTGGTGCGGAGGCACTGGCCCGCTGGCGGCACCCGGAGGACGGCGTGCTGTTGCCGGACTCGTTCCTGCCGCTCGCCGAGCACACCGGCCTGATGCGACCGGTGGCTGCCGTCGTCCTGGATCGGGCCCTTGAGGCCTGCGCCACCTGGTGGGCGGCCGGTTATCCGGTGCCGGTCAGCGTCAACCTGGGCGCCGACGACCTGCGCGATCCCGACTTGCCGGGCCGGGTCACCGACGTCCTGCGGCGGTATTCGTTGCCACCGGACGCACTTCGGGTGGAGATCACCGAGCAGGCGCTGCTCACCGACCCGGCGGCGGCCGCCGTGGTACTTGCCCGCTGGCGGGCGGATGGCATCGCGGTGGCCATTGACGACTTCGGCACCGGCTATTCGTCGCTTTCCTACCTGCGGGAACTGCCGATCGACGAGGTCAAGCTGGATCGCGCCTTCATCGCCGACATCCGCCGTCCGACCACCTCGACGATCGTCCGGCACACGGTCGCGATGGCGCACGGGCTGTGGGCCCGGGTGGTGGCGGAGGGGATTGAGGACGAGGCGACGGCCCGGATCATCGCCGACCTCGGCTGTGATGTCGGCCAGGGCCTCTATTTCGGGGCGGCGATGACCACCTCCGAGTTCGTCAGCCGACTGCAGGCCCAGCCGCGCTGACGGCATTCAGCGAATCTTGAGGTTGGGCCTGCCTGGGCGTACTGAGCTACCTTGGCTATCTATGCCGCGTCGGCCCGATAACCCCAAGAACCGAGGGCGCCGCTCCGAGGGTCCGCTGGACTGGTTGAACGATGAGAACCAGCCCGAACAGCAGCCCGTGCCGGCGCCCGCGGTCGATGACTGGCGAGTGCTGGGCTCCGCCCCGGCGCCGAGGGCCGATCCACGACCGCGTACGGATCCGGGAGCCGGTACCGATTCGCGACCCCGCGCCGACCCCAGCGCACCGCTGGGACGCCGGGCCGCCCGGGCGCAGCGCGAGGCGCAGCAGGCCGAACAGGCCCGGGTCAGCCAACCAGCGGGCGCGCAGCCCTGGCCCGGATCGATTCCCGCGCACCAGCCCCGAACCGGGCAGACTCGGCATCGGCCGGTCGCCGCCGACCAGACCCAGATCTGGCCCGGACCCCTGCCTGGCGTTCCGGCGGTGTCCGGTGTTCCGGCCGACCAGACCCAGATCTGGCCCGGGCCGATCCCGGGCGTACCCGCTGCACCGGCCGGACCGGCGTGGGCTCGCCAGGCGCCGACCGAGAAGCCTCGAACCGGGTTCGGCCGACCGGAATCGCGCCAGCGACCGGACCGACCGGACGGGCAACAACGCGCCCTCGTGACGCCCACCGCGCACCCGGCGCCTGCTCCACCGATAAGTCGCAATCGGTCCACGTATCCGCCCGTCATCGAGGACGAGGTCAGTTACGGGCGGGACTTCGATCATCGGGTCGGCAGGGCCGACCGAGGCGAGCCGCCTGACCTGGACGAGCAGTTCAACCGAGACGATCGGGATGACCGGGATGACCGGTCCGAGGAAGAGCCGGAACCACGCAACGGCCCGCGTCGATGGCACGTCGCCGTCTGGCTGACCTTGGCCGCACTACTGCTGGCGGCCTGGTCCGCGACGGTTTTCGTCGACTCGAGCAACTTTGCCGTGGCCGGCTTGGCCGCGCTCGCGCCGCTGGTGAGCGTGCTCGCGCTGCCGGTGATCGCGGTGGGGGTTGCCAGCAAGCACCTGGTGCCGACCGCGATCGCGGTGGCGGCGGCCCTGCTGCCGTGGAGCCTGGTCACCGGCTATGCCGTTGCCGGGCCGGGGCAGCACGCGCCCGTCGGCGCCGACACCACGTTGCGGGTGATGTCCGTGGACGGCGCCCAGGGTCGGGCGAGCGCCAAGGACATCGTCCAGGTCACCCGGCTGTACGCGGTCGACATCGTGGTGATCACCGATCTGACCAGCGCCCAGGCGCACGACCTGACCGTGGCCGGGCTGAATGCGCTGGCGCCGTCACGGTGGGTGGACGTGACGCCCAACGGCGTGCATGGAACCGGGCTCTGGGCCCGGCCGAACATCACCGCCCCGACGCCGATCACCGGACTGAGCCGGAATGGTGTTGATGGCCTGATCGAGACCGGGGGGCCGACGAAGATCGGGATCAGCGTTGTCCATCTCACCGGTAGCCCGGTACGGCCCGGCCGGGGCTGGCGGTCGGACCTCGCCACGTTGGGGAGCCGAACGCCGCCGGCGAAGGACAGCTTCATCGTCGGGGACCTCAACGCCAGCCCCTGGCAACCCGCGTTCCGCAAGCTCACCGGTGCGAAATGGCGGGATGCCGCCGACGTGATCGGTCAGGGCCTGCGGCCGACCTGGCCGTCCTGGTCACCGCTGCCGATTGCCCCGGTTGACCATGTGCTGGCCAGCCCGGGGCTGGGTGTCGCCGGCGCGGACACCACCAACATCGCCGGCAGCACCCATCGGGCCCTGATCGTCACGCTGATCCTGCCGCGCGCTGCGGGCGACTGACCTCAGCGCAGGGCTCAGGCCAGCGCCCGCAACTCAGGCGCTCCAGATCAGTGCTGGTGCGAGTGGTCGTGCCCGGCGTGGTCGTGATCGTGATCGTGCCCGGCATGATCGTGGTCGTGCTCGGAGGCGCTCCGGCCGGCCGCCTTCAACTGGGCCTCGTACTGAACCCGGACGTCGTCCATGTTCAGCTCCCGGACCTGGTCGAGGATGCCCTGCAGGGCGCTCTCCGGCAGTGCGCCGGGCTGGCCGAAGACGGGGATGCCGTCGCGGTAGACCACCAGGGTGGGGATCGACGTCACGCCGTACTGGGCGGCAAGATCGATCTCGGCTTCGGTGTCGACCTTGGCGAACACCGCGTCGGGGTGCTGCTCGGCGACCTTCTCGAAGATCGGGCCGAAGCGCAGACACGGGCCGCACCAGGAGGCCCAGAAGTCGATCAGGACGATGCCCTCGGCGATCGTCTCGTCATGGTTGTCTTGGGTCAATGTCACAGTAGCCACGGCTTGGTCAACCCTTCCGCCCGCAGCCCAATTCCCGGCCGACTTCAGGGCCGACCTCCGGGCAGGGCCAGGTGCGCGGGAAGCCCGGGCATCGTGTGGGTTGCACCACTCCGAGCACAGACGGGCAGAAGATGCCGCGGCGATACGCTCAGCCGACCGGAAGGAGCCAGATGACGACGCCGCCGACGGCCCGGACGACCACGAACCGGACCATCACCAAAGTACTCATTGCCAATCGCGGTGAGATCGCTGTCCGGATCGCACGAGCCTGCCGGGATGCCGGAATCGGGTCCGTGGCTGTGTACGCGGACCCGGATCGGGACGCCGTGCATGTCACCGTCGCCGATGAGGCGTACGCACTGAACGGCAGCACGGCCGGCGAAACCTACCTGGTCACCGAGAAACTGCTCGACATCGCCGCCCGTTCCGGCGCGGACGCCGTGCACCCGGGTTACGGGTTCCTGGCCGAGAACGCCGATTTCGCCGCGGCGGTGATCGCCGCCGGGCTGATCTGGATCGGGCCACCGCCGTCGGCCATCGACTCGCTCGGGGACAAGGTCAAGGCCCGGCACATCGCCCAGCGAGCCGGCGCCCCTCTGGTTCCGGGTACCTCCGAGCCGGCTCAGGGCGCGGACGAGATCGTCGCTTTCGCGAAGCAGTACGGGCTGCCGATCGCGATCAAGGCTGCCTATGGCGGCGGCGGGCGTGGCCTGAAGGTGGCCCGGACGATCGAGGAGATCCCCGAGCTGTTCGAGTCCGCCACCCGGGAGGCGATCGCGGCGTTCGGCCGGGGAGAGTGCTTCGTTGAGCGTTTCCTCGATCACCCCCGGCACGTCGAGACGCAGTGCTTGGCCGATGCGTATGGCGCGGTGGTGGTGGTCTCGACCCGAGACTGCTCCCTGCAGCGGCGCAACCAGAAGCTGGTCGAGGAGGCGCCCGCGCCGTTCCTGACCGCCGAGCAGACCACCGAGCTGTACCGCGCGTCCAAGGCGATCCTGGCCGAGGCCGGTTATGTCGGCGCCGGGACCTGCGAGTTCCTGGTCGGCCCGGACGGCACCATCTCCTTCCTGGAGGTGAACACCCGGCTCCAGGTGGAACACCCGGTGACCGAGGAGGTCACCGGCATCGACCTGGTCCGCGAGCAGTTCCGGATCGCCGCCGGGGAACCCCTGGGCTACGACGACCCGGAGATCCGCGGGCACTCGATCGAGTTCCGGATCAACGGCGAGGACGCCGGACGCAACTTCCTCCCCCAGCCCGGCAGCGTGCGGGTCTGGGAGCCGCCGAGCGGCCCGGGCGTCCGGCTGGACTCCGGGGTTGTCGCCGGCTCGGTGATCGGTGGCGGCTTCGACTCGATGCTGGCCAAGCTCGTGGTCACCGGCCGGGACCGGCGCCAGGCCATCGAGCGGTCCCGCCGAGCGCTGGCCGAGTTCACCATCGAGGGGATGCCGACCGTGCTGCCCTTCCACCGGGCGGTGGTCAGCGACCCGGCGTTCGCGCCGACCGATCCGAATGCGG
>Ga0307513_10001690_pt1 | contig 31583 bp, 39 predicted proteins | sample 15_EM_MG_FD_202174 | JGI IMG/M metagenome (GOLD analysis project Ga0307513, IMG submission 202174) | Populus trichocarpa ectomycorrhiza microbial communities from riparian zone in the Pacific Northwest, United States - 15_EM | ecosystem: Host-associated > Plants > Roots > Unclassified | place... | reverse complement strand
CCGGCTATATCCAGCTTGTGACCTTCTAAGAAGCATTCACCGGCATTCCGGTAATACGCTCGTCTTTCATCCTCCAATTTTGGTGGGGCTGCTTGCGCACAGGTATCGAATGCCACGGCTGCCTCGATAAAAGCATTCTCTCTAGATGTCCCTGAAGTGCTTGGTTGAGATCGAGCCTTTTCGCGTTGAAGGTAGGCATCGCAAACAGCGGCTTCGCGGGGCCGTTTAGCTCTCTTAAAGGCAATCGAAGCCTGAGCATAACGCTTGCTGAAGAACATACTGTTGATAAATTCGTCAGAGTATGTCGCGTAGGGTCAGGTGGTGACACAAACTATTCTCCGGTGTTGATCCATTCTTCTGTTGTTGACTCGGCAGCCAAAGTGGCAATATCAAAAGTGGACGACGAAACCTTGATCTGATTCCTGCTTTCCCAGCACCTCTACACCAAAAGTGAGATATGCGTCAGGAGACAAAATTAGGACTTACCTTCATTGGTTCAGCCATCTCAGAGCCATCCATTATCCAAAGGTTTTTCTTCGCCCGAGTGATCGCAACATATAGGAATTTCAGCTGTCAATCAGGGTACAGCGGTCAAAAGTTGAAAATTTCGAGATGGTGCACAACTCACTTCCGAACAAATACTCGCATGGCGTGTTTCGTCAAACGCCGGAGCTTCGTGGTCGTAATCCTCCCGCCTAACATCATTTAATACCAACCGCCATTGGCTCAGCGTGGCCGTAGAGTCTTCGAAGAAGTTGTACAACAGAACCTTGTTTTTGTCAGTGTTGGAGCCATAATGCGGCGGGGTAGATCTCACATCATTGAACTCAAGACCTTTACTGTCGTACAGGGTCCTAGATCGGGAGGTTAGCTTCGTATCTAACGTGGGGGTGCAAGGTCTGACATGATTATGCTCTTGCCAAGCGTTTCTTGTAACTTTTCCTTCGCGGCATCGTTACGCACAAGAATACCTGACGAGAATTAGTTGGTACTGGACAGGCATCTTAAAGGGAACACGTACATTGCTTCGCACCGAATTCAACAGGCCCCCCTCCACCGGTGCGAAAGAGCGACTTCTCAAAAGCAACCTGTCCAGAGCACTTGAGCACCGGGTGTTTGGGAGTGGTAGAGAACATACATTTCCCTTATCGCAGTAGAAGGTTGGTCTCGTCCCGTCAATGAGGGCTCTTTCGGGTTTCAAAGGGTCGATGGAGTGTGGCCAATAGTGCGTTATCAACTCAACGACAGATCGCGCGCAACTGACGATGCCACCATGAGACCGGTAGTTCAGTACCAGTTCAAAAGTTCGCGGTTCGACAGGAGTGGAACCTGACTCTTGCGACAGTCGTTCCTAAGCAGATATCAATTCCTGTGTTTCAACATTTGCAAGAATTCCACCTCAATACGGTGCTGGTATGCTTTCAGGTTAGTGAATTTAAACGAGCTGCCAACAGAAATTGTCTGGAGCGAAATTAGTCAGCGATAATCCCAGGAAAACAACCACTCACCTGCGCAGTGTCACCAGCCCAGAACAATCCATGTTGATTGTTGCAGAGAGTCCGGAGTACTGAAATGGTCGGACAAGTGAAATTGCAACAAATAACGGAAAACGTACTCAGAGTATCGATGAGGAGGTTGTCTTGGACTTCGTCAACACACCTAGAGAACAAAATTTGGCACAGAGAAGATAGAATTTTCGCGAAAGCGTACAGGAAGTCCACCTTTCTACCCTTCAAACCCACATCGCGGAGCTCCTCCAAAATGTAATGGGAACTAGATGCGGGCTCAGGAAGGGGAAGGAGTTCGTAGAAGGATAACCCACCGGTCCGCTGCATCGTAGTCCTGTCGCTGGCGCTTTAATTTCGTGTATGCCATGAACAAATCGTAAATCCCGTCCCGTTTGTGGGCAAATGTGGCATGGGTGCGGCAACTGAGTGACATATACGTCTCCCGATCAACGCACCTCTGTTGGGTACCGACCGCCTCTTCCGACCCCTTAATCACTCCCATGATTTCACCAAAAACCAGAGCGGGGTCTGCAACGGTCAGGAAAGGTTGAAAGGAAACCGTGTACCCTCACCTAAAGCCCGAGTCAAAGTTTGTGGGAGGTGAACCCAGTATGATGCAAGAAATTGCTCGTATGAAACGAAGTTTCGGCGAAATTGTTGCACATAATCGGATGACGACAGACTCTTTGATCCTGCACGAAACCTGGACTTCATAGGTGACACTGGGCTTCTCGGGGAGACCGTCGGCTCTTCAGTGGCAGGGGTCTTTGGGATGACGAAATCGCCGTTGTTGTTTCCCCCCCTGATATCGTTCTGAAGCATCGTACAAAGCTACACGGACACGGTGAGATCGGAAATTTTTAGAATACGAACATTCTTACTCGATCATAGGTGATGAACAATGGAAAATGCTCTTCCGATAGCTCGCTGAACTTGTCTGGTAGATCAGACCTCCACTGATCATTGTCGTCCTGATCCATGAGCCTTGCTCTCTGGATAACGTCCTTCCTCATCGCACGTAAGCGTTCACGTGAGTAGGTGGCGGTTTCGAGGGACCCCATCAGCTGAGTAAAATATTCTTCCACTTTTGTAGCGAGTACCCTGGATTGGGTGACGAAGACTTGACGGGGCTTCTGTCCCATCTCTGGATATTGTTGCCAGGTGCGCTCTACACCAAGCATCTTGAACAACATAGTCGTAGTCTTTCCCGTACCACTTCTGCCGATTACGTAGCACGATGACAGATGTTCGATAATTTCTTGCTCTTGGGCCCTGGTTAGGTTTCAGCACACAATGCGGTGCGGAAAGGATTGTATACGCACGAAACCCGGAACACGTGCGAAACTTCTTTATCAACGAGGATACCTAGGAGCAGGATTAGCGGTCATTGCACCAGGGGCCGCTTCATACCCACTATTCAAGAGAGCCTTCGAAAAGTCAGTCTGAGTGTGAGTTGAGAATTGGAAGTTGTACCTGCGAAAGTGCGACAAACTTTTCGAGACTAGCCGATATATGTGTGAACGGCCCGACAAGATGGGTCATCTAGGAACATACATGTGCATGGAGTGAATCTGTAAAATTATCTGCTTAGTCAATGCATCGGGGAGCTCTCTGCCATCGTCACTCACTGCCTTGATATCTTCTTCGTTAACTTTGACAGGGGGTTCGGTGCCTGGGGTGTCTTGAATCGGCAATGGAGGAAACATGGCAGGTGAGATGACATTGTCGCCAGGGCTGAGGGGTTTATTCCTGAAGTTGCATCTTTCAACATACTGTGTCCCTCCATGCTGGACCTGTTGACTCAGGGTATCCCAGAATCCCCCGTGGTCGAGCTGTGCGTGAGTAAACACCCCGAACATGCGGATAACTTGGAAGGTATGGTAAGTAATGATAGGTCATACGGAAAACCAATGTACCCTGGCGTTCACGCTGACGGACAGGATGAGCACACATCAGTACATTGATAGGTGGGACACACATCTTGGTCAGGTATACAATCGATGTGGTACTGAGGCTTGTGAGCGGGGTACCTTGAGTGGCTGATGTGATCAACATACCACAAGTCTTGTATCATTCGTCATCTTTGCTTCGTATATAGGCAGTTTTGTGATCGCGCCAGTGAGCCTCTTGTGATTGTCAGGAGAAAAATGCCCCTGTGATAGTTGTCTGGGGTGGAGTTAGCGACCTTTATGACAGGGAAAAGGTTATTCATACTTGATCTTCTTCATGACGATCCGAAACATGGCGCCGTCAGAGCGCTTCACGCCTCGCAGATCCTTCAGAGCGCGGGTGGATAAAAGAATACCCCATTCTCCAAATCCCTCAATATCCTCGAAGTATAGTGAAGCCTTCATAGGTTGTATCATAGGGAATGACGGAAGAACAGACCGATCTGGTGTAACTATCGCCGTTTCCGCTCCGGGGGGAAGCGTCCCTTCCTCGGTTATTGTTTCCTTGGCTAAATAGACCTTCGTATACGAAGATTTGAAGACCTCTGATACCAATGGCTGTCTCAGAACGAGAAGGTAATACTGTGGCTGGCTGAGCACCATATATAGAATATCGATCATGAAACCCACACACCTCCAGTATACTCTGAAGTTCCGGCAAGATAGCGCATACCTCGCTGACCTCCGTATCTGTAGTGGGCGCGTTGATCCCCAAGGGATCGGAGTGGAAGGAATCAACCTGACTACCGCTCACTGTCTTTCCTCTTTTGCGTTTGATGGGGGACGTAGTTTCGCCTGTCCGAGAACCCTTCGGATTGGCTTCACGGCACTGAAGGAACTTGAATGAAAGGTCTACTTTCCTCCAAAATACACGGAGGTCTGGAGGAGCATCGGCGGCGGACGGATACTCTGCAAATAGCAACGAAGAGGAAAGCCGCTGGAGGAGTTTCATGCTGAGGGCGTCCGTTATGTTTGGGGTTGTGGGTGTTGGGAACCCTGAAATGATCCAACTAGACAGTTTCTCGTATGCCTTTTCGTCCAACACTAAGAAACAAAAATGTTGGTCGGAAGCTCCCAAGCAGCTGCGACCGCACGCAACATACCCGAGAAGATATATTCCAAGACGTGGGAGCGGCTGGTGAGCGCCGTAACCATCCCCGCAATTGCGGGGTCGGCCAGGAGGCACACGCTTTCAATTGAGCGTAGGGCGGTTTCGAGCCCGCCTGTGGAGTCCAACGTCCCCATATTGAGTAGACTGATGTCAGGTGTTTGCTTCGGGGAATCAAGATCTGGCGACATAATAGTGGTGTCTGACCAAGAGTGGCCGCCACACTTTGCTGGCTTCTACAGCGGCCGCGCTAACGCCTTGCGAAAGAGGAAAGGACCGATGACCATTAATATTGATCGTTGGCGCCGACTACGCGGCCCAACCGTGTCAACTTCTACGAGGTAGAGCCCTTCAGCGATAAAACACTTCCAGACGCGTGAAATCCTTTCTTCGTTACCGGGCGTGAGTAAACCGAAATCAAAGGGGAGGGTGTGGATAGGAGTCCAGATTGGATCGGAGTTTGCCGAAGCTTTCCGGGCAACAGCGGACAATCGCATGCGCACTAATCTCACTACGGGTACAAAAGATCTTCTTCATCCAAAGTCAACTTCGGCCTCTGCACCTTCCGAGTCCTGACTGGTTCCTTTACGATCCCATCCCATCCCAGCTTCCAATCATCCTTGATTTGTTCCTTCGTTTTTATCGCGGGGGACCCCGGAAACCCTGAGAGCCCGTCAATCAGTCTCTCCACCTCCAACACCGCAGCTTTCAACGCCGGAACATTGGGATGCTCGTGGAGCGAAGAAGACGGCCCTAGCTTCGTTTGAAGCTCGGCGGTGGCTTTTTGAAGGTCACTAGTACGAAGCCGGTGAGATAGGGTTCCGCTGCGGTGGGGCGTATCTTTACCTCGATCGATCGGACCTCTTGATGAGTTCTTCCAGCCTACTGTGGTCACCCCCTTGCAATTGCTTCTTCGAATCCCTACTGGTCTTGTCCGCGAACATCTTAACACCATCTAAGCACGCGAGCACATGCGCAAGCGGCCCTTGCATCAGCATTTTGTACCGCTTGTGTCTTGGATCTTTCATGGATAACGCCCGACCGCGGAGAAGGGACCAGAGGCGTGCTCTTGTGGCGTCGATACCCTTGAGATCCTCTTTCTTCCGTGTGATAACGCGACGGTACGCAGCCTCAATCTTCAGAGCAGCTTGAATCTCCTCAGGAGATGCGGAGGCTTCCTCTTGGTCGTCATTATCCACGGGAGTTTCACCATCGCTAGGGTTGAGTACGTCTTCCTCGGGCAAGTCAGGGTGCTTCTGTTGGCCATCGTCGTTCTCGGGTTCGATCGGGTACCCCTCGGGGGTTGGAAAACCGGGAGCACCTGTCGGCGCACGTGTGTCTGCGCGAGCTGTACCCTTCACACGGACGCGGTCCGGGATCTCTTCGATATGGTCGTATTTGACAGTCCGGACATATCGCGATACCCACCCTTGAAATTTCGGGGCCCTGGAGTGCAATAGGAGGATCATTTCGTCGAGCGTCGAGTCAGCCAACGACCTCGTAAACACGTTTACCAACCCTCGCCAATCGTGCGCTTCTGCGTACCTGAGTGCACCAAGGTCTGATGAGTACTTGTCGAGAAGGTATATAAAGTCGCGTACTGTCGATAGACCCCATTGACCCGTTCCGGCCTGCGTAGCCCGTGAATTGCTTGTAACACCTTATATCTAAGCTTGCTGTCGTTGATGTTGTATCCCACTAAGGACCGTGTTAGAAGGTATGTGCGGCACCCACCCCAGCGGCAAATACTCACAGAGACAAAGGCAGAAACAGCTACCGACAACCGTCAATATTGGAGTTGAGGACTGAAGAAAGACCAGCTTACATCCGAGAGATATATACCGATGCGGGCGTGGGAGTCAACTTCGATCCGTTGTGTTTGAACTGCTGGTTGTCGACGGTTTGAGTACCATATCGCTCGCGCTGCGAATCGATGCGACGGAGAAGCTCAACCGTGTCATTCACAAAATGCGGGATGTAACTCGTGTTCTTGTCCAGAAGAGGGAGTGAGCGGAAGAGGCTGATGAACCAGCTGCAGGGTAAGGTAATGCCGTGCAAGGTACCACGCCCCGTCGTGAAACGATAAGCAAGGATAAGCAAACCACATAGCCTTTCCACTGTATCACAGAAGGGACCAAGGTCCACAGGGATACGGTTCACGAGTATTTGTCTGCGAATGTATAAGCTGAAGGATTCCAACTTTTGTGTGACTACAACACTCACCTCAGATACAAAGTTCCAAGGATCAACGAGTGGTGGGGGCCACCCTGTAAAAACTGAACGAAGTCCCTGACAATAAAGTGCCTGTCCATTCTAAGACCTGGCCGAGTGAGGCATGGTGGCCACTTCGCGTAACTGCACATCCGCGTGCGATGAACATACACTCGCGCTCGCTCAAAGTCGAAGTCATATGCCATTGTACAAACAGGCATAAAGTCGGGGATGAATGTTTCAATGTACTGGATCCGCGGAGGTGGCGTGCTGAACAAGAGTTTGTTGCATGCCTGCCAGACCCATTCCCGCAGATCCCTGAGCCCTTCCATTGATTCAGGCGTGTTCCCAAGATCGAGTGTTGCGATAGACCCAAGCCTTGGTGACGGGGGGTGCAAATTGGAGTAAAGGACACCGACCCAGTGCCTATCCGTACAAGGTCAGAATCTAGTGCGGTTCCAGCGGGTGTGATACACACAGGATAACGCCCAACGGGTGAAAACCGGCCAAATTCAAAATTTGGATTTCCTTCAACACGAGCCGGATGCGAGCATTGAACCAGCCAACCGTTACTTTTTCGGGCCGCAGGTGCTGGAACTGACAGTTGTCCCCCCTTGGGCATTCACCCCTTACCACCATTGCCAGACAGGGAGCGGCTCCGACCCTTCTCCGATAAACATTGTGTTGCTGTTTTGCACGAACGTGGATGTACTCCGGGATCTTGCGATCGAGTACACGCCTGAGCTCCTCGTGGGTGACGACAAATCCACCCATTTCTTGCACGTCTGGCCTGGGCGGGAAGAACGCGTGTAAGAAGCTGTTTGCTGGGATGAAAAATCGGTCATCTTGGCGCGGCTGGAATGCGAAGACCTTTTGGCGAATAGAACCTGTGTCCAAGCGATCTTCGCGCCTCAGGCGATCTAAAAGCTCGAAATAGGTAAAATGGAAAGAAAGCTCAGGCCCGGGATCGACCGTAGGAGTGCCTTGCAGAGGGAGGGTAGAGTTGAAGGCGGAGTCAAGGCACAACAAAGCAGCGGAGTGATCTTCTACTCCGACGAACTTGGGATACAGATCACGAAGTGTTTTGAAATCGCTTTTGTATCTCGCTCTGAACATTGCAACCTGTTGTTCTTAACAGTTAGCGCAATACCAATGAAGAATAACCGACGGACCTCTTGGGCCTCTGGTTCGCGCATGGCACTTTTCAAAGGGTCCGCTAACCTCAGTAATTCGGAAACCACCTCTGGATCCGTCGTGGGATTGTCCGTGCCGAAAGACTGGTGTTGCCAGAGTCCAGTTAACAGATACTCCACAGCGCGTCTCGTACGATCTCGCGCCCTCGGCGCAGTAATCAAGCTCTCGATTGCTTCTGCTATCTTGCCACCGTCCGCAAGGACCTTTGCGGATTCAAAGATCTTTCCCGATGTACGGAGCAATTCGACATGTGCATCATCGAAACCATAATCCTCCGCAAACGTTATGGCCTCTTCTTTCGAGGGGAACAACTTCTGGGCTTTCCTGTCCTTGATCGTTAAAACTTAATTATTGTGAACTCTCCAACAACTCACTTGACCTTCCCGAGCTAACGGTACGTGGTTTCAGTCACTCTGTCTCCCATCGTCAGCGGTTTACTCACCTTGAAATAGTTCATTTGAGCGATCTTCTTCAGTTGAGCAACGATATTGGGCTCAATCTTATCCGCATGTTCCTCGAGCACCTCCACCATTTCATCGAAGTGGCCACCCTCCCGGTAGACGCGGGCCGCTCTTGAGTACTGTTCCGCATGCACGAAACAATCACCCGCTTCCATCAATTTGCGGCCCTGGACAAAACATTCTGCAGCATTGGTATAGTATGCCAACCTTTCTCTCCTCTGGTGCGGCAGGGATTCGTTTGCGCAAGTGGAGAATGCCTCCGCTGCTTCAGTGAATGCATCTGCCCTTTCCTTCACTTGGTCGTCCGGCACCGCCCTAGCGTTCTCTCGGAGTAGAAATGCATGACAGATCGTGACTTCCCGGGTCCTTCCAGCTCGCTGGAATGCAACCAGGGCCTGGGCGTAGCGCTTGTTGGTGAACATCCTAGAGCTTTGGGGTTAGCATTGTTTTGGATCGAGCGCGTGACAAACCTTTTCCCTGTGTCAATCCAATCTTGTGAAGTGGATTTTGTGGCCAAGCGAGGAACCTCGGAGGTGGACCCCCATACTTCAATTTGATCTTTGTTACTCCAATAGGCCTACATCAAGCGGTCAGCACCTTCGGAAATGAGTTGATGGGTTGGTTACCTTCATCGGTTCTGCGCTTGTAGAGTTGTCCAAAAACCAGAGGTTCTTACGAGCACGTGTTATGGCAACATAGAGAAATTTCAACTACATCTTTCAGTTCAGTGACTGTAGGGCGGGGAGCAATCGAGGTTAATACCTCCGTGCAGATGCTCGCGTGCCTAGTTTCGTCGAAATCCGGTGCAGGAGTGTCACGTGTTCCATCAGAGCCACCCCTCATTACCAGTCGCCACTGATTAACATTCGCAGTAGAGTCCTTGAAGAAGTTGTACAATAGGACCTGTGCGCTGTCAGTAAAATACGACATCCCACTCGGCGGGACCTACGTCGTTGAATTCTAGACCTTTGCTCTCGTAGAGTGTCCTGGAGTGCAACGTGTCATGCAGGTGGAAATTTGCACTGAGACAGGGCTCACATAATGATGCTCCTCTCTCCCAACTTCTCCTTCAGTCGTTGCCTGGCATCGTTATCACGAACGAGGATACCTGGGTTCGGTCCTGTGAGTAACTTCGTGAAGGTAAGAAAAAATAATGCATTCACATTGATCTGCTCCGAACTCGACTGGTTCCCCTTGGCCATCACCAAAGAAAGATCTCTCGAAATCGCACTGTCCATACGAACGTCAGTTGACTCATGCGGCCAGAGTACCAGAGGCAGAATTACATTTCCTTGGCTGGAAAAGAAAATCGGTCGGAAACCGTCAACTGATGCCCTCTCTGGCTGCAATACGTCAATGGAGTGTGGCCAATACAGTGTCATCAGCTCTATCACAGAGCGGGCACAATTCACAATCCCTCCATGAGACCGATAGTTGACGACTAGCTCGTAGGTCTTTGGATCTGTTAGCTTTGCTCTGTGACGGAGTTCCTTCTGACGGAACGTGAGCAAGCGCAGGAAGGAGCATGAGGGTATACTAGTACTTCTATGCGGTACTGAAATGCTTTCAAATCACTGAATTTGAAGGAACTCCCAATGGATATCGTCTACAGGCAGATTAGAGAAGGTGTTGCCTGCATACAAGAGTGCAAACCTGTGCAGTGTCACCAGCCCAAAAGAGTCCATGCGGGTTGCTGCATAAGGTTCGGAGGACTGGGGGGAAAAGTAGCTTAGTCACGCCGCGAAGGAGAGTGCTAGGGGCATACCAAGAGTGTCTATGAGGAGGTTATCTTGTACCTCATCAACGTACCTGCACCGTAGGTTAACCCAGTCTACTCAAACAGATACAACCTGTATTGCACTGACAAGAAATCAACCTTTCTGCCCCTCTTTTGTTCCACCCAGTCAGCGTCACGCAAGCCTTTCAATATGTGGTGTGTCCTGCAGTCAAATTCAGCAATTTATGTCGGGAGAATATTCGGGTAGAGCTGACCGATCTGCCGCGTCGTACTCTAGGCCTTGTCCCTTTAGCTTGGTGTATGCGGTGAAAAGATCATACACAGCCTCCTTTGTGTGGGAGAGTATCCCTCGACGGCCGCTCGATAAATAGGTATCTCGATCCAAACACCCGTGCTGTGCGCCGATGGCTTGTTCGGAACCTTTGATGACCCCCAGAATCTCGCTAAAAACCAAAGCGGGATCTGGCCCCCAGTTACTAATGCTACATGCAGTACATGTGGTGAGCATACCTAAGGCTCGTGTAATGGGCTGCGGTAAGTGGTTCCAGTACCGTGAGCGGAAATGTAGGTAGGAGATGAGCCGATCGCCATTGTATTTGGGATCGCCTGGTGTGTGAACGCTCATTGAGATCCCCCTGGATCGAGTCCTTCGAGATGACAGTGGACTTGTGGGAGAGCTAGCCACCCCTGGTGCAATCGGGGTCATGGGAATGATAAATCTGTCATCATCGTTCTCCTCCACGATGTCATTCTGGAGCATGAGGCAAAGCTATACTCGGGGTTATCAGAGATAAGGATTAGAAAAACTTATCGCTACGCATGCACCTGATCGTATGTTACGAACAAAGGGAAGTTGTCGTCGGTCAGTTCGCTGAACTTCATGGGTAGGTCCGGTCGCCATTGATCTACATCGTCCAGGTCTATGTATTCCATCTCCTTTTCGATGTTCTTGCCCATCTTGCGGAGTTCCTCGGGTGAGTAAGAAGCGGCCTCGAGCGAAAGCATGAGCGTTGAAAAGTATTCTTCGACTTTAGTCGCAAGGACTCTGGATTGCGTGACAAACACCTGGCGGGGTTTGTCCCACATTTCTGGGAGCTGTTTCCAGGCATGTTCGATACCAAGCATCTTGAAGAGCATCGTAGTTGTTTTCCCCGTACCACTCCGGCCAATGACGTAACAAGATGAGGTGTTTTCGATGATTTCTTGTTCTTGTGCACTGTTCCTGAGTATCAGTGATGAATGTTGGAATAAAGCTAGACACAGACGAGACGGCAAACACATGCGCGACCTCCTGATCCGCAAGGATGCCTTCAAGTGAGTGAGCGGTCGAACTTTGCAGAGGTTGGGACAATCGCCTACTGTTAAGAAGAGCCTACAAAGAATTAGTGACAGCATTATTCCATACTGAGTTTCATTACCTGGGACAGGACAACGAATTTCTCGAGGCTTATTGAGGTAGATATGAGCCAATATACCACGAAATTCCACAGGGACCTACACAAGCATAGAATGGATCTGTACATTCAAAGAATTGATATGTGCGCTGACGGAGTTTTCACAACAGAATCGCTCACGGACATTTTTCAGGTCTTCTTCACAATCCCTGACTAGAGGTACGATCTCCTGGACTTCTTGGGTTGGTAACTGAGGGAAACTGGCGGGAAGGACAACGTTGTCTCCGGTATTCAGAGGTTTGTTCCTGAAGGTACACCTGGCGATGAATTCTGGGCCTTTGTTTTCGAGTTGTCGGCTGAGGGTATTCCAGAAACTTGCATGGCCCATTTGCGCATGGGTGTAGATGCCGAAAACAGAGATAGCTGATTTTGCGAACAGTTGGTCGTAGGACCCGAGGGAATCGTAGAGAACAGTCACCTTGAGTTTCGCCCTACGATGTTTGTGAGAATGGAGCCAGCGGTATTGGCAAAAAAACCCACCTCGCCATCAGGGATGCAGTCAATGCGGTACTGGGGAGAGGTTGGTTCACGCAGCTAGGAAACCCGGCGAGGTTGACTCACAACAAGCCTCGTATCACCAGTCATTTTGGCTTCGTACACCGGGATGATCATCTTTGTACCGGTGAGTTTTTTCTGGTTGTCATCAGAGAAATGGCCTTGAGATAGTTCCCTGTCACCGAGTTAGGATGCGCAGGTTACGAGCCGAAAGGGTTTTGCTCACTTTATTTTTTTCATGACAATCTCGAACATGGTACCATTTCCACGTCTGACTTCTCGCAGGTACTTTTGCGCCTTGGTGGATAGTAAAATCCGCCACTCTCCAAACCCGTGCACGTTCTCAAAGTACAGAGCAGCCTTGATCGGCTGGACTATGGACTCTGGGGAGAGATCATCGAGTTGGTGCTTGAATACATCCGATACCCGAGGTCGCCTCAAGACGAGTAGGTAGTGCTGAAACCGGGTAAGTGCTCCTAGGTAAGCTGGAGAGATAGAGATACACCCACTCCCAATATTCTCTGTAGCTGAGGGAGGATTTCACCCCGCACTGCACGGACCTCATCGTCTGTCACTGGTACCGTAATTCCCATACAATCGAAAGGATGTGGGTCGAGTTGGGTGCGTCTCATTGACGCCTTTGGCCTTTTGCGACTGATTGGGGACATATTTGCACCGGCTGAGGCCTGATCTACGCATCCGCCGAGCTCCTTCAAAACATCCAAAGATAAGCCTACTTTCCTCCGAAATTCCCTGAGCTCCTTGCGGTGTTCCGTTGTTGACACCCCTTCGGCGGACATTAAAGATGAGGATAGCTGTTGAAGGAGTTTGATGCCTAGAGTTTCCATCACATCGAGTGTGCCAAGCGTAGGGAACTGGGCAATCGCCCACTTGGATAATCTTTCGTGGGCCTGGTCGTTCAAGGCTACAGGTGCGGGCTTGTTTTATCAAACCCATGGGGACCATAGGTATACACAACGTACTTGAGAGGATGTACTCCAGGATGTGGGGACGGCTACTGAGTCCCACAACCATCTCCGCGATTGAGGAATCACCGTGGTAGCAGACCCTTTCGACCGAACGCAGGACGGCTTGGACCCCGCCTGGGGCGACTAGCGATTCTGGTTCGAGAAGATTGGTGTTAAAACCCTGTTCAGAGGGAGCGCGATTTGGTGGCATGACGGTGGTGTAAGGCCAAGTGTGACCGCCACACTTTTTGACCCCAAACACAGTTTGGGCAACAGGAGCGCTAACACATTGCAAAATAGGAAAGGACTGTACGTGAATTTCATTGACGGCACGAGGCGCGCATTGTAGTAACTTCCGCGATGCAGAGGCAGCGGTCACCAACTCTATCGCCACGGAAAGATTTCCAGTCGCATTCAAGACTCCTCCGAGCACAAGGGAACGGTAAAACGAGATGGGAAGGTATGGATAGAGGTACAAGCCGTATCGGAGTTTGCCGACGCGCCCCAGACGCGCTAGAGAAATGTCACGGAGGACAAAGGGTGGATGAACAAAACATGCGATGACGGCCATGACGATGAGTTGGTATATACTACTGAGCCCTGGTGGGTGGAAATCACCGCTGTCGTTGTTTCCCTTTGCCAGCATCCGACTGACCACCGCCGTTCTTATCTCCGAGGGACCCAGACAAGTTAATGACCGGGCCGCCTCCGGCTAACTTCCGCGTCCTCAGCATTACGATCTCCTTCAGCCATCCATTCTCTCGTCGCAAGTCGGCTGCCTCTCGTTCCAGCTCGTCGACTTGACGCGATAGACTTGTGACGGTCCGTTCCATATTCAACAGCCACTGCTTCTTTTTGTTCCGGAATCGGGCTGCGAGGCTGGATCAGCTATTGCCTCAGAGTAGCAACGGGTAAATTACCGGAAGCGGCCGTGTTTCGTCGTCGTTTGTCTTCGGCTGTCGCTGTACGCTCCGTCTCGGAGTCGTTTTCCTCATCTGGGTCGGCAGGCTCGTCGGGGAGATGTGTGTGCTGTGTGGGCGGCCGTTCAGGTTGGCCCTGAACGCCTGTTTGCACTTCGTTTGAGCCACCAACGCCGAGGCCGTGCTGCGCAGGGACCTGACCCTGTAGGAGCTGCAGCCAAGCCAGGGTAGTCGAGTCCAATTGTTGGTGGTGGGGTGACATGAAGGGTAGGTCAGATTCGTCGGTCGGGTGTTGCGTGTAGTGATAGTGTTGTGGAAGGGATTGAGTGTCGTATGTGGTGGTGAGCGACCTCAGAACATCGTCCAGCGGGTCCGGATAAAGACCAGCGAAGTTGGGCGTGAATAGGAATGATGGAGGTGCAGAAATGTGTTCCTGTGAATTGGTCAGCTCGGCGCCACGTTTGCCGTAATTCAGCACTAACTATTGCAGGCGCCATCTCGGGAGGGATCATAGCGTTGAGAATGTGTTGTCTGTTACGTTCGCCTCCCCCAACAGATTGCGATCGAGGTCGTGTGTTGCTCATAGACTGGAAGTGTTCGTCGTCGCTGTGGGCTCGCATGACCGACAGTGGAGAGGAGAGAGAAAAGGTGAGGGTGAGACCCGATGTACAGAGCAGATAAAGTATTTCATTGATCCCAGCAAGCACTGGGGCCACCGTTTATTTTTCCGCTGTTTTGAGAACGAGGTGGGGGTGCCATATCGATCACATCCCGTAATCATTGCTCACTACACGAGACGATTGCGCAATGCTCGGGTGAATGGTCGCACCTTGTTCAAACGAAAACGCAATCCTTGTACCATCTGTTTTCCAGGGATTCGTTTCCTGCAAGTCTTTAATCTAACGTACCGCGGCCATTGACCGCGAGACTTGCATGATCAAAGATTTCGTCACGTTACGAACTAGCTGATTCGCGATCCTCCAATTCCGAATTCCTTTAGAGTTGAATTCCGAATTCCTCAATTCCGAATTCCTTTGGCGTCGTCGATCAGGCAACTTTTCTAGTCATCCGAGTCGACGTTTCTTACCGGCAATCCACTGAGGCTGCCACTATCTCCGGATCCATTCCTTTGTAGATTCCACGCTCTGCGCCGATGATCCCCCTTATCGATTTCATCCGCGTTAAAACCGCATTGCATCTAGATGGCTCCGGTCAGGCGAATGCTCCTACTGCTTGCACCGGTACCGATGGGGGCTGGAAAGTCGAGACCTCGTACTGCGAATGCCACCGTCTTCGACCCCGGTGTGCAAGCAAACGACATCGAACAAGCTCTCGGAAGCCCCGTTAGCCGCCGCAAAGGATCCAAGGCATAGCGGAGCAGCCCAATCTCAGATTGAGCCATGGCCAAACCATTCAACCCCAGAGTTTACATGCCTCTGCGCCAGAGATTGACAACGTTGATCCACTGCTTACGAGAGTGAGGGTTACAGTAATGACGTCCGTGTGAAGCCTGGGACGTGATGAAAGTCACGTCCCATTATCAGTGATCACGCGACAAAGGAAGGGTCAAACGTCAAGCGGAGAACCCTGGCCGGATGTGGGGCCGCCGCTGATTCCTGTAGTAAACATTGCGTACGAGAGACTGAATCGGATTTCAAACCGTGGCACAACGTTGTTTTAACATACGTTTAATCAGACTGCGTCCACCATAAGACGAAATTCTGGCGTATCTCGTCGAAATCCCAGTAATCTATCACAAGATCCTATCACCACACGAGGTTTCGACGATCCCCGAACCGGAGGTGAATGATTGAGCACCTGCGAAGGACGGCCAACGACATGCTTGCCAGTAGTGAATGGAAGGCGGCCCCTGGATATCTGGATGGGGGAAGCCCAAGCCTCACATCACGACCCCCTGTGGCCGAACCGGCTCAGCCGAGATTCTACGCCCTGTAAAGGGCATCGGCCAACGAGTTACCAACCCCCTGCCCAGGAGGCTGCAGATAAAACCGCCTTGACTGTTTTGATGAGGTTTTAGATCAGCCATTTCACGAACAACGAGGCGTTAACGAGGTACCATTCGGGTTTGTGATCCACGCCAGTATTGGCCGCTGCAACGTTGCTGGTGACCGCAATCGTATTGGGGTCTTGACAGCAACCACGGTGACAAGAGGGTGCTGTGCGCCGTCGGCGTGAGGATTAGTAACTTGAAGATGGGGGTGACTGAGATGAGCGGGAGAAGTCCGAACAGCCGGACCCCTTCCCTTCCCTTCTTCCACGCGACTCGCCCTTGCAGCTTGCTCATTTTCCGGGCGGGGTACCAGAACGATCGTAAACGATATGAAGGTGGAGAACAAGATTGGCGACGGTATTTCCTGGGTTACTTCCCAACAGACTATCAATCGTAGGGCAAACCCACAGCACCACTCGTGTAAGTGTCTTGGTGGAGAGCTTCCCCCCATGGTCGGCTGGGAAGGAGCACAATTTTAAACACGTACTTACAAATAATCCATCCGTTCCGCTGACTTTGGGCGTTGATTTGTTTTTCTCGCCTCGGGAACCGCTTCTTGGAATATACTTGGGACACAAACCCCCCCCCCAGCCATGGAAGTTTCTCTCTTATCCGCTCATCTATATACAGTTGGCCAGGTAGGAGCCTGAGTATTGCTCGTGGGTCGCAGATTTACAGGACTTGTTCTTTTCGTAAATCCGGATGTCCTGAATGTCCCAGCGACATCTCACAAGGACATTAGGAAAAGGGAGGCGGAAGCAACGGGCTCACAGTTTCCCGGCGATCGGACTTAAGAAGAATAAAGCTTCGTGCTAACACCATGTTGGATACATTCTCGACGCTGGGTCGCCGGAGTCTTAAGCCATAAAGACACGATTAAGCTGAAGTATCAGAAAACTACAAGTATATCACCAAAGTGGACGAATGTCCCTCCATCCTTGCTCCCGCTGTTCCCAGTAGCCACCATTGTACACCCATTCATCACCTTCTTGATGAAACCACCGAGGCCGCTGATCCTTCCCGATCCTCCGGCGTTCTCTTTGTGTCTCCTCGACTCGTTGCTTCTCAGCTTCCGCTGTGTTGAGGTCCCCTCCTTCTAACGCACGCACGTCTGGTCTGTATCTCGAATCCGTTGGTGGTAACTTCCGCTGCAAATCCGGGGTTATCTCGTTTAGTGTTATTGCAAAGGACGTAAAGCCATAATAGTCCTTGCAGTTCTTCGGGAATGGGGAGATCTTCCAGAGCAGCTGGAACCGTGATTCATCGAGGGTCCGGACGATGTTCTCATCCCATTTGCCTTCGAGGTTTGCCAGGGATTTACCAGAAGCGGAGTGAACAGTGCCAGAAACCGCGTTTGCAGCACCCCAGTATCCAGTCTCCTTGAATTCGAGAACACATCGATCGTTGGTGGTGACGTTCTCAATGGTCATCTCACCAACGTGTTCGAGGTATTTGGTGCCCATCATGAGGTTCCGCATGAATGACGAAGGTTTCTTCCTTGAAAACCAGTGCAAAATGATGTAAATTCCTCGACCGACGTACGGAATCAAGGAGACCCACCACCGGTAATGATCACCACCTATCTTCACATGTATCGTGCCAAGGGGGATGATCTCGAGACTCTTGCCTGGAGTAAAAGGTAAGGAGTGAGTTTTCGGACCGATATTATCTGCCGATAGAGGCCGTTACCCCAGAACTTTGTTCGCCCAGCCGATGTTGCCCACAACTCCCAGCCTTCTCCTTCGGCATGATACGCCATGATGACAGGATTGTGGAAAACCTTCTCGGCAATGAATTTCATCCTGGGGTCCTCGAATGTCTCACCGAGCATCGGGTTGCTGAAGATCGTCAGCGGATGTACAAGTCGATTACATCTTGTATTCACTCACAATCCCTTTCTACCACTCCTGAACCTTGTATGCGCATAGCTGGATACGGCGAAAGCTGCGATATGACACATCCTGTCGACCGGATCTATACTCTGGGCGGCTTGGCTCAAGAGATCGAGGTATTCGATTTCTTCGGCAGCCCGTTGTAGTAGTGAGAGAGGTTCATTGAACGTCACGGGGAGGGCTACACTGGCCAAATCCTAAGACAAAATGTGTATTCGGGCTTCTTCGAAGGCCAAGAAAACGTACCTTCCCAACGTTCTTTTTCAGTACGGCGAATAAACTCCCTTCATCTGCAGGCGGAAGCGATGGAAGCTGTGTCCTCCGAGCAACCTGCAAAGGATCCGAGGGCAGTTCTGCAGGCTCGCGTTTGGGGGTTCCGTCTTCTTCAATTTCCGTATCCACGGAATACGAGTCTTCTCGATCATTAGGGTCAACTATTCTGCTGTCGGGGCCATGATCATCGGCTCCGGTGGATTCGAGAAGGAATTCCTCAGGACCATCATCAAACTCGGGCGCGTCGAACCAAAGGCTTTCGCTTGTATTCGTGGCAACGGAAGCGCGCTTTGATCTAGATCTGAATGAAGACGTCGAAGCTGGGGATTCAGTTTGGAGCGCTTCTTCTCCTTCTTCAACTCTTGGAGGAAGAACCAACGAGCTTGCGAGGGAAGTTGACGGTCCATCTGTAGAAGAGATGCTCGAGACGGCTTTGGCAAGTGCAGCATGTTGTTCCCTAAGAGTGTTCAGGGCAGCGTAAAGACGGGCATGAGCGCCGGGATCAAATACTGAAACGTCATCCTTCTCCGGATTGGAAGAACCGGCTAGGGAAGGAGATTAGAAAAGACTTGGTGACAGCCAGTGCCCCGTACGTTTCCTGAACAATCCGAAGACCTCTTTGCCATGTTTTTCTTTGCTCTTTGATCCGTTTCCAGACTTCTTCTTTGAATCATCTGGTGGTAGGGCGCTGATCGCCTCTTCCAAGTCATGGATAGTCTCGGGGGACGTGAGTTTGGCGCCCTGAATTAATGACGATGACGTACGGAACCGAGGTCCACGACCAAGGAATTTGTACGGGACAAACTCTCTAGGCGAGAGTTGGCTCGTTGGAGAGACCTTCTGTTCCTCACGCGTTCATCTGCGGAAATGTACTTCCTAAAGAAGGTGGGTCAGTATAATCGAGGCAGGGGGGGATCGCTCCACATGCCTGAGGGCGGACATCCAGCCTTGAAAGTCAGACGTATTAAGACACCGAATATGAAAGGTAGCATTGCTTGAATCGACGTGGATCTCCTTGCGAGCTGGAACCAAACTTTAAGTTGCGTTCACGGGGGACAACGGGATCGCACCGACACGGCTCATTTGAAATGGCAGCCTGGCCGAGAGAAATTTGGTCGCGGACGGGCTCTCCGGGGCCAAATGCATAGGACAGAACTCCGGATTCGTAAAGAGTGAAGTAGCGGCGGGCGAAACCTGACCAAATTGGAGCGGCCGAGTGGGTTGAGCGAATCAATACGCTGTGGAGGTGGTAATGGTGCCTCCATACCTTGCATTTTCTTCCTCCGTTTCTTGAGGACCCAACCTTCGTGCATGATCGACGAGCCTACGACTGCCGGGATGGCTGAGACGACGCCATGTGCGTTCGACGGAGACATTCTGGAGGCAACAGCGGAGGTGTTGGTCGGCGTGCAAGTGGATCGGGTGACGAGCGTCCGGCCATAGAGGCGGATGATCACGGCGAGATGGAACACGGGCGGTAATGAAAAGAGTAGCTCAGGTCCCCCCGAGTCTTACTCAAGGTAGTGCACGGCATCGGCGAGAGCAAGGCAACCATTGATCTCACGTTCGCCGTCTTTCCTCGAAGCGATGTATCTCAATACTAATGTACGAGTAAATAGCGGCCAGCGGAACCCGTCCCCGGCCGTGTATATACGCCTCGGTTGGGCGAGGAGGGGATAACCCTATACGCTGATGATCACCTCTGACCGGAGGATGACCAACAGATTCTCAAGACCACGTGACCACCTATCGGACAGGGTTATCAACCCCAATCCCTCATTGACCCGTTGAATCGATCTCCTACTCCCCGTTCATCTCCTACCCCCTGCTCTCCCACCCGTAAAGCTCTTCGTTGACGATGTCTCAACCAACGTATGTCTTTGGGCCTCCCTGCGTCTTTTCCTATATCGCTCACACCCATTGCCTATCTGCAGTGGTGATATTGGTCTCATCGGTTTGGCCGTCATGGTAAGATTCATCGCCATATCGCATAGATTCTCACGACGAATTCCTTTCTTCAACAGGGCCAAAACCTCATTCTGAACATCAACGACAATGGCTTCACCGTCGTTGCCTACAACAGAACCACTTCCAAGGTTGATGATTTCCTTGCCAACGAGGCCAAGGGTAAGTTTTTACCTTGACTTTATTTCCCTCTCGTGATCGGACCCACCCTTTATAGGCACAAAAGTCCAAGGCGCTCACTCTATCGAGGAGCTCGTTGCCAAGCTGAAGAGGCCACGCAAAATTATCCTCCTTGTTAAGGCTGGTGCCGCTGTTGACTCCTTTATCCAACAACTCGCCCCCCATCTCGAGAAGGGTGACATAATTATTGACGGCGGTAACTCTCACTATCCCGACTCCATCCGAAGGACCGAGGAGCTCGAGGAGAAGGGTCTCTTGTTCGTTGGTTCTGGCGTTTCTGGAGGAGAGGAGGGTGCCCGTTATGGTCCTTCTCTCATGCCTGGCGGTTCGTCAGCTGCCTGGCCCGCGATTCAGCCCATCTTCCAGGCCGCTGCTGCCAAAGCGTTTGGTGAGCCCTGCTGTGATTGGGTTGGCGAGACCGGTTCCGGTCACTATGTCAAGATGGTTCACAACGGTAAATTAAACTCTCGCCGATCACAATGATACCCGTACTAAGATCGCAAAGGCATTGAATACGGTGACATGCAGCTGATCGCTGAGGCCTATGACATCCTCAGGCACGGTCTTGATCTCCCCAACGATGAAATCGCAGATATCTTCTTCAAGTGGAACAAAGGTGTCCTCGACTCCTTCTTGATCGACATCACCGCCAACATCCTCAAGTTCAAGGATGATGATGGTGAATCCATGGTTAACAAGATTCTTGACTCTGCCGGGCAGAAGGGTACTGGTAAATGGACTGCTATTGCCTCTCTCGACGCCGGCATTCCAGGTCAGTCGACAGCTCCCCCTCTTAACAATCGCTCATCCCTTCGACAGTCACCTTGATCGGAGAGGCCGTCTTCGCCAGATGTCTGTCTTCCCTCAAGCAGGAGCGTGTCCGCGCTAGCAAAGTCATCTTTGGTCCCCAGAAAGAGGCTTTCCACGGCGACAAGAAACAGTTCATCGATGACCTTGAACAAGCTCTCTACGCCTCCAAGATCATCTCTTACACTCAAGGATTCATGCTCATGCGCCAAACCGCCAAGGATGTAGGTTTTCGCGTTTCATGACTGCCTCCATTTTATTCACCCTCGTTTAGCTTGACTGGAACCTGAACTACGCCGGTATTGCACGTATGTGGCGTGGAGGATGCATCATCAAGGTGGGATTCCTCCCCACCATTACAAGGGGGCGTTTTCTAAACCACTCCGATAGTCCGTCTTCCTCAACGACATCGCCGCCGCCTACACCAAGAACCGCGACCTCGAGTCACTCCTCTTCGACGAATTCTTCATCGACGGTATGTCTCCAACGCCTTTGAGCATTTCTTCTCTCACGCCCCTCTCCTAGCTATCCACAAGGCTCAGCCCGGGTGGAGGCGTATCATCGCTCAAGCCGTTCTATGGGGTATTCCCACTCCCGCCTTCTCGACGGCTCTTGCCTTCTTGGACGGTTATAGGAGTGAGATCGTCTCCGCCAACATCCTCCAGGCTCAACGTGACTACTTCGGTGCTCACACCTTCCGTGTCCTCCCCGGAAAGGAGAATTCCAAGCTTCAGGCAGGAAAGGACATCCACATCAACTGGACCGGACGCGGTGGCAACGTGTCTGCCTCCACCTATGACGCTTAAGTTGTCTCCCCATCTGTCGTGATTACACGTCACACCGCTGAGTACAAAAGAGAAGTTTGGAAAACTAGACTGTACAAACTGTTATCTGACATATTGTAACGTTTACTCGGTAAAGAAATACGAGTTGAGAACCGCGAACATCCGTGTACCTTGAGCAACCTTTTGGATCTTGAGCTTGTCCGTCATATTTGTTTGGCTGGCGCCTTACTTGACTCGAAAATGTAAATCGTTGTTTCGCATTGTCATCGTTATGCAGCACTGGGCCGGACGCCCCGGACGATGGGCCTGATCTCCCAGCCAAGGAGCAGCGGCCCGGGGTCAACAATCGCTCGGCCCAGTTGACTTGAGTATCTGTCAAAGTCTTCAGGAAGTCCGCCAGATGGGGGGGGTTCTCCATCTCCCGAGTGCGCCGGCCGACGCTGAGGTATGAATGGGATTTGGGGATACTTCGTACACGCCCTTGCGGCGAAGGTAGCGATCAGTCGCAGATACTTGGAACCACTTGATGATCCGTTCTAAAGGTTTCTCCAGCCCTTCGACGGACGGTGGATGTTCACCGGCAGGTCGAGATGCGAACCCGTGAACGGTGCCTATGAGACATATCAGGCCAAACATACCGGGTAACTGCGAACCCACTTACCAGGGTAATCCGTGAATTCATGCTGAAGTTCCGGAGCCCGTGATCTGAAGAGCGCTCTTGCTTGCAACCTGAGTCCCTTGGAGAAGCCGGAATCATATATACGGGGACTTGGATGTCGGTAGAAGGAGGTGCTATCACAAACACGGGTTGTCACATTCAGCGCAAACCAATGAGACAGGTTCCTGGAGTGGTTGCGTTGGTTGCTCTCGTCAGGAGGGTCGGATGATGCTCCGCCCACGATTCCGATGCTCTCGTAACTATGTTGGGCATTGATTTTGGTCAAGAATCGGGGGTGAATTGAGTCCTCGGTCTACAGCTGGCAGTGCGAAAGATGCCTCTCTAGCTCTAGCCTGTGGGACGATCACGGCTGCACCGGGCGACGGGGCTGGGGATGGCAAGACCGAGGATGTTCGTGAGGATGACGGCTGCCTTGTTTTTGGTATCTTGATTAGATCCCTTGGCAAGGTAAACGCCATTTTCTTCAATCCCGCGAGAAAACCCTGGGAGCTAATTTCACGAGGGACAATCTGAGTAGCTCACGATGATGAAATGACCTTGAAGTGAATGATGTTGGGACCTTGTTAGCTTCTCTGGAGGATATATGCCGCGGCGCGATCGCTCGGACTCGGACGTAGTTGGACGCGGCCCAGTCGTGATTTCACGTCGATGTCGTTCGGTCGACCCCCTTCGCTTTCTTCAACTGGATTCACCGCTACACCGCCAGACAGAGGGTCATTTCCACTTGACCACTATGGTGCGCATATGCTCCCCCAACCGGTTGCTGAAACGGAGCGTGAACGGGATTTGTAGGCGAGTGCAAGACGTATATGATCAAGTACCTAGACTGCCTCAAAACGAATGGAAGTGCGTCTACGCCATGCAGGGTCCTCGGCAGGGACTACCTCGACTGTCGCATGAACCGGTACGCGTGGTTGAGGCTTGATTGAGAACAGGTGGCTGATGACTTTGCAGGGGACTCATGGAACGCGACGATTGGAAAAATATTGGGATGGGAAACCTGGGCACGTCGCAGAGTGCGTCCACGAAGGATACGACGGATACTGGGCAGTCGGATGGGGGATAATTGGTAGAATAAATCGGAAATAATCTCTCGACTCTGGATTGAAATTCGCGTGATGCTCATTCGTCGGACGGTCCCGGAATTTACCACGGCCAGCCAACCTCTCTCTCGACCTCTTCCCCCACCAGATGGCGTCGACGTTCAAAGTAGTAAAAAAAGCCGTCACGCTTCCCCCAACCGTCAGGACCCTCTCCTCTGGTGTCCCTCACCCTACCCTCGTTAATCTCGCAGCCGTCGGAGGTGGTGGACACCACGGTCACGGTCATTCTGGCCCTCGCTCCGACGTGCAACCCAGATGGTCCGGAGGCGTCTCCAGGACTTCTTCCGGTCTGGTGTCAAAGACCTTTGTGACCTGTACGAAGATATTCTTTTTTTTCGTGCCATAATGCGGTTTCTTACCATAGCGCGCTTCAGCACCCGTCAACACCTTCTCACAACAACGGTATATCCATACCTCAACCCCCGCTAAGGATGCTCCCAATGTTCCCGACTTCTCCGGTTACCAGGCCGCTTCTTCTTCTACTAACCGGGCTCTCCAGTACTTCATGATCGGATCCCTTGGTGTCCTTTCTGCCTCCGTAGCCAAATCCAGCGTTGTCGAGTTTTTGGGAACCATGGCCGCCTCCGCCGACGTTCTCGCCATGGCCAAGGTTGAGGTCGAGCTCTCAAGTATTCCGGAAGGAAAGAACGCGATTATCAAATGGCGTGGAAAGCCCGTGTTTATCCGTCACCGAACCGCGGATGAGATCGAGGAAGCTAAGAGCACCGACTGGAAGACTCTTCGCGACCCCGAGAGTGACGATACTAGGGTGAAGAAGCCAGAGTGGTTGGTTATGTTGGGTGTTTGCACTCACCTGGGATGTGTCCCCATTGGCGAGGCTGGAGATTTCGGTGGCTGGTGTGTATCTTTTACCGTGTTCTGTCCTCCCCGCTCACTGCTTCCGTTCCTTACAGGTTCTGCCCGTGTCACGGTTCCCACTACGACATATGTGCGTTGTGGACTTGTTCTCTCATTTACCGGGTTCCAACTAACGTACCCTGTCTTCCAGCCGGTCGCATACGCAAGGGTCCCGCTCCTGTGAGTTTTACTGGTGCTGTGATGTATTGTTTGGTTCTGACATTTTTGGCCTTGAGCTCAACCTGGAAGTTCCCCAGTACGAGTTCAGCGAGGCGGATGGTAAACTTATTATTGGATGAGCGTAGAACCAATTTAGATATCTCTGTGGATGCGTTACAAGGGAGACGAATCTCGCCTACAATACATGAGCATCCGGTTTATTCTCAATTCCGTCGTGAACACATGAGTTTTGTCCTCCGAAGGTGATCGACTTCTTTCCTTCAATCTCCGCCTCCATGGCTTCCGGGTTGTCGCATATCGTCTTCAACGACGAGTTTACTATCGACGATATTGACAAGGAGGGTCAGAAATTCGACCGAGGTGAGACCGCCCCGCTAGATGCTCCCATGGATCGATAGCATATGCTTACAGGTCCTCGTATCTTTTCTCCATGACCCCCTCCTGCCACTCGTAAATCGTGAACTCTGTATGACGAAGTTTCGCGTCTGTACGCGAAATCGAAGAACTACGAGATGGACCTGACGCTGGACTACAATGTCGAGCTTTTCCCTTTAAAACCCGGCCAGACTCTTACCCTATCGTTGGCCACCTCTTTATCTCGCGGAAACGTTCCCGGGAAGGAGGGAGAAGGAGAAGACAAGGAGCACCAGTGGCGGCCAGACGGCAAAGGCCAGAAGGGGATCGAAGAGGACTATGAGTACGTGATGTTTGGCAAGGTCCGTGAGGCTTGATGTCACGAAGCCCTCTATTCCATTGACGAACGGCTCGAGAACAGGTGTATAAATTTGACACAGGAAAGGAGGTGTCGTACGTCTTGATAACTTCTCGAGCCCAACTTTCATCACTCGAGATTAACGCCCCTTCCTCACAGGACCGCCTACGCTTCCTTCGGAGGACTTTTAATGTCGCTCACTGGCTCATTCCGACACATGACCAACATCGTTCTCGGAGACTCTGTCTATGTGTTACTACGCCGATGAACAAATCTTTACACGTCCACGTAAGATGCAACCCAGCCTACGGGGCAGGAAATTAAGACAGGACAATGATAGATCGAAACTGATTGTGTTGAAATCGTACTTATGATGGCTATCGATGAGCTGGCAATAGCCTAAAGAGAGGAAGTATGTGAGGGAAAAAGCCGTAGAGTCCCTCGGCTCGTCATGATATAGTGGTACAATGAAAGAAGGATTCATATCGCATGGTAGTTGAATGTGTATGACGTGATTGATGAGGAAACGAAGGAAACGGGGGTGCTTGCGTCGATCCCATTCTGCACAGCACAGGGAACGACAAGAAGAGAAAGCATGGTACAATATACCCGAGCTTCGAATGAGGGAAAACGCTGGGAATCGCGGTTGGTGATCTCCAAGTCTCATGAGGACCGGAGGTCTCTCAACCGCACAATAACATCCTGCATCTCGAGGTTACGGACCTCGTGTCGGTCCCGGAACAACCCACTCCTAGCATCGATAGCCACTTCAAGTTTTCGAACGCCGGTGCGAGATTTTTTTGGAGCAAGGTGCGGTTCCAGGTCCTGGTAACCCACCCCAAAGAATTTTGAAAGCTTCGCCGCACGCACGCGCCTCTGTTGGAAGTCCTTTTCCCTGTGTCTCCCGGTTGTCTCCGTGCGGGCTATGCTTTTGGACGTATCTTGGGTAGCAGCAGGTGTCCGAGCGCTGGCGGGAAACATACTGGAAAACGGCGGCGGTGTCTCAGAAGAGTTATGCGTGAACGATTGCTCAAATCTCGGCAACACTGATGTTGGGGTCTCTGGTTGCGGCAGAATGGGGGTTGTTGGTGTCAACGGCGAAGCCGGCGCCGTGATCATTGATGAGCTGGAAAGGGGCTGCGGCGATAGTAAATTTGACGTCTGTATCGAAAGTAGGGTGGACGCAGAGGCCGGTGTATCGGGTCCCTCCCCCTGGCCATGCTCCCCGTTCTGCGTGGGGTTTACGTGCGCGATCTGGAAAAGGGCACGGGGTGGCTCCAACCCGAAGACCTGTAATACAGAACGAGTGAATCAGGACCTCGGGTTCATGATAGCAAAAAAAGAGGTCAGAGCTAAAATCAGCACGTACCTGTTGCATCTTCTTGGCCCTACGAACGTTCATTACTCGTTGCTTTTCGGCCAGAGGCTCTGGGAGCGAGTTAACTTGGGTAAGGCGGGTCTCTCCATCCTCTGCATCATCCTCCACGGTGGCTGACATCCTCTTGCTAGTCCATAAAGACCGACTGCGAGATAGTGTGACCTGTTTCGGCTCGATGCCACCGGCAAGCGTGATCCGGTCCAGGGTGGAGGTTACATCAACACTAATCCGGCGTTTCAACCGATTGCGTGAGGTGCGAGGGGATCTTTGGATGTCGGGTGACAATGCTGGTCTTGATAGGGACGAGTCCTCCGATGGCCGTTTAGGTTTGGGGGGCTCCTTGACTTGTATTCGTCCGCTCGTCCCTTCGTTGCTTGGTCGGCTGGCGCTGGCGGGCGAAGGAAAGGTGGGTTCAACCGGAGAAAGGGTCCGACAAGCCTGTTTCTCCCTGTCGGATGTGGTACGGTGTCTTGAGTGAGGACCGTGAGAGGTAGGGGAATCTCCAATGTGCGACGGCCCCCCCAGTGGTGGTCGCGTCACCGAAGGTTCCGATCCATTCGAGGTCCATGAAACGGTTGGAGATAGGTCTGAGGTCGTTAAGCCAGACAGTGGCGGGAACATCACGGGGATAGAAGAGGGAAGGTCCAGTGATTGACTCTGACTCGTAACTGCATTGCGCCGTGAATCTTCTCTGTGGCTGATTGGGACCGGATCCAGCAACACAGTCCGGGACTGCACGTACGGTGTGGCAAACATGGGTGGGGATGGGGACAGAATTATGGACAGTCGCTTGCGGTGCTGGTTTACCATGGTAGGTGCAAGGTCTGAGGAGTGATGCATCGCTTTGCCCAGAAGTTACTTAAGTACTATTTGAGATCAGCCGAACGTAGGATGAAACACGATGGATTTTCATCGAGGCGGCTGGTCAAACCCGAGCGGACGCTTGTACTGATGGTGAAAATGATCGGATCCGGTCCATGGCAACGCATCTCAGTCCCGGGAGTCATAGAGATGCTCCTACAATACAGCGTGCCCATCCCACCAAGCAGCCTAAAAGCGTTCATATTCATTATCATATACGATTATCGTAGAGGGTTTAAAGATACATACCAAAAAAACTACCTAATTTGCACGAGAGAATAAATAGTCCCTTCCAGAAGCGAGGTCAAAGTCCGTGGATTCTTTCACAAGGCGGTCATCATCGATCCAGGAGCCAACAGAGGGATGGTGGGGCTGACCCTCAAGCGCGCGTGAACGTCCTCGGGCGTCCTAGCCGGAAAGGACATCCGGAGGTCGTTGGGCACGCGAACAAGCGATACTCGCTTGGCGGCCTTGGTTTTGTTCCACTCCTCCGCCAGCTCCTCGGGAATCTCTGGGGCAGTGTAGAACCGTTCGTGGGTATATAAACCACCGGGACTGCCTTCTTGTCCAGTCACGTGATCAAACGAAGTCCGGGTGCTTTCCGCCGGGAATGGGAACGAGATCGAAGAAGCGCTAGCTTGACCGTGGATCGTCGTCGATTGGGCGGACGCGGGAGATTCAAGGATATGAGAAGTGAATGGTAAGGGAGAGGGTCCAGCTGGAGAGTCCACCGTGTTGCCCAGTGCCGAATAGAAAGACTCCCCACTAAACGAACGAGATAATTGGCCCTGTATGGGTAGTGGAGGACGGGCGACCGAAGGATGGTTTTCGTCTATCACGTCTATCTCCGTCAGGCTAAACGACCTGACACGCAACACCTCTTTCGCAGCGTTCAGCGCCGTTTCCTTCGCTCGTTGCCAATTCAGGTCCGCGGTCAACAGGTCGTGGGTCAAAATGTCACGGTGACAAAGGAGCTTGGTTTCCTCCAAACGGAGGCGGTTGACACGCTTTGCAGCGTTCAAAATCGTCATGTAAAGCCGATCACGTGTCGTCCGTTGGAAGGGCGTGAGGATTGCTATGTTCCGAACCAGCGACAGGTCCAAGCGTAGCCGAGAGCGAGTTTCAGAGAGTTGTGACTCGATTTCCTTGATTCTGTGCTCGATTGTGTGGGTCCTGGTGGACCTCGTTCCGTGTGGCCTGCGATCTGTGACGTTTGGAAGCACGGAGAGCGTCGATGCCAAGTCGAGACTGTGTGTCCGCGAAAACGAGCTGGGGAAGTCGAGGGATGTCCGCATGGCATTGGCAAGATCTGCCTTGACGAGATCGAAAGTGTTCTTGACTTGAATCGACGAGCTGTCGGAACGCGGTGACATCGGCTCCGTTTCGGAGTTGTCTGGATACCGCCGGAAAGCTGCTACATTCAAAGATTCCACGCGCGACCGCCTTGAGATACCGTTCCTATCCCAAGTTTTGAGGGGTTGTGATCCCTTCCCACTCATTTCCAAATCACGCAGGTGCGAGGCCGCGGCGGCGATGCCCGTCAGTTCGATATCCTTCTTGGCCATCCCGGCAGTACGTATGCCAACATCAGCGGTCTTGAAGGAGCTTCCGTAGTTTATGCACACCATCCACTCATTTTTGTTCTCCTCCGACTCGGCTTGAAATAGAGATTGGCGGCCGTCGGCCATGACAAATCGGAAAGCGTGTTCCCTCTGTGGTCATCCATTTAGCCCCGTTAATAATAACACGGATTCAACGTAAAGATACCTTGGTGTAGGATTTATCCGATACGGCGAGCGTGTTCTTTAGAGACCAAAGCTCGTCGGGTCTCGGCAATACGAGCCGCGGTGGTGGGAGATCTGGAGATTCCTCGAGTTGTCGCTGGATGTTCATCACCTGGCTTGCATCGCGGTAGAACAGGAACTGGGAGTTCGTCACAATGGCGCCCCACCCTTTCCATTTGCGGGCAATTGCTCGTTTTCCTCTTTCCACGATGTCGTCCTTTCTATTCAAGATCCCGATCTTGACAATCTTCACAACACAACCGGTGTAAGCTGGTGCACCATCGTCGTTGGCAGAACTTGTCGGGAGCATGGGGGTGGAGATGTTGAAGAACGTAGGAGATACCAGCGGAGTTTCTATGTTGAGATTGGCGCTCCGAGCTTGCAGGAACTTTTGGTGAATCTCTTCATAGTTTCCATCATCCACGAGGCCTCGGAAAGCGTAAGGGTTGATGGGTGGTATCGCGCTTTCTACGTCCACCCGCAGAGGGTCAAGTTCACCCTGCCGAGAACGATCAGGTGAAATCGCCTCAGAATCGATGAATAGGACTCACCCGGATTATCAGGTAGTAGGGATCAATCCGGTTGTTCTTGAGGAGACTCGTTCCAGCACCGGCATTTGCATTTGGAGATGCAAAGGCCGAACTGCGTCTTGACGGTGCGCCATCCAGAGAGGGGGGAAGTGTTGGGTTCTCAAGGGGGTCCTCGATAAAGATAAAAGGAGCGAACACAATATTATCGAAGAAGCACTAGGAGACAGTTGAGCGAATAGCATTTCAATTCGAAGGTAAATAACGTACGTCAAGGACTTCCGGTGCAACTCCGGGTAAGCTGGTATTCTTGACATAGTCAGCCTTTGTCATCTTGTGCCTGTTCGATTTGTTGAATGCATCGGTGTGGAGCATTATTAGACTAAATGCGAGGATGTATGCGTTATCTGCACATGGGTCAGAACGTAGGCAATCACTCGGATCGTTTTATTTTATTTTTTACCTTGAGGAACGATCAGTCCGGGGTTGCATTGAGAATACCTAACGGCAAACGACTCGATAACGCGGTCGATTTGTTGCGTCTCGCGAGGAAGACCGACGTGCATCAGGAGCTTCCTCAGAGCAACATCCAGTGGATTGGACTCAAAATCGAACTGTGAGAGATAATGCTTGAGAGCATTGACATAGAATGTTTCTCCGCTGGAGAAGGTTTAACCCGTTGAAATGAACTGGAGCAAGGGGACTTACCTGGAAGCCAACACAGTGGCAATGTCGGACTTTGGAACGGTCTCCATGAGACGACCCACGTACTGTTCAGGGGATTCTTCGTCAACGCGTGGTTTCGGTATATCGATCGATTGTTTAGATGTGGAGGGGCGAGGAGAACTTATGGTACTCGTGTCGGGAGAGTTTGTCGGTTGGGTATGAGGAAGAGCAGGGATTGGTGGGGAAGATGAGAAGAGATTCATGGACAAACGATGGAAAAGAGGGGGATTTGTTGAAGCACGGGCGCGGGGTCTCAATGGATCGAGAGGGAATGAATCTGCCCGGTCCGTTATGGGTTGGGGTGTGATGGAAGAAAAACTGACGGAAGGGGTGAGGTGTGAAGATCTGGGACTTGAAGGCAGGGCGCCTGCAGTGGATGGCCGCCCGGGGAAACGCGCCGCTCCGGCTGATTTGGAAGTAGTATACGGGGATGAACCATGTGCAGAAGACGGCCGGATTCCGGGTAACATGCGTTCAGAGTGGCTCCGTTGGAGGAGACTCGAACGACTTCGAAGCAAAGTACTCCGTTTTGGTGCAGATGGCTGTACAGGCATAGGGCCAGGCACACCGCTCTTGTCGCCGGTGGATGTTGGAGGAAGTGGCGGTTGTAGATGAGCGTGTCCCATTCCATCGACTGGGGGGTTCGGAACAGGAGGAAGCGATTCATGGGGCTCTGTGTGGACCAGGGCCTTCAAGGAGTCCTTTCTGCGACGCCAGAAGGAGGACTTTCTTGAGAGGCCTTTGGCGGGACTCTCTGGTTCGCGTTCTTTGCCCTTGCCATCAATTGCGAAATGCAATGGGCCCAAACTAAGTCCCCTAGACCGCCTGCGCTCCCGGAGATCCTGGATATCTTCCG
>Ga0307513_10001689_pt1 | contig 31587 bp, 31 predicted proteins | sample 15_EM_MG_FD_202174 | JGI IMG/M metagenome (GOLD analysis project Ga0307513, IMG submission 202174) | Populus trichocarpa ectomycorrhiza microbial communities from riparian zone in the Pacific Northwest, United States - 15_EM | ecosystem: Host-associated > Plants > Roots > Unclassified | place... | reverse complement strand
CCGAAGAGGCCCAGCGTCGGCACGCCGGCGGCGGCGGCCAGGTGCATGGCGCCGCTGTCGTTGCCGACGAACAGGCGCGCGTGCTTCAGGCACGCAAACGCCGTCAGCAGGTCCACCCCGCCGGTCAGGTTGATGAAGCGGTTGCGCGGCACGACGTCCTGCAGGCCCCAGGCCAGCTTCTTGTCCTCCGGCCCGCCCAGCACCATCAGCCGGCCCTCGGCCATGGCCCCGTGCGGACCCAGCAGGCGCATGGCCACCTGGGTGAAGCGCTCCAGGGGCCAGGTCTTGCCGACCCAGTTGGCGGCCGGCGCCAGCGCCAGGATCGGTCCCCTGCCGGCGGTCAGCTCGCGGGCGTAGGCCTCGATCTCCGGCGAGGTGAAGAGGTGGGGCGAGGCGGGGCTGTCCTCGATCTTCAGCGTGCGGGCCGCCTCCATGACTTTATGTACCGACGGGCCCGCGACCTTGCGCTGGATCGCCCGGCGCCGGGTCGACAGGAACCGCGAGATCGCCGAGCCGCGCAGGTCGACCACCAGCCCCCAGCGGGTTTTGCGCACCTGGCGCCACAGGTCGAACCAGTGGCTGCCGTCCTTGGCCTTGGCGAAGACGATCACCCGGTCGAGGTTGGGGACCTCGGTGAACAGCGGTGCGGCTGCCGGTCCGGCCACCACCGTGAACCGGGCGTTGGGGATCTCGTCGGCCAGCCGCTTGATCAGGCCCGACGACAGCACCGCATCGCCGATCCGGGTGGCCGTGATGAACAGGATCGGGAAGGGGGTCACGCGCGCCATCGGCCCTCTATAGGTCGGGTGGCGCTGGCGCTCTACACCGGCGCACCCCAAATTAGCCTTATGGCCGAAGCCCTCACCCACGCCGTCCTGCCCAGCCGGGCGCTGATCGCGATCGGCGGGCCGGACTGGCGGTCCTTCCTCCAGGGTTTGATCACCCAGGATGTCGAGACGATGGCGCCCGGTGAAGCTCGTTTCGGCGCGCTGCTGACCCCGCAGGGCCGGCTGCTCTACGACCTTTTCGTGGTGGAACACGCTGACGGCGCCTGGCTGGACGTGGAGGCGCAGCATCGCGACGCCATCCTCCAGCGCCTGACCCTGTACCGCCTGCGCGCCAAGGTGGAGCTGGCCCCCTCCGATGTCCCCGTCTCCATCCTCTTCTCCGCCCATCCCCGCGAAAGCGGGGACCCGGGCCTTTGGGGCGGCGCTGGGTTTGTGATGGACCCGCGCCTGCCCGAACTGGGCTGGCGCGGCTACGGCGCGACGCCGCCCGCGGGCGCGGTCGCCGGCGACGAAGCCGCCCGCGAGGCCCAGAAACTGTCCCTCGGCGTGCCCGGTCCCGCCGACTGGGGCTCCGACACGACCTATCCGATCGAAGCCAACTTCGACCTCCTGAACGGCATCGACTTCAGGAAGGGCTGCTTCGTCGGCCAGGAGACCACCTCGCGCATGAAGCGCCGCGGCCAGATCAAGAGCCGCATGCTGCCGATCCGTTTCGAGGGGCCGGCGCCGGCCCCTGGCGCGGAAATCCTGGCCGGCGACCTCCGCGCCGGCGAGGTCCTGTCAGGGAGGGACGGCGGGGCGATGGCGCTCCTGCGGCTCGACCGCGCCCTCGGCGCCACGCTCACCGTGGACGGAAGGTCCGTCACCGTCGAACAGCCCCCCTGGTTCCACGCCGCCCTCTCCTAGTTCCTCCCCCAGCCCGAACTCCCTCTTGCCGCGACAGGCCGGCTCGGCTGAATGTGCCCCGATGACCGAGATCGTTCGATGCGGCTGGCGCGGCATGGCCGGCGACCCGCTCTATGAGGCCTATCACGACACGGAATGGGGTGTACCGGAGTACGATCCGCGCGCGCTCTGGGAGAAGCTGGTGCTCGACGGCTTCCAGGCCGGGCTGGCCTGGATCACCATCCTGCGCAAACGCGACGCCTTCCGCGCAGCCTTCGACAACTTCGATCCCGAGAAGGTGGCGGCCTATGGCGAGGCCGATCGCGCCCGCCTGATGGCCGACGCCGGCATCGTCAGGTCGAATGCGAAGATCGACGCGGCCATCGGCTCGGCCAGGATCTACCTGGCGATGCGCGACGCCGGCGAGGACTTTTCCGAATTCTGCTGGAGCTTCACCGGCGGCAAGCCGCTGCAGAACGCGTGGACCGATGTGGGCCAGGTCCCGGCCAAGACCGAGCTGGCCGAGAAGGTCGCCGCCGCGCTGAAGGCCAGGGGCTTCAAGTTCGTCGGCCCCGTGATCGTCTACGCCTGGATGCAGGCCGTTGGCATGGTCAACGACCACCTCACCTGCTGCTTCCGCCACGACGCGGTGAAGGGCTGATGGCCGAGGGCCCTACCATGCTGCTGGAGCGCGCCTTCATATACGGCCACGTCTGCGGCGTGGACGAGGCGGGCCGGGGTCCGTGGGCCGGGCCGGTGAGCGCCGCGGCGGTGATCCTCAATCCGAAGAAGATCCCCAAGGGCCTCGACGATTCCAAGAAGCTGTCGGCGAAGACCCGCGAGGCGCTGGAGGTCGAGATCAAGGCCAAGGCGCTGGCCTGGTGCGTCGGCTTCGCCAGCGTCGAGGAGATCGCGTCCCTCAACATCCTGCACGCCGCGGGCCTGGCCATGCGCCGCGCGGTCGAAGGCCTCAGCATCCAGCCGACCTACGCCCTCGTCGACGGCAACTACCGCTTCAAGCTGCCCTGCGAGGTCAAGACAGTGGTGGGCGGCGACGGCAAGTCCAAGTCGATCGCGGCGGCCTCGATCCTGGCCAAGGTGGCCCGCGACCGGCTGATGATCGAGATGGACCAGCGCTACCCAGGCTACGGCTTCGCCAGCCACAAGGGCTACCACGCGAGCGTCCACGTCGAGGCGCTGCAGACGCTGGGCCCCTGCGAGATCCACCGCATGGCCTGGAAGCCGGTGCAACTGGTGCTGGCGGGCGAGCAGCCCTGGCAGGACAGCCTGGCCTTCGAGGATTGAGCGGCGCCACCGTGCGCTGGCTGGCGTCCTGAGACCCGCGTTCTTCGGGCAAAGGTTACCTTAACGCCCGCCGATTATGGTGCCCGTTCCGGCAGAAGCTGGTGGGGGAAACCTATGGCTAAGAACAAGGCCCAGTCGGCCAACCACTATGACCTGATCGTCATCGGCAGCGGGCCCGCCGGGCGCCGCGCGGCGGTCCAGGGCGCCAAGCTCAAGAAGCGCGTGCTGGTGGTCGAGCGTGGCCACCGCGTCGGCGGCGTCTCCGTCCACACCGGCACCATCCCCTCCAAGACCCTGCGCGAGACCGTGCTGAACCTGTCGGGCTGGCGCGAGCGCGGCTTCTACGGCCGCGCCCACCGCAACAAGCAGCACATCACCGCCGAAGACCTGCGCATGCGGCTGCACATGACGCTCGGCCACGAGGTCGAGGTCCTTGAGCACCAGTTCGCGCGCAACAGCGTCGACACGGTCAGGGGGTCGGCCCAGTTCGTGGATCCGCACACCATCCAGGTCACCACCGACGACGGCGTCAGCGTCTACAGCGCCGAGCGGGTGCTGATCGCGGTGGGCACGCGCCCCTATCGTCCGAAACACATCGGCTTCGACGGCGAGCATATCCTCGACAGCGACGAAATCCTCGAACTCACCCGCATTCCGCGCCAGCTCGTGGTGGTGGGCGCCAGCGTCATCGGCATCGAATATGCCTCGATCTTCTCGGCGCTCGACGTGAAGGTGACGGTGGTCGAGCCCATGCCGACCCTGCTGCCCTTCATCGACCGCGAACTGGCCGACGAGTTCGTCCACGACCTGCGCGACCGCGGCGTCACGCTTCGCTTCGGCTGCAAGGTCACCTCGGCCACGGTCGAGGGCCCGCAGCACTGCCTGGTCACCTGCGACGACGGCCGCCAGCTGCGGGCCGACATGGTGTTGTTTTCGGCCGGCCGCGAGGGCGCGGTCGACGATCTCGGTCTCGATAACTGCGGGCTGGCTCCCGACGAGCGCGGCCGGCTCTCGGTGGACAAGGCGACCTTCCAGACGGCCCAGCCGCATATCTATGCCGCCGGCGACATCGTGGGCTTCCCGAGCCTGGCTTCCACCTCCATGGAGCAGGGCCGGATCGCCGCCTGCCATGCCTTCGGCGCCCCCGCGGCGGCCGCGCCCGAATTCTTCCCGTACGGCATCTATTCGGTGCCCGAGATCTCCACCATCGGCATGACCGAGGAACAGGTCCGCGAGAAGAAGATCCCCTACGAGTCCGGCGTCGCCCGCTTCCGCGAGACCAGCCGCGGCCATATCGCGGGCATCTCCACCGGCTTCATGAAGCTGATCTTCTCGCTTGAGACCCGCCGCCTGCTGGGCGCCCACATCGTCGGCGAGGGCGCGACCGAGCTGATCCACATCGGCCAGGCCGTGCTCAACCTGGAGGGCGGGCTCGACTACTTCGTCGACAACACCTTCAACTATCCGACGCTCGCCGAGGCCTACAAGATCGCCGCCCTCGACGCCTGGAACCGGATGCCGAAGACGCAGTCCAGCGTGGAAGTGACCGCCCAGGCGCTGGAGCGGGCGGTCAGGGTCGTGAACGGCTAAGAGGCCAAGCGGCGCCGTAACACCTCGTTCACCATGCTTGGTCACAGGTCTTAAACCATAAGGGTCGAGGATTCAGACTCTTGGGTCTCAAGGGTTTGTCATGAGCGTACCGGCCGACACCATCATCCTGGGCGACTGTCTCGAGGAGCTGAAAAAGCTGCCGGACCGGTCGGTCGACCTGGTTTTCGCGGACCCACCCTACAACCTGCAGCTCGGCGGCGACCTGCTGCGCCCCGACAATTCCAAGGTCGACGCGGTCGACGACGACTGGGACCACTTCGAGAGCTTCGAGGCCTACGACGTCTTCACTAAGGGCTGGCTGAAGGAATGCCGCCGCATCCTGAAGGATGACGGGGCGCTGTGGGTGATCGGCAGCTACCACAACATCTTCCGCGTGGGCGCGACCCTGCAGGACCTGGGATTCTGGATCCTCAACGACGTGGTCTGGCGCAAGTCCAACCCGATGCCGAACTTCAAGGGCACCCGCTTCACCAACGCCCACGAGACCCTGATCTGGGCGACCAAGTCGCGCGGCGGCAAGCGCTACACCTTCAACTACGACGCCATGAAGATGGCCAACGACGACCTGCAGATGCGCTCCGACTGGACGCTGCCGCTCTGCACCGGAGAGGAACGCCTGAAAGACGAGGCGGGCGTCAAAGCCCACCCGACCCAGAAGCCGGAAGCCCTGCTGCACCGGGTGATCCTGGCTTCCACCAAACCCGGCGACATCATCCTGGACCCCTTCTTCGGCACTGGCACGACCGGCGCGGCGGCCAAACGGCTCGGTCGCCGCTACATCGGCATCGAGCGGGAAGCGGGCTACGCCAGGCTCGCCAAGGACCGGATCTCCAAGGTGATCCCCGCCACCGCCGCCGAGATGGTCGTCACCGGCTCCAAGAAGTCCGAGCCGCGCATCCCCTTCGGCCAGATCGTCGAGGCTGGCCTGCTGCGCCCGGGCGACACCCTCTACTGCTCGCGCGGCCGCAACGCCGCGCGCGTGCGCGCCGACGGCAGCCTGGTGATCGGCGAGATGGCCGGCTCGATCCACAAGGTCGGCGCCATGGTCCAGTCGCAGCCCGCCTGCAACGGCTGGACCTACTGGCACTTCAAGTCGGACAAGGGCCTGGCCCCCATCGACGTCCTGCGCGCCAAGGTCCGCGGCCAGCTCGGCGCCTGACGCCAGCTCACAGCAGGGCGTTCAGCCCTGCCCGTGCGGCCTTCAGGAACACGCTCGGCAGCCCGTCGAGGTCGCGCCGCGGCGACCAGATCACATCCACAGCGTCGCCCTCGGCCCGCAGGAGCTGCAGGGTCAGGGTGAAGTGGGTGAAGCCGTGCTCGACCTCGCCGACGCCGCGCCAGTCGACGTCCGCCGGCGCGGCGGCCTGCGCCTCCGCATCGGTCCAGCGGGTCGCGCGCCAGTCCGACGTCGGCAGCGCCAGCATGCCGCCCAGCAGGCCCTTCGGCGCGCGGCGTACCAACGCCACCGCCTCGCCCTTTGTCAGGACATAGGCCACGCCGTAGCGGTGCGGCCGGACGGCCTTGGCGGTCCGGCGCGGATAGGTCTCCGGCGCGCCGGTCGCCAGCCCCGCGCAATGGGCCGCGATCGGGCAGCGCTCGCAGAGCGGCTGCTTCGGCCGGCAGACGGTGGCGCCCAGGTCCATCAGCGCCTGCGCCCAGTCGCCGGGTCGCTCGTCGCGGACCAGGGCGGCGGCCAGCCGCTTGAGCTCCGGCTTGGCGTCGGGCAGGGGCGCTTCCACGGCGAACAGCCGGGCCATCACCCGCTCGACATTGCCGTCGACCACATTGGTCGGCTCGTCGAAGGCGATCGCCGCTACGGCGGCGGCGGTATAGGGGCCGAGGCCGGGCAGGGCGCGCAGGCCCTCTTCCGTGTCCGGGAAAATCCCGCCGTGCTCGTTGGCCACGGCGCGGGCGCAGGCCAGCAGGTTGCGGGCGCGGGCGTAGTAGCCGAGCCCCGCCCAGGCGGCCATCACCTCGCCGTCCGCTTCCGCCGCCAGGTCGCTCACCGTGGGCCAGCGGGCGGTGAACTTCAGGAAATAGGGCGTCGCGTGCGGCACCGTGGTCTGCTGCAGCATCACCTCCGACAGCCACACCCGATAGGGGTCGGCGCGCACGCCGGCCGGACGCCCCTTGGGTCGCACGCGCCACGGCAGGTCGCGGGCGCCTGCGTCATACCAGGCCAGCAGTTGGGCGCGGAGGCTGTCGGGAATCACCGACCCTCCTTATCGTCCCGGCGCGATGTCGGTAAGGTGGGGGATGGCCCGCCGCCCGCTCCCGTCCACGCAAGAGGCGCTCCGCATCCTGGCGGAGAAGCGCACACGGCCGCAGCGCCGGGCCGCCCCGCCGCTGGGTCGCTCGCTGAACAAGACTCTGCGCGAGCTCGACGAAAAATTCGGCAAGGGCCCCGGCGCGCTCGCCGCCCGCTGGCGCGAGGTGGTGGGCGCGGAGATCGCCAAGCGCACCGAGGTGGTGAAGCTGACCAAGGGCCGGGGCGGCGCGCCGTCCTCGCTGGAGATCCGCGTGGCTGGCCCCGCCGCCGCCATCATCCAGCACCAGGCCCACGAGATCCTCGCCCGCGTGAACCTCTTCCTGGGCGCCGACGCCGTCCAGAAGCTGCGCATCGTGCAGGGCCCGCTGCAGGCCCGCCCGGAGCCCGCCCCGTCGCGACGCCGGTCCCAGCCGCTGGACGCCGCAGAGGAAGCCCGGCTCGCGGAAAGCCTGGCCGACGCGCCGGAAGGCAAGCTCAAGGCGGCGCTGCTGGCGCTCGGCCGCGGCGTCCTGCGACGCCGCTGACGAACTTTCGCCGCGCTCTCCTGGGCTATGGACAGGCCGTTAGTGGGCGGCGCGGTGGGAATCGCGCTTTAATCCCTCGTTCAGACCTTCCCGAAGGGTTCGCGTCCTATGCTCAGCCGCCGTTTCCTCGCCATCGCCGCGCTCTGCGCGGGCCTGGCGCTGGCCGGCTGCGGCAAGGGCGTGGCGCCTGCGGCCGGTCCCCGGCCGGCCCCTGAGGACATGAGCCTGGGCGACCCCAAGGCCAAGGTCCAGGTGATCGAATACGCCTCGGCCAGCTGCTCGCACTGCGCGCGGTTCAACAACGACGTCTTCCCGGCCTTCAAGGCGAAATACATCGACAGCGGCCGGGTGCACTACGTCCTGAAGGAGTTCCTCACCCCGCCCGTCGAGGTGTCGGCCGCGGGCTTCCTGCTGGCCCGCTGCACCGGCAAGGACCGGTACTTCGCCACCCTCGACGCGGTCTTCAGGGCGCAGGACGCGATGTTCCAGTCCGGCGATTTCCACGGCGGCCTGCTGGCCATCGCCAAGGCCCAGGGCCTGACCGAGGCCCAGTTCACCGCCTGCCTAAGCGACAAGGCCGCCGCCCAGGCCCTGAACGCCCGCGTCCAGAAGGCGACGCGCCAGGACAAGATCGAGTCCACCCCCACCTTCATCGTCAACGGCAGGAACATCGGTGAGGGCGAGATGACCCTGCCGCAGCTCGACGCCGCCATCGCCAAGGCCGCCAGGTGAGCCAGCTGACCCGCCGCGCCGCGATCGCCATGGCCGCGGCCTTCGCCACGGGCGCCGCCACCGCCGCGCCGGCGCCGCTGCCGGACGACATGAGCCTGGGCAGCGTGAAGGCCAAGGTCCAGGTGATCGAGTACGCCTCGCTTTCCTGCCCGCACTGCGCCCATTTCAACGAGGTGATCTTCGCGCCGTTCAAGGCCAGGTGGGTCGACACCGGCAAGGTCCGCTACACGCTCAAGGAGATGCTGACGGCGCCGCAGCAGGTGGCCGCGGCGGGCTTCCTCCTGGCCCGCTGCGCCGGCCCCGCGAAATACTTCAAGGTGGTCGACGAGGTGTTCCGCAGCCAGCCGCGCTGGGAGGCCGGCCAGATCAAGCCGATCTTCCTGGAGATCGGCGCCGCCAATGGGGTCACCGAGGCGCAGTTCAACGCCTGCCTCACCGATCAGGGCGGGCAGGATGCGCTCAACGCCCGCGCCCAGCGTGCGGCCGAGGTGGACGGCGTGGACTCCACGCCCACGCTCTTCGTCAACGGCAAGCGCATCGACGTCCTGCCGCAGTCGCCGGCCGAGATGGACGCCCTGATCGCCGCGGCCCTGAAGACGGGGAGGCGCTAGACCCCCGTGCACTTCCAGCGGCTGCGCCTTTCGGGCTTCAAGTCCTTCGTCGATCCCACCGAGTTCCGGATCGAGCCCGGAGTCACGGGCATCGTCGGGCCGAACGGCTGCGGCAAGTCGAACCTGCTGGAGGCCCTGCGCTGGGTGATGGGCGCCAATTCCGCCAAGGCCATGCGGGCCGGCGGCATGGACGACGTGATCTTCGCCGGCGCCGCGGGCCGGCCCTCGCGCAACCACGCCGAGGTCTCGCTCACCATCGACAACGCCGACCGCCGCGCGCCGGCCGCCTTCAACGACCATCCGGTGCTGGAGGTGGTCCGCCGCATCGACCGCGGGGCCGGCTCCACCTACCGGATCAACGGCCGCGAGGTCCGCGCCCGCGACGTGCAGCTGCTGTTCGCCGACGCCTCCACCGGCTCCAACTCCCCGGCGCTCGTCCGCCAGGGCCAGATTTCCGAGCTGATCGCCGCCAAGCCGCAGAACCGCCGGATGATCCTGGAGGAGGCCGCCGGCGTCTCCGGCCTCCACTCCCGCCGCCACGAGGCCGAGCTGCGCCTGCGCGCCGCCGAGGCCAACCTCGCGCGGCTGCAGGATGTGGCCACCGAGCTTGAGGCCACGCTGACCCGCCTGAAGCGCGAGGCCCGCCAGGCGGAACGCTACAAGAAGCTCTCCGCCGAGATCCGCAGCCTCCAGGGCGCCGTCCTCTACGCCCGCTGGAACGAGGCCCGCACCGCCGCCGGGCGCCTGGGCGCCGAGGCCGCCGCCGCCGTCCAGGCCGTGCACGAGACCGCCCAGACCGCCGCCGCTGCGACCACCCGCGCCGCCGAGGCGGAGGAGGCGATCAAGCCGTTGCGCGAGGCCGAGACCGTCGCCGCGGCCATCCTGCACAAGCTGGCCATCGACAAGGACCGCCTCGACCGCGAGCACGAGGCCCACGCCGCCGAGCTGGAGCGGCTGAACGCCGATCTCGCCCGCATCGATGCCGACCGCGCCCGCGAAGCCCACATCGTCGAGGACGCCGAGGTCGCCCTGAAGCGGCTCGCCGACGACGTCGCCGCCCTGGAAGCCGCCATCGCCGCGGCGCCTCAGCGGGAGCCGGAGCTGCAGGCCGCCGCGCAGGCCGCCGAGCAAGCCCGCGCCGCCGCCGACGCCCAGGTCGAGGCGCTGGCCGCCCAGTTCGCCGCCGACGAGGCCCACCGCCGCGCCGCCCGCGCCCGCGTCGAGGAGGCCCAGACGCGCCTCAGCCGCACCGGCCGCGCGCTGGACCAGGCCCGCGGCGAGCTCGAAGCCCTGGGCGCTGCGGTCAATCCGCTCGCCGCCAAGGCGAAGGCCGAGCTGGAGGCGGCCCAGGCCGCGCTCACCGCCGCCCGCACGGCTCTCGACGCCGCCGAGGACGAGCGCACCCACGCCCAGGAGGCCGAAACCGCCGCCCGCGACGCCGCCCGCAAGCTCGAGGACCAGCTCGGCCGCCTCACCGCCGAGGCCCGCGCGCTCGCCGGCCTCGTCGCCCAGGCCAGGCGCGGCGGCTTCGCCCCGGCGCTCGACGCCGTCTCCCCCGACCGCGGCTATGAAAAGGCCCTGGCCGCCGCCCTGGGCGACGACCTCGACGCCGCCCTCGACCGCGCCGCGCCCTCCTTCTGGGGCGAAGGGGCGGACGCCACAGCGCCCCGGTGGCCGCAGGGCGCCGCCCCGCTCGCCCCGTTGGTCAAGGCCCCCGCGGCCCTGGCCGCCCGTCTGGCCTTCACCGCCCTGGTCGACCGCGCCGACGGCGACCGGCTGCAGGCCGGCCTGCCCCCCGGCGCGCGCCTGGTCTCCAGGGAAGGCGACCTCTGGCGCTGGGACGGCTTCACCGCCCGCGCCGACGCCCCCAAGCCCGCCGCCGTGCGCCTGGAGCAGAAGACCCGCCTGGCCGAGGTCGAGGCCGAGATCGAGAAGCTGGCGCCCCGCGCCCAGGCCGAGAAGGCCAGGCTCGACGCCGCCGCCCAGCGCCTGCGCGCTGCCGACGAGGCCCTGCGCACCGCGCGCCGTGCGCCGCAACCGCTGGAGCAGGCCGCCGCCACCGCCCGCGCCACCCTCGAACGCTTCGACCGCGAGGCCGCCCGCAAGGAGGCCCAGGCCGCCTCCCTCGCCGACCTGATCGGCCGCTTCGAGGCCGAGTTCGCCGAGCACGAAGCCAGCCTCGCCGCCGTCACCGCCGAAGCCGCCCCCGGCGCGGCCTCGGGCGACCTCGCCGACCGCCTCGACATCGCCCGCGCCGCCGCCGGCCCCGCCCGCGAGGCGGCCGCCCAGGCCCGCGCCGCCCTCGACATCGAGATCCGCGACCGCGACGGCCGCGTCCGCCGCCTGGAAGCCCTCACCCGCGACCGCGAGGACTGGACCGGCCGCGCCAGGGCGGCCCGCAAGCGCCTCGACGGCCTGGCCAGGGACCGCGCCAAATCCGAAGCCGAACTCATCAAGGCCAGGGCCGCGCCGGAGACCCTGGAGACCCGCCGCGCCGCCCTGCTGGACGAACTCGCCGTCGCCGAGGCCCGCCGCGCCAGGTCCTCCGACGCGCTCGCCGCCGCCGAGCACGAGCGTGCCGAGGCCGACCGCGCGCTCCGCGCCGCCGAGGCCGCCGCCGCCGAAGCCCGCGAGGTCCGCGCCAGTCTCGCCGCCCACGCCGAAGCCGCCGACCAACGCCTCGCCGAAGTCTCCGCCCAGATCCGCGAGACCGCCAAGGTCGAGCCGGAGGAGCTCGCCAGGTTGCTGGCCGACGAGGCGGTCGCCATCCCCGGCGACGCCAGCGGCATCGAGGCCCACCTCTACAACCTGGAGCGCCAGCGCGACGCCATCGGCCCGGTCAACCTGCGCGCCGAGGAAGAGGCCGCTGAGCACGACGCCCGCCTCCAGGCCATGCTCACCGAGCGCGCCGACCTCACCGGCGCCATCGCACGCCTGCGCCAGGGCATCGACGAGCTCAACGGCGAGGGCCGCCAGCGCCTGGTCGCCGCCTTCGAGGTGATCAACGCGCACTTCAAGACCCTGTTCGAGGCGCTCTTCCAGGGCGGCCAGGCGGAGCTCCGCCTCGTCGAATCCGATGACCCGCTGGAGGCCGGCCTGGAGATCTACGCCTGCCCGCCCGGCAAGCGCATGGCGACCATGAGCCTGATGAGCGGCGGCGAGCAGGCGCTCACCGCAACCGCCCTGATCTTTGCCGTCTTCCTGGCCCAGCCCGCCCCCATCTGCGTCCTCGACGAGGTCGACGCCCCCCTCGACGACGCCAACGTCGACCGCTTCTGCAACCTGCTCGACGAGATGCGCCGCCGCACCGACACCCGCTTCATCGCCATCACCCACAACCCCGTGACCATGGCGAGGATGGACCGCCTCTTCGGGGTGACCATGGCGGAGCGGGGGGTGTCGCAGCTGGTGAGCGTGGACCTGCATCAGGCCGAGGCCATCGCGGCGCAGTAGGGGATGAGTTGGTCTGCGTTGCGCCAGGAGCCGACATTCGGCTTCGCGCCGGACCCGGACCCGGACATTGGACCCTCGGTCTGGCGGCATGAACGACCCGTGAGGGTGCGAGACCTTCACCCATTTTCAGGCAGTCAGCGCACCACAAAGGCCTCAATCCCCGACGAACCCGCGTGCCTACGAAACGTGGGCCAGTTCGAACTAGGTAGAGTGCCCAGGTTGCCAAGGCTCACGCTCGCGCGCTACTGGCCAAACGCGTCGCCGAACCCTTTGGGCTTCGGTTGTGCTCCGGGGCGTCCGCCTTGCGGCGGGCGACCCGACTGGACGCACGTTGGGCTTAGCCCGAGATCACGGTGCAGAGTTCGGCGACAGGGATCGGCGCGCGCATCAGGCGCGCCACCCGCGCCTGGAGTTGTGCCTCGGTGAACGGTTTGGTCAGGTAGTCCTTGGCGCCCAGGCTGACAGCGCGGCGCACGTCGTCCGCCGCGTGCCTCGCCGTCAGGACCAGGACGGGGAACAGCGCGCCCCGCGCCTTGAGCGCCTCCAGGACCCCGAAGCCGTCCAGCTCCGGCATGTTGATGTCGAGCACCATGCCGTGGGGCTTCACGACCGGGATCCGACCCAGCGCCTCGGCGCCGTTGCGCGCGATGTGCATCTCGTAGCCCGCGGATTCCAAACGGGTGCGAATGAGTTCCCGGACATCGTGGTCATCCTCGACCACAAGGATACGGCGTCTAACCGACATGGGCGTGTTCCTCGTTTTGCGCGACGAATGCTGTGGCGCGCGCCACCGCGGCGATCAGGACGCCCGGTTCGACGGGCTTTGCGACGACGCCTTCGAAGCCCATCGCCGAAAGCCGCGCCCGGGCTTCGGAGTCGGCGTCGGCGGTGAAGGCCAGCATCGGAGTGAAGTCGTTTGGACCGGGCGAACCTCGTATCTTGCGCAGCGCGCCTGGTCCATCCAGCGCTGGCATGCGCAGGTCCATCAGGATCACGTCGTAGGGCAGCTCCGCCGCCATTCGCACGGCCTGCTCGCCGTCGTTCGCTTCGGCGACCTCCGCTCCGACGCCGGCCAGGAACAGGCGCGCCAGCTCCCGGTTGGCGGCGTTGTCATCGACCACCAGGACACGCACGCCGGTGAAGCTGATCTGGTCGGACGCTGCCGCCCCACCGGCGGTCTCAGGCAGGCTCGCCAACGGCGCGGGTATCTCGAACCAGAACCGGCTACCCTCACCCGCCCGGCTTTCGATGCCGATCTCGCCACCCATGGCCTCGGCCAGACCCTTGCAGATCGCCAGGCCAAGACCGGTGCCGTTGTGCGCCCGGGTCAGCGATCCATCTATCTGCGAGAACCGCTTGAAAAGGCGGTCCTGCTGCTCTGCGGTGAGACCGGCGCCGGTGTCGATCACCTCGATGCGAAGGCGTTCCGCCGGCCCGTCGTAGCGGGTTCGCAAGGTCACACCGCCGGTCGTCGTGAACTTCACCGCATTGCTCACCAGATTGAGCAGGATCTGGCGGATGCGGTCGGGATCGACTGCGACCACCAGGTCGTCGTCGCTGTCGAGCGTCAGCGTCAGGTCCTTGGCGCCCGCCTGTGGCGTGAAGAGATCGAGCGTCGCACGGCTCAACTTGGCGAGCGCCATCGGTTGAGGATGGATGCTGACCTGACCCGCCTCGAGCTTCGAAAAGTCGAGGATGTCGTTGACCGTGCAGAGCAGGGCCTGGCTGGCGTTGCCGACCCGGTCGATATAGTCGCGGGTCAGCGCGGCCAGGTCCGCCTGCTCCGAGGCGAGGCCGGTGAAGCCGATGATGCTGGTGAGCGGCGTGCGCAGTTCGTGGCTCATGTTGGCGAGGAAGTCGGCTTTGATGTTCGCTGCAGCCTCCGCCTCGGCCTGCGCCAGGCGAAGTTGTGCTTCGAGCGCCTTTCGGGGGGTGATGTCGCGCACCACGTCGTTGAGGCAGGTGAACCTGCCGGTGATCGGATCGACCGACAGCATCGGCTTACATTCAAGCCAGAGCTCCTGGCCCTCCTTGTGCTTGGCGCGGAACTCGACCGGCCAGGGCGCAGCCTTGCCCTTCGAGCGGAACACCGCCTGGCACATCGCCAGCACCTTCTCGCCGTCATCGGGCTCCATCAGCGACATGAAAGACCGGCCGATCAGCTCCTCGGGCGTGAAGCCGGTGATGGCGAAGCTGGCGGGGGAGACGTAGGTCATGGTCCCGTCGAGCTGGAACTCGGTGATCATGTCGGGCGCGTTCACCGCCAGGCGCCGGAACCGCTCCTCGCTTGCCTGGATCGCGATCTCCGCGAGCTTCTGCGCGGTGACGTCCGTTGCCGTGCCGATCACCGACTGGATCTTTCCGTCGGGACCGCGTTGCGCATCGGAATTGCCGACGAGATAGCGGACGTCCCCGGTCGCGCTGATGATGCGGGTGACGGAGTTTTCGTCTGCGCCGCCTTCCGTGAGCTGTCGCTCCAGTCGGGCGACGGCGAAGGCCATGTCGTCGGGGTGGGTCATGGCCATGACCGCATCCAGGTCAAGGGTCTGGTCTGAGGCGAAACCGTAGATCTTGTAGATCTGCGTCGACCAGGTGATCTCGCGCGTCGCCGCGTCCACCCGCCAGTGACCCAGGCCCGCGACCGCCTCGGCGGCCTCCGCGCGGTGCGCCAGCTCTTCGGCCCTGTCCCGCGCCGCGGCCATGGATTCCTCGGCGTTCTTCAGATCGGTGATGTCGACGCCGACGGTAACGACGCCGCCCTCCTCCGTGCGGCGGTCGGTGATCCGTATCCAGCGTCCGGCTGCGTTCTTCTGGGTGAGGGTGCGCGCCCCGCCCCGCCGTGCGGCGAGGCGCTCGGCAAGCCACTCTTGCTCTCGCCCGGCCGCGCCTGGAAAATTTCCCAGCGCGAGGCTCTCCTGCATCATCTCGGCAAACGACAAGCCAACGGTCAGCGGCGTTTCCGAAATGCTGCAGAGTTCGGCATAGCCGGTGTTCCAGGCGATCAGGCGATCGGACGCGTCGAAGAAGGCCAAGCCCTCCGGCAGCACGTCCAGCGCCTGGCGCAGGCGCTTCAGATGCCCGTTGCGGCTGGCGGAATCGAATGCAACTCCGCCGATTGCAACCATCAGGATCAAGGCGGTCACGGCCACCGCGGCGACCACCATCGCGCTGTCCGACATCAACGACGCTGGCACGATCACGCTGGCGTCCGGAAGGATCGTCACCGCCGTCATGCCGGTGAAATGCATCCCGATAATGCCCAGGCTGAGCAGGCCGGCGCCCGCGGCCTGGCGCCGGAAACCTGCCGCGGTCCGGGCGACAAGCAAGGCCGCCGCCGCGAAGAGGGCGCCAACGACGACGGAGGCGGCGACATAGCCGCCGTCCCACTGCAGGGCGCCGGTCGTGCGGTAACCGCTCATGCCGACGTAGTGCATGAAGGTGATGCCCAGGCCGACGATCAGGCCGCCGCCCAGCGCCATCTGGCGCGGCGATCGGTCTACCTTCGTCGACGCCAGGGCAAAGCCCAGCGTGGTGCTGACCACGGCGACGACAAGTGACGCCAAGGTCGGCAGCGCCGCATGACCGGTCGGAAGGCCCGTCCTGAACGCCAGCATGGCGACGAAGTGGGTTGTCCATATCCCGGAGCCGGCGACCGCCCCGGTCATGGAGAGCCAGGCCCAACGCCGCCACGCGGGGAAGGCCGGAACTTTTGAATAGAGGAAGAAGGTCGCAAAGGTCGCGGGAACACAGACGAGCGCCGCAACGACAACGAGCCACCAATTGTGTTGCGTCGAAAGGCAAAGAACGACTTTGAACATACTGGCGACTCCGCAGGTCCCAGCTATTCTGAGCGCACCGAGTTAATCAAACCGTCGCCACGGCAAGATCAGTGACTACGTAATTCTACGTGGGGCATCACGAGCACATGGTGATGACGTTGCATTTCAAAGGCTTGACGCTTCAGAGAACGTGGGTGTGCCGACTTGTCGCGGCTATGGAAACATCAGCTGTTGTCGTCCCGCGCCGATGCGATGTCCGTAGGCGGGTCCCGGCGCTGGCGGCCATCCGCCATGCAGACCATCCGAACGTCGGCTGAGAGTCAGATCTTCGCTTTGCTCGCCGAGGCTAGGTCTGGTGCCAACTAGCAGACCTTCCCAAGGTCGCCTTGGAGTCACCGGCGGACATCGTGACCGCCCTGATTTTCTGCCACATCCCCCAAAGTCCCATCCGTCCTTAAGTCCATGGGCAGACACCGGCCCGGCATCAGAGGCCGGCCGCGGAGCGGCGCTGGCGCGTTCTTGAGGAAGCTCGGGGTCGGACAGGCTCGACGCCTGGACCTCGGGCGCCGCCGATCCTCAAAATCCTTGACTCCCGCCGCCGCTCCATGTTCTCCTTTTGTTCATGACGACGTCGCCGCGGAGCATAGAGCAGGACATCTGCTTGCTGGACGAGCTGTCCGCGCGGGCGATGGCGATGGCGTGCGACCTTCAGGAGCGGTGCGTGGCGGTGGCCGACGCGCGGGAGGCGGCCGACCTGGCCATGGGCTTCCAGCGGGCGGCGCGGTCGGTGCGCCAGACCATCGCGCTCAAGGCCAAGCTGGAGCGTGAGCGCGAGCGGCGGGCTGCCGAGGCCAGGGCGCGGGCCGCCGAGGAGGCGGTGGCGCGGGTCCAGCGGCGCAAGGCCCAGGTCCGCCTGGCGGTCGAACGCGCGGTCTGGGACGAAGCCGAGAATGAAAGGTTCGCCGAAATCCTGCTGGCGGGCCTCGACGACCGGCTCGACGCCGCCGCCTTCGCGGACGACTTCTGCGACGAGGCCGCCCAGGACCAGATCGCCCGCTTCTGCGACGAACTGGGTGTGACGCCGCCCGCCGCATCGACGGCGGGGGACGGCGAGGGGGACAGCGAGGGCGAGGCGGGCGACCGCGATCTCGCCCGTAAGCCCGCTACGGCGTCGGCCGGGCAATCCCTCGCTCCTGACGGTGGCGGAGCCGAGAGCCTGGACGCCGGCCCGCCCGTCCGACGAAGCTCCGGCTGACCCCGGCCCGCCCTCGCTCCGCCTCTGCCCCGAATCCCGTCCGCAACCCCGCCCGCCCCCCAGGGCCGGGCGCGCCGGCCCATGCGACAAGATCGAACGGAGTCCGTGAGGTTTGCCCAAGGTCTCCGATAATCGTGCAATAACATGGACTTATGGGCCACCAGCCCAGCCTTGACGCACTGCACCCTCGTCTATAGGTTCCGCGCGACCTGAAGCCCCCGCCGTGGCGGCGCTTGTCGTGGCGGTCGAAAGGCCTCGCGCACATGCCGCTTCCCGACGATCCGAACGCAGGAGCGCCCAGGCGCTTCGACGAGCGGCTCGCAGCGGCCGAGGCGGCCCAGGTCCGGGCAAAGGGCGGCGACGCCCACCGGGCCATGGCGCAGGGTTACCGCTTCCTCGGTGAAGTGGTTGGGGGAGTGCTGATGGGGGCCGGCCTTGGCTGGCTTCTCGATCGCTTCGTCGGAACAAAGCCCTGGGGCCTGGTTGGCGGACTGCTGATCGGGACGGGGATTTCCATATTCGTGGCGGTGCGCAGCGCCTCGCGGATGACACAAGACGCGGTCGTGAAAGCCGGGCCTCTGCCCAGCGTTCCCGACGACGAAGATGAGGATTGAGGGCCTAAATGGCGGACCAGCCTGCCATCGAACCGATGCACCAGTTCCTGATCCACAAGATCATCCAGGGACCGGTCTTCACTGTCGGCGGCATCCAGTTCGACATGTCGATCACCAACTCGGTGGTCAGCATGATCGTGGGCGCGGCCTTGCTCGTGGTCTTCTTCGCGCTGACCGCCAGGCGCCAGATCGTGCCGAACCGGGGCCAGGCCCTGGCCGAGAGCGTCTACAACATCGTCGACCGCGTGCTGGTGGGCCCGATCATCGGCGAGCACGGCAAGCCCTACGTGCCCTACCTCCTGACCCTCTTCCTGGTCATCCTGGTCCTCAACCTGATGAGCGTGCTGTTCGCCATCGGCAACCTGGCGGGCCAGAGCTGGACCTTCACGGTCACCTCGCAGCTGGCGGTCACCGCGACGCTGGCGGTGCTCACCTTCTTCTCGGTCTTCATCCTGGGCTTCATCAAGCACGGGCCGAAGTTCCTGGGCATCTTCGCGCCCGGCGGCATGCCGCTGGTGCTGCTCGTCTTCATGATCCCGATCGAGATCATCTCCTACTTCGTGCGGCCGGTGACGCTGGCCATGCGTCTCTTCGGCAACATGCTGGGCGGCCACGTGGTCATGAGCCTGTTCGGCTCCTTCGTGGTGGCGCTGGGCCTGGTGGCGCTCTCCGGCGGCGTCGCCTCGCTGGCGATCATCCCCAGCGTGCTCTCCTTCACCATGATCGTCGCGCTGACCGGCCTTGAGCTGGTGGTGGCGATCCTGCAGGCCTTCGTCTTCACGGCGCTGGCCACCGTCTACCTCAACGAGGTCGTGAACTTCGGTCACGGCCACTAATCCAACCCAACTGACTTTCTAAGAAGGACTATCCCAATGGATCCGACCCACGCCGCCCAGATCATCGACTTCAAGGACTCCGCCAAGCTCATCGGCGCCGGCCTCGCGGCCATGGGCATGATCGGCGCCGGTGTCGGCCTGGGCGTGCTGTTCGGCAGCTACCTGCAGGCCGCCATCCGCAACCCCTCGGCCGCCGCCAGCCAGCAGACCATGCTGTTCCTCGGCATGGCGCTGACGGAAACCATGGGCCTGTTCGCCTTCGTCGTGTCGCTGATCATCCTCTTCGGCTCCTGAGCCCAAGGGACCAGAGACGCCAGATGGCGATGCAGACCACCGAATCCACGGCCGCGCCCGAGCACGAAGCCAAGGGCCTGCCGCAGTTCGACATCTCGTGGTGGCCGGGCCAGATCGTCTGGTTCCTGGTCATGTTCTTCTTCGTGCTGGCGTTCGTGCGCTGGTTCGCGGCGCCGCGGGTCGGCGGCGCCATCGAGGCGCGTGAGGGCAAGATTGCCGGCGACATCGCCGACGCTCGCCGGCTGAAGGACGAGGCCGACGCCCAGGCCGCCGCGGCTGCCGCCGAGGTCGCCCAGGCCCGGGCGGCGGCTCAGAAGGTCGGGGCCGAGGCGCGCGCCAAGGCCCAGGCCGGCATCGCCGCCCGCCTCGCCGAGGAAGAGACCAAGCTCGCCGCCACCGGCGCCGCGGCCGAGGCCCGGATCTCCAAGGCCCGCGACGCGGCCATGGCCAATGTCGCCGGCATCGGGGCCGACACCGCCCGGCTGATCGTCGAGAAACTGACCGGCAAGAGCGCCACCGCGGCCGAGCTCGCCGCCGCGGCGAAGGGATAGGCCATGGAACTTCTGCTCGACTCCCACTTCTGGGTCGGCGTCGCCCTCGTCGTCTTCGTGGGCGTGCTGGTGATGGCCGGCGTGCACCGGTTCGCCTGGAAGGCGCTGGGCGATGCGGGCGACAAGGTCCGCGCCCAGCTGGCCGAGGCCGACGACCTGCGCGCCGAGGCTCAGCGCCTGCTCGACAACATCAAGGTCGAGCGCGAGGCCGCCGAGAAGCACGCCGCCGAGATGCTGGCCAACGCCGAGGAGCAGGCTGCGCGCCTGCAAGTCGAGGCCAACGCCAAGCTCGCCGAGCAGATCGAACGCCGCGGCCAGCTGGCCGAACGCCGCATCGCCACCGCCGAGGCTCAGGCCACCGCCGACGTGAAGGCGGCCGCCGCCGACCTGGCCGCCCAGATGGCCGAGGCCGTGCTGGCCGGACGCATAGCCGGCGCCAGCTCCGATCCGCTGATCGACGCCGGCATCGGCCAGATGGCCGGCAAGCTGCAGTAAGGAAAAAGCCCCGGATCGCTCCGGGGCTTTTTGAGGAGGATCAGGCTTCGCGGGCGCGGAAGCGACGGCGGACGTGGCGCCGGCACTTGACGGCGAACCGCACCCGGGACGGCAGCACCAGCCGCTCCATCCGCAGGTACTGTTGCCAGAACACCTGCAGGATCTCCGGCTCGCGCCGCATCAGCCGGCGGATCGGGAAGACCATCTTGGGGTGGGCGCGCTGCATCCGCACGAACTGCCGCCGGGCCTTGAAGGAGTTGCGCAGGACGATCATCAGCCCGACCACCAGCAGCGGCAGGCCGATGTGCCCCGGCAGCGGCGCCGTCACCAGACCGACGAGCATGATCAAGCCGCCCAGCCCCAGGAGGAGCCAGCGGCCGATTCGCCCCGCTAGATCGCGGGCGAAGTCGTCTGAGGCGCGATACACGCGCAAGGATGGCATGGCGAAAGACACTGGATTCTAAACCTGGGAGCGCGCGCACGGCTCAAAGGGAGGTCGAACCGCCGCTAGCGCAGAGCTGATATGCGAACGCTCATAGGAGTCGTAAAGACGCCAACCGAGTTAATTTTTCGCCACGTCCGCTATTCGGCCGCCAATGGCGCCGGCGCCACAGTGGTGGGCTCGGCGCGCCACGTGAGTTTCGGCTTCCGCGCGGCCTGGGTCTCGTCCAGCCGGCGCAGTGGCGCGAGGTGGGGCGCGCCGGTGAAACGCTCGGTGTCTCCGGCCTTGGCCGCGCCGGCCAGCGCCACCAGGGCGTCGCAGAACCGGTCGAGCTCGCGCTTGGATTCGGTCTCGGTCGGCTCGATCAGCATCGCCCCGTGGACGACCAGCGGGAAGTACATGGTCATCGGGTGGAAGCCCTCGTCGATCATCGCCTTGGCGAAGTCCAGCGTGGTGACGCCGGTCCCTTCGAGCCAGGCGTCGTCGAACAGCGCCTCGTGCATGCAGGGGCCGTCGGGGAAGGCGGGCGTCATCACCGTGGAGAGGCGGGCCTTGATGTAGTTGGCGTTGAGGACGGCGTCCTCGGCCACCTGGCGCAGGCCGTCCGAGCCGTGGCTTCGCATGTAGGCGTAGGCGCGCACGAACATGCCCATCTGGCCCTGGAAGGCGCACATGCGGCCGAAGGCCTGGGCGGCGTCGCCCACGGCTTCCTCGACCAGCTGGAGGCCGTCGGCGGCGTGGACGATCCAGGGGGCCGGGGCGAAGGGGGCCAGGGCCTCGGAGAGCACGACCGGACCGGCCCCCGGCCCACCGCCGCCATGCGGGGTGGAGAAGGTCTTGTGCAGGTTGATGTGCATGGCGTCGACGCCGAGGTCGCCAGGGCGGACGCGGCCGACGATCGCGTTGAAATTGGCGCCATCGCAGTAGAAATATGCGCCAGACGCGTGCGCGACGCGCGCGATCTCGACGATGTCGCGCTCGAAGAGGCCGCAGGTGTTGGGGTTGGTGACCATGATGGCGGCGACGTCGGGGCCGAGCTTGGCTTCGAGGTCGGCCAGGTCGACGCGGCCGTCGGCGGTCTGGGCGATCTCCTGGACGGAGTAGCCGACGAAGGCGGCGGTGGCGGGGTTGGTGCCGTGGGCGGAGGTGGGCACCAGGACCCGCCGCCGCGCGCCCTGTCCGGCGGCCTCGTGGGCGGCCTTGATGCAGAGCAGGCCGCAGAGCTCGCCGTGGGCGCCGGCCTTGGGCGACATGGCGACCGCGGGCATGCCGGTCAGCGTCTTCAGCCAGTGGGCCAGGCGGTCGATGAGCTCCAGCGCGCCCTGGGCGGTCGAGACCGGCGCCAGGGGGTGAAGGTCGGCGAAGCCGGCCAACCTCGCCATCTTCTCGTTGAGCCGCGGGTTGTGCTTCATGGTGCACGAGCCCAGCGGATAGAGCGCCAGGTCGATGGCGTGGTTCTTCTGGGAGAGGCGCACGTAGTGGCGCATCGTCTCGGGCTCGGAGAGGCCGGCCAGGCCGATCGGGCGCTCACGGACCAGGTCGCCGAGGTCGGAGGCGTCGTGCTCGGGCGGGTCGAGGTCGACGCCGGTCTTGTCCCAGCCGCCGAGCTCGAACAGCAGCGGCTCGTCCTGCAGGAGGCCGCGGCCGCCGGTCAGCGACTGGAAGCCTTCGGAATTGGCGGCGGTCGGTTGGGTCGGACGGCCCACGCTGGACATGCTCATCGGCCGAGCCTCCCGTTCAGGGCGGCAATCAGGGCCGCGATATCTTCCGTGGTGGTGGTCTCGGTGGCGGCGAGCAGCAGGACGTCGTCCAGGCCCGCGTGCGGGTCGAGGCGGGAGTAGGGGACGCCGGCGACGATCCCGTCGGACAACAACGCTTCGACCAGGGCCGAAGCGTCGCCGGGAATCCGGACGGCGATCTCGTTGAAGAAGCGCGGCGTCAGGATCTCGACGCCCTTCACGGCGCCGAGCGCCTTTGCAAGCTCGCGCGCCCGGCTGTGGTTCACGGCGGCGAGCTGGCGCAGGCCGACCTCGCCCAGCAGCGACAGGTGGATGGTGAAGGCGAGCGCGCAGAGGCCGGAGTTGGTGCAGATGTTCGACGTCGCCTTCTCGCGGCGGATGTGCTGTTCGCGGGTCGAGAGCGTCAGGACGTAGCCGCGGCGGCCCTCGGCATCGACGGTCTCGCCGCAGAGCCGGCCCGGCATCTGGCGCACCAGCTTCTCGCGGCAGGTGAAGAGGCCGACATAGGGGCCGCCGTAGTTCAGGGCGTTGCCGATCGACTGGCCCTCGGCGACGGCGATGTCGGCGCCCATTTCGCCGGGGGATTTCAGCAGGCCGAAGGCGACGGCCTCGGTGGTGACGACGATGAGCAGGGCGCCCGCGGCGTGGGCGGCCTCGGCGATCTTCGTCACATCGGTGACGACGCCGAACACGTTGGGGGTCTGGACGACGACGCAGGCGGTCCCGGCGTCGATGGCGGCGATGACGGCGGCCTCGGCGTCGACGGCGGCCGGCTGGCGCACGATGGTCATGCCCTCGGCGTGGGCGATGGTCTGGGTGACGGCGGCATAGTGCGGGTGGACGCCGCCGGAGAGGATCGCCTTCTCGCGGCGGGTGACCCGCTGGGCCATCATCACCGCCTCGGCGCAGGCCGTGGAGCCGTCGTACATCGAGGCGTTGGCGACCTCGAGGCCGGTGAGCGCGGCGACCTGGGTCTGGAACTCGAAGAGCACCTGCAGGGTGCCCTGGGCGATCTCCGGCTGGTAGGGCGTGTAGCTGGTGAGGAATTCCGAGCGCTGGATGATGTGGTCGACGCTGGCCGGCACATGGTGGCGGTAGGCGCCGGCGCCGCAGAAGAACGGCCCGGCCCCGGCGGCGCGGCTCATGGCGGCGAGCTGGCCCAGCTCGCGCTCCACCTCCAGCTCGCCGGCGTGCAGCGGCAGGTCGAAGAGGTCCGTCTTCCGCGCGGCGGCAGGGACGTCGACGAAGAGGTCGTCGATCGTGGCCGCGCCGATGACGCCCAGCATCTGGGCGCGGTCGTCGGGGGTCAGGGGCAGGTAACGCATGGGGTCAATTCACTTGATGGGGTGAGAGTTCGGCGGGGCGCCCCATCCGTGTCATCCCGGTTTCGCACAGCGAAGACCGGGACCCATCAGCGTCGATGCTCGTCGCCGGAGTGCTGCTGGCGCCGTGCGCGACGGGCCCGATCTGGCGCTGATGGGTCCCGGTCTTTGGCCTGGCGGCCAAAACCGGGATGACACGGGAGTGGAGTGGGGCGGGCATGGGCTAGAGCGTCTGCAGGAAGGCTTCGTAGGCGGGGCGGTCCATCAGGGTTTCGACTTCGGCCGGGTTGGCGAGGCGGACCTTGGCGAACCAGCCGGCGGCTTCGGGGGCGGCGTTGACGGTCTCCGGCGCGTCGCCCAAGGCCGCGTTGGCCTCGATGACCTCGCCGGAGACCGGGGCGTAGACATCGGACGCGGCCTTGACGCTCTCGACCACGGCGAAGCCGTCGCCGGCCTTGACGGTCTTGCCGACGTCGGGGGTTTCGACGAACACCACGTCGCCCAGCTGTTCGGCGGCGTAGGCGGTGATGCCGACGGTGGCGACGTCGCCGTCGACCTCGACCCACTCGTGATCCTTGGTGAAGCGCATGGTGATCAGATCCTTCGCTGAGTTCGAGATTACTTACTGATCGTCATGGCCCGGCTTGTCCGGGCCACCCATGAACTCCGTGGTTCAGAAAAGTCCGCGGCGGCGCCGTGCGGACCTTTCGATGCGGAGATCATGGGTCCCCCGGACAAGCCGGGGGATGACGAGCTAAAAATGGAAATGGAGTGGGTCACGGCGCCACCTTCCTCACGTAGCGGTGGGGGACGAAGGGGGCTTTGACGACTTCGCAGGCCTGGGGCTTGCCGCGGACGATGACCTTGAGCTGGCCGCCGACGGCGGCGTGGGCGGGGGGGACGAAGCCGAGCGCGACGCCGCATTTCAGCACCGGCGAGAAGCCGCCGGAGGTGACGACGCCGATGAGGTTTCCGGCGGCGTCGGCGATCTGCGCGCCCTCGCGGGCCGGCGCGCCTTCCAGGACCCTGAGGGCGACGCGCACGCGGGCGGGGCCTTCGGCCAGCTCCGTGGCGATGCGGCCCGCGCCCGGGAAGTCGCGCTGCTCGCGGCGGTTCCTGTTGATGGCGAAGGCGAGGTCGCCCTCGACGGGGCTCACGGTCTCGTCGAGGTCATGGCCGTAGAGCGGCAGGCCGGCCTCGAGGCGCAGGCTGTCGCGGGCGCCCAGGCCGATGGCCTTCACGCGGCTGTCGATCAAGAGGATGTTCCAGACGTCGTCGGCGGCGTGGTCCGGGACCGAGATCTCATAGCCGTCCTCGCCGGTGTAGCCCGAGCGCGAGACGATGATGTCGACCCCGAAGGCGGTCATCAGGCGCACGTCCATGAACACCATCTTCGCGGCCTCCGGCGCGTGGGCCTGGAAGACCGCGGCGGCCTCGGGGCCCTGCAGCGCGATCAGGGCGCGGTTCTCCAGCCGCTCGATCACCACCTGGCCGGCGAGCGCGTCGTCGATGACCTGGAAGTCGTTGTCCTTGCAGGCGCCGTTGACGACGACGAACAGGCCGTCGTCGCCGACGCCCTCGGTGGTGACCGGCCGGCCGGCCATCAGGTCGTCGACGATCCCGCCCGTGCGGTTGAGCAGGACGGAATACTTCTGGCGGCCGGGCGGCAGGTTGATGAAGTCGCCGGGGACCACCGCCTCGAAGGCCGAGCGCGGCGAGACGCCGCGCAGGCGCGCCTGGCCCATGTGGGAGACGTCGAAGAGGCCGGCGTGCTCCCTTGTCCAAAGGTGCTCTTTCAGGACGCCCTCGGTGTATTGCACCGGCATGTCGTAGCCCGCGAAGGGGACCATCCGCGCGCCCATGGCGAGGTGCGCGGCGTGCAGCGGCGTGCGCTTCAACGGTTGATCGGCGGGGGTTTCGGCCACGTGGGACTCCGGCTGACGGCTGGGCAGGGCGCCGCGGGCAAGCCCGTGGCAACCTTGCGCCCCCGCTGTCCTTGGGCCTGAGAGATTTCGGGTCATCCGCCCCCTGTAGAAGGGAGACTATTGGATGACCGTTTGCTCCTTCGGCGTCCCTACGTCGCTCCGAGGAGCTTCGAAGAGCACTTTCCAGCGTGCATCAGCCCGTCGCGGTCCTTTTGCCTGAGCGTTTCCGGGGCGGTTGCGCCTTCGGCTCCGGGTGGCCTTGCCGGTGGTCTGGAAGGGGTCCGGTCTCTCCCGCGAGAGTTGGCGGGAAGGTGAGGGAGGCGGGTTGGGGAGTCAATGGCGGGGGAGTGGGGGGAGGATGACCGAGGCTGACGCCTCGCTTTTCATCCCCAGCGATCTTTCGCAGATCGCCCCCTGTGGTAGCATCGAATCATGAGCGAGAAGCGTGGTTCCAAGCCTCAACCCGTGTCCTCTTCCGGTTCGTCACGGGTGCTCGTGACGCCGGCCAATGGTGGCTGGCAGGTCAAGCGCGACGGTGCGGTTCGCGCCATGGGCGTGTTTTCCACCCAAGGGGAGGCGACCCGGGCAGCCAAGGCTCAGCTGCGGACGAGCGGTGGCGAACTACGAGTTCAGGGTTCGAACGGTCGGTGGGTGGAGTCCTTCACGCTTGGCCAAAAGGCCATGACCAAGGTGTCGGCCGTGGAGGGCATTCGCTTTACACCGGCCATGAAGCGGAAAATGAAAGCGCTGGGGGCGTCGGGGCTGACGATCGAGGATCGCCGGCGAATTCTCAAGGCCGCCCCGCCGAAGGCCCGCAGCTGACCGAGGAGTTCTACGCGGCTGAGGATGACCCTGGATGTTACGCGGGGACCACCGTCCTGAGGAACGTGCTCGGTCTGCGCGACCCCGGAGACTTGGCCGAATATGAGGCTATGAGTTTCGCGCTCCGAGCTCTCAGTCCGCTTCCCTCAGGGCGTTTTGGCGTCACCCATTATCGGGCGGTGCACCGCTATCTCTTCCAGGACGTGTACCGGTGGGCCGGGCGCTATCGGACGATCCGTATCAGCAAGGGCGGGAATCCGTTCTGCTTTCCCGAGCATATTCCCACGCAGATGCGGCGCCTCTTCGGCTGGCTGCGGGATGAGCGTTACCTGAAGGGAGAGGGCGCCGGGGCCTTCGCCACCGGCGCCGCCAAGTTCCTCGCCGAGCTCAATGCCATCCACCCGTTTCGGGAGGGGAACGGCCGCGCGCAGAACACCTTCCTGGCCGCGCTTGCTTCGCGGGCCAACCATCCTCTGGATTTCGATCGGCTGGACGAAGCGCGATACCTAGCAGCGATGATCCGCAGTTTTCATGGGGATGAAGCGCCTCTGCGCGATGAACTCCTCGCGCTGATCGTCTGAGCCGCGGTCGTGTCGTGCAGGCTCAAATCCATGAAGGCCGGCTTGCCTTCCGCCCCGGCGTCTCAAGCCGTTTACAGTTGCGGTGACAGTGCGCTCAGCTGGACGCTCGAGAGTTGGATGCGTCCAGTTGAGTGCACTGTCACCGTACTCTAGGTTGTTGTCGGCCGGAATTCCACCACTCTGGGTCGCCAAACCCTCGGGCTCGTGCTTTGCTTGGCCCGGTCATGGCTTTGAGCCAGGGGAGTTGAACCATGCTGCTGCGAATGGTCGCCGCGATCGCCGGCGTTGTGTTGCTGGGCCTGCCCGCCGCGGCGCGGGCGGAGGACCCCTACGCGTTCAACAGCATGTACGGATGCATCGCGCACGTCTGCGACGTGGATCCGGCGGATGGACCGAACTTCTTCAACGACTACACCGTGCCGTCGGACGGGCGCCACTATCGCTGGGATTTCATCTTCGACGATCCTAACGCCACGCTTTTCCTGGCGCCGCCCAACCAGGTGGAGTCCTTTTTCCTGCGTGCGGCGGGGGACGGCACGTTCGACTTCATCTTCAATCCGAACGTCGATTTCCAGTTCGAGCGGGTTATCGATCTGCCCGGGCGCGTGTCGTACCTGGTCGCCGCGCCGCGGTCCTTCGACACCTGCGGGCCTGCGACCCACGCCGGCGTCATCTGCCGCGCGCAGTATGATGTGTTCGGCAACTCCACCTTCCTGACCATGAACGCCGACGCCCCGTTCCACCTGACGTTCCGCGAGGTCGCGGTGCCGGAGCCGGGGACCTGGGCGCTGATGATCCTGGGCTTCGGGGGTATCGGCGCGGCGTTGCGGGCGCGGCGGCGGGGTGTGGCGGTCGTGGGCTGAGGCCGGCTGCAGGGGAGGGCCCCAAGCCCATCGGCGATTTCGAGCTCCGGCTCCGGCCTTCCTCAAGGACGAGCGCGGGACGCGCTCGCCGCGGGGCGGCGGCCCAAGAGGGCCGTCCTTGACACGCCCGCACAGGGAAGGCTCGCATCTGCGATGGGGTTTAAGGCGGGGTGTGCGCCGGGGGCGGGGAGGTTGCGATGGCGTCGGCGATGATCGAGGAGGCGGCCAGCCCTTCGAAGCTTGCGCTCATTCGCCGGTTCCTGCGGGCGAGCGGGCTTCAGGCGATGATCGACAGCGGGAGCCATCTCGACAATCTGGGCATGCCCGGCGGGCCTTCGTATGGGTTTCTCACCGAAGGCCTCCCGGAGATGACCTACGGCGAATCGTTTTCGGCCCCGAACGCGGCGCTGCGGGAGGCGTACGCGCCTTACCGAGGCGAATGGCAGGACGAGTACGAGGGCCATCTGAACTGGGAATTCACCGAGCCGGAACTGGAGCAGATCGTGACGTTCCTCGAGAGTGCCGCCGGCCAACACTACCTGGAGGCGGGCGGGCGGATGAAGGCCTACATCGGAACGATCACCGAGCATCTGGTGGAAGAGATCGTGACGCAGGCGCGGGAGATCCTGGCGCGGCGGCTGGCGAAGTAGGCCGGGGGCTGAAACCCCCTCCGTCTCGGCGCTGGCGCGCCGAGCCACCTCCCCCTGATCGCGCTGCGCGCTGGGGGAGGAACTATTGTCGTGGGGGCGTTGGGCGTATTTGACTGGTCTGCGTCTGAAGATTGGCGGCGGGGAGGTCGTGATGGGATCGGCGATGACCAGGCCCCGAATCTACACAACCAGCTTCGCCAGCGTCTATCCGCTCTACGTCGCCAAGGCGGAGCGGAAGGGGCGCACCCGGGCTGAGGTCGACGAGATCATCCTTTGGCTGACGGGGTTTACGCGCGACGGGTTCGCCGCCCAACTGGCGGCGGGGTCGGACTTCGAGACCTTCTTCGCCCAGGCGCCCGGGCTGAACCCGGCGCGGGCCGATATCAAGGGCGTGGTCTGCGGCGTTCGGGTCGAAGAGGTCGCCGAGCCGCTGATGCGGGAGATCCGCTACCTGGACAAGCTCATCGACGAGCTGGCCAAGGGGAAGGCGATGGGGAAGATCCTGAGGGGTTGACGGGGCCGTCTGTCGTGGGCGGGCGGCTGGGCCTCTCCTTCTCTCCCGATGGTGGGCGAGGGTCCTTGGATGGACGCGGGGCTTTCTCGTCGCCCGCGCCGCCCTCTCCCTGCCCTCTCCCTCTCGCTGCGCGGGGGAGAGGAGGGGGCTGCATATATGTTCTCTATTTGTTCTTGACGTCAGCGCGCGTTTGTGGGATGATCTTGTCAGCGTTGTGAGGTGCGCCCGGGCCCTGGGCGCCGGCGGATCTCAGGCGATGCCGCGATGGCGTGAGCCTCACAATTCCGGTCATCCCTGCGAAGGCGGGGATGGGCGGTTGCGGCGGCTATCCAATCAATCAGACGAGGTGGCGATGGCTCGGGCGAAGGGGCGCAGCGGGGCTGTGCGGTGGGCGCGGGTGCGGGAGGTGACGCCGTGGTCGGAGGACCTGGCGCGGACCATCTGCGAGCGGGTGGCCGGCGGCGAGCTGCTCTATCCGCTGCTGCGCGGGAAGGGGATGCCGACGCCGCAGAGCGTGGCGCGGTGGGCCCGGGAGCGGCCGGAGTTCGGCGAGGCGCTGGCGCAGGCGCGGCGGATCGGCGGGCGGCCGGTGCGGGGCGCGGACAGCCTGGGGCGGCCTTTGGCCGGCGGCGGGGTCTGGAGCTATTGCCTGGAGACGGCGGACGCGGTGTTCGAGCGGCTGTGCGACGGGGAGAGCCTGACCGCGATCGGGGACGATCCGACCATGCCGAGCCTGTCGACCCTGTTCTATTGGCGCCGGCACATCGTGGAATTCGAGGAGGCGGTGCAGGCGGGCATGCGCATCCGGGCCGAGCGGATGGGCGACCTGGCCTGGGAGATGGCCCGATCGGCGACGCCGGAGACGGCCTATCTGACCCATGTGAAGCTGACGCACCTGAGGTGGCACGTGGGCGTGCTGGCGCCGAAGGTCTACCGCATCAAGACGGTGGAGCCGGAGACGCCGCCGAAGTCGCTGACCATCCTGATGCGCCACTTCGAGGTCGAGGTGGACAAGGAAACCGGCGAGAAGCGGACGGTGGCCTATTGCCCCAACCCCGACACCGGCAAGGTGGAGCGCGAGGACACGCCGGGCTGGCGGCCGCCGGGCGACAAGACCGTGATCCCGATGCCGGGCGGGCGCTACGGCCGCTAGATCGCGGCCGGCGCGGGGCGGGGCGGCGCCAGCCTCACCCCATGCGGTGCAGGGCGCAGAGCTTGTTGCCGTCCGGGTCGCGGAGGTAGGCGAGGTATAGCCTGGCCATGCCGCTTTCGCGCACGCCCGGGGGCTCTTCGCAGGTGGTTCCGCCGGCGGCGAGGCCTGCGGCGTGCCAGGCGGCGCCCTGCTCGGGGGAGGCGCAGGCAAAGCCGATGGTGCCGCCGTTGGCGAAGGTCGCCGGCTCGCCGTTGATCGGCAGCGAGACCGAGAAGGTCCCGGTCTTGGTGCGGTAGAAGATGCGGTGACGGTCGACCAGGCCCGGCGGGACGTCGAGGGCGCCCAGCAGCGCGTCGTAGAACGTCTTGGCGCGGTCGAGGTCGTTGGTGCCGATCATGATGTGCGAGAACATGGGCTTCTTCCCTCTGGCCCCGGCGGCGGGCGGCTTGCGTTGCGCCCAAGCTTAGAGGGGACGGCGGCGCGGTGCTAGGCCGGCAGGACGGAGAGCGGGCTTTCCTCGGAGGTCCAGACGCCGTCCCAGTCGGCCGGCGGGGGCCGGCGGGCCAGGGTGCGGGCGCGGTCGAGCATGAGGGCGCAGGGGTAGTCGTCCGGCGCGGCGGCGACGGCGGCCTCGAAGGCCCTGGCGGCGTCCTTCCAGCGGCGCTGGGCGAGCGCCTGGCGGCCTTCGGCGTAGGCTTCGAGGGCGGCGGCGGCGACCGGGCGCTGGGGGGTGAGGACCTGGAAGATGCGGGCCGGGCGCTGGCGGCCCTTGACCCGGATGGTGTCGAGCTCGCGCAGGGGGTAGACGGCCGCCGCCACCTCGGCGGTGTCCTCGCAGATCACCACGCCGACCCGGTAGACCTTGGTGATCTTCTCCAGCCGCGCGGCCAGGTTCACGCTGTCGCCGATGACGGTGTAGTCCATGCGCTTGGGCGAGCCGATGGTGCCGGCGACCATCTCGCCGGAGGCCACGCCGACGCCGACGACGACGTCGGGGAGGCCGCGGGCGCGGCGGCTGGTGTTGATGGCGGCGATGGCGCCGACCATGGCGATGGCGCTGCCGACCGCGTTCAGCGCATCGCGGCCGGAGGTGAGCGGGGCGCCGTAGACCGCCATCAGGGCGTCGCCGATGAACTTGTCGAGCATGCCGTCGGACTGGGAGACCGCCTCGAAGAGCTCGGTGAAGATCTCGTTCAGCATGTCGACCGTGTCGCGCGGCGCCAGGCCCTCGGCCATGGAGGTGAAGTTGCGGATGTCGGCGAAGAGGACGCTGGCGTGGCAGGCGCTGCCGAACAGCAGCTCGTCCTCGCGGCCCATGATCTGGTCGACCACGTTCTGGGTCATGAAGCGGCGCATGGCGCCCTGCAGGCGTTTGCCCTCGCTGATGTCCTCCACGATGATCAGCAGGCCGGCCTGCTGGTCGTCGCTCAGCAGGGGGACGATGGAGAGGTTGGCCGAGATGGTCTCGCCGGTGCTGGTGCGGACGTCGGCGTCCAGCAGGGTCTTGGGCTTGCCCGAGGCGTTGACGCCGTCGATCTCGTCCATCAGCCAGGCGTTCTCGCCGGAGAGGAAGA
>Ga0307513_10001688_pt1 | contig 31598 bp, 23 predicted proteins | sample 15_EM_MG_FD_202174 | JGI IMG/M metagenome (GOLD analysis project Ga0307513, IMG submission 202174) | Populus trichocarpa ectomycorrhiza microbial communities from riparian zone in the Pacific Northwest, United States - 15_EM | ecosystem: Host-associated > Plants > Roots > Unclassified | place... | reverse complement strand
CAGGATGACGTGGCGCTCGTCGGGCGTGAAGTCGGCGGCCAGCGCGGTGACGCGGTCGCTGCCCAGCGGAGTGACGTCGAAGCCGGAACGCGAGGTGGACATAGGCCATGCATACGACAAAACCGGCGCGCCGGTTACTCACCAGCGGCCGGTCAGGTTCGCGAGGCCAGGGCGCCTGTCCAGGTGCTCGGCTCAGTAGCTCTGGTCGTAGCCGTCGTAGCCGTCGTAGCCGGGCTCGACGTACGCCGGGTCAGGCTGGTAGTGGCCCGGCTGCCAGATCCACTCGCCGCCGTTCCACGACCACGCGCCGGCCACCCAGTAGTAGCCCGGCTGCGTGTTGTAGTTCTCGACGATGATCGACGGGCGACGGTAGTAGTTGTAGTAGCGCTCGCGGATGATCGGGCGCGACACGTAGATCGGGCGGCGCACGACGTGGCGGTAGTTGTCGCGCACGATCACGCGACCGCCGCCGTTCCAGCCGCGGCCGTAGTGGTTGTCGCGCACGACGACGGTGTTGCCGCGATTCCAGTGGTTGCCGCGATTCCAGTTGCCGTGGTTGTTGCGGCTGCCGTGGTCGCGGACCACGGCGTTGCTGTGACCGCGGTGTTCGACGCTCGCGTCGCGATGGCGGTCGTGGCCGCGATCCGCCAACGCCACGCCACCCATGAGGCCAAGAGCGAGAGCGGTGAGGGGGATGAGTTTCTTCATGACCAGGGGTAAAGCATCCCGCGTGCCGAATTATAGGTTCCTTAATTTCAAATGGTTACGGCGCATTTTGCGGGCCGACTGCGGAACGCGCAGTCACACGGCTGCGAAATCCGCAGCCGGTGTTTCCGAGCGCACAACCCGGCCCAGATCGCGGGGCAAATCACCCCATCTGCGTGCGACATCCCGACGGCCCCGTGCGCACGATCGGCCCGCGCGCTCGTCGGGCGCTCATCGCCCTTCGCCGCGCTGCGCGATCGCCATGCTCGACCGAGCACGTCAGTCGACGTCGTACTTCTTGAGCCGATCGTAGAGCGTGCGCTCGCCGATGCCGAGCAGCTCCGCCGCGCGCTTGCGATTGCCACCGACGACATCGAGCGCGTGCAGGATCGCCTCGCGCTCGAGCTCGGCCAGCGGGCGGACCTCGTCGGTCTTGGGCGTCGCGCGCGTGACGCCGTCCTCGATCCAGATGTGGCTGGCGTCGATCGCGTCGCCGTCGGCGAGGATCGCGGCGCGCTCGAGCGTGTTGGCGAGCTCGCGGACGTTGCCGCGCCAGCTCGCGCCCGACAGCCGCGCCTCGGCGTCCTTGGTCAGCCGCGGCACGCTGCGCTTGAGGTCGCGCGCGATGCGCTCGAGCAGCGCGCGCGCGAGCGGCAACAGGTCGAGCTTGCGATCGCGCAGCGGGGGCAGCTTGATCGGGAACACCGCGAGCCGGTGGTAGAGGTCCTCGCGGAACCGGCCGTCCTCGATCATCTGTCGCAGATCGCGGTTGGTCGCGGCGATCCAGCGGACGTCGACCTCGAGGGTGCGGCTGCCGCCGACGCGCTCGAACCGGCGCTCCTGCAGCACGCGGAGCAGCTTGGCCTGGAGCTCGGGCTTGAGCTCGCCGACCTCGTCGAGGAAGAACGTCCCGCCGTCGGACAGCTCGAGCCGGCCGCGCTTGCGCTCGGTGGCGCCGGTGAACGCGCCCTTCTCGTGGCCGAACAGCTCGCTCTCGAGCAGCTGCTCGCTCAGCGCCGCGCAGTTGATCGCCATGAACGGCGCCGTCGCGCGCGGGCTCTGCAGGTGGATCGCGCGCGCGGCGACCTCCTTGCCGGTGCCGCTCTCACCGAGCAGCAGCACGGTCGCCGAGGTCCGCGCGACCTTCTCGATCGCCTCGACCACCGGGCGCATCGCCGGATCGCCGTAGGTCAGCGGTGGGCCGGACGGCTCGGTGCGGCGCTCGGCGCCGTCGACGCGATCGCGCAGGCCGCGGCGCTCGAGGGCGCGCGCGACGAGCAAGCGCAGCTCGTCGGGCCCCGAGATCGGCTTCTGGAGGTACTCGAAGGCGCCGAGCTTCATCGCCTCGACCGCGTTGTCGACCGTGCCGTGCGCCGTCATCATGATGACCTCGACCTCGGGCTGCTCGGCGCGCACCTTGCGCAGCAGGGCCATGCCGTCGAGCCCCGGCATCTTGAGGTCGGTGATCACCAGGTCGAAGCCGCGCTCGTCGAGCAGCTTGGCGGCCTCGCGGCCGTCCTTGGCCGGCACCGCGGTGTGATCGTCGAGCTCGAGCGAATCGATGACGAATTCGCGCAAGCCGGGTTCATCATCTGCGACGAGGATGCGTGCCATGGTCAGGTCTCGGGGATCTCGGCGCGGAACGTCGCGCCACCGCCTGGGTTTGGATACACCGCGATCGTCCCGTGGTGCAGCTCCACGACGCGGCGAACGACCGCGAGCCCCAGGCCGGTGCCCTGGGTCTTGCCGGTGAAGAACGGCTCGAAGATCTTGTCGCGATCGTCCTCGGCGACGCCCGGCCCGTGGTCGGCGACCTCGATGATCAGCGCGCCGCCGGCGCGGCGCACCGCGATCGTCACCGGCGGCCCGGCGGCGACGGCGTTGTCGAGCAGGTTGATCACGACCTGGCGGATCCGGCCGGCGTCGAGCGACCACGTCGCGGGCGCCCCGGCGGTCTCGACGACGACCTCGCCGGGCACGGCCGCGGCGGCGTCGCGGACCAGCGCGGCCGGATCGACCGGGGTGCGCTGGATCGTCCCGGTGCGCACGAACTGCAGGAGGTCGTTGGTGAGCTGCTCGAGCCGCATCGCCTCGTCGACCACGCGGTCGGCCTTGGCGCGCGGCTTCTCGCCGTCGGGCAGCATGCGGGCGAGCAGCTGCGCGTTGCCCTTGAGCGACGCCAGCGGGTTCTTGATCTCGTGCGCGAGCACGGCCGACATCTCGCCCAGGCTGGCGAGCCGGCGCTCGCGCTCGCGCGCCGTCGCGTCGGCCTGGCGCCGCGCCTCGCGCCGGATCAGCACGAACGCGACGCCGAGCAGCGCCACCGCGGCGAGGCCCCCCACGCCGAGCGTCAGGGTCGAGGCGTCGCGCAGCTCGTTGGCCTGCACCGGCTCGACCTCGATGACGAAGCGCGGCGAGCGCCCGCCGTCCTTGAGCTTGCGCAGCGACCGCAGCTCCATGCGGAGCCGATCGCCGGCCTCGTCGATCTTGCAGCCGCCGCCGCGGCGCGGCGCCAGCACGTTGGCGCTGCCGACGCCGACCGCGGTGCCGGCCTCGGCGGCGATGTCGGTCCGGCCGCGCCCCTCGAGCATCGCGAGGTAGCGCAGGCCGTCGTCGCCGCGCTCGCGCACGATCGCGTCGAGGTCGCTCGCGGTCGGCGCGCCGTCGAGGTTGGCCAGATCGGCGCGCACCGCCTGGACCACGGCGTTGGCCTGGCCGCAGCGGACCGCGTCGGACGCCTCGAGGATCGACGCGCGCGTCGTCCACACGGTGGCGAGCAACGCGGCGCCGATCAACGCGAACACCACCACGATGGACCACCCGGCGAGCGGTTGGACACGGCGGGGGAGCATCGTGGGCAGCATACCTGTGCCCCGGCCTTACGGCGTCATCCCGGCGCCGCCGTTGCGGCCATGGTCCCCACCGCCGTTGCGGCCGTGACCCCCACCGCGGTTGCGGCCATGACCGTGGCGGCCGTGGTGGCCGAACCCGCCGCGCTGCGCCTTGAACTCGTCGATCGACAGCGTGCCGTCGCCGTTGGCGTCGAGCTTGGCGAACTTCTCGCCCAGCTTGGCGTCGCGCATCGCCGCGCGCTCGGTGGCGTCGAGCTGGCCGTCCTTGTTGGCATCGAATCGGGCCAGCATCGCTTGCTTGCGCTCGGCGTGCTTGGCCTCGAACGCGGCCTTCATCTGCGCGCGCTCGGTGGCGTCGAGCTGGCCGTCGCCGTTTTGATCGAACTTCTCGATCATCTTCTGGTGGGGTGCGCCGTTGCCCTCGGCGAGGGCGAGCGTGGTCGCGCCGGCAGCGAGCGGCGCGGAGATCAACAGGGCGAGCTTGAGCTTGGTCAACATGTTCAGTTCCTCCGAGCGGGGCCATCGCAAGCTGCGTGCCCGCGACAACTAGCTCGAATCACGCACCGCACGTCGGCGCTGGACCGCGCGACCTGCGAAATTCGCAGCGCGGGGCTGCGGAACGCGCTTGACCCTCACGCAGCGTGAGCCCGCACGGTGTCTGTCACGAGGTTTCCCCATGACGTTCACGGTAGGAGAGCTGTCCCGGCTGGCCGGGGTCACGGTCCGCGCGCTCCGGCACTACGACGAGATCGGGCTGGTCCGGCCGTCGCAGCGCACCGACGCGGGCTACCGGATCTACGACGATCGCGACGTGCTGCGGCTCCAGCAGGTGCTGGTGTTCCGCGAGCTCGGCGTGGCGCTCGATGAGATCGGCGCGGCGATCGATCAGGCGGACGATCGCGCCGCGCTGCTGCGCAAGCATCGCGACGCGCTGGTCGACAAGCGCGCGCGGATCGATCAGATGCTCGCCGCCGTGGACGAAGCCCTGGAGGCGCTCGAGAAAGGCAAGACGATGACACCGATAGACGTGAAGAAGATCTTCGAAGGCTTCGACCGCGAGGACTACGTCGAGGAGGCCGAGCAGCGCTGGGGCCACACCGATGCGTACAAGGAGTCCGCCCGCCGGACATCCACGTACGGCGAGCAGGAGTGGGCCGAGATCCGGCGAGAGAGCGAGGCGATCTATGCCAGGCTCGCGGCGCTGATGCAGCAAGGCGCTGCGGCCGCCGATCCCGCCGTGCAAGCGGCGGTCGCCGACCACTGCGTCCACATCGATCGCTGGTTCTTCCCGTGCTCGGCGAGGATGCACCGCGGGCTCGGTGAGATGTACGTCGCCGATCCGCGGTTCACGGCAAACCTCGACAAGGTTGCGCCAGGCTTTGCACAGTTCTTGCGCGATGCGATCGCGGCAAGTTGAACGGGGATCGTTCCGCGCGACGCCCTGTCGGGGATCGCTCGGCGCGACGCCCGGGGATCGTTCCGCGCGACGCGACGCGCGGTGGGGTGAATAGGCCGGCTTGCCGGCCTAGAGGGGACGGGAACGTCCCCTATCGATCAACCGCGTGCCGGAACATCAGACGTTTGGCGATGGTGCGCTATCCTCCGCCGGTGGCGAGCGACCCGACGGGGAAAGACGAGCTCGGGCGCACCGTGACGGCACCGCCTTCGTCGTCGGTGCATCCGCTGCCGGCGGACGCGCTCGGCACGTCGCTCGGGCGCTACCGGCTCGAGCGCGAGCTCGGCGAGGGCGGCATGGGCGTGGTGCACGCGGCGTTCGATCCGGACCTCGAGCGCCGGATCGCGCTCAAGGTGCTGCGGATTGCGGCGCCGGGGATCGAGGCGAAGGATCGCCTGCTGCGCGAGGCGCGCGCGATGGCGCGGCTCTCGCACCCCAACGTCGTGACGGTGCACGAGGTCGGCACCGCGAACGGCCGTGACTACGTCGCGATGGAGCTCATCCAGGGCGAGACGCTCGCTGACTGGCTGCGCTCGGAGCGCCGCCGCTCGGTCGAGATCGTCGCCGCGTTCGTCGCCGCCGGCCGCGGGCTCGCCGCCGCGCACGCCGCCGGCATCGTGCATCGCGACTTCAAGCCGCACAACGTGCTGCGCAGCCGCGACGGCCGGATCGTCGTGACCGATTTCGGACTGGCCCGCGACGCCAAGGCCACGGTGCCCGCGCCGCCCGACGCGATGTCGCTCGCGGCGCGCCTGACCACGTTCTCGCACGGCACGCCGAGCGCGCTGAGCGGCATCACGGCGACCGGCTCGCTGCTCGGCACGCCGGCGTACATGGCGCCGGAGCAGTGGGGCGGCGGCCTGGTGTCGCCGGCGACCGACCAGTTCGCGTTCTGCGTCGCGCTGTGGGAAGCGCTCGCCGGCGAGCGCCCGTACCGCGGCCCGACGCTCGACGAGCTGCGCGCGCAAGCGGCGCTCGGGCCCGCCGCGCTCGACGTCTCGCGGATCCCGCGCCGGCTGCGCGCGATCCTGCGCCGCGGCCTCGATCCGGATCCGGCGCAGCGCTGGTCGACGATGGACGAGCTGCTCGCGCAGATCGTCCGGGTCGAGCGCCGTCCGGGGGTCGCGCTGGCGGTCGGCCTGGGCGCGCTGGTCGCGGCGAGCGTGCTGGTGTTCGCGATGCGCGCGGGCGACGAGCTCGCGGCCCGGCCGCGCTGTCCGCCGCCGGCGGTCGATCCGGCGCAGGTGTGGTCGCCCGACGTCCGCGCGGGGCTCGGCGCGCAGGCGGTCGCGGCGCGCCAGATCGACACCGACTTCGCGGCGTGGGGCAACGCGCGCGCGGCGGCGTGCAAGATCGAGCCGATCTCGCGGGCGCCGCGCCTGCTGTGCCTCGAGGGTGTGCTGGCGCGCATCGCCGTCGTCGCGCGCGCGGCGCGGCCGATCGGCGAGCCGGGCCAGGTCGACGCCGGCGCGCTGTTGATCGATCCCAAGGTCTGCGAGCTGGCGCGCCCGCCGCGCCTGATGACGACGGTGTCGCCGGAGTTTCGCGACGTCGTGGCGGCGTGGCTGGCCCACACCGCGACCGCGGTGCCGACCGACGGCGTGATCGCGAACGCGCTGGCCGCCAGGGTCGCGGCGGATCCGTGCGCGTCGTCGCTCGCCCACGTGCTCGCGGCCGACGCGACCAAGAACGCCGCGGAGCGCAGCCACCACCTCGACGAGGCGCAGCAGGAGGCCGAGCGCTGCGGCGACGATCGCGTGCTCGCCGACTCGGCGATCTCGGCCGCGCTGCACATGCTGGACAACGAGTGGATGAGCGCGACGGTGACCGCCAAGCTGCGGCTCGCCGACGCCGCGGCGCACCGCGTGGCGCAGCGCGATCTGATCGCGCGGATCGACGTGATGCGGGTCGAGGCCGCCAAGCGCGCCGAGAACCTCGACGAGGCGATCGCGCGCGGCACGGCGGCGATGGACGGCTTCGCGGCGCGCGATCGGCTGCGGCCGCAGCTCGAGGCCGGCCTGATCGTCCTGGCGCTGCGCCAGATCCGCGCGACGCCGGCGGATCTCGCGGCGGTGCCGGGGCTGCTCGCGATGTGGCGGGCACGCGCGGTGACCCAGCTGGGCGAGGGCGACGACATCGTGCGCTCGCTGGACGCGCGCGCGGCCGAGTGGGCGTTCGCGCATGGCGACGTCGCAGCCGCGCACATCAAGCTCGATCAGCTGCGCCGCCCGCTGCCCAACGCCAACGCGACCCGGCTCGCCGGCGTCGTCGTCGACGCGCGTGGCAAGCCGGTCGCCGACGCCATGGTCACCGCGGGGCGCGCGCTGCGCGGCGACGCGGTCGGCGCGGCGATCGGCCTGGCCGAGCGCGACTCGATGCGCACCACGCGGACCGGCGCCGACGGCCGGTTCGCGATCGACGACGCGGCCGAGGACGCCGTCGTCATCGCCGAGCTCGGCGACCGGCGCTCGGGGCCCGAGGCGGTGTCCGACAACGTCAAGCTGGTGCTGGCGCCGACCAGTCGGCTCGAGGGCCACGTCGAGCTCGCCGGGCAGGCGCCCAACAACGTCGTGATCGTCGTCAAGGACGTCGGGTGGCCGGTGCGGCCGCGCTACTCGCTGATCGCGCCGGTGGCCCCGGACGGCGCGTTCGCGATCGACGGCGTGCCGCGCCACGAGGTCCGCGTGTTCGCGACGATCGACGGCCTCAGCGACAACGTGATGGGCGGCGTCAAGGTCATCGTGAAGGGGCCGGTCGTGCGCGGCGTCGAGCTGTCGCTCGCCAAGTCGACCCGCGTGGTCCACGTGCTGGTGCGCAACACGGTGAACACGCGGCTGGCCAACGCCGAGGTCGTCGTGCTGTCGGGCCGCGTGCCGTCGATGAACGCGCTCGAGCTCAACCGCCAGTTCCGCGGCGGCAGCATCCGGTGGGCGCGCCAGCTCGAGGGCGAGCACGCGCCCAAGGCGATCGTCGCGGCCGCGCAGCCCGGCGATCTGTTCGCGACGATGACCGAGGTGCCCGAGGGCGTCGCCAGCGCGTGCGCGCTCGGCCTGCCCGATCTGTCCGACGACGAGCTCGAGCGCAAGGTCGCCGCGCACCTCGACAAGATCCAGGTGATCTGCGCCGTGATCCCCGACGACGCCGAGGTGGTCCGGATCGAAGTGCCGCCGTTTCCGCGGCTGGATTAGCTCGCGACCTGGGTCAGCTCGCGACCTGGCGCTCGGGATCGGCCTGGATGAAGATCTGCGTGATCCGGCCGTCGGCGATCACGAGCAGCAGCGCCGCGAACGGCCGGCCGTCGCGAAACGCGACCAGCGCGGGCTGGCCGTTGAGCATGTAGGGCCGGCTGTCTTGCCACGCGCGGCCGTCGGCGGCGGTGACGAACGCGGCGATCTTCTTGGCGCCGCGGAGCGGTCGGATCAGGTTGCGCACGCGGCCGACGCGCGTGCCGGCGGCGCCGCCATCGGTGATCAGCACGGCGTCGTCGGCGAGGATCGTCGCGAGCGTGGCGAGATCGCCGGTCCGCGCGGCGTCGCCGAACGCGCGCAGCAGGCGGCGGTGCTCGTCGTGCGAGGCGATCGCCACGCTGCGCTGCGAGGCGACGCCGTCGCGGGCGCGCTTCAAGATCTGGCGCGTGCCGGCCTCGGTCTTGTGCAGCAGCGCCGCGATCTCGGCGTGCGACAGATCGAACACCTCGTGGAGCAGCAGCACGGCGCGCTCGGCGGGGCGCAGGCGCTGCAACGCGACCAGGAACGCCATCGAGACCTGCTCCATGATCTCGAGGCTGGTCTCGGCGCCGTCGTCCTCGACCTCGATCGGCTCGGGCAGCCGGGTGCGCAGCTCCTCGCGGCGCACGCGCGCCGAGTCGAGCTGGTTCAGGCACAGCCGCGCCACCACGGTCAGCAGGTAGGAGCGCGGATTGTCGACGACGACCTCGCGGCCCTGCCAGCGCAGCCACGCGTCCTGGACGACGTCTTCGGCGGCGGCGGTCTCGCCGAGCATGCGATAGGCCAGGCCCTTCAGCGCGTCGCGGTGGGCTTCGAAGGTCGTCGCGTCGTCCGGCTCGGCCATGGCGGGCATGTCATCAGACCAGATCGCAGGCCGCGGCGTGACAGCGATCTGCGGCTGGGCGGGCGCGCGCCGCCGTCTCGTCGGCTATCGCAGGTCGGCGCCGTCGACGATGCGATCGTGCTCCGGCGCCTCGCCGAGGCGGATCAGCGCCGAGGCGAGCACGTCGGGCGTGGTGGAGCGGTAGCGATCGCGCAGCTTCCTGCCACCGAGCACGCCGGCGACCGCGAGCAGGCCATCGCCGATCACGGCGGCGCTGCGCTCGCCGGCGCGACCGTCGTCGCGCTCGCCGGTGATGATCGAGGGCCGCGCGATGACCCACGGCAGGCCCGCGGTCATGACGACCTGCTCGGCGCGGCCGCGCGCGGCGAGGTAGGCCGAGCGCGCCTTGGCGTCGGCGCCGACGCTCGACAGGTAGACCAGGCGCGGCCGGCGCTCCGACGCGCGCGCGGCGTCGACCGCGAGCTGCGTGAGGCCGAGGTCGATCGCCTCGTAGATGTTGCCGGCCACGCGGTCGGCCTTGGCGCGCGATCGGGTCGTGCCGATGAGGATGTAGATCTGCGCCGGCTCGAGGACGCGCAGGCGGGCGGCGAGCGCGGCGGCGTCCCACGGCGTGGTGTCGACCGCGGCGCCGAGCGCCTCGAGCTTGCCGCGCCACTCGGTGAGCGACTTCGAGTCGGGCCGGATGTGCGCGACGGTCGTCGCGCCGCGCACGCAGAGCTGGCGGACGACCTCGCGACCGACAAAGCCGGTGGCGCCGAGGACGAGCGCGGTCATGACAGGCCGAGCGCCGCTTGCATGCGGGCACGCAGCGGCTCGACCACGGTCGGATCCTTGATGTTGATCACCGGCTCGGTGTCGTACTGCTCGTAGAACACCGAGTCCTTGGTGTCGGCGGGGACGCCGAGCGCCTCGCGGATCCGCTTGAAGTCGGGCACGAAGCCGCGATCGATCAGCGGCACCACCGTGCCCGTGATCGTCCCGGTCAGGCCGCAGATGAAGACCACGACGTTCTTGGGGTTGAAGCCGCCGGGCGGCAGGCCGAGGCGCTGCTCGAGGTCGGCGAGGCGGTGGCCGGCGAAGAACGCCTCGACGCGGCCGGTGTCACCGCGCCAGTCGGGCGCGTCGGCGGGGCGGCTCACCGTGCCCCAGTACCGGAGGTAGTTGCTCGACACCAGGCCCGCGAGCTCCTCGCGATAGCCGAGGTCGGCCGGGTACGACGCGCCGTGCAGCAGCACCCACTTCGAGAGATCGGCGGCGGGATCGCGGCGCAGCTCGCTGCGCACCATGCTGACGAACGGCGCCGAGCCGGTGCCGGCCGCGACCATCACGCGGATGCGCGGATCGTCGACGCCGACGGTGTCCTTGACGGTGAACACGCCGGCGGCGACGGGGCGCATGTACATCCGGTCGCCGGCCTTGAGCTTCCACAACAGGTGGGTCAGCGGGTTCTCGGACTCCGGCTTGGCCACCCAGCGCACGTAGAACTCGGTCGGCCCGTCGTCCTCGGGCGCCGACGCGATCGACATCGAGCGCCGCACCGAGCCGAGCTCGGACTTCTCGGCGTTGTTCATGCCGAGCACGCAGTACTGACCCGGCACGAACCACGGCCGCTGCGCGGGCGCCTGATCGGGCGTGACTCGAAACAAGGTGAGCGCGTCGGTGACATCGACGCGCTCGGTCAGCGTCGCGTTGTACTCGAGGGGCTTGGCCATGGCGCGGGCGACGCTAACACGCAACCCCAAGCCCGGGGAGCGCCGCGGCGGCCGGCGATGTCGGTTCGATCACGGCGGGGCGTTCGCGGCCGCGGTCCGACGATCGCCGGTCACGACGAGCGCCGCGAAGCCGGCGGACTTCCACTCGAGATCGAGGACCTTCCGCGAGCGCTCGCGCCAGCTGCCCGACGCGGGATCGATCGTGACGACCGTGCCGTCGCGCGGGTTGATCGCGACGGCGACCTCGTAGTGGCTGGCGTTGCGGCGCTGATCGTAGGGCAAGATCAAGCCGAGCACGACGGGGCGCCCGGCCGCGAGCTCGTGCTCGAGATCCTGGGACGTGCCCTTGATCGCGTAGGCGTCGAGGCCGCGGGCGCGCGCGAGGTCGCGCAGCGCGCCGAGCTTGACGCCGCGCTCGGTGGGCGGCAGCTGGCTGGTCAGCTCTGCGACGGACCATCGTCGGCCCCACGTGCCCGCGACCATCGCGAGCGCGGCCAGGCCACAGTCCGTCTCGTGTTGCTGGCGAACGACCGGAGTCGCCGCCGCCTGGTACCAGCCGGCGCGCGCCTCGGTCGGGCTGACCACGCGCGCGCCGCCGGTGTACGACAGCTGGCACGCGGTCAGGCCGGCGACCGCGACGGCGATCACGAGCGAAGCGTAGGCGCCTCGAGCGACTCGCATCGGCTCAGATCAACAGCAGGATGAGGAGCAGGACCACGAGCGCGCCACCGGAGATACCGATGACCACGACGCTGCCGCCTTCGTAGTTGGCGACTTGCTTGTCTTGCTGCTCGCGCTGCGCGTAGCCAGACGTATCGGCGGCGGCAGCCGGGGCGGGCGCGCTGGGCGCGCTGGTCACCTGCGCGGCGATCGGGCGCGTGGGCGCGGCCGAGGCGATGGCGGGTGTCGCGAGAGCGAGAGCAGTGATGAATCCAAGGGTGGCGGGGCGAATCATAAAGCGAACCTCCTAATGACCCCAGCTAGAGCAAGCGACGGACCAGATCGCGATCCTCAATCGTTGCGCTCGGTTCTCGCGCTGACACGACGTCACCGCCGCGTCGCGCCGCCACGAAACGCGCGCCTGGGCCGCGGCCGGGCTGTGCTGCTGAGCGCGCTTGCGGCGCGCCGCCACGTGCGCAACGTTCGTGCGCCGGCGCGTCAAGCTTCGACGACGTCGCCTCGCTGCGCTCCGGTCAGGGGCGCTTCAGCACGAGCGCCTTGAACTCGTGCGGCACCAGGCCCATCAGGCGGTCTTCGATCTTGTCCCAGCGCAGCTCGCCGATGTCATCGAGGTCGAGCTTGTTGCCCACGGTCTCGGCCAGCAGCGCCGGCGTGTAGCCGATCTTCACGAGATCGATCCCGGCGTCGGCGGCGAGCGCGCGCAGCGCCCGGAAGTGGCTGCGCGTGGTCGCGAGGCCCTGCAGCGTGCGATCGAAGTCGAGCAGGTCGATCACGAACTCGATCTTGCCCTCGAGCCCGGACCCGCGCGCGGCCTGCAGCAGGTGGCCGAAGTGGGTCGACAGCTCGGGGTGATCGAGCTGGGTCGACAGCCGCGGCCAGGCGGCGACGTCGCCAAACTCGGTGACGATCGCGGTGCCGCCGGGCGCGAGCCAGCGGGCGATCCGCGCGATCATCTCGATCGCTCCGGTCTGGAGATAGAACGGCTCGGGCGCGTCGTCGATCACGACGCCGAGATCGGCAGCGGCGGGCGAGATCGCGCGCAGCAGGTCGCGATCCGCCGTGCCGCTGTCGAGCGGCAGGCCCACGTCGGCGCGCGCGAGCTGCTTGGCGGGCAGGTCGCCGGCCATCTCGTTCGACAGGATGACGTCGAACGTGGCGTCGAGCGCGACGCCGAGCACGTCGCCCATCACCCAGGTGGCGTCGCCGCCGACGCGCTCGCGCTGCGCCGCCGCGAGCGCGGGCGCGAGCTCGATGATCGTGTAGCTGACCTCGCGGCCGGCGGCGCGCAGGCGCGCGATGACGTCGCGCGCGACATAGCCGAGCCCGGCGCCGATCTCGAGCACGCGGATCGCGCCGTCGGGCAGGCCGCGCGCGATCAGCACGTCGGCGAGCGCCTGGCCGTAGCTCCGCCCGGGCGGCGTGCGCGTGCCGTCGGGCTTGGCCAGCGCCGGGTGCGGGATCCGCAGCAGGTGCGACAGCGTGGTCTCCTGATGGTCGAACTGGTCGTCGCCGTCGACGATCGTCGTCTCGTGATAGCGATCGAGCGCGGGCGCCTGCGGGACCGGCGTGCCGGGTTGCCAGGGCGGATACGGCATCGTCGAGCCAAGGTACGCGGGCGCCATCGCGGGGCGCTTGGCGTAGATCGACCACGGCATCATCGACATCTTCAGCGCCTGGACGTCGTGGTGCACGAGCTTGCGCGCGAGGCCGATCAGCTTGGCGTTGTCGTGGTGGTGGCGCAGCTCGATCAGCCGCTTCTGGCCATCGATCGCGTCCCAGATCGCGGTCTCCTCGGGATCGAGGAACAGCTGCTGCACTGGCCGCTCGCCCCACGCCGTCCATAACGTCAGGCGGTCGCCGCGGCGCTGCCACACGTTCCACTTGCCCTTGATCGGCACGAACGCCCACACGCCCTCGATCTCGTCGTCGGCGGGATCGAGCAGCACCGCGTGGGTCATGAGCACGTCGACGAACTCGCGCGGATCGGCGTCGGCGAACTTGCCGCGGAAGTACGCGATGGTCTCCTCGGTGTCGACGCCGTCGGAGAACGCCTCGATCATGTCGGCGATGTCCGGGCTCATCTCCATCAGGTAGCCGTACAGATCGTGGAACAGATAGACGGCACCCATGTGCCCGAACCAGGACAGGTGACGCGATCGCCGCAAGCGGGCCGGCAGGGGCGCAGCAGAGGACATATCTGTTCGTATCACTTTTGTGGCTATGCTCCGCGGCCATGCCCTATCTGTTCGAGACCGAAGAGCACGCGGCGATCCGTGCCAGCGCGCGACGGTTTGCCCAGACCCACATCGCCGCCCACGGCGCGGCATGGGAAGAAGCCGAGGAGTTTCCGCTCGCGCTGTATCGCGTCGCGGCGAGCGCGGGCATGACCGGCATCGGCTACCCGGAGGCGATCGGCGGGCAGGGTGGCGATCTTGGCCATGTCCTGGCCGCGTCCGACGAGCTCGTCCTGGCCGGCCGCTCGGTCGGGACGATCGTCGGGCTCGGCAGCCACGGCATCGCGCTGCCGCCGATCGTCCGGTTCGGCACGCCGGAGCAGATCGCCCGGTTCGTCACGCCGTGCCTCGCGGACGGCAAGATCGCGGCGCTGGCGATCACCGAGCCGGGCGGCGGCAGCGACGTCGCCGCGCTGACCACGCGCGCGGTGCGCACCGGCGACAAGTATGTGGTCGATGGCGTCAAGACGTTCATCACGTCGGGCACGCGCGCCGACTTCGTGACCACCGCGGTGCGCACCGGCGGGCCGGGCCACGGCGGCGTGTCGCTGCTCGTGATCGAGCGCGGCACCCCGGGCTTCACGGTGTCGAAGAAGCTGAACAAGACCGGGTGGTGGGCGAGCGACACGGCCGAGCTGAGCTTCGACGCCTGCCGCGTGCCGGTCGCCAACCGCGTCGGCCCCGAGCACGGCGCGTTCCCGATGATCATGATGAACTTCGCCGGCGAGCGCCTGATGCTCGCCGGCCAGTGCGTCGCGATCGCCGAGCTGGCCTATCGCGAGTCGATCGCGTACGCGCGCGAGCGCCAGGCGTTCGGCAAGCCGCTCGCCGGCTTCCAGGTCACGCGCCACAAGCTGGCCGACATGGCGAGCCGGATCGCGGCGGCGCGCGCGCTCACCGGCGAGGCGGTGACCCGCGTGCTGCGCGGCGAGCACGCCGCCGGCCTCGCCGCGATGGCCAAGAACGTCGCGACCGACATGTGCAGCTTCGTGTGCGACCACGCGGTGCAGCTCCACGGCGGCTACGGCTACATGCGCGAGACGCTGGTCGAGCGGCTGTATCGCGACGCGCGGCTCTATCCGATCGGCGGCGGCACGCGCGAGATCATGAACGAGGTGATCGCGAAGACCGAAGGCTTCTAGGCGTCTTTGCCCTGCTCGATGTCGGCGATCACGCCGTCGAGCTCGCCCTCGGGGAGCCGCGAGTTGGCGCGCAGGCCTTCGATCAGCTCGTCGGCCGAGCCGCCGATGTTCTCGAGGTTCTCGGCGACGCACTTGGGGTGCAGGTAGCCGGCGCCGCGCGTGACCTGCGCGCCGATCTCGAGCTCGCGCTCGACCGCGATGCGGAACGCGCCCTTCTCGATCAGCTGCTCGCACACCATGCACTTGGCGCGGCCGGTCGGCGCGTGGTCGGCATAGGGGAACCCGGCCGGCTTGGCGGTGCCCTTCTTGGCGGCCTCGGTCATCGCGGCCTCGAGCTCGGCGCGGTTGGCGACCTCGCCGGCATACTCGGCGAGCGCCGCCTTGAGCTCGACCGGGAGCTTGGTGGCGGCGCACATCACGTGGTGCCATGCGAGGCTGGGCGTGTCGCTGAACTGCGTGGTCTGCTCGACGCCGAGCCGGAGCTCGCCCTTGGCGATGGGCTTCTTGCAGGTCCGGCAGCTCGCGCGCCCCGACTTGGCTTCTTCGATCACGTTCGCCATGGCCTGCACAGCCTACACGGCGATCCGCGAGCGCGCCGCCACGGTCACGGGGAAAAAACCGAGGTAACGTCGCGCGGTGTCAGCCGTCCAGCCGTACCCGGTGATCGCGACGCGGATCGATCCGCGCGCCGACGAGTTTCGCGCCAACGACGCGGCCAACCGCGCGGCGGTCGACACGCTGGCGGCGGCGCAGCGCGAGGCGACGCGCGGCGGCGGCGACAAGTACAACACCCGGCACCACGCCGCCGGCAAGCTGCTGCCGCGCGAGCGCATCGAGCTCGTGCTCGATCGCGACTCGTACTTCCTCGAGCTGTGCGCGCTCGCCGGCAAGGACGTCCCGGGCCACACGCCGGGCGCCGGGCTGATCGGCGGGATCGGCCGGGTGTCGGGCGTCGAGTGCCTGATCACCGCCAGCGAGTCGACCGTCAAGGGCGGCGCGATCAGCGAGATGACGGCGTGGAAGTCGGGGCGGCTGAGCGACATCGCCGCGCACAACCGGCTGCCGTCGATCTCGATGATCGAGTCGGCCGGCGCCGACCTGCCCAACCAGTCGAAGATCTTCGTGCCGGGCGGCCGTGGGTTTCGCGATCTGACGCAGCGCTCGGCGGCCAAGGTCCCGACGGTCTGCCTCGTGTTCGGCTCGTCGACCGCGGGCGGGGCGTACATCCCCGGGATGAGCGACTACGTCGTGATGGTGAAGCAGCAGGCGCAGGTCTACCTCGCCGGCCCGCCGCTGGTGAAGATGGCGACCGGCGAGGACAACGATCACGAAGAGCTCGGCGGCGCCGAGATGCACGCGCGGATCTCCGGCGTGGCCGACTACCTGGCGCGCGACGAGCACGACGCGATCCGGCTCGGCCGCGAGATCATCTCGCACCTGGGCTGGAAGAAGGCGGCCACCCCGGCGCCGCGCGTGGTCGAGCCGCCGCGCTACGATCCGGGCGAGCTGCTCGGCATCGCGTCGCCCGATGTCAAGGTCCCGTTCGATCAGCGCGAGGTGATCGCGCGGATCGTCGATGGCTCGCGGTTCTCGGAGTTCAAGCCGCTGTACGGCACCACGCTGGTCTGTGGCTGGGCCCACCTGCACGGCTTTCCGATCGGCATACTCGCCAACAATGGAATCCTATTTTCGGAGAGTGCGCAAAAGGGTGCACAGTTCATCGAGCTGTGCAACCAGAGTGACATTCCGCTGGTCTTCTTGCAGAACATCACCGGCTTCATGGTGGGCCGGAAGTACGAGCAAGAAGGCATCATCAAGCACGGCGCGAAGCTGATCAACGCCGTGTCAAACTCCACGGTGCCGGCGATCACGATCATGACCGGCGCGAGCTACGGCGCGGGCAACTACGCGATGTGCGGGCGAGCCTACGCGCCGCGCTTTCTGTTCACCTGGCCCAACCACCGGATCGCGGTGATGGGCGGCAAGCAGCTCGCCGGCGTGCTCGACATCATCCAGCGCGAGGCGGCGGGCAAGCGCGGCGAGGCCGTCGACGAGCAGAAGCTCGGCGTCATGAAGGCGATGACCGAGGCGATGATCGACAAGGAGAGCGATCCGTACTTCGCGACCGCGCGGCTGTGGGACGACGGCATCATCGACCCCCGCGACACCCGGACGGTGGTCGCGATCGCGCTGTCGGCGGCGTACACCGCGCCAGTCGAGGGCACGACGTCGTGGGGCGTGTTCCGGCACTAGCATGTCAGCGCGGGCTCGCCCGCGCGGCTGTGCTGCGATCTGCGAGTGCACACGCGCGTTGGCGATCCGCGCCTGTGCGCTGACGCCCACAGCGAGTCCGCGTACGATCTCGTCACGACGGGCGGGCGCGGCGTTGGATTGACCGGTGAGGTAGCGGTAAGGTTTCGACGTAGTCGTGCGCGGTGCGCGACGACAGCCACTAGCTTGGAAGGCGAATGACCGCAGTTGACGTCTCCGCAGAGAGCTTGAGCGAGGCGCATCGGGCGCGCGCGGTCATCCTGGGCGTGCGCCCGGAGATCGATGGCGGACGCTATCCGATCAAGCGCATCGTGGGTGACACCCTGGAGATCGAGGCCGACATCGTCGGTGACGGTCACGACGTGGTGCGCGCCGTGCTGGTCGATCGGGCGCCCGGCGGGCCGTGGCGCGAGACCGAGCTGGTCCACGTCGGCAACGACGCGTGGCGCGCGACGATCGGGCTGCCCGCGCTGGGCCGCCATCACTATTCGGTGATCGCGTGGGTCGACGCGTTCGCGACCTGGCGGCGCGGCCTCGAGCGCAAGCTGGCGGCCGGCGTCGACGTCACCGTCGAGCTGCTCGAGGGCGCGCTGCTGGTCGCGGCGGCGCACGACCGCGGCGGCGATCCGGCGCTGGCGAACGCCGCCGCCGTGCTGGGCGGCCGCGGCGCGCTGGAGCAGCGCCTCGAGCTGGCGACCAGCGACGCGCTGGCCGAGCTCGTCGCGCGCGCGCCCGACCGCCGCCTGGCCGCGCGCTATCGCCACGACCTCGAGGTCATCGTCGAGCGCCCGCTCGCGGCGTGCTCGGCGTGGTACGAGATGTTCCCGCGCTCGACCCGCAGCGACGGCAAGCACGGCAGCTTCCGCGACGCCGAGGCGCGGCTCGACTACATCGCCGAGCTCGGCTTCGACATCGTCTACCTGCCGCCGATCCACCCGATCGGCATGGCGTTCCGGAAGGGCCCGGACAACACGCCGGTCGCCGGCCCCGACGATCCGGGTAGCCCGTGGGCGATCGGCGGCCCCGACGGCGGCCACACCAGCGTGCACGCCGCGCTCGGGACGCTCGCTGACTTCGATCACCTGGTCGCCGCGGCGCGCGCCAAGCAGCTCGAGATCGCGCTCGACATCGCGTTCCAGGCCTCGCCGGATCACCCGTGGGTCACCGAGCACCCGACGTGGTTCAAGGCGCGGCCCGACGGCACGATCCAGTACGCCGAGAACCCGCCGAAGAAGTACCAGGACGTCTATCCGTTCGACTTCGACAGCGCGGACTGGCAGGGCCTGTGGCGCGCGCTGCGCGACGTGTTCGTGTTCTGGTGCGAGCGCGGGATCCGCGTGTTCCGCGTCGACAATCCACACACCAAGCCGATCGCGTTCTGGGAGTGGTGTCTGCGCGAGATCCACGCGCGCTACCCCGACGCGATCTTCCTCGCCGAGGCGTTCACCCGGCCCAAGCTGATGTACGTGCTGGCCAAGGCCGGGTTCTCGCAGTCGTATACCTACTTCACGTGGCGCACGACCAAGGCCGAGCTCGAGGCCTACGCCACCGAGCTGGCGCGCACCGAGGTCGCGGAGCTGTTCCGGCCCAACTTCTGGCCGACCACGCCGGACATCTTCCCCGAGCACCTGGTCAACGGCGGGCGCGCGGCGTTCGAGCTGCGCGTCGTGCTCGCCGCGACGCTGTCGGCTTGCTACGGGATCTACGGGCCGTCGTACGAGCTCGGCGAGCACGAGCCGCGGCCCGGCGTCGAGGAGCTCGCGCACAACGAGAAGTACCAGCTGCGGACCTGGGACCTCGATCGCCCGGGCTCGCTGCGCCACGTGATCGCCCGGCTCAACCGGATCCGGCGCGCGCACCCGGCGCTGCACGGCAATCGCTCGCTCCGGTTCCACCAGACCGACAATGATCTGGTGATCTGCTACTCCAAGCAGACCGCCACGGACATCGTGCTGATCGTGGTCAACCTCGATCCACACCACAGCCACCGCGCCTGGCTGACCCTCGATCTCGCCGGCCTCGGGATCGGCCGCGACGAGGCGTTCCAGGTCCACGACCTGCTGGGCGACGCGCGCTACACCTGGCGCGGACCGCGCAGCTTCGTCGAGCTCGTGCCCGACCAGGCGCCCGCCCACCTCTTCGAGATCCGCCGGTTCGTGCGCAGCGAAAACCAATTCGAGTATTACCTATGACCGAGACTTCTCCGCTGAATGATGATCCGCTGTGGTTCAAAGACGCGATCATCTACGAGATCCATATTCGAGCCTTTCAGGACTCGAACGGCGACGGCATCGGCGACATCCAGGGCCTGATCGACCGGTTGGACTATCTGTCCGATCTCGGCATCACCGCGCTCTGGCTGCTGCCGTTCTACCCGTCGCCGCTCAAGGACGGCGGCTACGACATCGCCGACTACACCGACGTCCACGCGAACTACGGTGGCCGCGACGACGTCGCGCGCCTGCTCCAGGAGGCGCACCGCCGCGGCATCCGCATCATCACCGAGCTGGTGCTCAACCACACCTCGGCCGACCACCCGTGGTTCCAGGCCGCGCGGCGCGCCCCGCCGGGGAGCCCCGAGCGCGAGTTCTACGTCTGGAGCGACACGCCGGCGCGCTACGAGGACACGCGCATCATCTTCAAGGACTACGAGACCTCGAACTGGTCGTGGGATCCGATCGCCAAGGCGTACTACTGGCACCGGTTCTATGCTCACCAGCCCGATCTCAACTTCGACAACCCGGCGGTCCACCAGGCGCTGTTCGAGGTCATCGACTTCTGGATGGCGATGGGGGTCGACGGCGTGCGGCTCGACGCCGTGCCGTACCTGTTCGAGCGCGAAGGCACGAGCTGCGAGAACCTGCCGGAGACCCACGCCTTCCTGAAGCAGCTGCGCGCGTACATCGACGGCAGGTACAAGAACCGCATGCTGCTCGCCGAGGCCAACCAGTGGCCGGCCGACGCCGCCGCGTACTTCGGCGACGGCGACGAGTGCCACATGAACTTCCACTTTCCGCTCATGCCGCGGATGTTCATGGCGCTCGAGACCGAGGACTCGTTTCCGATCATCAACATCCTCAAGCGCACGCCGAAGATCCCGGAGTCGTGCCAGTGGGCGACGTTCCTGCGCAACCACGACGAGCTGACCCTCGAGATGGTGACCGACGAGGATCGCGACACGATGTACCGCGGCTACGCGGCGGAGCGCGCGGCGCGCATCAACCTCGGCATCCGGCGCCGGCTCGCGCCGCTGCTCGGCGTGCGCCGCAAGATCGAGCTGATGACGTCGCTGCTGCTGTCGCTGCCCGGCACGCCGGTCCTGTACTACGGCGACGAGCTCGGCATGGGCGACAACATCTACCTCGGTGACCGCGACGGCGTGCGCACGCCGATGCAGTGGAGCTCGGATCGCAACGGCGGGTTCTCGCGCGCCAACCCGCAGAAGCTCTACCTGCCGACGATCATCGATCCCGACTATCACTACGAGGCGATCAACGTCGAGGCGCAGCAGCGCATCCCGTCGTCGCTGTTGTGGTTCACCAAGCGCCTGCTCGCCAAGCGCAAGGAGCACCGGCTGTTCGGCCGCGGCTCGATCGAGTTCATCACGGGCGACAACCCGCGCGTGCTGGCGTTCGTCCGCGAGTACGAGGGCGAGACCGTGCTCGTCGTCGCCAACCTGTCGCGCTTCGTCCAGGCGGTGTGGATGAACCTCGAGCGCTTCAAGGGCATGGTCCCGAGCGAGCTCTACGGGCGCATGAAGTTCCCCGAGGTCACCGACGCGGCGTACTTCATGTCGCTGGGGCCGCACGACTTCTACTGGCTCGCGCTCGACCGGCACGAGGCCGCGGACGTCGCCAACGAGCGCCCGCCGCTGGCCGCGAAGGGCCGCTGGACCGCGCTGCTCGAGCCCGCGCGCCGGCCCCAGCTCGCGCGCGCGCTGCTCGCCTACGCGACCCAGCGCCGCTGGTTCCGCAGCAAGGCGCGGACGCGCAAGCAGGTCGCGATCACCGACGTCGTGATGTTCGGGCCCGACGCGCGCTACGCGATCGTGCTGCTCCACATCGAGTACGACCACGGCCCCGCGGAGACCTACGTCATGCCGCTCGCGTTCGCCGAGGATGCCGATCCGGTCGAGCCGGCGCGCACGCCGGCGATGACGGTCGCCCGGGTCGCGCTCAGCGACGTGCCGGAGCGCGGGGCGGTCACCGGCGTGCTGTACGACGCGCTGTGCGCCGACGCGTTCAACAGCGCGCTGCTCGGCACGATGATCTCGGGCACCGGGGCGGCGGGGGCCACCGGCCGGCTCGGCGGCAACGCGTTCCCGGCGCTGCGCGAGCTGGCGGGCGACGCGCCGCTCGCGCCGCGGGTGAGCGCGGCGGACCAGAGCAACAGCGGCGTGATGTACGGCGATCGCTTCATGCTCAAGCTGTTCCGCGTGCTCGAGGAGGGTCCGAGCGCCGAGCTCGAGGTCGGCCGGTTCCTCGCGACGCGCGCGCCGGACTTCCACGGCGTGCCGCCGCTGGCCGGCGTGCTGGAGTACCAGACGACGGATCACGAGCCGAGCACGCTGGGCACGCTGTTCGCCTTCGTGCCCAACCAGGGCGACGCGTGGCACCTCGCGCTGGACGCGCTCGATCGCTTCTTCGATCGGGTGCTCGCCGACGAGGCGCGCCCCGACGTCCCGCCGGTCGAGCCGGGCACGCTGGTCGAGCAGGCGCGGATGCGGCCGGCCGATCGCGTGGTCGACTGGATCGGCCCGGTGCTCGATCGGGTCCGGCTGCTCGGCCGGCGCACCGCGGAGCTCCACCTCGCGCTCGCCGGCGCGCCCAGCGATCCGCTGTTCGCGCCCGAGCCGTACGACATCATGCACCAGCAGTCGATCTACGGCTCGGCGATCGCGTACACCGCGCGGACGTTCGATCTGGTGCGCAGCCGGCTCGGCAAGCTGACGCCGGAGCAGCGCGAGCTCGCCCAGCGCGTCGTCGTGCGCGAGCCCGATGTCGACCGCGTGCTCGCGCGCCTCACGCGCCGGCGCATCGACATGGTGCGCACGCGGGGCCACGGCGACTACCACCTGGGCCAGGTGCTGTGGACCGGGGATGACTTCAAGATCATCGACTTCGAGGGCGAGCCGGGACGGCCGCTGTCGCAGCGCCGGTTCAAGCGCAGCCCGCTGCGCGACGTCGCCGGCATGCTGCGCTCGCTGCGCTACGCCAGCGCGGCGGCGCTGCGCAGCGGCCGGCACCGCCCGGAGGACATGCCGCGGCTCGACGCCTGGGCGCGCGCGTGGTCGGAGTGGACCTCGGCGGCGTTCCTCGCCGGCTACCTCGAGCGCGCGCACGGCACGCGCATCGTGCCGTCGAGCGACGCGGATCTGACGATGATGCTCGAGTTCTTCCTGCTCGAGAAGTGCGTGTACGAGATCGGCTACGAGATCAACAACCGGCCGGACTGGCTCGAGATCCCGATGCGCGCGTTGCTCGAGCTGTTGCCGCCGGTGCCGCCCGAGGCGACGCCGTGAAGGCGCCGAAGGGCCCGGACGCGGCGCCGCCCGCGGTGGTCGACGGTCGGGGCCTGCCCCCGGCCGGCAGCGCTCCCGAAGGGGAGCGCGGTTCGATCGACGGTGACCCGCACGCGTTCGGCGAGCTCGACGCGCACCTGATGCGCGAGGGCACGCACCCGCGCCTGCACGACAAGCTCGGCGCGCACCCGACCGCCGACGGCATGCGGTTCGCGGTGTGGGCGCCCGGCGCCGACGAGGTCAGCGTGATCGGCGAGCTCAACCAGTGGCAGCCCGGCGCGCATCCGCTGCGCCTGTTGCCGAACACCGGCGGGGTGTGGAGCGCGGTCGTGCCGGGCGTCGGGCGAGGCGCGCTGTATAAATACTATTTGAAGCGGGGCGAGCACGAGGCGCGCAAGGCCGATCCGTTCGCGATCCGCCACGAGATCGAGCCCAACACCGCCTCGATCACGTGGACCGCGAGCCACGCGTGGGGCGACGCGGCGTGGATGGCCAGCCGCGCGGCGCGCTCGCGGCCCGACGCGCCGATGGCGATCTACGAGGTCCACCTCGGGTCGTGGCAGCGCGTCGCCGAGGACGGCAATCGCTCGCTGAGCTATCTCGAGATCGCGCCCCGGCTCGTCGACCACGTGACGCGGCTCGGGTTCACCCACGTCGAGCTGATGCCCGTCACCGAGCATCCGTTCTTCGGCTCGTGGGGCTACGAGACCACCGGCTACTTCGCGGCGACGGCGCGCTACGGCACGCCCGAGGACCTGATGGCGCTGGTCGACGCGTTGCACCAGGCCGGCATCGGCGTCCTGCTCGACTGGGTGCCGGCGCACTTCCCGAACGACGCGCACGGCCTGGTCAACTTCGACGGCACCGCGCTGTTCGAGCACGCCGACCCGCGGCTCGGCTTTCACCCCGAGTGGAACACCTGCGTGTTCGACTTCGGCCGCCAGGAGGTCCGCAGCTTCCTGCTGTCGAGCGCGCTGTACTGGCTCGAGCAGTTCCACGTCGACGGCCTGCGCGTCGACGGCGTGGCGTCGATGCTGTATCGCGACTACAGCCGCAAGCCCGGCGAGTGGATCCCCAACGCGCAGGGCGGCAACCAGTACTTCGAGGCGGTCGAGCTGCTCCAGCGGCTCAACGCGGCGATCGCGCGCGAGCAGCCCGGCACGGTGACGATCGCCGAGGAGTCGACCGCGTGGCCGCACGTCACCGGCGAGGCCGAGGGCGGATTGGGATTTTCGTATAAATGGGATATGGGCTGGATGCACGACACGCTCGCGTATCTCGCGCACGACCCGGTGCACCGCAAGTATCACCACAACCAGCTCACGATGCGCGGGCTGTACGCGTTCAGCGAGCGCTTCGTGCTGCCGCTCTCGCACGACGAGGTCGTCCACGGCAAGGGCTCGCTGCTCGGCAAGATCCCCGGCGACCGCTGGCAGCAGCTCGCGACCCTGCGGCTGCTCTACACGTACATGTACAGCCAGCCTGGCAAGAAGCTGCTGTTCATGGGCAGCGAGCTCGCGCAGGAGCACGAGTGGAACCACGACGGCACGCTCGACTGGTACCTGCTCGAGCGCCCGGCGCACCAGCAGATCGCGCTGTTGATCGGTGAGCTCAACCGGCTGTATCGCGACGAGCCGGCGCTGCACGAGCTCGACTGCGATCCGGCCGGCTTCCACTGGCTCGACGCCGACGACGCCGAGCGCTCGGTGCTGGTCTACGAGCGCGTCGCGCGCAGCGGCGAGCGCATCCTCGTCGGCCTCAACTTCACGCCGGTGCCGCGCTTCAACTACAAGATCGGCGTGCCGGCGCCCGCGACCTGGCGCGAGCTGCTCAACACCGACGCGGCCGCGTTCGGCGGCAGCGGCCAGGGCAACTTCGGGGCCGTCGAGGCCATGCCGGTCCGCGCGCACCGCCGCGACCACGCGATCAACGTCACGCTGCCGCCGCTCGGCGCGGTGTTCTTCAAGATCTAGGTCAGCGCGGGCGCAGCTCGCCGGGCGGCTTGCCGACGATGCGCTTGAACGCGCGGCTGAACGCCGGCTCGGAGTCGTAGCCCAGGCGCGCCGCGACCTCGCCGATCGAGATCCGCTCGTGGGTCAACCAGCGCGTCGCGAGGTGCATGCGCCACGCGGCGACGTAGCGCGCGGGCGCGGCGCCGAGCGAGCTGGTGAAGCGCTCGGAGAACTGCGAGCGCGACAGGCTCGCGGCGGCGGCGAGCGCGTCGACCGACCAGGCGCCCTCGGGGCTGCGATGAAACGCGGCGAGCGCGCGGCCGATCTGCGGATCGCGGATCGCGGCGAGCCAGCCGGTCGTCGCCTCGGCCTGGGCCTCGACCCACGCGCGCACCACGCGGGCGACGACGATGTCGGCGAGGCGGGCCATCACGGTGGCCGCGCCGATGCGCTGGGCGCGGACCTCGCTCGCCATGGTGTCGAGCAACGTGGTCAACACCGGATCGCGCGCGCTGCCGCGCGGCAGGTGGAGGACGTCGGGCATCATGCGGAGCAGCGGGTGCAGCGCCGAGGCCTCGAAGCTGATGCCGCAGCAGACGAGCAGCGTCCGCGGGCCGGCGCCGTCGACGCGGAGATCGAACGTGGCGTCGCCGGTGCGCGCGCGGGGCAGGTCGCGGATCAGGCGCGCGGGCGTGCCGGGCGCGTCGAGCAGGCGGTGCCCGGCGCCCTGTGGCAACAGCACGAGGTCGCCCTCGGCCAGCCAGCGCGGCGCGCCGGCGCCGGCGTGGAGCCAGCCGCCGCCCTCGACGACGGCGTGCAACACGGCGCCTTCGTCGGGCGGCAGCTCCAGGCCCCACGGCGCGCGCAGCTCGGTGCGGCAGTACGACGCGCCGAGCAGCCGCAGGTCCTGGAGGATCACGCTCAGCGCGTCGGGCGCGAGGCGCGCGTCACCGGACGAATGGCTATGGATTCCCGACAACGCATCATGGCTGGGTGGCGACGGCGTCGTCATCTTGCTCATGCAATGCAACGTCATAGCAGCTCTGTCTTGCACGACCAGCGCGTGGTCGTGGTCGGCGGCACCAGCGGCATGGGCCGCGCCATCGCGCAGGCCGCGCTCGCGGCCGGCGCCTCGGTCACCGTCGCCGGCCGGCGGCCGATCGGCGAGCGTACCGGGCTCGAGCCCGACCCCCGGCTCGACCACGCGGTCGTCGATGTCACCGACGAGGCCACCGTGCGCGCGCTGTTCGAGCGCCTCGCCGGCCCGCCGATCGACCACGTGATCGTCACTGCGGCCCCCGCGCCGGGCGCGTCGCCGCCGCTGCTCGCCGGCGACGCGGCGGCGTTTCGCCGCTACCTCGACGACAAGCTGGGCGGCAGCCTGTCTGTCGCGCGCTGGGCGGCGCCGAGGCTGCGCGCCGGTGGCTCGATCACGTTCGTGACCGGCGTCGCCGCGGTCAAGCCGCGCGCCGGCATGGCGATGGTGAGCGTCGCGTTCGCCGCGGTCGAGGCGCTGGCCCGCGCGCTCGCGATCGAGCTCGGCCCGGTGCGGGTCAACACGATCCGGCCGGGGCTGATCGACAGCGACATGTGGAGCTTCCTCGACGCCACGGCCCGCGGCGAGCTCCACGCCAAGGTGACGGCGATGTTTCCGGTCCACCGCGTGGGCGCGCCCGCCGACATCGGCCACGCCGCGATATTCTTGATGACGAACCCCTACGTGACCGGCAGCGTGCTCGAGGTGACCGGCGGCGAGCAGCTCGTCGATGCGTTCTGAGCGACGGATGCGCCTGTGTAGTCTGCAACAGGAGATGGTGATATGAAGATTGGTATTATCGGGACTGGCAATATGGGCAGGACGCTCGGCGTTCGCTGGGCCGGCGCCGGACATGACGTGTGGTTCGGCGCGCGCGATCTCGCGAAGGCCCGGGCCGCCGCGCAGCTCGCGGGGGCGCCGGCGCGCGCCGGCAGTCTCGACGAGGCCGCGGCGTTCGGCGAGGTGATCCTGTACACCGTGCGCGGCGTGGCGCCGGCGCAGCTGCTGCGCGACCCGCGCCAGCTCGACGGCAAGATCGTGATCGACTGCAACAACACCGACTACCAGCCGGCGACCGGCGAGTTCGATCCGCCACCCGTGCCGTCGTACGCCGAGCAGCTCGCGAGCGCCGCGCCCGCCGCGCGCGTGGTGCAGGCGTTCAGCACCGTGCCGCACCGCGTGCTCGAGCTGCCACGCGCGCAGCTCGCGCCGCGCCGGATCTCGGTGTTCCTGTGCTCCGACGACGACGCGGCCAAGCCGACCGTCGCGCGGCTCGCCGAGGAGCTCGGCTTCGTCGCGGTCGACAGCGGCACGCTGCGGCGCGCCCGGTTCGTCGACGGCCTGGTCGACTTCATCCGGTTCCAGATCGCGACCATGGGGCGCGGACCGTTCACGACGATCTCGCTCGATGGCGTGCCGGAGCACGCGTGAGCCGCGATCGCTACCTCGTGATGGGCGCGACGGGCAACGTCGGCGGCGCGCTGGTGCGCCAGCTGCTTGCCGTCGGCGCCGAGGTGCGCGCGGCGGTGCGCGATCCGGCCGCGGCGTCGCCGCCGGCCGGCGTCGAGGTCGTGGCCGGCGACTTCGATCAGCCGGGCTCGCTCGCGGCGGCGCTGGCCGGCGTGCGCGCGGCGTTCGTGCTCGGCGGGCGGCGCGAGCCGCGGGGCCTGATGTCCGCGATCTGGACAGCCGGCGTCGAGCACGTCGTGCTGTTGACGTCGCGCTCGGTGATCGGCCGGGTCGCCGGCAACGCGATCAGCGAGATGTGGAGCACGTCGGAGGACGCGCTGCAGGCGGCCGAGGCGCGCGGCCTGAGCTGGACGGTGCTGCGGCCCAGCGGCTTTCAGTCCAACGCGCTGCGCTGGCGGGCGCAGCTGCGCGCGGGTGACGCGGTGCGCCTGCCGTTCGCGGACGTCGCGATCGCCGCGATCGACGCGGAGGATCTGGCCGGGGTCGCGGCGGCGGCGCTGACCACGCGCGCGTACGTCGGGCAGCACCTCGAGCTCAGCGGGCCCGAGGCGCTGCTGCCGGCGACCCAGCTCGCGCTGCTGGGCGCCGCGCTCGGCCGCCCGCTGTCCGTCGAGCCGCTGGTCGGCGAGGCCGTGCGCACCGAGCTGGCGCGGCTGTTCCCGCCGGCGTTCGTCGACGCACAGCTCCGGTTCTTTCGCGACGGCGAGTTCGACGACGCCCGGGTCGTCTCCACCGTCGCGCGCGTGCTCGGCCGACCGGCGCGCACGTTCGCGCAGTGGGTCGCGGCGCACGCCGGCGACTTCGTCGACATCCCTGGCGCATGACGGCCGTGTGGGCTACGCGATCGCGGCCAGCGCGAGCTCGACCGCGAGGCCGAGGTCGATCGCGGCGCCGCGCGCGAGGCGATCGCGGTGCAGCGCCGCGAAGTCGGCGGGCAGCCGCAGCGACCAGTTCTCGACGCTGACCAGGCCCGGGACGTTGAAGCGGTCCTCGAAGCCGAACAGGTCGGCGAAGAAGATCGAGACGTTCTCGGCGCGCGACACGAACAGCTCGGCGACCATCGCGCTGGCGAGGAAGCCCGCGTCGGCGAGCCGCTCGGGGCGGGCGAGGGCGAGCCGCGCCGCCAGGTGGCGGGCCCAGGCCTCGCGCTGCGCCGGCGACCACGCGCGCACCAGCGCGAAGATCGGCGCGGTGTCGTGGTTGCCGAGCATCACCCAGTCCTCGGGCGCCGCGTTCTCGCTGCGGTACACGTCGCCCGGATCGTCGAGCTTGGCCTTCTGCGTGACCCGCCAGCGCCCCAGGCCGTAGCGTCCCAGCATCGCGCCGAGCGGGCGCGGCATCGTGCTCAGGACCTCGAAGCTGAGATCGCGGGCGTCGCGGCCGTGGCGCCGCGCGCTCGCGACGATCATGTCGAACAGCACCGCGTAGCGATCGATCTGCGCGGCGTCGAGCGCGCGGACCCAGTCGTCGCCGTGGCGCGGCTGCGCGCGATCGAGCTGCTCGGGCCGCGCGATCGCGTAGCGCGCGAGCGCCGGGTGATCCGGCAGATCGGGCGACTCGAACAGCCGCGCGCCGCCCTGCACGGCGCGCTCGCGGTCGTCCGCGTCGCCGTCGTAGACCCACGGGCAGACCAGGCCATGCGGGTGATCGACGCGCAGGCTGTCGTACTCGGCGAACGCCTTGTCGGCGCGCGCGCGGACCAGCGTGCCGGCGAGGCCGTCGTACTGCGCGGGGTCGAGCACCGGGTAGCCCCACGGCTGCCCTTCGGCGTTGGTCCGGCTCGGCGGTGCGCCCATCCGGTAGCGGCCCAGGAATGCGTCGGCGTAGGCCCACGCGTCGCCGTCGGCGTAGCCCACCTGCAGATCGCCATACAGCGCGAGCCGAGCGCGCGCCGCCTCGCCGCGCACGCGGACGTGCTCGTCGTGCACGAGCAGCTGGCCGAACGCGTAGCGATCGATCGCCTCCGCGTGGCGGCCGATCGCCGCGGCGCGCGCGTCGGCGTGCTCGTCGCGCCACAGGGCGCGCTCGATCGCCGGCCAGCTGCGGAAGCCCTCGCCGTCGTGCTCGACGCACAGCGCTGCGTGCAGCGCGTCGCGCTCGAGCCATCCCTGGCTGGCGCGAAACGTCGCCAGCCGCTCGCGCAGGTCCGGTCGCGCGTCGAGCCGGGCGTAGGCCGCGGCGACCAGCGCGTGGTGCGCGTCGTGCGCGTGCTGGTGCTGCGCCCGGCCGCCGGGCTCGCGCAGGATCGCCCGCGCGATCGTCGCCTCGTCGACCAGCCCCTCGAACGTGCCGCCGGGCCGCAGCGAGCTCGGCGCGATGTTGCCGACGTGCCGCGAGAAGATCGTCCCGTCGTACGGCGAGGGGTTGCTGCGCGAGGTCTGGCCCTGCGGTCCGAGCTGGAGCCCGGTGAAGCCCAGCTCGCGCGCGTAGCCGAACAGCCGCGCGGCCGCCCGGGTCGCCGGCGAGCCGCGCCCGGTGTCCTCGTCGGCGTCCGATGGAAAGCTCACGTCGTGGATCGCCAGCAGCAGCCGCTTCACGCCGAGCCGCGCCAGCCCCGCTTCGATCGCGTTCGCAGTCACCGCCCGATCGATAGCACGATCGGCAGCGCGATCAGCTCTCCGCGATCACGATGACGCTGTCGCCGTCGCCGAGCTTGACCTTGGCGCGCTTCGACGGGTTCACCGCGATGCCGAACGCAACGGCCGGATCGCGGGCCTGGCGCGCCAGGCGATAGCCGATCGCGATCTCGCCCCGGCGCAGCGCCGCCTCGCACACCGCCGCGAACGCGACCTCGCCGGCGCGGACGTAGTCGGTCGCCGGCTTGAGGTACAGCTCGACGCCGCCCGCGCTGAACAGCTCGTCGAACACGGCGACGAGGTGGGGGTTCTCGGCGACCTGGGTGACCATCAGCGAGACCAGCGTGTTGCTGACGATGAAGTCGTCGGCCTCGGCGACGGTCGCGAGATCGCGATTCTGGATATCGAGGATCTCGCTGGTGATCGGGACCTTCTTGCCGGCGCGGCGCTCGATGTCGCGCAGGTGGAGCAGGGTGACCGTGGTCCGCGCGTCGGCCATGTCCTGCGTGCGATCCGCGGTCTCGGACAGCACGAGCACGTGGTCGAAGCTCGTGATGTCGAGGGCGTCGAGCGTGGCGCGCTCGGTGGCGTCGCCGACCTGGGTGGTCACGGCCATGTTGCGCAGGCCGTCCGGCGCCGCGACCGCGAGCTCGCCGACGACCAGCGTCGTGCTGCCCGGCGCGACGTACGCGTCGAGCTCGCTGAGCACGCGGGCGACGCGCTTGCTCGCGCCGAGCACCAGCGTGCGCTCGGGCAGCGGCGGCGTGCGCGCGGGCGGCTCGACGATCGTCCCGGCGTGATCGCCCGGCGCGTCGCCGTCGAGCACGATCGTGTCGTCGTCGAGGCTGATCGCGACCAGGGCGTCGCCGGCGACCAGCGTGCGATCCGCCGGCGGCGCCAGCGCGAGCACGCCGGCCGCATCGCGCAGGCCGATCACCGTCGAGCTGTCGTGGGCGAACACGGCGTCGCGAAACGACTTGCCGACCAGCGTGGGCTGGGCCTGGACGTAGATCTCGCAGCCCGCGAAGTCGAGCAGCTCGGTGTAGACCAGCGACAGGCCGGGCTGGCGGCCGGTCTGGACGAGCAGCCGGCTGATCAGCGGCGCGGCGAGGATCAGCGCCGCCTGCGGACCGACGACGATGCGCGCGACGCTCTCGGTGCGCTCGTCGAGCAGCTCGGCGACCAGGTGGATGTGCTGGTCGGGCGCGAGCTTGCCGATCGCGAGCAGGGTCTTCAGCACCACGGTGTCGGACTCGTGGGAGGCGAGCGCGCGGCCGTCGGCGGCGTGCTCGGGCGCGATGACGATCACCGCCTTGGACGTCGCCAGCGCGACGAGCTGGAGATCGACCGGCGACATCGTGTTGCCGCGCCGGGTCACGACGCGCAGGCGCCGGCCGCGGTCGGCGAGCGCGGCGTCCATCTCGACCTTATCGCGGTCGGCGAGCACGACCACGCAGCCGTCGCGGCGGTTCGCGTTGGCCTCGGCGAGCTCGCTGAGCAGCGTCATGATCTTGGGCCCCCAGCCGAGGATCACGGTGTGGCCGCGCTCGATCACCGCGCTGTGGCCGCGGCGCAGCCGCTCGATCATCGCGCCGAAGCCCTGGTTGATGATGCCGATCAGCGCCGACAGCACGAAGATGCCGCCGATCGTCACGACCAGCATGATCACGAGGAACGTCCAGCCCGCCGGGTCGCCCGACAGCGTGCCGGCGTCGAGCGCGTGCATCAGCGCCTTCCACATCATCACGCCGAACGGGTCGGGCGCGCCCTTGTCGTCGACCGGCACGACCCCGAACGCGATGGTCGCGACCGCCGTGATCACGACGAGCGCGGCGGTGACCAGCGCGAGCAGCAAGATCTGCGCGCCGGCGCCGCGCGACATCCAGTTGTCGAAGCGGAACCGGAGCCGGTTGGTGAGG
>Ga0307513_10001687_pt1 | contig 31601 bp, 22 predicted proteins | sample 15_EM_MG_FD_202174 | JGI IMG/M metagenome (GOLD analysis project Ga0307513, IMG submission 202174) | Populus trichocarpa ectomycorrhiza microbial communities from riparian zone in the Pacific Northwest, United States - 15_EM | ecosystem: Host-associated > Plants > Roots > Unclassified | place... | reverse complement strand
AAGAGATAAATATTCAGAATATAAATTGATGTTTCGTTTCCATGATCAGTTCTGATTTCTATAGGTGGATGTGTGCTTGCAACCAAGGTTTGTTCTCTTGATAATTTTCTGATTTTATTAAATTTTGTTTGATAGTTTTCTGTTTTCTTTTGCTTTAGCCTAGATAACATCCAAACCCCCCCCCAAATTGCATATCATCTAGCATAAAAATTTGACTTGAATCTTCCTCGTGGGATCAACCCCTTGCTTGTCTATACTATCTTGTGTGTTGTGTTTAAAGCTAGGGTAATTAATTTGTGCGACCGTGACATCGCAACAATAATTCCCTATCTGATGGTCCTCTCTCTCAAGTCATCAATAACGAATCTTCACATGATGCCTGACAGGTGTTGGAAACCCTTTATGATACTCGCACTTGAGATCGCATTCAACAAATCAAAGGCAAGTTGCAGTCCCTGAACAAAGGTACTGCTGCTTTACAAGATTATTTACACAAAGCAAAATCTTTGGCTTTATCTCTCTGTGGTGCAGGAAAACCAATGGATGGGGATGAGTTCATCATTTGCATTCTTTGAGGATTAGGATCTGAATTTGATCCTATAGTAGCAGCATTGAATGCTAGAGATATTTTCTATCTCTTGCAGGAGTTATTGGCAAACTCTGTGATTTTGAAATTCGACTTCAAGAAGCACGAACAACTACTTCTAATGTTGCTTTTTATATAAATTATGGTCGAACAAACCCAAAGCCATGGGTGAATCCTGGTACTTGTGGCCGTAATGGTTGAAATTCAACTGGAAGTGCTTCATCATCACGATTAAAGAGAATCGATTCTCTCGCTCAGATGGAGGTTCCTCTGAAACTTGTCAGAAACAATTCTTAAATTGTGGTGGTCGTGGACGTGGTGGCATCACTTGTTTTCGATATGGGGGGGCCTAATCACAAAGTAGACGGATGTTTTGCTTTCGATGAAGAAGCTGATTAGTATAAAGCTTTTGCTGCTATCAAAATTAGAGAGATTGCAGAAGAGACCTGATATTCTGATACTGGTGCAAACCAGCATATGACCTCTAACACAAATGAAGTCCAAGGTATTAACTATTATCTTGACAATGATTCTGTCATGGTTGGCAATGGTCATGACTTACTTATCACTGGCACTAGACACATTATTTTTCCTACTACTAATCTTAAGCTGAATGATGCTCTTGTGGTTCTTGCAATTAAGAAGAAATTGTTGTCTGTCTCTTAATTTACAAGGGATAATAACTGTTATTTTCTGTTTTATCCATATGGATTTATTCTCAAAGAAATGAAGACAAAGCAGGTGATCCTTAAGGGCTCAATGAAGGATGGGTTGTATCCGATCAACCTGCAACAACTCTTAAAATCTTCAGTAAGTTTTTTAGCCAATAAAGTACCTAGCAGCTTGTGGCATGCACAACTTGGCCATCCTCAAGCCCGAATTCTTACAAAATTATGTTTACCATCTATGAATAAACAAAATGCCTTTTGTTAAGGTTGTGTTTTGGGAAAATCAACAAAGTTGCCATTTGAATCTCATGAATCCTATGCTACTTCTTTTCTGCATACACTTTACACCGATGTCTGGGGTCCTACATTTGTTTCTTCTTATGATGGATTTTGATTTTATTTAATCATTGTTGATGAATATTCTCAATATATATAGTTCTTTCTTATGAATCATAAATTTGATGTAGCAACAGTTTTTCCTACATTTCTCAAACAAATGGAAACTTAATTTAATACTCGTGTTAAAGTAATTCAAAGTGATGGGGGTGGTGAGTTTGTTAATCAAATTCTACACACTCATTTCGAAACTAATGGTATCATTCATAGATTCTTCTGTCAGGAAAACCAGAACAAAACGGCTTGGCTAAACACCATCATCGACATATCGTGAAAGCTGGATTAACATTGTTATCACATGTTTCTGTTCCAATAAAATTCTAGACAACAACTTTTAACACTACAGTGTTCCTAATAAATCGTCTGCCTACTTCAATTATTGGCTACAAGTCACCTCATGAAGTTGTTTTTGGTTCTACTCCTACTTATGACTCTTTCTATGAATTTTTGGGTGCACTTGTTACCCATTACTTGCACCATTTGGTCGATCAAAACTGGGCTTTAAGTTAATACGATGTGTGTTTCTTGGTTACTCAAACAATCACAAAGAATATCGTTGTTTTGAACCTCATACAAGTGGCATCTATATATCTCGCCATATGAAAATCAATGAATTTCAATTTCCCTACAGATTCAGGTAGGAACCTGGTAAACATACTTCCCAGTTGTTTAAAGTTAGAGCACTTCCTAGGCTACTCAAGACCGTGATTGATAAATCACCTGTTTCAACTCAATAAGTAATACATCATGTTCCAACAACAACTGTCCAAGGTGTGTCCGCACCTCAGTCTCCAATTCTTGAACTTATTTCTCCATCCACTGCACCAGAGTTAAATGTTTTAGCACTAGAGTCTTATCCCACACCTGCTCCACAACGACACCATCATATGATTACACGAGCTCAAACAGGGAAGCTGAAACCCAAGGTATTCTTTTCTTTATGACATCCAATACTTGCTTGCTTTGTTGCTAATCTTGCAGCTCAACCACAAGAGCCAACTTCATTTCAACACGCTTTTCATCATCCGCAGTGGCAGCAAGCAATGCAAGCTGAAATGGATGCTCTCCATACTAAGAAAACTTGGACATTGGTACCTAGATAACCAAACATGAATATTGTTAGTAGTAAATGAGTGTTTAAAATCAAAACACGGTCCAATGGTTCTATTTAAAGGTATAAAGCTCGACTTGTGACTCGTGGATTTACACAACTACCAGGTCTGGATTATGCTAAAACCTTTAGTCCAGTAATCAAACCAAGTAATATTTGGTTAACCCTTACCATTGGGCTATCTCAAGGCTGGTCTGTTAGACAACTAGATGTTAGTAATGCTTTCCTTCATGGTAACTTACAAGAACGAGTATACTTGGCTCAACCACAAGGTTTTGAAGATTCCTTTCATCCTGATCATGTCTGTCATCTTTATAAAGATTTGTATGGTTTAAAGCAAACCCCTCAAGCCTGGTACCTGAAATTCAATACTTATATCCAGCAGATGGGCTTCATATGGTGTCCCTATGATCAATCTTTATGTTATCGCACTCAAGGATCAAACATTCTTCTTTTACTCATTTATGTTGATGATATTCTTTTAACAGGAAGTTCCTCTTGACATATTTTTAAGTTTATTGCTCACCTTTCTACCACTTTTCATATGAAAGACCTTGGTGATATTCACTATTTCTTAGGTTTCAAATAACTTGTGATGAGTCCACCATCACTGTAAGACCCAAACTTTTAGCCCAAGTCAATCCAAACCCAACCTAAGTTAACCTAGGTATATAAGAAAAAGTTGCAAGAGAATTGTTTTTTCTCTCTCTTCTAATTCTTGTGGTCGTCGTGACCCTCCCCTCATCAAACCAAATATTTTAGTTTTTGATCTCGAGTTTTTTGTTCAAGAAAGGTGGAAGTAGCAAGTAAGTGGTTCTCTTTCATGTTATTTTCGATTGTAGTTTGTTTATGGAATGATTAAATAAAAGATTATGATTTATAAGGATTTGAAGTTTATGTTGTTAAGATTGATTTATGATTATTAAGGGTTTAATGTTAGGTGATTGATTTTGAGTATGTTGTTAGAAATAAGGATTTGTGAGTTGATTTGTTTAAATTGATTTTTATAGGTTAAGAAATTCGTTTCAACCTTGCTGGAAAATCTGGACAAAATGGTCTTAAGGTTGAAGGTGACAATTTTATTTTGGTCCTTGATTTATGCAAATTACAGTTTACTCCCTAAACTTTGATAAAATTATAATTTGACCCCTAAATATATTTTGAGATTGTGGAAAGTGTTATTATGAGGTTAAGGATGATGAATCTCAGTATGATAATTGATTTTGAATATTTTCAGTTTGGTCCCTCAATTTTGGTAATTTACATTTTAGTCCCTGAACTTTATGAAAATTATAGTTTGGTCCCTGATTCATTCTAGACAGAATTGAGGATGGTTTATGGGTGAAATTTCAGTATGGTTATATATTTACAGTTTGGTCCTCCAATTTTGGTAAAATTATGTTTTGGTCATTATTTTGGAAAATTATTGTTTTAGTCCCTAAACTTAGGAGACTAAACTTGGTTTTATTTTATGCATTAGAATATTTTATTTGTGTTGTTTGGGGTTGTTTTTTACTATATTTCGTATATTGTTGTAGGTTCTCCTAATGATTATTAATAGAATTTTCGGGTCTTTCATCTGATATTCCTTTTAGTTCTATATTTTTTGGGTGAGAGGAATAATTTTTAATATGCATATAATATAAATAAATATATATGTTGATTATAGGATGAGTACGACTAGTTAATCTCTTGAATATTTGCTCTATTTTCCGAGTACTTATTTATTCTTGAATTTGCACTCTCATTCTGTTGAACTAAATTCTATTTGATTTGATATATATTTCTTTGATGATTCTGCGAATATTTATTATGCCTTGATATAGGACTTGTCAGTAACTCTATGCTAACGGAGAATAGTTAGCCTATGTGCACATAGTATTCTGTATACCTAGCTAGTGAGAGAGGTATCAGCCTGTGGCGACTAATCCTCCCACAGTGGTCACCTTCGGGTGTCATATGATCTCTGACTTGTATTCCACTACTTGATGATAATATGCTTAGTATGTGTATTTATATCAAGATAAATCAACTTGCAAACTATTAATATCTAAAATGTATATTAAATGTTATTCACTCTCTAAGTTGATTGAACTCACCCCGCATTCTTAATATTATTTCAGGTTCTTAGTTTCTGATAGCAGATGGACTTTGTTGAGTGTTCTTGCTTCTTCAGTTTTGGTCGGTATGCCTTGCTTGTTTTGCAAGGCTTTCTTTGTAGTTTTGATTCGATATCTTAGACACTCCATTGTTACCTTGTTTTAATTAAGTTTGGATTTTGACAATGTAATAAGTATTATGGATTATTGTTTTTGTTTTAATTATTGATGAGAAGTTTTGAACTATCATTTAGTTTCATTAGTTTTGAATAATATAATATTTCTGAAAATTATGAAATGTTGCGTATTTTTAATAACTTGTTCTTTTGATATGTCCGTTCTGAGGCTTAGCGTAGGTGAGGTATCCTTTCAACACCGCTCCTGCGTTGCCGGTCATGAACCCGGGATTCGGGTCGTGACAATCATTGTCACTCAAACAAGGTATTTACTGTCTCTTCTTTAAAAGTTTGGTCTTGATGACACCAAACCTATGAGCACTCCACTAGCTTCAGGGCCTTTCATGTCTGCTGCTAATGGTACTCCCTTAGCTGATTCTACCCTTTATCGCTGTTTGGTTGGCTCACTACAATATCTCACTCTGACCAGATTCGATATCTCATATATTGTTCACCAAGTCTATCAATTCATGCAAACACCCTATGATACTCACCTCACTGCTGTTAAGAGGATCTTTCGGTATCTGAATGGTACTCTCAATATTGGTCTTCACTACGTTCGAACCCCTATTCATGAACTTTATGGATTTTATGATGCAGATTGGGCTTATTGTAGGGATGATAAATGTTCCACTACTGGTTTTGCTATCTTTTTTGGAGATAATTTGATATCTTAAGAAGCTAAGAAATAAGCTACTATGTCTCGGTCGACAGCTAAGGCTGAATACCATGCCTTAGCATCAACTACAATTGAGCTTATATGGTTTATGCATTTGCTTAAGAATATAGGCTATTGTGTTCCTCCCCCTGCTCTATATTGTGACAATATCAGCGCTATTCATATGGTTAAGAATCCAGTTTTCCATCACCGTACAAAACACATCAAAATCGATGTTCACTTTATTCGTGAACGAGTTGCGAGTGGTGTTCTCTCCTTGACACATATCCCAGGATCTAATCAAATTGCTGATATTTTTATCAAATCCCTCTATGCTACAAAGTTCATTCCAAATCGTGGCAAGCTCTATCTCGGTCCAACCCTGCCTTAAGCTTGAGGGGGCATGAAGAGATATGATGGGATCCCTATTTATTCTCTTCATGATCTTCTCAATATGTGTCATTCATTATGTTTCCATAATCTCTACATACAAATCATGCAAATCATGTATGTATATATATATATATAGCAAGAATCACTCCTGCATCAATCCCCTGTAATGCCTTTTTAAAGATAAGAACAATACATAGAAAAACAGGTTAGCTTTTTCTACACGCAAGACTAAAGTTCTATAGCAACAAGAAAATCTCCACCCTGGTATTTGTGCTGCTTAAGGAGGTCAACATGAACTCTTTTTTTATCTGTGGATGGATGAGTAGTGCCTTTGGCTCTTTAGCCTCCTTGTAGTTATAACAGGATTAGGTCAGGTAAATGTACAATCATTCTCTTCTGAGCACTCTTGGTCAGAGCAGGCAGCCAGAGTATACAAAATGAAGATCTTGCATCACTAAGAAAACCAACATGACTGTATATAAAATGAATTTTTACTGTAAAACTTGTAAGAAAACAATGAGGTAATGCTTTGTATCATGAGAGAAACGTATTCACTGATGCAAAAGTTCTAAAGCTTTTACCAAAGTGGGTCTAAACCTATTCACATCTAGCGTTACATTTTGCTTGTCCAAGTATATTGAACGAAATGCCAACCAACCCTGTTTCCCGATTACAGAGGGATCCCTTAAAACTACATGGTCGGCTGGGTATTGCTGTATCAAAGTGCTCTCTTCTACCTTAATTTTGTAGTCCAAGTACCTTATGTTCATGTCCTTTGCAGGGTCTTCAAAGGAGACTCTTGACGCCCATTCTACCCTTCCAAATGGAACTACTTGAATCAAGATTGCATTTTCAGGAAGGAAAACAATGTTGGTTAGGCCAGCACCATGAACTCCCATCACTACATCACAAGAGTTGATGATTTTTGCAAATCCTGATACATCTGGCCCAGGCTCTGCGACAATTACTTGGTAGCTCAAGCTTTCTGCCAGTTCAGCAATTTCACCAACATTTGTGAAAGCTCTTGATCTCTTTCTTGAAATGATTAGAAGCCGAGGCTTTCTCTTATCGCCATCCCTGATTTTGGCTGCTGTTATTTTCTTTAAGGAATACCATCTTCTTAAAAACTGCGTAAAGTCCTTCATAGAATATGGAGAGGTGGAAGAATCGATACTGAGCTCTTTGTTGTTTCGACCTTTAAGGCCAATTGTTAGGCTCTGGAAGCAATGCATATCATGTCTGTCATCGATGTCTATGATCTCATATCTAGACAGTGCCTCCAATAATGTTTTGAACTTTGCAATCCACGAAGATTTTCTGTTGGTAATGAGAAATTGTACTTCTCTATTAAAAGGTTGAGCAGTTGAGTATAGTGGGACAATTATATCAGTGAAGGCATGGAAAAAGTTTCCTGAATATCCCCCAACAGAGAAAAGGATTGCAGGAACACTGTGATTACGAGTGCATCGAGGGATATCTGGGCGATCAGTTACAAGTTTTACTGACCATTTCCTAGCAAAATCCTTTTCCCCTAGAGCTTCTTTTCGCGCATAAGGCCTAATACTCCATGAGGTGTTTTCTGCTGTCAAGATATCGGTTTCAGATGAGACAATGAAAGCAGTGGAGGAATTTCCATCAATCCTGATGTCCCCTTTTATCTCGCAGAACTCTGATCTTCCCATGATATTGCAGCGCAGCTCGATCTTTTCATTCATTGTTGCAGCATCTGCATCTAGGAAAATTGAAAAGAGCCTGTGTGTGAGGGATTTATGAAGTGTCATCAAGTCAAAAGGTAATGTTAACTCTGCTTATGTGTAGCTCACCAGTAGCTATTTGCTGAGAGCTACTTGTATCATTGACTATCAGGGAATCTTTAATCACAATTTCTGCATCGTTAAGAACCAAAACCAAATAACTTGTGTTAAAATTTACGTAATTTCTTCAATTCAACAGAGCGATAACTGACCTAGTTTGAGCTAATCATCACGTGTTGAAGTTTCAGAGTTCATCAAGACTTACCATTGATTGTTTGCCTGGAGCTGCCAGTATCATTGATCAATTTCTTTTCATTTCTAACCATTTCTGCATCTTCAAAATACAGGAATAAATCTTGTTAGCAAGGCTTGATAATCATACAAACTTCCTTGACATTGCACCTCATTATATACCCAGATGAACTATCAGGAGTCCTTAGTGCTTAAATAGCTGAGCTTTTCTTATCTTTAAACTCACCCCTAGCTACTGCCTCCTGAGAGCTGCTTGCATCATTGATTGTAATAATTTCTGCATCCTCAAAATAAATAACGAATAGACCTAATTAAATTAGATATAATTTAATTACTGATTCAACTAAACGCGTTTCTGTGTAAGCATTCATGATAAAAAAAGCTTACCTTTGTCCATTTGCAAAGAGCTACTTGTGTCATTTACAGCAAATAGTTTCTGATCATCCCCCGTTGATAGCATGAAATTCACTGCAAAACCATCGGATGTTGGGAAAAATAGCGTTCAAAGAAATCGATACATAGGCACCATCTCAGATTTGATAGCTGAAGTGCAAGAACAATGGACGACTTACAAAGTGGTAGAGGACCCAAATAAGGGTTAAAGACGATGAAAAAACTCAACGTAATGAGCAAGCACGCAGCCAACGCCCCATACCCCAATTTCTTTCGCTCATGCTTGCTAAAGCTTCTGGTAAGTAAATTATCATTCATCATTTTCTACTGCTAAAACACCTTTTTGCACAAATATAACTATGCTATATCATTAATTGATCATCGAAGAGAACAAAATCTGTACAAAAACTCTTTACTAGAACTAGCTAGCTCGAAATAAGTTCATGAAACAATGAATTGTTATGGCAACATTTGAATACTATGGACGTTGAGGTTTATGATTTCTTAAATAAAATTATAGGAAGATTGTCCAAATGTATGAAATTATATAATATGGTGGTTGCTGTGCTGGCATACATCTCCTTTCACGATCGATCATATAGAATCGTTTAGCTGGTTTTAATTAATTTCTTGAAGAGACTGAAAATATTTTTTATTGAATTTGGATGGTATATATGAACCAACTGAACCTTCAATCAATATATATAAATTAGTCTGCCTCAAGCAAGTTAACCTTTCTTGCTTGCTGTGTTGGTGCTACAATCCTGTTCAACGTTAATAAAAAAAAAAAACATAAAAGTAAATTACATCGGATTTTCAGTAAAAAAAAAAAAAAAACTAATACCGTGAACCATCTCAACTCATTAATTTAAGTTATTAGATAAGATTCGATAATATGATTTATATATTATTTTCTAACACACCCCCTCAAGTGAAAGCTTTTTGAGCTTGAAACTTGTACAGACCTGCATTACCTTGTATTTAATTTTTATCAAATAAAACTAATATCTCTACAATCTTAACACATCATGATGTCCTCCCATGAAAATTAACTCTAATTAACATGAACATTTCTCTTATTATCGCTGAAATATTGTATTGTTCTATTACCTGCCCTAGTTGACTAATGGCACTAGTGATGCATATTGCTGAATTAATTATTTGAGAATTTTGCTGAAGTAATTGCACAAATCTTAATGCTATGCATGCACCCCCAACATATGTAAAATATATGAAACCACAAGACCTCGTAGCCTAGGATGTTTCTCTTCTTCTTATCTGAGTTTAAAATAACAGAAAAGCTGAGTTTTTGAGCTGAATGGGTTGGAGATTTACCGAGTCAGACAAAGAAGCAGTAAAAAAGAAAAGAAAAGACAAGAAAATCGTCACTGAAATCAATAAATTGAACACAATTATTTGTGGTTAGCACATCACCAAACACATGAATACTCAATCATGAGAACAGGTCAATAAGCAACGCCCCAGTAAGGATATTACGACACATTCTTTGGCCGACAGCAAACTGAGTCAATTCACTGTATTAGTATATTTTTGTCTGTTTTCAGGGAGTACATGTGTGCCTTAGATAATTTGTTCTTTTAGATTTGTTTTTCCTTTTTTTGAGATTTTAACTGGTTTTTTTTTTTTTTTGGTAACCCGGGGTGTCCGGACCAGCTTACACGTACCACAACTAATCCCCGGACTCACTGAACACCCTGCAAGCTTAGTAAACAGGTAAGATACCGCGGAGGTGACAGACATCCACGCTGAGGCTCGAACCCAGGTGACAAAGACAAGGAAACCTTGCCTCTGCTGCTGGGCTACAAGCCTCGGTGCAATTTTAACTGGGTTTTTAATGATAATAATAATGACTTTATGCAAAAAAATAAAAAATAAAATGGTCACCCGTGAATGTGATAATACAACCACCCTCCATCATTTATCAACCTTTATATACTATTTATTAACATAGAAAAGTACACCACAACTAACCATAATACTATATTTTAAGACGTGCAGAAATTTAATAGATAAAATCCCGAGTAGTTAACATATCATATTCATATGCTAATATGCATAAATAAATTATTAATTGTCAATAATCTTATTAAATAAATATTGTGCCACTAGGGAAAGAGACAAACGCAACACATATATATATTAACATAGTTTTTAAACTCGGCCCGGTCTAAGGCCAAAATTCCGGGTTTTGACCGGATCAATTTTTATTTTTTTAAAAATCAAAACAACGTTGTTTTAGTGGAAAAAAATTCAATGGGTTGCAACCAGGTTTTTGACCGGGTCATGACTTTTTCTTTTTTTTTTGCAGTCCCGGGTCGGCTGCGTCCCGGGTCGACTCGCCGGGCTGGGCCGGGTTTTAAAACTATGGTATTAACTATAATTTCCCGTTGAATTAAAATTAAATTGAGGAGGTTTTGAGATCTATACTTGGTACGTAGGAACATAATTTGGGTAAATAAATATTATTGAAACAGCTTTTGCTAACTTATATGCCGAGTTTGGCTAAATAATTTATGACAAGGGATGTCTCCCTAAATATAAAATGTACCGTTGAATTTGACAGGTTAGGCTAACTTGATATATAATAATAAATTAAAAAGAAAATATTTGAAGTTACTTGTTACACAAACATGCATGCATATAGAAAAAGATACCTCGTTTTAATGGGTTTTTATATAATATAATAGTTAATGCAATGTTAATACAAAGACTAGATCAATTATGTTTAATTAATATTGGAAAAAAGAAGAATAGTTTTCGGAATTCCAAGTGGCATGATACCTTTGTCACCGGGTGCTACATAAATCAATGAAAAAGTCTAATTCAGGTTTCCAAAAATCGGGTAAGGAAGTTGGTTACACCCTAAAGGTATATATATTTGCCTATTTCGTTTAAATTCATGAGAAATTCATTTAATTTATTCTTGGAAATTATAGCCTTTAATATATTTTTAAAACTTGAGTTGAGGGATTTCTAGAGATATATATGTTAAAGGAAAAAAAAAACAGATATGTGTTCAATTTATTTCATATTTACAATTCTTTTAAATTAAAATCTTTCAAATTATGAACCTAATAAAATTGAATCAACTAAATAAAAAAAGATAAACAAATAAATATACATACACAAATGGAAAGAAACAATTATTGTTATTATTATGTTTTATCCTATGTATAAGTATGAACCTATCCTAAAAAACCAATCTTTCCACACATTTACTTAAATTAATTATATTTGGAGGTCTGGACACTTTTAACATTAAAGTCAATGTCTTTTTGATTTAATCCATGTCTAAATTAAATTTTATTCAATTTGTTTTTTAGATATCATTCAAACTTAAAATTAACAAGAATTGAAATAAAATTTTCAGTTTTTTACCAATTAATCTCACATCATATTACAAGAGAGGTCTAATTGTAATGTTTAGATTATGAGTACAAATATATAATTATAACATGGATTATATGGAGGGAAAGTACAATAGTCTTTTTGTTTTTTATAGGTATAATTTATAATTCTGAACTCATCACATCGTATTTTAAACTCAATTTCTCAATATCTCATTCATCACACTACACACACACACACACAAATAATCATTTCATATAAAATTAGAGTAACAAAATCATATGCAATCATATTTTGACATAATAGAAAAAACTAATAAATGATCATAAGTTTACATAAAAAAATCTAATTAAAGCAACATAAACTTTGAAACGATTATCATTTGTTACCAAACCCATTTACAGTATAAAAATGATTTTCATTACATTTTCATTCAAAATTAACAAAGTCATTATAAATATCTATTATCTTGGTTATCATCGATCTAAAATGATCAACCCATTTCTGGTAATAGCCCTTAACAAGGTATCAAAATTTCCAAGCCTATTTTCCAAGTAATACCTCTTCGCCGAGTACCTTGTTTCTTTTACCCACGCCTGGACAATAGTTCAATTACCGAGAAATAGTACCATTACTGAGAAACTAATTCATTCACCTCTTATCGGGCATTAGTTTTATTATTGGAAAACTAATTCTATTACCAGGTACCCTATCAGGAAACTAATTATATTGTCCCTTACTAGGTGTTAGTCCCATTATGGAGAAATTATTTCTATTTATCTTAAACCACAATTATAAACACGATATACCATTACATTTACAAATAACTATTACAATACATTGGGTAAAGGAAAATGATAAGATGCATGACACTTGCCTAATACTCAAGACAATCCAACTTCAACAAGATTTCACCATATTATTAACCTATCAATAATTCCAATGTGCCTAGACTCAATTTGCATATAAAATAATTCATTAATTCAATTCAACATACAATTTTTTATTTAATCACCAAATTATTTCTAATATCTTATTATTTTATTTTATTCCCTCATTATTTCCTCCAAAAAACAATTCTTACATAATTTTACATGTTAGTGCACTCTAAACAACTTTCTTTTCATAAGCATAACATGTCTAAACTTTCACCATGAATAACTAGTATTTTTATTTTCATCCTCTCATAATTATTTCCATCTTAATATACTTTAATGTGCACCTTATATCACATTTAATTAACATATCATCAACACAATTCTTTCATAAGGATTATAGCAAAACATAATATATACAATTATATCACATTTATGTTAGCAAGGTTGCTATAGCAAAACATAATCAAATTTCCTTCACAACCAACATTTGAATTCTCATTTCATTTCAAATCATCATCATTATAAATACACACATCAAATACATACAATTTACAACATCTAACTACTTTATAACATATCCACATTTCCTCTCTTTTTTGATCGGCCACTAACATTTATAGGCACCATAATTTTCACTGCAATTTGAACAAATTCCTTAATTTCTCCAATTATTTAAACATTCATTACATCAATTAACAAACAATTTCAATTTTCTCAAATTTTATCCAAGAACACTAAATCCTAATTTATATGAATTCAATCAATTTAAAGCATTAATCTACAAGAACTTATTCAAATGTGTTAGAACATCCTACTAAGCAATAATTAGGGCTCCAAACACTCACAAATCAAAATTTTCAATTCTTCTTCTTCTTCTCACTTTTTCGCCTCCTCTTTGTCTCTTTTTAGTCTCCCTCACTTGCTTTTTCTCTCAAATTTAGTGTTTGATGTGCTTGATTTTATGTTTTCCTAAGATTTTCTATAAATTTTTTTAAAATGTTTTCCTAAGGATTTCTATCACTTTCCAAGGCAAGATAGCAAGTTATTTTTCCTTTCTATTTTTTTTCTTCATGGTTGACACACACACACACACACAACAACAACTAGTCAAATTTCTATTATATCCCTCAATAGTATCCTTTTATGTTTTTCAGATAAAATCCTAATCTCAACACCTGTTTATAACAAATTTTACCCGAGCTATTTTGCATTTAATTTAGTTTCATACTAACTTTTGATTCTGTATAGATCATTTCTATTAAATTTTTATTCGTGTTTCTGTATTTTTTTTATTTTCCTGTTATTTTTCATATTTTTATTTTTAATAATCCATACATAACATTTTACTTAAAACTCTCGAGACTATCATCATTCCTATAATTTAATTATCACTTTTCTCATTTAGCCTAATATTTCTTTTATTAATATTGTAGATTTTTATCCAGGGGTTTACATCCTAAATCTTAATTTAACCCATTTTATTTTCAAGTTTAAATTTTTATATTTTAGAAAATTTTAGCTGTAAGCTTATATTGGTGATAAACAGAGAAGGAGTAGACGAAGCTGGTTAGTGCATGTTTACTTTGGTGGAAGAGAGAAAGAGAAAAAACAGTGGGTTGTGGAAGTTTTAGGAATGTGGAGAGAGTTTTTTTGGTAGGTTGCCTCTCTTTTTTTTTTTAATTTATAGGAAACCTATTTATAGTTTTAGAGTTCTAATTTTTAGGCTTGCTCCCAAAGTCGAGGAATATATTCATCTTTAATTTTTTTCATCTTCAGATTTTTTCTATTTTATTTTTTTTCCTCTTTAGATTTTTTTCCCTTTCCCCTCACTTAAAAACCTTTTACCTATTGTGAGAAGGAAATAAATTGATGGGTGATTTGCATCAAAAGTGTCATTAATTCTCATATTTTACATATGTATTTATTGTTTTTATTTGGGTTTTGCATAATAATTGGTGTCTTTTGGTAATGAATTTTGATTTAATGTTTTGATAGTTTTTGGAGCTTAAATGAATTATTTTAGATATTGCTAAGGTCGGAATGTGGAATGAAGGATTGAAGAGAAATTTAGTTGAAGATTGAAGCAAATTCTAGTTAAAAAAAGTGCTCTAAATTTTATCCAAATATCAGTTTCATTCTAATCCTTGAAAAGGCTAATATATGATGCACTTCAAGCTTAAACTTGTTTCATGTTGTGTGTAAACTTCAACTACCAAACATTCAAGGTTTCAATGTCAATTTTAGCTCAAGTAATAGATACATTTGTATCCTTGTTTGATGCCCAAAAAGAGCCCACAAATCAGCCCAAACTCAACCCATGATCATACAAGTCTACCAATAATAACACTTGACTTATTCTAGGTAATTAATTGATCAAAGAGGGCAAGCACATGGAGATAGAAAGCTAGAGGGGATATTATTACATCATTTTAGGTCAAAACAAGAAAAGAAAAATATGCACCAACATCTCCTCCAAGCTGGCCTAAGTTTACTTTCCAAAACAACCTTTGGTGTGTTGCCCATAATATTTGACTCAAATGTCCAAATGAGTAGTTATTTAATGATCTAGAAAGATAACAAAACTATATATAAATATGTACCTAATAGACATCTCCCAAATTAGAGTGAAAAAGGGTTTAATTGATGTCTAAAGTTAGAGTTAAATTTGTGTTAAAAGTTATACCGAAGTCGTATTGTGTTCTTCTTTGTAGAATTCAGTTTTTTAGTTTGTAAAACTTCTTATTTGAATTTAATTCAAGTTATTTCACTTTTATTCAAGTGTTTATATACATAATGATAGTTGACTAATCTCTTTCTTTGTTCTAAATCAAGGATGATAGTGATTAAGGTGAGTTCTTTGAGGTATGAATAAATCTTAATGTTTTATCTTTCATTTTCTTCATGAATGATTGATTATTATAAATAAATTTTAAAAATAATTTTGATAATGTTTTAATCTTGAATCTCGATGCACAAACCTTAGTTTTGGTATAGAGATTTTTTGATTCATTGTCTTACATAATGTGAAACTACTTGTCCATTTCTAAGCAAAAATTCATCTTCATCTCTTTGAACTTCATTGTAATATATTTAGATCTAATATCATCAATGTTGATGTTAGGTTAAGTTATCTTAAATTTATTGAAGGAATCACTAATACATCACCATTAAAATTGATTTGGAGCAAACATTTTGTTTTTATTTCTTTATCATTTAAAATCTATTCATATTCATCCACCTTTGAAAAAAAAATTCATTAATCATTTTCAACAAAGTTATTTTTAATTTAATCTCTCCTGAGTTTTTTTTTTTCGTTACCTAACTTAATTTCTTGATCTAGCTATTTGGGGATATGACATTGATCTTACTGAGTTAATTTCTACATTGCACACTCATGCTCTTGTGAGTTAAAACAAGCTGATAAGACACATAACGGTGAAGCAATTTTGGCGCCATTATCTGAGAGGTAGTAAGCAAAGGTAACAAGTTTGGGATTGATGATTGGAAAACAATATATATATATGGTTGGTTTTATTAAATTTGTTTTTTTAGATCATGATTAGATATCATCCAAACTCAAAATTAACAAGAATTGGAGTAAAACTTTCAATTTTGTACCAATTAATCTCATATCAGATTACAAGAACGGTCTAATTGTAACAATTAGAAGTTGGGTATAAATTTGTAATTATAGCATGAATTACATGGAGGAAAAGTATAACAACCTTGCATGAGAGTACAATAAACGTTCGGTTGCTACACGCGCGCGTGGGAGCAAGTCAGAGGTTGAATTAGGGTGTTTCAAGAGAGGTTGAGTACAAGGAAATGGACAAAGATGGTGGTTGGGTGCATGTTTGATTTTGTAGAGGAGAGAAAGAGAGAGCAACAAGCTTTGGAAGTTTCAGGTGTGTGGAGAGATTTTTTTGTTAGGATTTTGTGCTAAAGCCCTTTTTTTTTTTTTTTTTTGAATTGATGGGCAACAACTTATTTGTAATGCTAGGGTTATGATTTTTAGGCTGGTTCCTAAAATCAAGAAATATCTTTCTCTTTAATTTTTGTCCTCTTCATATTTTTTTCCCCTTTTTCTCATGCTCAAAAAAGAGGAAATAAATTTACAGACGTTTCCTTGTATTGTCTAAAATTGGACTTGGACTACTACAAAAATTCTATGTTTTATTGTTCCTTAAAATTTTATTTTTAAACCCTATTTCTCAAAGAGGGATAAAAATTGGATGATGACAACCTTCATCAGCTTAAGTTAAATAATCGAGTTCTCCTTGAGGTTCAGTCGAAGAGATGGAAGCAAAATCATCGATTCAACCATTGGCATAATTGCATGCACTTTCTTTTGTGTTGAGTGAGAAGAGAAAATTCAAAAGGAAATACATACCAGGAAGAGCATTTCACATGACATTCAACAAACCAAATCCAATCCATCCGAAAATCAAACAAATCTGACTGTAAACTGTAAAATATCGAAAAAGAATCAAACAAATCAAGCACTAATGTTTCAGAAGAAAACTCCTCTTCATTCTCAACAGAAGTTTTGATGATTTCATGAATTTGTCTATGTCATGGGCGTGTTGAGTACATGAACAAATATAAACACGCATGGTCCAAAATGAAGGGAGCTTTTTACATTGTATCAACACATGCTTCCATAATGAAACATCATGGTTTCATTGTTGTTCGGCCTAAATATCCATCAATCATGATTAATTTACAATTAAAAAGATCTTTCATCATACAGACGAGAAGAAGATTTTCTGCTTCCAAGAAAAAAAGAAAATCATTTTGGGTTCCGAAAGGAGTTACTGATCAACCTTTATTACCATGATTTTCACCCACATCTCGTGCTCTCTCAGATTAGCATTTTGCAACGCTAATTAGGTAAAGATGACAAGTAGATACTTTACCTACCAAAAGGAAAACGAAACATCTATCCAGTACAGATATCCTTAGAGTCTAACGGTATAAATAACAAAATCATTCAGGGGCATGGATTAGGGATCCTTGCATGAATGTTGTTGATTTCTGCAATAATTTCAGGTGTAAGCTCAATCATACATGCTTTAAGAACCTCATGGAGCTGCCATGATTTGGTGGCTCCAAATATTGCGCTTGCAACAAGAGGGTGTTTCAAAACAAAGGCTGCAGAACAAATAAAAATAAAATTGTAAATTAAAAACAATGGAAATGGCTCAGGAACCACTATAACTACAAGGGGATATAACATTTTCCATATTAAAGATGTACATATGCAGATTTGATTTGGAAGCAACAAAATTCCAAACTCAGTCCACTGGTAAGTTCAAAACTTTCAGAAAAAACTAATGTTGCAATTTGTTTAGTACTTCAAATCTTAGCAGTACAACTTTAAGATTTTACCAGCATGAGAAGAAATTAATCATACACACAACTGGAAAGGCACCAGCATTGAGAGAAAGAGAGAGATCATACCAATAGCAAGAGATACAGGATGAAGACCATATTTTTTTGCAATGGCAAGATATTCCTGAAAACAGAATCAGATGGAGAGAGTCTGTTAGGAAGAACTTTCTTTCCCCCTATTCTTGTGATCCTAAAGCACACAAATTGAAGTTTAAAACTGTAAGAAGTCATCTTACTAAGGCAGCAGCTTTTATGATGTTATTGGAGAGGTTGTACCTTGACTCCCCTTCTGAATACATTCCTGAAAACCAAAGACAGCATCATTCATGGGAAAACAAATATGGTCAAGGGAGTTCAATCTAATATATGGAGAGTTGTGAAATAATAAAACATAAAAAAACAGTGATCAACCTTTAAAAACATTTAATCGCGCATCTACTGGACCCCCATCAGCTGCAAAATACTTCCCAGAAAGTATGCCCATTGCCAGGGGACTGTATGCCAATAAACTGATCCTAAAAAGTTTCAAAGATGCAAAAGAGTAATGAATCATTAAGGCAAAGACATAGCTAAAATAAACCACTTTCAGTAACAAAATCCAATAGATTTAGAGCCCATATGACATATAAACTGGAAGTGGCGAAGCTGGTTTGCATTCAAGGGAAACCTTGTAGCAGGCCAAGGCGGTGGTACACTGATACGAGGAACCACCCCCCTCCCCAACATGGCAGCAGAGCCTTTACAGAGTCATAAGTTCAGATTAAAGTTTTCAGATCAAAAGTTTCTTTGCTCAATCCACTAACTCATTGTAAAAAGTTGCACAAAAGTGGATACATGCCACAAATCAAATTCTACCCTTCGCATACATTGACAGGAGGAACACAACATACCCTTCATGGTGACAGCACTCAGCTATTCCAGCATCAAAAGTTCGGCAGAGCAAGTTGTAGGAGTTCTATCATTGAGACAATGAGTTGAACATTAGCCTAGGCAAGTGAAGGGAGAGAAAGGTGGAACAACAACAAGACAAACAACAAGCATCACTTCACTCAAGAGGAACAAATGATACAACCTGCACAGATACTATTTTCGGATAATGCGCAACTCTGTCAGCAACTTGACTGAACTTCATTACACCATATGGTGTTTCATTACTGACTCCAATGTATCTGATCTACAGACAGACAGATTTATATTAATGGATGTCATGTTTGCGAGAGAGTGGGTATTCATACATAACATTCTATCATTTACTTTCCCTGCAGCAACAGCTCTGCCTAGAGCATCGAGTTGTTCCTCTATACCAACCGAACAGAACTGACGGGTGGGATCATACTCAGTTTCTCCAAACATCGGAACATAGCTATACAAAAAAAACAACCATAAATTACTTTAACAGAATAACAAAGAGCTGGGTCGAAGCTAGACAAATGCAAATATTTAATTATGCAACCATAAGAGCTTTTCCTCCAACTGTTAAAAATTAAGTCTACTGGTAATATATCAACAAAAAATAAGGATCTACATACAAACCGATCAGGCCAATGAATTTGGTAAAGATCAATGTAGTCAACCTGCATTCTCTTCAAGCTGCATCAATGAAAAATTATTTAGTCAATCTGAGCATAATAAAAATACAATTACAGATAATAAAACATTTTGATTTTGACACATAGTTAAAATTTAAAACCAACAAACCTACTGTCAATGGCGTCAGTGATATTCCTAGAGTCCAGACACTTGGGCCCGCCTCGAATCCAAGTCATTTGGCCGGAAGGTCCAGCAACCTTTGTTGCTAAGACAATGCGATCCCTCGGAATTTTCCTTCGTTTAATCCAACGGCCAAGGTACTCTTCGCTCCTTCCCTGAGTCTCAGCACGTTGAGGTACCGGATACCTAAGAACTGAAAATGTGAGAGAATTGAAGGTAGATAAAATGGAATTTGAAAGAACAAGCTAAAAGGGAGAAATTAAACATTTCAGCAGAGTCGAAGAAGTTGATGCCGGCATTGAAGGCTTCGTCAAGAAGGCCAAAGGATTGAGGCAGCGAGTTCTGTTCACCGAAAGTCATTGTTCCTGGAGTATACATATATGTATAAAGAGTTAGTTTTAGGGACAATTTGTTGTTGGAATTCAACTCAAATGAGGAAAAGAAAAACCTAAGCAGAGTCTTGAAACTGTCAAATTAGGAGCGAGGTTGAAGAGAGGAACAAGCATTGTTAAACAAAAATGACAACCGCGCCTCCGACCACTCCTCACCCCCCCTCTCACCACCGCAAAGCCACCGCCATAACCCAATCCGATTCTGTAGTTTGGTTGAGTGCTATCTTACAAGGTGGCTCTATCACAAAACTGAAGGCAAGAAAAAACTTAAAAGAAAATCAAAATAAGTCAACTATATATATATATATATATATATATATATATATAGGGAAAGGCATTCTTGAGTGAACTCCACGCCGTGTTTTTTAAAAAAAATTAATTTATTTTAAATTATTATTTTAAAATATTTTAAAATATTTTTAATGTAATATAACAAAAATAAATTTAAAAAAATATAAAAAAAATTATATTTAGACATATTTTAAGAAAAAAACATTTTAAAAAGAAAACTAATCAATCATTATATTAAAAATAATATAAACTTTTTTAAAAATATCTTGGAATTAATTAGATAAGATCTTACTGGCTTTAATTAAATAACTAATCAATTTATTAGAGTTATCTTATCAGATTAATGTTTAAAATATTAAACCTAGGCCGGTCACGATCTAGTTGGAAAGGTAATTATAAACTTACATTTGTTTTTTTTTATGGTATTAAAGGTTTTCTGGAATTAATTTACACATCAATTAAAATGAATTTTTTTTTGTAGTGATTTTAAAAACATATATTTTATATTAGTTTGATATATTTAAATAAATGTAATAAATTTTCATGAAAAGCCTAGAAAGTTAATAAAGGGATGCCTCAAGGCGTATACAAGGAGAGAATTTTTTATTTTATAGCTCTCTCGTTCCTTTCTTATTTCATTGAATGATATCCAAACAAAGAAAATGTCAAAAATACTATCATTTCCTTGATTTTAATAAATTAATTTAAATAGATTTTTTGTCAAAGCATTTTTTTTAAGGAGTAAAATAAAAGGAACACCTAAGCAAAAAGGAAAACGTGCCTATCTCAAGAAGAAAGCCCAACCAATCTAGGAATTGTTTTTTCAGTGTGTTGTTTTTTTGGTTGATTTTTTTTATTAACTCAAGTGTTATTTTACTCCTTAAACTTTATGAACACAACTTCTCAAGCATATTTACATAATATTTCTCAAGCATTTAATCAGATATAAAACATAGAATTTAAAATTTTGATGTTAATAATCATATATCTAGACAAATTCAAATTCCTTAAATTTGGCAATATTTAATTAGACACCAGCCAATATTTATATGAAATGATATAAAGTAAAAATATATACATATAAATTTACATTAACATCCCAAAATATTCCATACAGTACATTAATTACAAATACATTAGTTTTCCATTTAGAGAAAGTTCTATGTAATCTATAGCAATATAAATACATCTTTAATTAAAGAGTTAGTCCTATCTCAAACAAGATGAATCTGTAACAAAACATAGACACAATGAAGTTTACAATATCATGGTTACTTAATCTCAATAACAAAAATGTAAATCATTGCATCTCAATAATCTAATGCAATAAATCCTTTTCTTTTCATTACATCTCTTACACAAACTTAATTCTCAATATCGAACACTCTAATATTCTTTATCACCTATAATCTGGGTCAACAAAATCAATGCTGATATTGATTCCAAATCAATATCATTAGTTATCATCTCAATGATGACTAATCAAAGGTATGTCAATATCATTTTTTCCAGTATCATTAGTTTCCACTTCATGAATAGCTAATCAAATTTCAAGATAATATCGACACTAGTGTAACCCCATATGCATTATTAGCTTCCATAATTCTAGAATGGCTAATCAAGTCCATGTAATTATCAATACCAATATAATCTTGTTGGTATCATTAGTCTTCATAACCTATAAGGTTAATCAAGTTTTGTTCGACATTTTTCTTTCCATACTTTTGGTAGCATATCGATGTCAATATAATCATATTGACATCATTAGCCTCCATATTTGAGAATGGTTAATCAAGTTCTTATTCCAGTAAATGTCAATATCAATATATCACATTGATATCACTGCTTCCAAATTACCTTGGATAGATAATCAAGTTCACAATTATTTCCTTTCTTTCACCTTATTATTTTTTATATATTATTCATGAATTGTGTTTCCAAAAAAATTACAGTTAACACAATTAAAAAAAAAACAATTTAAATATATCAAAGTATAGGATGCCTACATGTTGTACATGATATCCCAGTATTTACTCAGCTTTTTGGTCTAGTTGTCGAGGTGTTCCTTGTAAAAATAGAATCAATTCATTACTATCCATTCTTATAAACTCAAGAACCATAACTAAGTTTCAATATAACCATTTCCATAATGGTACATTCCACATCATAAACTAAACATTCTTATTTTTCATAACCATAACTTCTATTATCTCTCATACAAGTTTATTAACTTAATTTCATAAAATATATAATTATCTAATTTCTCCCTATATTTTCTTTTTATTATTTAGTTACAATGTCACAAAATTATACATTAACTATCCAAACTTCCTAACTTTCTTCATTTAACCCTACGGGTCTTAATTTTTCCTCATTCATTTCTTTTGATTTCCATCACAAATTATCTTATCAATATTACCTACACCCTTCATAAATCAAAACATAATCTTACACATTTATCTTATAAATTCCTCACCCAAAATGCTTTGAAATTCCTACCACAACTAGATATAATCATTATATTCATCTTAGATCACCATATTTACATCAATTCTCACCAAAATATACATTTTCTACAAGTTTAAAACCATTGACCCCATTCCTTTTAAATTTGGTCAACCTTAATCACATAAAATTACCAAGTTTGTTTCTTCAATTACTCATAATTTTAAATCATTTCTATATTTTTCTACCCTAACAACATCACCTCATAACAATTTCATAAAATCTTAAATTCTCACGTAAAAACCCTAAATTCAAGAATTAAAAATTCAATAAAAAAACAATTAAACTTCTTGATAACTTGTTCAAATAAACTTAGAAACTTTACTATGTAATAATAAACACTCTGAAAGCTAACCAGTCAAAATTTCTCCAAACTTTCTTCTTCTTCTTCCTTTCTCTTTTTAATTTCTTACTTTCCGCTCACCAAATCTTTTTAATTTCAAGTGATTAAATATTTATACTAGTAAAATCTCACACTTTCCCCCCTTAATCTTTAGTTTTACCTAGGTTTTACAAAAATTAAGCTCAAGAATATGAAGAACTTTCATTCCCTCTTTCTTCCTATCACTCACACACACACACACGTACGTGTGTATTTTGTTATTTCCCACTATATCCCTCCTTTACATCTTTTTATTCCGGGTAATATTTTCCAGATTCCACATGTTTATTTTGAATTTAAGAGATTGATTGAACAGAGCTTCTTGCTACATAGAAATGTCCTACGAGACAAAGTAATGGGAAAGAAAATCTTAATGCGCCCAACAATGATTCTAATTCCCGCGGACTGGTTACATCAAGACCAGGTGCAGCCACTAGCTTTTAGATCTTCAAAGCTTGTTCAAAATTAAAAAATTTGTATTTTGTTTTTAAATTTATTTTTTTATTTTATTTTTAAATTATTTTAATGTATTGATGTTAAAAATAATTTTTTAAAAATAAAAAAAATAGTATTTTAATATATTTTTAACTTTAAAAAACATTCACATAATTTACAATCCTTATCAAATGCAGCCTTTTCAACAATATGGCTGTCTTCGCCATCTTGGTTTACTAGTCAAAGCTCGTGCCTTCTGGGAAACAAAGCTCATCCAAACTTTTCAACCAAAATGGCTGTCTTATTGATTTTCATTATGCGAAAAAAGCAGAACCAATCTCTATAAATACCTCCTCTGTTACATAACAAGAATCCATCCTTTAGCTCTATCTCGAGTTTAGACAAAGCTTTTGCAAGATATTAATTATGGCAGGAGCGGTGAAACTGATTGGATCTTATACAAGCCTGTTCTGCACAAGGGTTGAATGGGCTTTGAAGCTTAAAGGAGTGCAATACGAGTACGTTGAAGATGATGTATTCAATAAAAGTCCCCTTCTTCTTAAGCACAACCCTGTTCACAAGAAGGTCCCCGTTCTTGTCCATGATGACAAACCAATTCCTGAGTCACTCATCATCCTTCAATACATCGATGAGACATGGAATGATAATAACTTGCTGCCTCAAGACTCGTATGAGAGAGCCATGGCTCATTTTTGGGCTAAATTTACTGACGAGAAGGTATGTGTATATAATGGCATGAGCTAAGATCATCCGTTTATTTTACAGTTTGTTTCCTACGTTCATTACATATGACATGAATTTAGATTTTTATTTTTTTTAATTTTCTCACAGAATCAAAGGGGGATTGAATATATATCCTACTCATATTCACACCATATGTATCTTTATCTTGGAAATTTTGCCTGCTAAAGAAGTTTCATGTCTTGTGTTTTTTTTTCTTCTTCTATTATTGCAAGGGCAGTGTCTGATGGAAACATTTACGGCTGCCTATAAAGAGGGAGAAGAAAAGGAGAGGGCCATAGAGTCTGCACAAGAATCATTTGCGTTTCTTGAGAAGCTGATTCAAGGGAAGAAATTCTTCAGTGGAGATGATAAGATAGGTTATTTAGATCTAGCAATGGGCTGGATTCCCCTCTGTCTTGATATTATAGAAGAAGTTGGAGACATGAAACTGGTTGATGCTGAGAAGTTCCCATCTCTTCTTGAATGGGCTCAGAACTTCACTGAAATCCCACTCATCAAAGAGCGTCTTCCACCAAGAGATGCGCTCTTCAACTACTTCCATAAAATTGTAGGCTTAAATCGTTCAAAAAACCATTAACATGCTGCAAGCAATTGGCAGGAAGGAGAAGAACTAAAGCTTCAATATGTGCTGTTTTTCTTTTCATTGTTCTCCTTAAATTTGGTTGTAATACATCGTAGGCGTGTGCCTTTCATCTGTCAAATGGTTTAATAGAATTGCTAGTAATTAATTGAAGGAGAGGAACCGAAGCAAATTCTTCCACGTACCTTTAGCTGCGAAGAGACTAGAAATACACCACGTTTTCTATACATTCACCACATGTACAAATCCTTCCTTCTCTTTCTATAATAATAATAAATTCACCAGAATATCCACCTAATATTGTGTAGCTCTGAAAACATCCATGGTATCAATATCAATTGGGAAGAGAGGTACTGTTCCGCCAGTTTGCATATCATTGGCTCGAGGGTCTTTTGAGTTGGAAGATTGGAATTCTCTTCTATTAGAGAAGATGCTATTTTAAAGAGTTAAATTTATAAAATAATATTTTGAATAATATATATATATATATATATATATATATAGAGAGAGAGAGAGAGAGAGGAGTGTGATAATTTTTGTTTTTTTATATTTTTTAAAATTGTATTTGCTTTGAAAACCAACCATTAAATTGATATTTTTTTAGTATTTTTAATAATTTTAATGTATTGATATAAAAAAAAATATATATATTAATATGTTTTCAAGTAATTTATTTATATAGAAAAGTATATATTCTTATCCTTATATCACGAAGATCATCTCTTTCGGATTCACTAAGCATTCTTATAGTTTTGCTCATTGCAATACTTGTGAGGGAAGGAGAACAAAGTGCATTTTATGCACCTATCTGATCTATTCCTATGAGTGATCGAGGGGCCCAGTGCAAGAGCAGAGAGAAGATTTGGAGTGTTGATTCCAGGTGGCACCACTCAGAGGCATTACAACCTTATCCCGCATCAAAAATCTGATCTCTTTCTCGTCATCAAGTATGCAAAACCATCCAATTCCCTTCACATATCACAGACACAAACATCAAAACCCGTTTTCTAGGCACCACAAAGCCCAGCAAACAGAGCTTGATAGTTTATTATACATGAAACAATCGACCTTTTCTAGTTGAAGGTTTTAAGGTAGTGAAGCAAAGAGACATGGCCTCCACTGCATGCTTCTTGCACCACCATGCACTAGCCACTCCGGCCAGATCAACCTCATCATCACAGCGCCAAGTGGTTAACCTCAAGCCCGCCCATGGGACAGTGTCATGAGTTCAGTTATGGCTTGCTGGAAAGAGGGAGGGGAAAATAGGGAAATAGAGTTTGCGCTAGAATCATTTGCAATTCTTAAGAAGCATATTCAAGGGAAGAAAGTTTTTAGTGGGGATGATAACATAGGCTATTTGGATCTAGCAATGGAACACAATTCTTAGATGGATTTGGTTCCTAAGGAACAAACCAATTACTCATTCTTAAGAAGCATAAATTTAAATTCTTCAAACGTATAACACAGTGAAATACATTTATAATATTTATAGAGGATTGAGATTCCAGGCTAGCACTCTTTTTATTCAATTAATCTAATGTCTCGCGTCCCAATCCAAATCTTCAAGTAAGAGTTGAAACCCGGGAACACGATAGACACTGATATATGATCAGACTAGTCTTATCTTGAAGGAACGTGTCCGCCAAAGATTTTCTACCTGATCTTCTACTAATTATTAATAAATACTGGATTACTTGCGTTTAAGGACTACAAGCAATTTGAAGGCGACCCCCATATCAAAGACTTCACATTCTTCAATTTTTTTAGTGAATAAGTCGAAGAGCTCATCCATGATTTCATGTCCAAAGTGCTCCGACAGCAGAAACTCTAACCCAGCTCTCATGTGGGAGGAAAATACTCTTGCTTCCTTTGGATTGGCTTGCTTCTTTTCATCGTGGAGGCACTCTATTCTTTCTATGCTGAAACACCCATTTCGTTTAACAGCTGCTTCCATTTCTTGTGGAGAGGGAAAGTATTGTGGTACATTGAAGGAGTCCAGTTTCTCTTCACTTATGATTCCCTGCTCCAGTGCATTCAAAAGGGAAAAGGAAAAACACAAAGGAAAAGAGAAAAACTGGTTAATCCAAACAGCAAGTTATTGATCCTTAATTGTCCTGCTTGTGCAATCGGAGAGTAAGAGAAATTTTAGAGATTGAGAGGCTACTGACCTTCTTAGCCAGGTCCACAATAGTGGATTCCAAGAGGTCATATAAAGTATTGGAAAGAATTTGATAGTCCAATCGGCCACCTGGGATAGTTAGCAGAACCATTCCTCCAGGGACAACCTCTTGTGCCCTGAAATGAAAGAAGTTATCCATGTCCTTTGCAAATTGATCTGCATAAGCCTTGATAGTTTCAGCTCCTGCATGCGCATAATATGTCCTCCCTTTATTCCATGCAGGAGAGCTCCTATCCACCAACTCTTTTGGTATGTGAGAAATCCATTGGATAGCATAGGAGGAGATGACAATGTGAAGAGAGGCTTCAGGAAATAAACGAACATGGAAAGAACCAGGCACGCCTGCAACGTAGTAATTCTTGTTCGGAGGAAGGGATGTGAAGAGGGTATTGAAATCATTGGAAGAATGATCATTAAAGAAAACTTGGAACTCAGGCAATCTACAATGATCCAGTCCTTCACGCTGATACTTCTTTTCTACTGCTTCAAGGACGTTTTGAACTGCAAAGAACGTATTAGGTCCAGCAGAACAACCCATATCTACGATCCGAAATGTGTCCGATGAAGGAAATTTATTGATATCAAGCTTTTCAGTGATTTCCTCTTTGATCAGTTCCTTGACAGCATTTATAGCTTGTCCCTGCAAGTAAGCAAAGAAAATGTCACTATTATTTTTCTTTGTGGCTATTTCCATTATGATTTGCTTATAGCAAGCTTAGCTTCGATCTCTACCACCAATTTGTGCTGTACCTGGCGGTAAGAGTTCTTGGCATAACTATAAATTCCATGCCCACCATTCATTGGATATTCCTCTATTGCTTCCATCTCTCTCGGTATCTATCACAAACATTTATATATATATCTTGCTTTAGGAACAAGGCTTCATATAACATGCAGATTAGTTGAATCATCAGACTATTTGTTTGAATATAATAATAATAATAACAAAATCTAAGAAGCCTATACATTAATGTAAAGAACTCACAAGAAAAAGAATCTTTACCTGAACAGCTTTGATAATGAAGCTTCTCTTAGCGGGTGAGATTCTAAATGTAGCTCCAATATTTATGTGTTTAGGAACAGCAAGCCTCTTAGTTGAGGAAGAGGCAAAGCTGCTCCTGAGTTGGCTGGCCATTGGAGAAGCAGTGGAAGCCATTATTGATTGCTTATTCTTATTATCTTTCTGGTTAAAAGATCTCCGAGTGTGGAGTACTCTACGAATTCTATCACTTATATAGAGGTTCTTGCCATGTTTAGTAATAATGCCGAACGATTTTTTTTATTGTGTTTTCGTTTTTCGGCCTATGAAGGTGTCAGCTGACTTCTGTTAGCTAGCTTCCTCAAAGCCCATTGGCCACCAGGCCCACCACCCTTTCTGTTGTTTATATTTTAATGTTTATTTATTTATTTTTTATTTTTCAATAAGGAGAAAGATTCAAACTAAATAATGCACTTGACACGTAGACCAGCCACAGGCCCACAGTCATAGTTGATTCTCATATTTATGCCCCGATTGTTTCAATGTTTTTTATTTAAAAATATATTAAAAAAATATTAATTTAATATAAAAAAATTTCAATAATTTAAAACACAAAAAAAAATAATTTTAATTAATATTATTGGAATAGCGGCTATCAATTATGAGATCGTGACCTTTTGTTTAATTTGGTTTTTCCTTCATTTTGCATTGTTATTTGAGCTGACATTTTGCTATCCCTTCTTGACTTTGAAGAAGCTGAGCTGTAGTCAATGGACTAAAATAACCTTATTTGGTTATGTTGTGTTATTTGGGATAGTATTCTAAAAATTGTTTTATGAAATTTTTTATTTTTTATTTAAAATTATTCTTTTATTTTTTAAAATTATTTTAATATGTTGATATTAAAAATAATTTTTTTAATTAAAAAATATATATATTATTTTGATTTATTTTCAAGTAAAAAACTCTTTGAAAAGTAATTATTATTACACTCTCAAATACTCTTGTTATTTTTTTTATAGTGTTAAAGAGTTTAGTATCAGTTATTTTTTGAAGTATTTTTTATTTAAAAATATATAAAAATAATATTTTTTTTATTTTTTAAAAATTATTTTTATCATCTATATTGGGACAATTATTTGTCCTTGGAACCGAAGCTACAAGAATGGTGTCGAAATGTCTAATATTGAAACTTTGACTTTAATATGTGCTCATTAATAATTGCCTACAAAAGTCAAATTTCTTGTTTTCATCACATTTGAGGGGTCGTTTCGGTTTAGTGATGCAATTGCGTGCTTTAAAAAAGTCCGTGATATTAAACAATTTTAGTTTATTCAGTCTAATCAAAGATTAAAAATGAACGACGAAATCAACTAAACCACGTAACTGTTAAAAAATATAAAATTATTTTGTTTTGTTGTTTATTAAAAATAGAATAATATTTTCAATTTTTTTTTAGTTTTTTTATTTAATTTATATATATATATAAATAAAATAAAAAATACTGAAAATATATATATTTTTTGTATTTAAGTTATACAAATTCTTTGTAAGTATTTAATTATATTATGCACTATAAATGAAATTGTATTTCTCTTTAATTGTTTTTTTGGATTGCTTAACAAATCTATTAGAAATTGTTGTTTAATATCGGAATGAATCCATTTTTTAAGAAATTACTTCCTTAATATCAGTAGATAACTTTCCAAACAAATAACTGTTGAATTTTATTATGTTTTCCATGTAGATTTACCTTATTTATTATCATTTCCAAGTAACAAGGAATTGAATTCCAAACAAATATATTTATGAATTGTCAATATATTCATATTTCATAGACAAGATCCCAACCATAGTTAGGAAATAACATTTTTAGAATATAAAGGAAGAGAAAAGTAATAAACAAAAAAATGTAAAACGAAGGTGTTGGTTTTGATTGAAAAATATGGAAAAAAAAATAGAAATTGGAGGAGAAAAATGATGCACAGAAAATAAGAGAGAATATATAGGTATTTCTTGACTTAATTTGTTTTAATTATTTTCAATCAAAATAATTTAAAAGGTACTTTTTTTTTATCTTTATGTTCTTTTAGAAATATTGAAAAATTATTTCCAATTAAATTGTCAATAGAAACTAAATTTTTATTTCATGTCCGTTGAAAATAAAATATAAAATCATTTTTAAATTTCTTTGAAATAAGTAGAAAATAATTTTAGTCTATTTGAAATAATTAATTTTTAAAAAGTTTTTCCCATGTTGTCTTATCCCTTTCTTTTCTTTTCTTTTTACTAGCTATTTTCTTAATTGTTTTTACTGTTAAAATTAACTAAAAAACTAAAACTCATGGTACAATTACTGGAGCAATTTTTACTGTAGCTCTAGACTTATTGACACTTTAGATTAAAACAGTAAAATTATGATTTTTCTCTTCTCGGGAAAAAAAAAAGCATGGGCAATAGGAGTAATAAGGTGTTTTTATTTTTTTCACAATAAAATAATTAAAATACCCTTTAAAGCATCAAAAAATAAAGAAGAAGAAGAAAGAAATGATTTTTAGGGGTTATTTTGATTTTCCCTTTCCATAGCACAATAAAATTATTGTATTGCCATTGAATTTATTTTTTCTTAAGCTTACATTCATGAGCTCTTTGGTCTTTTCCCTATGAATGTTTTGTGATTTTCAAGTTGGATCAAGGACAATTTAGCATTTTAGTAAAAATAAAATATTATTTAATATTAAAAAGTTAATGGCAAGTGTTGTTCAAATGCGCACCTGTTTACACAAGCACGCGTGACTGTGTATGTGCTTGTTGAACAGAGTGTGCGGCATCATCCAATAGCCAAATGTGAGCTTCTGTGGCGGTGTTTGAATCTTCATGGCGGCCCCTACATCACTATGTGGTGTAGGTGATCAAAGTCTCTCTGGTTTGGCGTCATTGACCTTTTTTTTCTTTTTTTTTTCTCTCTCGTCCTCAATTTTCATGCCTAGCCTTACAAAGTTTTGACGCAGTCTTTCAATTTATTTTTCTTTCACATTTGATCCTTATTCTTTTTATTACTATTTTTATTTTAAATAATTCATGGAATTGAAATTTTCTTTCAATTTCATCATTCTTAGATTTTTTATCTGTTAGATTTGATCCCTACTCGAGAGGGCAAGTTATAAACTGTTAGTATAACTGATCAACAAGAATAGGGTGCAATAAATTATGCACCATATTAAACTACTTCTAAGCTTCATCATTAGAAATGTACACC
>Ga0307513_10001686_pt1 | contig 31606 bp, 36 predicted proteins | sample 15_EM_MG_FD_202174 | JGI IMG/M metagenome (GOLD analysis project Ga0307513, IMG submission 202174) | Populus trichocarpa ectomycorrhiza microbial communities from riparian zone in the Pacific Northwest, United States - 15_EM | ecosystem: Host-associated > Plants > Roots > Unclassified | place... | reverse complement strand
ACAGCCAACCCAGTGTGTTTTTTCGAAAATGTGCTGTCGAATTGCAAGTAGCTGTCAAACGCAAGTGGATAGTATTTCGTTACGAGAATGGTTGGTAATTCATTACGGTTACAAGTACAATGAACGCTATGCTGTTTGCAAAGAATCAGAAACGGAGAGAACAGGAATGCGAGGCAATTGAGAAATTTCGATAGGGTAAAATCAAAGTTCAATGAAAACGGTGCCTCCCGTCGTCCAAAGCGCGTCAACACGTTAGCGAGTGGCTCGTGACGGGGTATTTCAATCGTCCAAAAATCAAGGGCAGATTTTAGTTATCGTACTGCGAAGGTCATGAGCACCCTGCTATGCCATAGCGTCTGGGAAGTTCGGACATACCGTAATAACCAAGGAACTTGCCCACGGGGTCAAGTTCTGGTCCTTATCCAGGTACTTGTACGATTTGATACCCTCGACCTCGCACGTGAATCTAAAACGATGGCGGGTTCAGGAATGTCATTGTAACTGGTTAGAAATGGGTTTGGTTTACCGTTTGAGTTCACCGGATTGGCCAGGTCCTCGGGTCACGTTCTTCAACTCGAACACGGCCTGGAGAACCTTGGCGATAATCTTGGACACCAGCTCCGTACCCAGGGTCCTGGTCAAAATATCACCGCGGATATAATTATCTTTGGGACGTGAATGATCGATCTTCGTGGGGTCCGCGAATGCACGCTCCTAAACAGTCATGAGAGTCGCAGTCAGGGCGGAAAATTTGAGAACCCACATTCAGGTTCGCACTCGAGATGTCGAGGTAGACCAATTCACCAGTGTTGATGGAAGTCGAACCTATGGTTTCACTACCCTTGGCTTGACGGTAGACACCCTGAATGGGTGGGTCAATCCTCAGCATCTCGGTAACATAACCCTCCAATTCGTCAGCCTTGTCGGTGGTCACAAGGGCGTGAGCAATATCGGATTGGTCAAGGAGGATGTTGACCATATGGGCGAGCGCTGAGGGGTTGAGGAAGAGGTCTTCAATTTGGGAATACACTCAGATCCGACGGAAGTTCTTACCCTGCGAGAGTTCAACAGAAGCACCGACCATGACGGCGAGGACTGAGTTGGTGTTCTGAGAAATGGAATTTCCACTCTGCTGGAGCTTATCCGCGAGATCTTGTTTGTTACCGAACATCCTCGACAATGTCCCAACGAATCCAGACACGGACAGCTACCGACAAACACAAAGTTAGCATTCGGCGATGGTGGCAAACTGGCCACGGGACGTACGCGTTTGACAAGACTTCCACCGACATTAACTTCAATGTGGTCCATAATCTGCTTGACCTGAGCCTCGACCTTGTTCTGGGCCTTCAACACCTGGCCAGCCTCTACGTCCAAGAAGCAGAAAGTGTAAATATCACTGAGGGTGTCGAAGAGCTCTGCTTCGGTGAAGGTGTTTTCGGTGTCATCCTCGGGCTTCTTGAGCGCGATACCGGCCTGCGAGTGTTCGGTCAGCTGCTGACGTCATTCGATAGAAGTGCTTCACTTACGACCTGGGTGGCAACCCACTGAACTGGCACAACCCTGAAGACATCCCTGACGATATCCAATCCGCTCTTCTTGCCGCCAACGAACTTGTACGATTCCTTAGTTATGAGGGCCTTGGTACTTTCGTAGAAGAACTTGGTGATGGCGTCGACCTGTTCAGGAGTCTCCGCCAGTGCCTTGAACAACTGCCTTTGTTCCCTCTCTCCCCTTTCGGGCGCATCGGTGGCAAGGAAGAAACCTGGACCACGGATGACACCGGAGACCCTGTTCAGGAACGGGTGCCTGAACTTCTCCTTGTTTCCGAGAATGCCGTTTACTTCTCCGTACTCCTTGAACTCGCGAACACTGGGGGCACTCTTGGGTCGTTCGAAATCGTACTTTTCCGCCCCGCTGCCGAGTTCCGTAAAAACCTGTTTCATGGCATCGGGGGTCATGAGTGGGAACCAAGCGTAGGTGCTGTTTTCCGTGTACTCGTCGGGGAGAGTACGAAGGAAGAGTCTGCCGAGCATGGAACCGAACCCAGGGTTCTCCGGAGACCTCACGCAATCGGCAAAGCCCCAGGCGGTAAGGTTGTGTGGGGTGAAATCGGCAGTAAAGAGACGGTCCCCACGAATGAGGGCGATGGCGTCTGCGAGGATGGCACGAGAGATGGTGTAACCAGGACAGAGACCAGCACCCGTGACGACGGGTTTGGTCTCCTCAGCCTGGAGGCCAGCGTACAGCTCAAGGTGGTCGATTGTGCCGTAGAGCTTCTCAGCAGCAGCAGCAACCTCTGGGTCTGGATTCCATTCCAAGAACGTCGCGTATGGTCTCAAGCCGAGGTACTACAGAAACGTGAGAACGTCGAAATCAGGACACAAGTTGCGAGTTCTTACCTTCCTGAAGTCATTCAAGGAGCAGCATCCCCACCTCCTGGCGGATTCAATGCCCATAACTTCCATCCACCTCATGTTGGGAGGGGTTCGGCGGGCCCCAAAAGCACCGGCTGGGTGCTCGGTTCTAAAACGACCGGTCGGCTGGTGTTAACAACTGAGAATCGCTGCTGGTAGCTTACTGTGTCTTTAGGATGTTTGCCAAGTCCTCGTTCTTAAACTTCTTATCCGGACCTCGGGTCATTCTAAGTACACGGGATTTGGTCAACGCGTCATTGTGGGTCAAGAACGGAAGCTCACCCTCCAAAAGTCCAAGTGGTGACGTCAGTTTCGCCCTTCTGAATCTCTTTCAACTTGTTCTTGAACTCTGGTACGGTGATCTGTGGCAGGTGGGCAGGCATAAGTGAGGAAGAAGATAGATAGAATGAACTGCTATCGAACCTCATCGGACTTCTTTCCGGGGAAAGTACGACTTGTCAGCTGCTCGACCCATCTCTCGTCCTCCTCGGAGGTAGTTGCGTGCCAACGGTACAGACAGTTGAACTGTTTGATGTAGTTAGAGACCCGAAATGGCCCATGACAATCGTGCACACCTCAACGCTGCAAACGTTTCCGCGACCCCGTTCGAAGATGCTGTGGTCCTCCTGCCTAAACTCGCTGAACGGATCCAAGCTCCAGGTATTACCTTGCCTAACCAGGCCGAGAATGGCCGAGAAATAGTCGGAGAAAACGACGAAACCGAACCAACCGCAGTTGATCGACCTTGCGATTTGGAAGATTTCCTCCTCCTGCTGAATGATGACCTCGGCACGGTTTGGTGTATCGGCTGGAATTGCATCCGGGTCCTGCCACGTTTTGCGCTCATTAATCTCCAAGAGCTTCTTGGCTATGTACTAAATGTGACGAACAGTGGGTCAGACCGGGAGCCGCGGAGTAGGAACGAGGGGACGCATACATTATGGTTGCGGTTGAACAAAACCAAGAGAACACAGACGGCGGGAGGGAGCAAAAGCAACCTATCCTCCGAGAACACATCGGGGTGCAACAAACCGCGACCGTCGCGCACGCGGACTTCGTTCTGTTTCTGCTGGTTGACGCCGTAGAGGGGAGCAAGGTCGACGTAGGAGGACGTATCGTTGATATTGACGTTGTCGTGATTGGTTCGGAAGACGCTAGGAGCCAGACGGAGTTAGCAGGGACATAAGGTGGACCCGATGACCTGTGACGGTGACATACGAATGAATGACCAGGGCGGCAAACGAGAACATCAGGGACGAAAGGCCGGCCGGGTGAGGCTCAAACTGAATTGTCGGGCAATTTGGGGTTAGCGCGCTTGGCCGAGGGACGATGAAATGACATGCAGACCTTCTCCCGCCGAAGGAGGGTATCAAAGATGAGACCCGGATCCGGCATTTGGTGGCGCGCAAGCGGTTTGGACTGGGAGACACTGCGGGCGTACGGGAGGCCGGCCTTGCCGAGGTCGGGGTTCACGACGTTGTTGCCAGAACCGTCAGCAGTACGCCAGGCGTATTCGTTGCCCACGTTGGAGAGCGGGGGATGAGGCAAGTCGTTCTGTCCACGTGAGAGTTAATTTGGGGCAGAAATCACATCAGCTCGGTGACGTACGTATACTAAGGAAAAGCAGAGATTAGGACCCGGCGAGTGTCACGCGCCGGAATGGAAGGAGAACGCACGCATTTCAACCGTCGCATTTTCCAATCGCTTCCCAAGCTTTCCTCCCTTGGAGTACTGCGAAAGCTTTACGAGAATTTGCTCCAACTAGAAGGGAACGCATGTCAGCCTGCGAGCCACGCTCCAACCTGGGTGGGGCACTGACGAGCAACTTCCTGTCGTCGACGGCATTGGGGTCCTTGAGGACGTCGATGAGGGCAGAGAGGGCCGAGTACTCCATGTTGAAGGGGAGCCCGGTGTTTCCATCCTTGAACTCCTTGATAGCCTTGGTGTTATCGGCGTCGCCCTGGGCAGACGCGTCAGGACGGAGGTGGAGAGAGACATGCTCTCCTGCGTCACGCACCTTTTGGAACTTGGAGAAGAACTTGGACATGGTGGGGAGGAGGAGGGGGGTGGGGTGGAAGACGGCTGGGCGGAAGCTTATAAGGGAGGGCGCCGGTGACAGGATGAATTCTGGAATAGTTCCAACTGTCTGTTCGGTTGGCAGCGAAGACGTGGACGAGATTCCATCGAGATTGTGGTCCTCCAGTCCGTGGACGGCGATTTGTTATCGCCTGCGGTTCCCAGAAACACGCAATTCAGTCTTCGGCTCAATCTCGCGCTCACGTGCCGGCTCGCCCTCCCCGTCTGCTGGACCCGTGGTGGCTGTTAGCTGATGCGCCCGTTCCGGTCCACAAGACCCCGCAGAAACGCCGTAACCGTTCAGTCCCTGACACTCAATTCCTGATACAGTGCCAAGAAGCACGGCTCGGCACTCGATCGTCCCGTTGCCGAAAGGCTAAGCTTTCAACAATCTCGAGACCGCACACCACCCTGGTTGAACATGGAACGGGATGGCTCACTGTCCACTCGGTTCTCGCTTTCACTCTCTCCGCGAGGATGCAGTCAGAACTCGACGGAGACTCGCGGCCTGGCTCGTCGCTGACCGCTGAGAGCTCCGCAACGGCCCACAGCACCGCAACCCACAAGCACAAATCTCCTATGCGTCGGTTCATGCACGGTCTAAAGAGGTTGAACAGTTACTCGAACGAAAGCTCCGGTAGCTCATCCTCCGAAGACGAGGATCATCGAAACGGGTCTACCAATGATCAAGATGGAAGCGAAGAGTTCGTAGAGAGACATCGGGTCCAGGAAATCCGGTTCAACTACGAAAGTCGGTCAATCCGTTGCCTCTCCTCTCAGACCTCTGACCCAGATATCAGGCGTACCAAAGCGAAAGAAGTTTTTTCTGACTCTTGCCAAATGTCTCCTCAAATTCGGTGCACCCTCCCATCGCGTTGGTTCTCAGCTGAACGACATAGCAGACACCCTTCTCCTCAACTATACCCTCTTGCACCTCCCGGGAGTCATGGTTATCTCCTTCCGGGACGTCGCCACCGGCGCAAACGAGGTTCACATCGTCCGTGCTGCTGGTCGAGTGGCTCTATCTGCCCTCGAGAAGGTCTACATCATCTTCCACTACGTTAACGAGGACGAGATGCTCCCTTCTGAGGCTACAGAACAACTGGAGGAACTCTTGGCCGCCCCTCCGATCTATCCGCTGCCGCTCAGGTGTCTGTTGAGCTTCCTCAGCGCCACTTTGATCTGTTCCTTGGCCTTTGGAGGCAGCATCCTGGACTGTGTCGTCGGTGGCGTGTTTGCCTGCTGTTTGCAATTCTTGGGGCTCAAAGGGGCGATCAACAGCGCGATCTATGCCAACGTCTACGAGTGCGTTGAATCGACACCTCCCAGGCTATCGACTGACCGGGTCAATCCCCACCTAGGGTGACCGGATGCGTTTTAATCTCATTCATCACGCGTCTACTCGCCTCCCTTCCTGGAAGACTCTTCTGTTATAACGCTGTGGCGTCGGCCGCTATCACCGTTATCCTCCCTGGATTTACCATCTGTGAGTCAACGCCCCTCTGTGGGGCATTACGTGAGTCCTAAGCGTCTGCGCAGTAACCGCTGCGCTCGAAACATCTTCCAAGAATATTACGTGTGGCGCCGTGCGTCTTGTCTACGCGATCATCTACACGTTTATCCTCGTAAATCCCCGCCTTCTCGTCTCGTGCCTCGACTAACCGGTAATGGGCAGGGTTTCGGGCTAACCATAGGCTCGGAGTTCTATCTTCTTTTCAACGAATCGGCGGCAACGAACACGGACGGACTAGCCGTCACCCGCTCGATTGAGTATCTCACCGGCCTTTTCATCCCGCTAAATGCGAGCATGACAGGCGCTGAGCCGAACCAAACGGGGTTTGGAGTCAGTTTGGAAATCGCATTACCTCCGGCCGAGGTCATGCACATGGTCAAAGGCGGGTCTTATTCTGATCGCGTCCGCCGTCGGCATTGATATTGAACGCTCGTGTGTTCTGCGTGTTTAGGGTGCTACAGGGACCCCTCCTGGTCTTGGTGGCGTAAGCCCCTCCCTGCCTACACGATGTTGTTCCTCGTTCCGATCTACTCGTTCCTCTCGACGATGGCGAATTTGCAGTCCTACCGCAGTCGCCACACTCTCGTCATGGTAAGCTACAGCCCCACCATGCGCTTCTCAGCTTCGTGCCGTCGTTCGCCATTCATTGGACCGCCCCTCGTCATCTATCATCATCATTTACAATCATTTTTGTGATTGACTGGTCATGATGCATGAATGTTGGATGTCCATCCGTTCCAACGCCCCACCCTTTGGAATCTGATGGATTCTATTGGCTGAGAGTGTCTTTTACCTCATCTATTGTTTCCTTACTGTGCTCATGGATTTATTATTTACCCACCGGTTATTGGCCACCACCTTCCCGGTTTTAGATCGTGTTTTCGTGCCTCGCGTACACTGCGAACAAAGGGGCATCTGCCATTTCTGATAGAGTGTATGTGTCGTCATCGGTTGGAGCGTTGGTCGTTGGGATCTGTGGGAATGTTTATGGAAGGTTCTCAAGGGGCGGGTCGTACACGAGTGCCGTGCCGGGCTTGATGTTCTTGGTTCCCGTACGTGTTTTTTTCCTCCTCTTTCTACTTCGCCTTTCAGGTTTCATCTTTCCCGTCGCAACCCTACTCCACTCACATTGCCGGCTTACCTACCCTTTAATATCTTTTGATCTCCGACAACCGCATCCGTGCTCATTACCCACGTGTTTCTCATCTTCGGTTCCGGCTGACGCGGTTTACAGTCGGCATTAGGTCTCGAAGGCGGACTCCTCTCGCCGTACTCTTCGAGCACGACGGCGGAATCCGCATATTTGGGTTCGTTCTCGTTGGGGCTGAGGATGATACAGGTTTCTGTTGGCATCACTATTGGATTGTTTATGAGCCAGATCGCGGTGTTCTCAGTGAAAAGAGTGGACAAGGTTGTCGCTGTCGCCGCTTAATTGGCATGTGGGAGGGAAGGGAAGGAAAGGGGGCACTCCACATCTATACATACTACTAAATTCTCGTTAATGTTTACCAGACCCTGAGATAATACGAGCACCGCCATCTGTGTTATAAGATGCATTGGGCGACGTTAAACCTCTACTTTCAAATACCCCAGTCGAGGCGCAATATCGACCCCCAGCGGTCCATTGGGCCATACGGGCCGGATTCAATACCCATACGATCTGACCTTGCTGAACGAGAACTGGGTCTTCTCCTGATCGATCGAAACTGGAACCATCTCTCCGCTTTCCACGTGGACGGAATCATAGGCGAGGATCGTCAATTTGTTCCACTTCCCCAATGGACGCGAGCTCAGCTGAAGCGTCATTTGGAACACGTAAGGGAGGGTGGACGACTCCGTTGGGTCTGCGAGAGAGGTGAGGTATAAGACGGAATCGTCGAGCTCCCAGAACCCGAGGAACAATCCTTTCATTCTGAGAGATGGGTTGAGGGTCGGGATGATCTCGCGTGGAGAGGTTTGGTCCGAGGTGAGGAGGGAGACGACGGTCCCGTCTGGGAAGAAGCGAAGGTACCGGTGGTAAATGATTTCGTGGGTTACGTTGACCCAGGCGTTGTCTGAGAGACCTGCTCGGAGGTACCTGCACACTGCGATGTATACACCGTCCAGTCGGACGCGGGGGGTTTCGACGTATAGACGCCGGAAGTCGACCCCGTAGGTCTTGACCAGATCGAGAATCGCTTCGGGGTATGGGATTTGAGGTGGTTTGTAACCGAGCGCGACGAAATCCCTGATACACAGACACAGGCACACGCCGGGGTGAGAAGGGTTGAGAATTGGGAGTTCGAAGACGGGGAAGGAGAATATCAGGGGTTTACCTCCATATTGTAGAGTCTAGAGTGAGGACGCGGGCCTTGCGGCTGATCGAAGCGAACCGTTCGATGGTTCCGTGGTCTAGGAACCTGAGGATGTAGACGAGCACTTCGTCCGGGATTCGAGTGATGTGTATTGGTTCCGTATCTTCTTCGCGTTCGAATGTGAGGGGCCGCGGAAAGCTCTGGACGACCTTGGATATAACGCTCTCCGGAACAGCGGTCTGGTCGTGTGTGTCCTCCGAAATGTGTAGACCGGAGAGGAGATCGATAATGGACGCCTACACGGAGTCTTCAGCATGAAAGAGTAACAGAGCTTCTACACTGGAGACTTACGAAGCTTTCCTGAGCCTGAGGTAATTCCCCGGTCGAGTAATGCTGAGGAGCTGGTACCCCATCCGTTGTTGGTGGGATGAGGCCAGCGGATGACTGTGGCACTTCAGTGTGGTGGTGAAGTTCCACTTCGTGTTTCCAGTCATTTCTGAACCTGGTGAGCTCGTCTGGCTCTTGGCTGCCGTTCTGGAGCGGGAGGGTGGGGGAGGTAGCAGATGAGGGCTGAGGATAAGTCATACTTGGCCGGTCCCGTAACCTCACAGCCTGACGGGTGAGCAACACACCCGTCGATCAATTGGCCCAACACAACCCTCCAGGGGACCATCAGATTCCACAGCACTGACGACCCTCCTTCCACGTCAGCCCCCTCATCACTCTCTACCGCGGGCGACAACCACTGTTTAGGAAAACATGGAGGGAAACAAAGACGAGGCTTTGCGGTGCCTCTCGATTGCGCAAAAACACAGGAACGCCAGGAACTACGCTTCGGCCAAGAAGTTCATCCAAAAGTCGTTGACTCTGTTCGCCACGCCCGAAGCACAGAAACTGGCGGAAATAATAGAGTCTGAAGCATCCGCATCTACGTCTACGGAGGAAGCTACCAAGGCGACCGGGACGGAGAAACACCCTTCTGCGGGTGGCACGCACCATCGGCATCCGAACGGGAACGCTTCGACGAGTGGCTCCGCGGAGAGCTCGTCATCAGGTAGCGAAAAGAAGAGGGACTATACTCCGGACCAGCTGGCGGTGGTCAGGCGGGTCAGGACGTGTAAGGTCACGGAGTATTATGAGATCTTGGAGTTGAAGAAGGACTGTGAGGAAGCGGAGGTCAAGAAGGCTTATCGGAAGGTTCGTAGTTTCGTGCTGTTGACTGTGTTTGGGTGTTTTGGGTTGATTGGGCCACCCGGAACAGCTCGCGCTGGCCTTGCATCCTGATAAGAATGGTGCCCCGGGTGCTGACGAAGCTTTCAAGAGTGCGCCTCTTTTTGCCGTTTTCGTTCAATTTGGTGGACTGACGCACGCGGGTCGTTTTAGTGGTGTCCAAGGCATTCCAAGTGCTGTCGGATTCAAATATGAGAGCGGCATACGACAGACATGGTGCAGACCCCGAATCCCGGTACAGCGGAATGTCGTCGTCCTCTTCCCGTGGTTCTGGCTTCCCCACCCACTCGTTTGGAGGGAATGGTTTCGAGACGGAGATTAGTCCGGAGGAACTATTCAATATGTTCTTTGGCGGTGGTATGGGTGGCGGTGGAGGGTTCGGAGGACCAGGTGAGTGTCAATCAACGCACAATTCGACTGGTGTTAATGTTTGTTCAGTGTTTTCCGCTACATTTGGTGGTCCTGGTATGACCTTTACAACCGGTGGACCCCGGAGACGTCAAGGACAGCAACAACAACAACGGCAACAACAGGGTGCTGGTGGCCCTCGGGGACTCCTGATACAACTGGCTCCCATCCTGATATTATTCTTATTCTCGATTCTTTCCGCGTTACCCAACATCTTCACAACACCACCGACACCCGACCCACGATACGTGTTCACGCCGTCAACACGATACAATACCGAACGGACAACGGGGTCCCTCGGGATAAAATACCACGTGAATAGCCAGGAGTTCATGTCTCATCCCATTGCGGCGGAGATCGCTCGGGATGGCGCGAGGAGAGGACCACAACTTTCAAAATTCGAGCAGACCGTCGAGAGAGCGTTCACCCGCGACCTCATCACGCAGTGTCAACTTGCGATCGACCGGAAACATCGGCGGAAGGAGGAGTTGATTGGGATATTCGGGATTGGGACTGACTGGGAGAAGGTCAGGGCGGTCGACAAAGAGCCGTTAGAGGCGTGCGACCGGCTCAAGCAGTTCGGCATATCATGATTCTCTGTTTATTGACGTGTTCTTCCTCACTCTCCCCTTCGATTTAATGTGGGTTGTTTATCGCACGACGATTATTCGGTGGGCAGCGCGTGTACAACGACTAAGGGATTGATTTCTAAACCGAAAGGGGTGTGCAATCATGACTGCTCAGCCTTCTTGGCTTGCTCCAGCTTGTAGTAGAATTCTTCCTGTTTCTGGACTGAAAACGAATCGGTCAGCGTATTCGTCGGGGGGAAAAAAGCTACGGGTGGTGTCTGGACTTACAGCTCTTGAGGTGAACGCCATACCTAGTGCGCATCTGGTCAGTATACTTCAACTCGGTGAAAGACGGGTGTCGAAAAACACGAACCAATAGGCATAACCGGCACCGATGCCAAGGCCGAGAGAGGTGGTGAGGTCGACCCAGAAACGCTTCCTGAGTTTTCCGGTGATGGGAGCGATGGCCATTTGGCGAGTGGGAGATGAGAAGACGGTGGTAGTGGTTTGCTTGAGCGGAGAGCGTGTCAATGTCGGAGACCAGACGGGTGCGCGAAGGTCCAGCCACAGGGGGGCCAAACAGGAACAAACAGGACCTGCCTAATCGGGTATCCCGCTCGAGGCTGGCTGACATCGTTAGAATTCGTGCTCTCACCTCACCTTTGGTATTTTGTTTCCACGCCCTCCTACCTTACGCCGACTTCGCCGTATTCTTGAATCCCCACCGAGCTCTCACCCCGCGATAAATCATGGATCCAGACTCTTCGGGCGGCTGGAGATTTGCTCAGTGTTTTGGGGACAAGGGGGAGGTCGAGGACATCACAGAAGGTCAGGCTGTTCCCTCCCATCCTCCTTTCGAAGCTGTTCATAGCATAGGTGTGGGGAGTGCAGCCGATGTCATCTCGACCGTTGAATTCGACTCTACGGGAAGCTATCTTGCGACCGGAGACAAGGGTGGGCGCGTCGTTCTATTTGAGCGAAATGAACAGGTCCGTCCTCTCATCTTCTTCCGTCCGCCCACCCTTCCGCGGGCGGGCTGGATCGCATTGCTGAATCGGTCATCTTCTTCTCCTCTTGTAGAAGAAGAACTGCGAATACAAATTCTACACGGAATTCCAATCGCATGAGCCCGAGTTCGATTATCTCAAGTCTCTCGAGATCGAAGAGAAGATTAACAAGATCAAGTGGTGCAAACGACAGAACGCCGCTCACTTTTTGCTCTCCACCAACGGTGCGTGTTTGGTTGGAGTGCCGTATCGTTTTCCTCCCCCGTTCGGAAGAGATCGACCGAATTGCTTATCTTGGATCGTCTACACGATACAGACAAGACCATCAAACTATGGAAGGTTTTCGAGAAATCGCTCCGCGTCGTATCGGAATCTAACCATTGGGATGGCCAACGAAGCCTGCCGACACCGTTATCCCCATTACATCTTCGGTTGCCAAAGATGACCCAACAAGACAACATCATTGCCGCAGTTCCCCGCAAGGTTTACGCTAACGCTCATGCATACCATATCCATTCCATCTCGGTCAATTCTGATCAAGAAACCTACATCTCTGCCGACGATCTTCGGGTAAACCTCTGGAACCTTAATATTAGCGACCAGAGTTTTAGTGAGTGGAGTCACCCCCTCGCCCCGCGATTGGTTCTTATGGACACCCCCAGACATCGTCGACATCAAACCCGTGAATATGGAAGAACTGACTGAGGTCATTACTTCCTCCGAATTCCACCCCATCCACTGCAACCTTTTCATGTACTCGAGCTCGAAGAGCAACATCAAACTTGCCGACATGCGTGACGCAGCGCTTTGTGATCGGCATGCAAAGAGTGGGTTTCTCTATCAATCGACCGATTCAAATAATTCCGCTGGTATTACGTTCCTAAATCCCGCCCATATTTCTATCTAGGTTTCGAGGAAGAGGAGGATCCGACCAACCGATCATTCTTTTCCGAGATAATTTCTTCGATCTCTGACGTCAAGTTCAGTCACGATGGCAGGTACATCCTGTCGCGGGACTACCTGTCGCTCAAGATTTGGGACATCAATATGGACTCGAGACCGGTGAAGACCATCCCCATCCATGACCATCTGAGGGGGAAGCTATGTGATCTATATGAGAATGATTGCATATTCGACAAGTTTGAGTGTACTTGGTCGGGCACAGACTCGTGAGATCCCCGTCATGGATAATATCTCCTTTGTCTGACATGGGCTGCGTATAGGCACGTGCTTACGGGCTCGTACCACAACTACTTCCGAATATTTGATGTGGACTCGCTGAGCGATGTTGTATTGCAAGCGGACAAGTCGGCGTTCAAAGCGAAGAAGATTGGTGGACCGCTCCCTGGAAACAAGCTGGGGGCAAAGAACGGGGCGAGAGGGCTGAGGGACGCGATGCAGATGGAGACCTTGGACTTCAACAAAAAGATCCTACATGCGAGTTGGCACCCGAGGGAGAACACCATCGCGGTACGTTTCCTCTCGTCGTTTTGATGTGGTTGGACAGCGGACGCTTACTCCGCTCCTTTAGATCGCTGCAACGAACAACCTGTTCTTATACAGCGCTGCATAATGTTCGTCGTGATCCCGGTCGAGTCATTGGTCAGTTGTGTCGTCGCCGTCGGTCGCCGTCGTCATCTGTCGCCCACCCTTCTTTCGTCGTGTCGCCGTTTGTTTGTTTTTCGTTCCTCAATACATTTTTCGGTCACGGTTATTTACTTCTATGACGGAGGACACTTTACATCACCACTATTGCCCACCACCCACCCCCTTCCGCTCGTTCCAGCCCAAACCTTCATTTCCTTACACTATTTTTAAACGTCGCACACACGCCACTTCCGGACCCCCGCCCTCCCCCAATTTTGATTCCGGGCTCGACCTCACTCACTCCATCCCCCATCCCTCACCCTCCCATTCTCACCCACGCGCGTCCGCATCTCCCAGTGCAGAGTCTTTCGGTTGACCAGACAAGAAGTTAGAAAGAGAAGAGAAGAATTACAATAAGAATTTGCAATTTCTTGGAAACCTCTCTAAGTTCGCGATATGCTGGAGCTTTCGCATCAGCAATCTGCCTACCGAGTAACCAAGTCGGGTAGAAGATTTTGAATGGAGGACTCAGCGCTTCGGCTCAAAATCGACTCAAAACCCGCTCCAAAACCGAGTTGATCCCCTTCTTGCCGAGCAGCTGAGGGGGTAGGGTTCTTGATGCGGAATTGCGGAGATGGTGTAACAACTTCGACCGATCGTGTCCGTGGACTTCTTCAGAAGTGTTGCGATCGTGGGAGTTTTTGTGGCCACCCGAGATTGGCGATCAGTTCAATTTTTTTTCTTTTCTCCCCGTCTCATCTGCGTTCTCCATTCCATCCCCAATGCACATCGTTACTATACAACAGACAGCTCTCACCTCACTGCTATGAGGTCTTGCTATCCGACGTGTTTCGATGCGAATCTTACGTTCGTGAACTCACGTTCCAACCGTCACGACGTGTGTCGTTGTCCACTTCTTCTTTACTATCTCTTCTCCTTCCCATGCGCGATTCCACTGGCCTCTTTCTGCCCGGACAGCCCAATTACCCCCACGCTGTTAACCGGTTCTGGTGAAGGGCCTATAACGAAACTCAGGTGATTGAGAAGTGAGGTCCTCTCTGGGGGGGGTTTCTCCCTCGGAAGTGAGGATTCGTCATGGTTTTATTTCACCTTACATATGTATTATTCTCTTAAGTAATGAAATGTATTTTCTAGACTTGGAATGATTATCGATGTTTCCGGTTATCCGTTCAACTCACGTTCCTCCCTCGCGTTCAACTCCGGTTGAAAGAACTCCTGATTACTCAGTGGGTGACTGTCCGCAAGGTTACACTGTGTGCACACGAGTCCAGATGAATACCAAAGTACTTATAAAGGAACTATCAGGATCACGTTCATCATGTCGGGTCGTGGGTAGCGCGAAGCTCGGCTACTGGCACCCTTCTGCGGCGCTTAGGGGTGTCTCTGGTCTTATGGATAGTCATGCACTCGTCTTTCATCCCTCACCGCTCATTACCCGTCAGGATGTTCTGTTTTAGCACCATGTTTCCCGTTCGATCCCTTGGCTAACTCGCGAGTCCACCCGTGCGCGCTTACGGTCGCCGTTTCGACTGGATTCGCCACTTTCAGAACTTGACTAACTGACTGACCAAATGAGCGACCGATGCACTTTTTTCGAGTTACTTAGGAACCCTACTACCGTTCGCCTCCCCAACCCCTTCTAGGAATGGAATAGCCTAGGTTTGGTCGGGTCGGACGAGAAGGTTGGAGAATGCGCTTGGATGTCACTCTGCCAGCATGAACGCGGTTGAGCGGGAAGTGGTTGTGTCGGTGACAAAGGTGCTTTGTACAGTGTTCCTAGCGACAGAATATCATGCATACGAGATCCGAACCGTGTAAGTGTCATCGCCTCCCCTCCCTACCCCATACGTGCGCTGCCCCTCTCGAACGGGTTGGTCTAATACGAAGCTTTGATGTTCGCAGCGTAAACTCTTGCACACACTGAAGGATGACATTAAACGGGTTACTACGCTCGCTCTGAACATTGATTCGCGCTTCGAACCGGTCCTTTCGACCATCCCTCGTAATGACCTCCTTCAGGTAAGGAGAGTTAACAGACGGTGCAATACCCTCGCCTCAACCCCCGGCATTGTCAGACGACCGCACACTCTTCCTTCCCCTACACCCCTCGCCCGCGACATTGACCAAGACATCTGAACTCGCAGCGAACAAGCGGTCGACGGGGCTGACGGTCGCAAGAAGTAGATCGCCCGCGTAGCGATTAGCCCTGACGAAAGGTCGTCCGCGAGTGCGGGTGGGGGTAACGGCGTGCGGTTGTGGAATAGGGGGGGGGGCGGGAAAGTTTGCCCAGGCCTTGAGAGGTCGCGTTGCCGGGTTGACGTGGGGCGTGGATTCGTGGCTGTTGGTTGGCACAAGGAAGTATGGCACACATAAGGTTTGTTTCCACCCACGGCTTCGTCTTCTCTGCCTAGCCCCGCAGGCTCATATGTGGATAGGTTAGTCCAGGACCTGAGGACAAGTGAGGTCGAAACCAATTATCAGGAATAAACCCTTACAATTACGAACGCTTCCCCCCGTGAACGGCGAATCGCTCACTGAGGTGACACAGGGGATGGGTCTCGTGGGAACCACGCATCCAGAATCAATTCGGAGTCCAATCCGGCGAGGACCACGTGAATGCGTTTTTTCGTCAAGGTTCCGAAACCTTTGGCAAGAAAATGCATTCACGCGATCACTGGGTCTCAAGCAGGAGCGCTCGCCGCCGTGGAACCATGCGGCCCGAGCATGATTAGCTCAGCTTACGCTCATCTGTATTATGATACACACTCAACCAACTCACTGGTTTGGCAGGTCCATTCATGACCGGATGGCCGTCCCGTCGCTGAACGCTGGTGAGGTGGGATTCGGCGCGGGCAAGGGTATTGTCCTCAATCGCATCTCGCCTCCGATACCCTCCCCCAGCATAACGGGGGGTTTTCGTCATCGTGAATATCGTAGGGATAACTGTGCAGGTATTCAGCTGGCTGTTACCAGGGCGATTTGATTTAGCGGCTGATTAGGGTCAACTCGCATCTAGGTTTTTCCTGATGCTGTACAGCGATTGACATAAAACGGGGGTGCATCCTTGGGTCTCCCTTGCCATATTCCTCCCTCTCTTCGCTAACAGTTCCGTACTATACATGGCGACCAACTCAAAATGGACCGTAGAAGAAGACTCGATTTTAGTCGAGGCGGTCTTGGCAGGTACGCTATGCATTGTGTCTATCCCAGAAGCACGCTGAGTACACTAATACCAGCTGGATCGAGAATTTGTTGGAATACAATTGCCGAACATCTTCCAGGAAGGAACAATAAGTCTTGTCGCAAAAGGTGGATCCATTCCTTGGATCCTTCCCTTCGCAAAGGTTCGTGTAGATTGACCTTTCCCATCATCGTGCTTACACCAGTACAGGCCGGTGGGCAACACCTGAAGACGCGCTTCTTATCACAGCTGTGCGAAGGCACGGTCGTCACTGGTACAAAGTTGCAGAACTACTTCCGGGTAGAACCGATGACCAGTGTGCCAAAAGATGGAGGGAGAAACTTGATCCCTCAATCCGTGAGTTACCTTCGTAGAGATTTCCTTTCAAAACTCAATTGAGCGTGGATTTGATAGGTCGCGATCCCTGGACAGAGGCTGAGGACTTGAAGCTCCTGGAAGCCCTGGCAAAACACGGCAAGCGGTGGAACATCATTTCTGGGTGCATCAAGGGGAGACCAGCCGTCCAGTGTAGGAACCGATTTCTCAGTCTGCAGAGAGCTGGGAAGGTGTCGGAAGACGGACAAAGTTCCGCGAGCACCATTGCCGGTCGCAGCACTACCTCGGATACGGAAACAACAAAGGCAAGGGTCGCCATTCTTCACACATAGGACTTTGTGCTGATACACACCGGCAGAACGATGAACCCTCTGGTTACACCACGGCAGACACTGACATTCAGCCAGAACCCTCAACCCCCTCCGGTCTCTCGGCCGGGAGCCCTTTATCACCACCACCATGCCCTTCCTCATCACCTTCTCCTTCTCCGGGTCCGTTGCTCCCGGTGTGGGGCTCCATCTCGGTCGCTTCCTCACAGCCGCCGATTTCGATCGAAGGTCTGGAGTCAACCCAGATGCCCACAGATCCGCAAGGTACATCGGTGTTTGATCCTGCCGAATGTCTACTGAACGAACTGTTGTCCAGTGTTCCAGATGAGCCTCGGCTTTGCGGATGCGGAGTTTTTCGAGGATCAGAACCTGGGAATTGCTCCGAGCCTCGATCCCCCCTCATCTTCATCCATTGCACCCCCCTCGAGTATCCTATCTGAAACCTTCAAACTCGACGACCCCAAGTATACTACAACACCCCTCGCCTACTCCACCCTGCTATCCGCTGACCATCCGTTCACTTGGGGAGAGATGACGCCGACAGATGGTGTTGCGCCTGCGCAGACGACCCTAGATCCGTCGATGCTACTGATCCAGGAGTTCATGCAAAAATCCGCCACCCATTCTCCGACGATTTTCCCCTCGGGAGACAGCTCCTCGTTTGTCATGACATGTCCACTTCCCTTGTGTTCCCATCAGTCCAGCGAGCTGATCTCAATATGGCGGCACATAACCTGGGATCACTTAGGGGATACTAACAAGTATTCTAAGTCCATGACAGAGTTAGTAGAAAAGGTCGTGTTGGGTGCAGAGGAGAAATGATGACCCTGGCGTCCTGCGAAGCTCGGGGTGACGTTGCGTTACAATTAAGATTGTAGATTATATAGGCAAACACACATGGGTGTGTGTTGGGAAACAAGTAATCCGATATCGCATCTGCTTGGGTGCCTGAGCATGTTGGAGTGGAGAGGAAGGATACTTAACGGACAACTGATACTTACAACAATGTAATGCGGATGCCACTGTCGCCCATCAGCAATCCTCCTGACCCCAGTAAGAAGGCGATCGACCCCGAGTTTTGGCGTGGATTGAGTCGAAGCGTTGGGTTCTCCACTCAAATCTTTTACCGACTCAGTTGATCCGTGGACGGATTGCTGATGCGCTTGCAGAGCGGTGCTCAAAAGCAAGGGCGTACCGGAGACAACCCCGGGGAGTCCCCACTGAAGGTTGGCTTCGCCGTCAAACTGAAGTGTCTCCCGTGATGCGCAGCCAGAATGAATCGTACACGTGCCGCGCGCCCCGGTGGTCTTGATGATCGCGTGATTCCAATTTTCTCGGCCGGGTCCTCGATGTAAATCGCCCCGGAGAGGAAGGCGAAAGCTGTAACACGATTGCAGTACTGAATCACCGCCGCTTACTGTTCATCAACAAACCCATACCCTCGCTTGTTCGGAAAGAAGGCCATCGACTCCGAGTTTTGGAGTCGATTTTGTGTCGAAGCGTTTAGTTCTCCATTCAAAATCTTCTATCCGACTCGGCGGACGGGTTGCTGACGCGCACAGCGCTCACGAAAGGACAGGGGGCAGTTCCTGATGGTGTCCTCCACATGGCAGACAAACAGCCGCAGACCGTTCTCTGAGCAAGCCTTCCGTAAGGAAACTCTATTCCGGTGTGCGCACACTGCATGGCGCTTCTTCAGAGATGTTGCGATCGTGGGAATTTTCGTGACAACCTGAGATCGGCGATCGGTTCTATTTTTTCTTTTCTCCATTTCGTCCTTAATGAACATTGTTGCAGAAGGTCGCATGTCGATAGACCGTTCTCTGTAGGATATAGCTCCAATTTGCCGATCGTATTGGGACCCGGCATCCCGGCATGATGCACGAGGCCGGACCTTGGTTCCGGATATATCTTACTAGCTGGCCACTCGCGAACTTGCCAGGTAATATTTAGTCTGAGCTCTCTGTACAATATCCATTGTGGTCTAAATTTGCCGAGTGGTGCTTACTGGAATTGTGCCCGGGCCCGCGCCACACAAAAACTCCCGTCCTGTCCGAACACCATCGTTCCGAACCTGCCGGGTAACGCTGGCTTGCACCGCACCCAGGACCCCCCTCCCCCTCGATCTTAAGTCGAACGTGATCTGTTGTGTCGAGGCAATCGAGATTGAGACGCCTAGGCCCGCATTGCTCACAGATCCTTCCCCCCAGATACAGGAGCCCAAAATCCCAACGCCGCGCACTGCCAAGTGAGCCTAAAGTCAACAGCGGTTGCACCCAATTGGCGGGAGGCAAGGTCTCTACACAGGGGCAAGCCGCCACACTCGGTTCGCCCCTCCAGCTCCGGCAAATGGGGGTGCACGACGTCTCGGATATGATGAGAGGGGGCGCCAGCCAATCACGAATGCTCATCCGACATTTGTATATAAATATTCCTATTATTGTGTCACTCACAAAAGTTGGCGACATACCCTCGACCTTGAGACGAATCGCGAGTGGTTTGCAACTCTGCAGACGGAAAAACGAGGAGGCTGTTCAGCTCGAGGTACGAACCAGCCAATGCCGGGGTGCCGGGGGGAACCATCATATTGCTGCCATGGTCTGGCGAACAACCTACGTGTTCACGTAGCGATGCAAACTGCTATAAACTGGCGGATCAACGACAACCAGGATGTCGAATAATACAGATTGAAGAAGAGTCACGAAGGTCTCGTTTGACTCTTGAGTGAGGAACGATCGAGTCCGAGAGTTCAATGTCCATGTGAACGCTTCCCCGGAATCTCTGAAGCAAGACCCGAGATTTATAGTCCAACGTCGCTACAAGGTCGCTAAACGGAAACAGAACTGTGGAGAACGAGTGTATGGTTGGGTCGGCTGAGCAGTAGCTCGGTCAGACGCGAAATGGGAAGCCGCTGGGGGGGCGGGAACTCCTTTCGCGATTTTAATCTCTCGAATCACCACATTAGGCTGTCCTCACTGAGGTACATAACCTCATTACTTCATCCCCCAAGGCCTCAACTTTAATTCTCAGACTGGATGGGAGGGGGGGGGGATTAGAAGATAAAAAAGCGGAATAGTGAGGATGTACTGCGGACCGCCAGGGCTGCAGAGGGGGATGCGCGATCCAGAATCTTACCGCGGATTGGCATGTAGGTACGATTGAGACAACGCCGCTGGGGGTCCAACGTTCTGCTCTGTTTCCACCGCAACGAGGCTACATTATATAATACAGTTTCACTATCCGCTGTCGTCACCAAGAGTAACTGTGGTCACTGATTTTGGAATAGGTTTTCAAGGCGGACAAGGTACTGGAATACCGGAAATTCTTCGTCAGCCGACCTCCCAACATCAACCGACACTCCTCTATCCTCCACGAAATACCGGATGGGTACCGTTATCTGTGGATAAGCGTTCTCTGGGGTGACGACGACATAATACTTTTTGATAGGCGCGGGGAGATGCAAGTTGTCGACCTTACGCAAACCTCCTATCTTCGCGTCGTGATGTCCGCTTCGTGTGATTTGAAACATGAGGAGGATGGGTAATGGCTCGCCGTCTGGGTGAACGATGAGCAGCGAGTCAATAGTGGGGAAATTTTTGGCTTCGGGACGGTAGTAGCAATTCTCCTCAAGATGGGTCGCTGTGGTCAAGGGATATTCGGCTGATGGGAGCGACTCGAGGGTTTTTAAGTCCTTCCGATGCCGGGAGGCGGTGTGGTTGTTGTAGATGAGGTTCGCGTCCCCCTTCCCGGAGCTGAGGATGGGGAATAATTGAATGGTTCCCCCACTCCTAAGTACCTGGTGCATCCGGAATTCGAATATCCATCCGGCGGCGGTGGCTGAGATCTTGCTGGCGGAGAACAGATCATAGTAGTACGCCATGTCATCAATTCGAGAGTGGAGATACTTGTCCCAAACCAGCTGGAATACCGCTAGCGAGGCGAAATCGACCTCGAAACTGTCGCGATCGGCCGGTGAGGGGAAGATGGTGATGATAATGTGGGAGAAGTCACTGGACTCGGGATCACGGACGGCCTGTTTCAGTGCTTCGGGCGGCGTTTTATCAACTGCTTCACGGACTTTCTTCATATAATCGGCCGGGCGGCGGGCGTGCATAATCATGACCCTAGGAGATGGGCGAAAGGTTTGGTAAAGGTCCCAGAGTTGGTGCTCCGTCGGGTTATTGGAGAGGAAAGGGCGACTAGTGAAAACGTGAGCATTGCGAAGCTCCAGGGGCTAGACCCACATACGCTTGGAGTATTTCCGAAATGGACCAGGGCTTCATGAAGAACCTCAGGCGGTGGAGTTTTTGTTGCCACTCCTGTTTGGAACGAGGAGACATTCCATTAACGACGAAGAAGGGTGAGTGGGACTTGAAGATAGGGGTAGGTTCCTGGAGCTGCGGGCCCAAGTCAACGATGGCCCAAATACGGCGCTCACGTCGGGTCCATCGATTCGAGAAAGCGCTCAAGTTCCGATACAAAAATGAGTCCCGAAGGTTCGCCAACTCGAAGACGCCACCTTCGTGGAAGAGGACCGCGGAGTCGGGATTGATTTGTAGCACCGTGGGAAGCTTGAGTGTAAGACGGCGCATGAGAAGCCAGGCCAGAAAGACCGACTTTCCTGATCTGGTATTAGATGTTTGGAACGGTGTAGAGAGAAGGGGACAAACCAATGCCAGGCTGTCCACAAACCACAAACACGTCATGTTCTTTGCTGGATGACACAGCTGCTCGCTCGGCTTCCTCGTACTCGGATCGCACCAAGATCTTTCGAACATTCTTTTCCGCGTCTTTGGCTATGTCCATGTCGGCATCCGTGTATGGAATGTGTGTGGATTCGCCCCAGGGGTCGGGTAGGTCTATGGGAAACGATGCAACCGTATGCTTCTCGGGGACCGCCACGATTTCCACAGGGTTGGACCCTCTCTGCACATCTTCCAGCTCCTGGGACGACTCTAGCCCTTTCCCCCAAAGAAGATCTCTGAAGACTTTCCAGTATTTGGACCGAGTAGACTGCGAGATAAACTCCTGGGGAAGCCTAGCGATCGCTCCCTCCTGTTCTTCAATGTATTTCTCGAGATCGTTGAGGGACATGATAAGCGAGGGTGAGGGGAGACGAACAAATGTAAACTACCAAGGGACGTCGGTCGTATTTATAAGAGGTGGGGCCCTACCTCATCGATGACATCATTCCAGGCGTCAGATAAGGCTGGCGACACGCATACTTATTCGACCAATGACGTCGACGGTGACAGACCCGTGACAAAGGGCCGAAAACCCTTTTAATCGAGACAAAAACTTTATAACCAAGGATAATAAGCAAAGTCGAACGCGATCTGTTGTGCCAAGGTAATCGAACTTGTGACGCCTAGGCCCGCATTACCCACAGGTCCTTCCCCGCAGATGCAGGAGTCCAAACTCCCAACACCGCGCACTACTAAAGTCAACGACGGTTGCAACCGGTTGGAGGGAGGCAAGGCCGCCACACAGGGGCGAGCTACCGCATTCGGTTTTCCCCTCCAGGCTCCGGCCAATGGGGTGCACGACGTCTCGGATATGATGAGAGGGGGTGCCAGCCAATCACGGATGCTCATTCGTCATTTGTATATACAGATTCCTATTATCATGTCACTCACAAAAGTTGGCGACATACCCTCGACCTTGAGACGGATCGCGGGCGGTTTGCAACTCTGCAGGCGGGAAAACGAGGGGAAAACCGGGTCGTCGAGCTGTTCAGCTCGAGGTACGAACCAGCCAATGCCGGAGTGCCGGGGGGGACTATCATATCGCTACCATGCTCTGGCGGACAACCTACGTGTTCACGTAGTGCTGTATACTGACGGACCAACGACAACCGGGATGTCGAATGTCACGGATTGAAGAGTGAAGATCTCGGTTACCTCTTGCGTGAAGAACGATCGAGTAAGAGAGTGACGTTGTCTTGCCTGAGCGGCGGAGAATGACACACGGTGCTCTTTCGACAACACGTCCACCTCCCCGCCGCCCTCATGTCGCCTCTTATATTCCAACGTCACTATGAGATTACTAAATGGGACAGAGCTGTGTTGAACGAGTGTGTGGTTGGGTCGGTCGAGCGCTAGCTCAGTCAGACGCGGCGGGGAGAAGCCGCTGGGAGGGCGGGAACTCATTTCGCGATTTTAATCTCTCGAATCACCACATCCTGTCCTCCGCGAGGTATATAACCTCATTACCCCATTCCTCATGGCCCCAACTTCAACCCCCAGGCTGGGGCGGGGAAGATAAAATAGCGGAATGGTGAGCATGTACTGCGAACCGCCGGGGCAGCAGAGGGAGATGCGCGATCCAGAATCTGATTGCGGATTGGCATATGTAAGCATAATTGGGAATGTACAACGCCGCTGAGGGTTCAACGTTCTGCTCTATTTCCACCGCAACGGGGTTACATTATGTGATGCAATTTCATTATCTGCTGTCGTCAGCAAGAGTAAATGTGATCACGGTTTCCGGAAAAGGCCATCAGGATGGACAGGGTAGTGGAATACCGAGAATTCTTCATCAGCCAACTCTCCAGCATCAACCGACACTCCTTTATCCTTCTCAAAATACTCGATGGGCACTGTTATCTGTAGGCGAATACTCTCAGGTGTGACGACAACATAAAACTTTTCGATCGGTGTAGAGAAATCCAAATTGTCGACCTTACGCAAGGCTTCTATCTTCATATCGCGTTCTCCGCTTCGTGTGATTTGAAACATGAGGAGGATGGGCAATAGCTCGCCAGGTGGGTGAATAAGGAGCAGCGAATCAATAGTGGGGAAATTTTCAGCTACTGGACGGTAGTAGTGATCCTTCTCAAGCTCGGTCGTTGGGGTCAGGGAATATTCGTCTGACGGGAGCGTCTTGAGGGTTTCTGGATTATCCCGATGCAGGGAGGCGGTGTGGTTGTTGTAGATGAGGTTCACCTCCCCCTCCCCGGAGCTACGGATGGGGAACAATTGAATGGTTCCCCCACTCCTAAGCACCTGGTGCATCCGGGATTCGAAGATCCATCCAGCGGCGGTGGCTGAGGTCTTGCTGGTGGAGAACAGATCATAGTAGTACTCCATGTCATCAATTCGAGAGTGGAGATGTTTGCTCCAAACTAGCTGGAATACCTGTTCCGAAGCGAAATCGACCTCAAAAAAGTTGCGATTGGCCGGTAAGGGGGAGATGGTGAGGATAATGTGGGAGAGGTCACAGGACTCGGGATCACAGACAGCCCGTCGCAGTACGTCAGGCGTGATTTTACTAACTGCTTCAAGGACTTCCGCCATGTAATCTTCCGGGTTGCGGGCGTACAGAATCATGACTCTGGGAGATGGGCGAAAGTCGTTGTAAAAGTCCCAGAGTTGATGCTCCGTCAGGTTGTTGGAGAAGAAAGGGCGACTAGAGAAAACGTGAGCATTGCGAAGCTCCAGGGGCTAGACCCACATACGCTTGGAGCATTTCCGAAATGGACCAGGGCTTCATGAAGAACCTACGGCGATGGACCTTTTTGTGCCACTCCTGTTTGGAACGAGGAGACACCCCATTAACGACAAAGAAGGGTGGGCCGTGTATGAAGATGCCGGAAGGATCCTGGAACCGCGGGTCCAAGTCAACGATGGCCCAAATACGGCGCTGTCCTCTGTCCTGTAGATCCGGGGAAGGGACCAGGTTCTGGTACGGGAATACTTCCTCACGGTCTGTAAGCTCGACGACGCCACCTTCGTAGAAAAGGATCGCGGAGGAGGGGTTGATCTGTAGCACCGTGGGAAGCTTGAGAGTAAGACGGCGCATGAGAAGCCAGGTCAGAAAGACCGACTTTCCTGATCGGGTGTTAGATGTTTGGAACGGTGTAGAGAGAAGGGAACAAACCAATGCCAGGCTGTCCGCAAACCGCAAACACGTCATGTACTTCGCTGGACGACACAGCTGCTCGCTCGGCTTCCTCGTACTCGGATCGCACCATGATCTTTCGAGCGTTCGTGGACGCGCCTGCACCTGTGCCCATGTCCGCGGTCACGTATGAAGTTTGTAGTCTGCCCCAGTAGGAGGGTACAGCTACGGGAAACGTTGCAACCATATGGCGTTCGGGGAGCGCCACATTTTCCACAGGGTTGAGCCCCCTCTGCACATCTTCCAGCCCCTGGGACAACTCTAGCCCTTTCCCCCAAAGAGAATCTCTGAAGTCTTTCCAGTATGTGGACAAAGTAGTCTCCGAGACAATCTTCGGGGGAAGCTCGCTGATCGCTTTCTCCTGTTCGCTGATGTAGTCGGTGAGATCCTTGAGGGACATGATGGGCGAGGGCGAGGGGGGACGAACAAATGTAAACTAACGAGGGACATCGGTCACATACATAGGAGGTGCAGCCCTACTTCGTCGATGACATCACCCCAGGCGTCAGATAGGAATGGAGGTATACGGCAACCGGCAACGCATTGTTGGGAGATTACGTAAATTTCCGTCTCTCTCTCCCCAGTCATTCTGGGCTGGCCGTGGTCGCGGTGTCCCCGGGTACTTGCCAAAGACAAAGTGAACTTGCCATACGAACTAGAGCCATTTCCTACGGAAACGGCCGATCAAAATGCAACTCCCTGCTGTACCGTACAATAAACAGCTCCCACCCCCAGCCAAGGAGCACCGTGGTTGGCCTTTCTTGATTTTGGAGTAGCTTGAATCGCCGACTCGAGTCATTCACGGCGCAATACGACTGTCGTGGGATATGCGTTCTACAGGACCCCAGTAAGTACGATAAGATCTGCGAAAGCCCCACCCATAGGAAAATGAATGTACGAGAACCCTGAGATCACGGTCTCCATAGGGCTCGCGCGGCGACAGATATCTTGTTTCACAAACACCCCTTCTATGGGCTGAATTTCAGTCGGCTGTCCCGGTCCCAAGTTCAGTTACTTGTGGACCGTATTGACAATGTGCGGTTCGGTCGTACCACCTCAGCACCCACGCGATTTGGCAGGTCTCACGGACGACATCACCCTACTCGTGAACTCAGGAATTTGTCCGCGCCCGTCGAGCTTCCACCTTCAACCCCTTCCTCCGCAACACAACCTACCCGACTCTTCCCGTTCTCGATATCTGCTAGTCACACCGAATCGCACGCGACGACTCACGAAGGAAACCAAACGGGACGAAAGGGACGAAAAGAACACAAAAGACGCTCCGCCGCTCCAAATCGATCCAAGCTGGTACGTTCGACATCCTACGTCGGTTATGTTACTGTCCGCTGAACAGATTTATATAACTTTCAAGATACTCTCGGGACCATCCAACCCACCAAGAACGAGGATCCTCAGTCCCATCTTCTACACAGTGAGGAAGGCGACCGAGTACGATACGGACTATGTCAAGAAGTATGATGAGGACCTCAATACCATTTTGGTTTCCGCCCTTCATATAACTGCAGAATAACTGAGTTGTTCTCGTAAGCGGGTCCCTTCTCTCGGCCTTCGTCACTGGTGTCCGACCGAGCAATCCGCAGCGGTCCGCGCAATCCTCCTCACCTTCAATCAATTCATCATCGTCTCGAACGAGACTCCGCCATTTCATTCGCTCAGGAGGTGACATCCCCCAGCGAGGTCGTCACCGTCACGGGGCTTAAGTACGGGGATCTCCTGAATACGATCTCCCTGCTTACCGCACTCACCGCAGTGTCGGGGAAATAGCGGCCTAACCGTTACCCTCTGAGAGTAACACTAACACTCCAGATCTCAGCACCGCCCGGCATTCCCTGTTTCCCACCATGGATGTCTACTCAAGTATCCACAACGCTGAGGAGCTTGGCTACAAGAGATAAGATCAATTCCCTTCCATACAAGGGTTATATAATTATGCGACATATATATATAGTGGTTAAGACCGAGGAGAATTGTGCTCCCAAGGGTGGTGAGGGCAAGACAAGGAAGTGAAACCGAGAGAAAAAAGAGGGAAATTTGACCAATGATGCATGTGGACCGAATCATGCAAAGAGCAAGAGAAAGAGGATAACCCCTCACCTATGACCTCCCCCTCTCCGATCAACGAGTCATCAAGTCCATAATCAACACGCATTGTGGAGAAATTTAAGTACGGGGAAAGGAGCGGAATCGCTGGTGAGAGAGCGGGAGGGTTGGATGGATCAAAGAAACGTATTGAGGGAAGGTGTATGGGGACATACGGGAAAAGGAACCAAACACACCGAAGAAAAGATTAGTCGCGGAAAACCCAAAACTGAAAACGAACGAATGGGACGCGTGATATCGCGAGAGGGTGGATATAGGTAGGGGGGCCGAAGAGAGGAGCGGCGCGTGTGGGTGGGTGAGAGCTAGGAGACATACGGAGACAACACCGCTCGAAAGGATTAACCTCGTCTGACAAATACATGTGGTAAGTAGTGTTGGAGAATGAGAGAGCAGAGGCTAGGGATACGGTGAGATGGAGAAAGGCATGCGGGAACAGGGCCGATAGATGAACGGAGGGGTAGGAATGATGGAGCCATAATCAGAGAGTCAGGAAAACTCGAGAGCCAGTTCCAGACAACTGTTCACCAAGCCACACAAAGACAGCAATCAGTTCATGGCTAAAGGAAAAAGAAAATCGCGCGAGCGCCACTCTACCACTCAAAGAGCGGGGCAAAGCAGGGTCGTGAGATAAGGGAGGTTACTCACAAGCTTAGAAGGCGTGATTGTCCCTCGCATCGTAGCTTTCGTCCTGTCGGTCTGGTGGTTGCAGCTCTTTCTCTTTCATCTCGTAATTATTCGGTAAGGGCGGATTTTCACCGGAAGGCGTCAATGGCGTCGTCGGACGTGAGAGACCCACACCAGTTGACGAGGTGACGGTCATAGTTGACACTATCTGTGTTTGCGGGTAGTACGACCGCCGTTTCATCTGCTTAAAGTCGTACACGGTGAACCTGCGGAACAAGGGGACGGTTTAGCGCCAAAGGGACCCGAGCACGCGAGAATCACGGAACGCACTGTTCCTCCATTTGTCTCATCTCAGGCGACATCGTGGCGACGTCCTTTTTCCTGTGCTGAGCCTTCAGAGGATTGTCCTCCAGAAGCAACTCTTCCAATTCATGCGAAGCATCGAAGTTTGCCCTCTTAGACTATGAAAAATGAATGGTCGAAGATCAGTCCCACATGGGCGCCCAAATGAATTGAAATGATGGGAGCATTGAAAGGCTGAGAATAAAGGGGAGGACATACGTCAGGGACAAACGGTGGCGGTAACTGCTTCTTCTCTAGCTTGTCCCAATCGAGTGAAGAGAACCAAGGGTGGGCACGGATGTCGTGAATACCTTCCCCGTTGGACCCGCATCCCAGTCGTTTCGTGATGTCTCTCTCAAGGAAGCCGGCCAGAACTTGCATACCCCGTTTACTGCACTTCATCTCGGCGTCTTCTGGGAACCGTAAAGGGTCCTTGGTGATGCTATGGGTGAGATCTCCGTTCGTGCGTCCCCGGAAGGGTCTCCGGCCGAAGATGAGCTCGTATACGCAGACCCCGAGCGACCACCAATCAATAGTGTACGAGTAGCCTTTCTTGACGAGGATTTCGGGGGCCATATAGGCCATAGATCCCGCCACACCGGTTAGCATCTTGCGTTCCGAATAATGGACGGCGATGTTGAAATCGGTCAAATGGGCATGCCCTTGTTCATCTAAAAGAATGTTATCCGGTTTGATGTCCCTATTTTGGTTAGGTAACATTGGAAGAGGGGTAAGCGGAGGTTGAACGAAAATAGCAACGGACGTATCCTGCGCACCGGTGAATAATTCGTTTCTCGTGTAGGTACGAGAGGCCAGAGGATAACTCCGCGGTGTAAAGCTGAACGGCTTCCTCGGAAAGATTTCCGAGCCGCTCCAGATGAACTGAATGCAGATTGGTCAGTGATAGGCGGGAGCGGTTTGAGGAGCGATCGCCGCGGCGCCTCGTGGACTTACACCTAAGGTCACCCCCAAGCATGAGGTCAAGCACGAAAAAGCAATTCTCGTCGTCTTGGAAAGCATAGCGCAAGTTGACAATGAAAGGGTGATCGATCTGAGAGTGACGGTGCGGGACGTGAGCCAAAACTGACACCGGGTAACGGGCACATGCGCAGGGTTTTCAAGTGTGGCAACGGACCTCTTCGAGCAGCCTTCTCTCCTGGATGATATTTGAGACAGCTTTCTGTTTAACGCAACGAGCTTTGTTGATGTATTTAAGAGCGTAGAGATCCTTCGTCTGCTTGTGCTGAACGACCCGGACCTACATGGACAAAAATGGCGAACGTAGGTGAGCGCGAAACAGGAAACACCGTCCAATGCAGGAAGCAACGCAGACCTTTCCGAAAGCGCCCTTCCCTACACAACGAAGGAGATTGAAGTGGAAGAGGTTGACTTCTGCGTCGAAATCAATGGGCTGGTGAATGGGGGAGATGGATCAGCGAAAGGGGTACTCGGGTGGCCGTGTTCGGCGATTGAGATTGTGATGTACCTGTTGTCTGCAGCATACAGCACCCATTGGGACGGCGACGGGCGAAAGGGCGAAGGCGGGGGTGCGGGGAGGATGAAAGGGGGATAAGGGAGTTGCCTGTGGACTGAAACCACCGGGGTTCGCTTGTACAACCCTGGGAGGCGTGACGCCTCTCGGCACCGGGTCACGCACCGGTCACGCCCCGCGCGCCCACCCGTCCGGGCCAACATCGGCTCCTTCTCTCATGTCCTCCACGAGTATCGCGTCGGACTTCCTCAGACCTTTGGTGCTCTCTGGCCCATCGGGAGTGGGGAAATCCACCCTGCTTAACAGACTCTTCGCAAACCACCCAACCAAGTTCGGATTCAGTGTCTCTCGTAAGGAGCCCGATCTGCTCTTTTTTAAGTCCCTGCAGCCGAGCCTCTTTTGATTCAGACACGACGCGTCCACCGCGCCCAGGAGAGGTCGATGGAAAGCATTACTACTTCGTGACCCGGGAAAAGTTCAAGCAGCTGATCGCCGACGGCGGGTTCATCGAACACACTCAGTTTTCCACGAATCTTTACGGTACCAGCTTCATGACCATACAGAACCTGTCGGCCTCGGGCAGGCGTTGTATTCTCGACATAGAGTCCGAGGTCAGTCGCCCAAGGGTTCGCGTCCTCCAACACGGCTGAGCCGAAACATAATCTATCAAGGGCGTCCGGCAGATCAAATCTACCAAGCTAAATCCTCTCTACGTCTTCATATCCCCGCCTTCCCTTGCATCCCTCAAAGCCCGCCTCAAGGGTCGCGGCACGGAGTCCGACGAATCGGTCGCTAAGCGATTGGCGATCGCGCTCGGGGAGATCGCGTACGCCAAACAACCTGGGGTTCACGACCTCGTGATCGTAAACGACGATGTTGACAGGGCATATGACCTGCTCGAGAAGATCGCCTTGGAAGAAGAAGTTACAGCCGACGCTTTACCCCCCTTAGACGACGACACCAACGGCACAGAAGCCCAACCCTAGCAACGCAGAATCGATACAAGAACTTGAAGTTACGTCGAGGGCGCTAGGCCCTGAACCTTAGATATGCCATTAATAGAGCGGAGCATCCAGTGACAAATCCGACGAGATATTGGAGCGTCGTAGCCTGAGTCAAACGGTGTATAAGTCATACATTGAGCGGCGATCGTCACGGAAATGAGAGGTACTGACCTTGGATGCCTGAATTGCCGTTCGAAGGCTGGCAATCTCCTGTTCAATCCTCGTGTCCACTTCCGTGATCTTGAGCTCTTGTCCGCTACTCTCTCCCCGCATTCTCCCCTTCTCCAAGTTCAGGTCCAGCCTGACGTCAGCTTGCGTGTGAGAGATCTCCTTGCGCAGTCGTTGCTTCAGCTTCTCGATGTCGGCCAGGAGCCGCTCGTTCTCGGCTTTAACCATCGCCAAATCGTTCTTCTCCGTCATGTGCAGCTCGGACTTGAGTTGCGCAAAGTCAACTTGTTGCTTGTACTGATGCTGTAAAAGACCACGCGAGTGAGTCCAGAATGTCAGAAGCGATGGAGGTTGTCATACCTTCTCTTGGTCTGCTTTGGTGACCATATTTGCCGTCATATTCCGGATACTCTCGTCGACGACCTCTGCCATGGCAGCCATAATCCCTTCCGCTTGCTGCCTGTTCAGCCCCTCCCTCTCCAACCTCTGGACGAAATGGTGCGTGTCAAAGTGAAAGTCCAAGCGAGCCGCCGTCCGGTGGAATGCCGCAACCCTGACTTGCGGACTCAGGGCGTGTGTGCGGGTGAGGGCGCGGAGAGCAGAGACGGCAGAAAACATATTAGGCTAATTTTTACGCCCCGAGAATCGATGGATTGGAACAATATCGTTGTGAGGAATAAAGTAGTGCAATAAGCTTAGTCTAGAAGGGGGGATGGGAGAGACGGGGGGAGATGTTGTGGGACGCGTGCGGGAATCCGAGTCGTACAGCCAACACAAACCCTGTGGGAAATATCTGATCGGATCAACGGCCTGAAAGAGCTTTCATCCGCGCTTCTGCTGCTCTCGCCCTTCGTTCCCTCTCCAGCTTGGTCCTCATCTCAGGCGTCAGCCCCAAAACAGCATTGTTATCCCCAGTCGCACCGCCCAACTTCCTCGGCCCCGTCTTCTCTTCCTGGAACGCCCCAACCATCTTCTTTGTCTCCACTTC